>ENA-ORBV01017596-ORBV01017596.1-microbial-mat-metagenome-genome-assembly--contig:-NODE-17596-length-10196-cov-5.732187_pt1 | contig 10196 bp, 11 predicted proteins | sample MGYA00237777_ERZ505514 | MGnify/ENA primary metagenome ERZ505514 (study PRJEB26160, sample SAMN06269048) | microbial mat metagenome | isolation source: Oligotrophic lake microbial mat | place...
TTATTATTATTATTATTATATAAGGGAGTAGGCTGATTATAGAGCACTTAGAGCACGAGACAGCTAAGCGTGGCTGATACCAGAGGTTACAGCGGTGCTCTAGCGAAAATGCGTCCAGCACTTAGAGCACTGGCAAAGCTTAAGACTGGCTGATACCAGATGTTACAGCGGTTTTTTTCGTAGAGCACGAGACAGCACTGTCTCACTTTGAGACAGCTAAGACTTGGGCAAGCTCCAACAAAAACAGGGCTTAAAGGCTTCTATTTGTTTCTCGCTTACGTTTGTACCTTCACCCCCGTGGCTTTCGTTCAGGCTTTGATGACTGTTAAATACTTTTAGCGAAAAAATTTGTTTCTTGAGGTGAGACTTTGTTTCCTGAAATGAGACTTTGTTTCCTGATTGGAAGGGTAAGAATTCTTTTCTTACCCTTGGTGGAGAGCAAACGCTTGCGACCGATAGCCCGGTTTACTCAAACAAAACGGTGGCTTAAAGGCATCTATTTCATGTCCGCTTACGTTGCTAACTCTCCCAAGCTGCTAAGCAGTGGCTGTACCAGAGTTGAGATAGCTTCTCGTGACTGCTTAAGCGGTATGGCAAAAGCTAATATTCTACTTTTCGGAATTTTATACACTTGTGCAGGATATTAAATACCCGTCGCTTCTCGTGATTGCCTTTAGTCCGAAATTGAATTAAATACTTTACGCTAATAAATTCCAAAAGTTACTAAATGCAACTCTGGCTAAGAATTGATTAGCCGTCGCTTCAAAATGAAAATCGACTTTTGGACTATCAAAACGGCTGAAACCCAATAAACTCGTTGACTAATTGCTTTTACAGCAATTAGTCAAGCCCTTGGAAGCCATGCCAGATAAGGGTTTTAGGGTCAAACCGAAAAGCTTTGGACTAGCCCTGGACTAACAATCTTTTTTATTGGTCACTTTTATTGTTCTGTTGCATCAATGCAACCGTGGCTATCTCTTAGCCACGGTTAAAAAGGATTAACCCAAATCAAATTCTTGTGGTACAGTTGGTACAGAAAGGGACAGAAAGGGACAGGGAGACACAAAAAAGCCCTCACTGTACCAAACTGTACCAAACTGTACCGATAGGACATCAACCATGCAGAAATCTAAAGCAACCACTATCTCTCCAAATTCCACTATTCAGACTTATACCCAATGGCTAGATATTGGGAATTACTCAGTCCAGTCGGTCATCGCGGGTTCAGGTCTTGCAACCGTGCGCTCCCTTGTTTACCCGCTTTCATATGGTGAAACACCGCTAAGTTGTAAGCGCTCAGAAGCCTCTCCTTTGATCGTGTATGGAGGCAAAACCTACCACGCTGGTGAAGCTGCTCTCAGCTATGCCAACGGATCTGATCCAACAGTCAAAGGAGACAAGACGCGGCTCACCAAACAAATAGAGTTGATGCTGGCTGTAGCGCAGCCCGGTATCGAATCGGTCAATCTGGTGATGACCGTGCCTGATCCTTATGAAGAGACTCAGATCATTGCCGATGGTAGCGTTATCTCGCAGCAAACTGTAGCAGGCGCTTGTCAGGCGCTTGTAGGTGACTACAGCTTTATCCGCAATGGAAAGCAACATAACCTAACCGTTCAAGCTGTCACGGTCATCCAGGAGGGTCTACCTGCTGTGCTTAAAGCCAGACGGGATGGTGGGGTTCCAAACCAAGGCACGACTGTCTGCTTAGATGTGGGCGGTAAAACCTGCAACCTTTTGGTTGTTGATGGCACGGGTGACGTTGTTGGCTACATGTCGATGCTAGGTGCAGGCGGTATCAAATTAGCCACAGCATTGCAATCTAACGGGCTTTACCGTACCAGATGCAAACGGGCAAACGTGGCTGTTCCAAACGTTGAACGGATCATGAGTGCGATCGCACTTGGTAATGACTATGCCGGATGCAACGTTGAAGCCCATTGGTCGGACATCATCACAGAAGAGTTAACGCGCTGGTACACAGCTTTAGTAGGCGATGTTGAGGCATCGCTAGGGGATTTGGGTAGTGACCTAACCGGATTGATGCTTACTGGTGGCAATGCCAACTTGTTTCGAGAATTATCAGATGCTTACATCCCTGATTCTCCTGAAACTTTCAACATCACAGCACTAGCACAAGGGTATGGCTCATGACTGATACCAAACGCATCCGACTGACTTTGGCACCCGACAAAATTGCTTACGTCTCGGCATTGATGAAAACCCCAAAGTTTCAGCACGTATCCTCTCTTAATGCAGCCGTAGACATGATTTTGACTGACTACATCTTGAATCACAAGCCCTCAACTCCCAGCGTGGCTGAACAGCCATCTGCTGAGCCTTCAAAAAACTCCATCTTAAGCAAGCTCCGCAAACCACCGCATCACGAGGATTGATTATGCTTTTTCAAATGTTTTCAAGAGACAACGACAGCAGCGGCAACGCATATAGATTGATGCTTTGCTATGACAGCGACGGCAACGTTACAGCAGCTTATGAGGCACGAAATTCCTCACCAAACATGGCAACAAAGTTACGAAAAACCCATAAACAATTGCCAACCTTTCACCTTTCAAAAAGCGAATATAGCCAGACACGATCAGCCTTCGAGCATTTGATTGAACGAGCATCTTAAGTAGTAAGCATCTACCTATTTTGCCTAGAATCGTATATACTAAGGTATGACCAAGCATAGAAGGAGATACATAGATGGCACCATCCATTTCAGCTAATTTCAAGATACCGCCTGATCAGTGGGAAGCGCTTAAAGCCCGTGCTAATGCTCGTGACTCCAATGCTAGCCAAGTTATCAAACGGTTGATTGAAGCCTATCTAGAAGGCGATACAGACGACTACTTGGATACACCTGCTGATGACTTCTACTCGTTGGGCATCAAAGACAGAGTAACGGGAGAAGTAACAGGCTGGATTAGGGAGTCAAGCGCGGGTGAAGTTGAATGGATTACTGAGCCATTTGAAGCCAGTGAGATTCCCGCAAAGCTAACCCTAGAAAGAATCTCAGAAATCATCGACAAGTTTGCAATTGACAAATCAGCCCGTTGGTTTTTCAACACCTATCAACACAGAATCACACGCGGTAAGGCTCATAAAAAGCCGACTAAATAAGCTTTGAGAGCCTCGCATCAAAGCCTAATCAACACGACTGCAACCAACACTTGAACCCAACACTCCACTTGCAACCAACGCAGTTAAACAATCAATTAAATCTAGCAAGAGGTAATCATGAAAAACGATATTGATGTTCAGGATCTAGTCGTCTACGGGCTTTTCGGCTTATCTCTCGTAGTCATGGGCGTGTTCAAATCGGGTGACATTATGGCAGACTTCCAAAATCAATCCCTGATTAGCCGCAATGCCAAAGCTACTGCTCAAGATAATGCCGTTGCTATACGCCGTTTTGACGAAGGTTGTACAACTGGCTTTTTAATTAATGGAACACCGACTATCACAACTGATGGCATTGCCGTCGATATTCGCGTTGGAACACCGTTAGGGAAAGGCGCTGTGCTTTGCGACGAAACGGGAGCTACAGCCGTCTTGGATGAAGGAGGAATCGCCTCAGATATTAGACTGTCTGCTACTGTCCGCCGTCGTTTCCGTGAGCAAAAGTTTCGCGACGATAACAAAAAAACATTGCAGGTCTTGAACTAAGCGATCGCCAAGCCGGACTAGCGACCCGGCATTCAGAGGTTACTCATCATGCTTAAGCTACTCAAATTTCTTTTAATCGTTGGCGGTTTTGCTCTGATGGTTTCCAACATTGAGCCGTATCTACAGGTAGTAGAACTACTTTTCCGAGGGGCTATCGATGTCTGCAAACCAATTCAAGGCTTCCCCTTCATTGGTGGCATCCTAAGCTCTATCTGTCGTTTTGCAGCTTCGATCATTATTGCAAGCGGTGGCTATCTTCTGTGGTCAGTTTTTCAACTTATTGAACTGCTACCCATTGCCAACAGTTATTCTATCCCTTTTCTTTCAGGTCTTTTAGGAAGATTGCAGAACGCTCCTCAAGTGGGCAATGATGTAGGCGATCGCGAGGCAATCGTTCAGGTTAAGAAACGCGGCAACACAATCGTAGAGAGAAGTTTAGGCGCATTGCTTACAGCATCTTGGCTCTTTTATATTTTGGATCTGCTCTTGATGGCGTGGCTATACAAGCCGCTCAATGAGATTGGTGATCTGAATATTGTCGGTCTGCTTAGGACGCTGCTAGGAGTTTTTGCTACAGAGGTCATCATCCTAGGAGTGATGCTGATTGACAACGTCATCGATCCGAAAAGTATCAAATTTCAAGAAGCACAAGAAAAAAAAGTTAGGGAGTATTGATCAGATGAACAACTTAACGACTCGTGAAAGCCACTCCCTCACTGTTTATAAAGCTCAAGGTCTAGGTCATATCTTTACGTTAGCAGGTATCACTACGGCTGGTTTCGTCATGGTTTCATTTGGTGGCGCACCTGGTTACGCCGCTCCGCTTGCCATCTATGCCTGCTATCAGTTATTCAAATCGGCAGGCAAGACAAAGGACTCTAGCTGGTGCAGGTCTAGGGATGAACTATGGACTTATCGGCTTAGCCCTAAGCATAAGAGTATCGCTAACTCTTATCCTGTTTGGTGCAAAGAATGGGGAACCAACGCGATTAATGGCTTGATTGAGCCGATGATCGGTAACTGTGAGCTATGCAACTTTACCAAAAACGAAAGCCATCCCTACCATAAATTAAGGGGCATCCTGACCTACGATGATGGCGAGTTAACTCCGCTCACACCGCATGAGTACGTCTCTCAGCGGTTATCTGAAAGGGTTAAAGCGCTAGAAAAGTCAGGGATGCAAACAATTGAAGCTGAGGTTATTCAAGCCCTGCCAGAATCCCTCACAGCGGCAGTAAGCCTACCCAGCGATGGATTGAAAGACAGACTCAAAATAGACTGCCCTGAGTTGCTTCTACTTGTGAAGGCTCCACCAATTCGATTAGTTGGTCATCAACGTACAGGCAAGAGTAGCTTTGCTCGGAAACTGGCTTTGATTCGTCTCATCCTTTTACCCGGTCACAAAGTAACATGGTGTACGCCGCATTTAGAGAAGGATGACCGCTTGCCAGTTGCGCTTAACCCTGTGGGATTCAAGCCAGACAAAGCTAAGGACATGGCTGCAATTGAAGACTGTTGGGCAGGCACTCAGGAAGACATTGATGCAGGCAAACAATTAAACCAGACCGTGGTATGGGATGAGTTTGGCTGCTATGACACTTTTAAGAATCCTGATGCGTTGGCTCAATCCCTGCGATCGCTCCTTAGAGAATCTAGCAAGCATGGCTATTACCCTATTTTGATTGCACATGGTGATCAGGCTGCATTCTACCCAGGTGTCAAAAACATCCTAACCACGCTCAAGCAAGGAACAGTAAAAGTCGAAACAGTTGGGGAAGCTGCTGACGATTTTGGAACCATGCGACCTACTGGGAAATTCAGAGTCTATGAGCGAGACTCAGAAAACTTTAAGGAGTTGCAGCTTCCAGCGTGGCTAACCGAAGAATATCTATTGGAACTGCATCAAAAGATTCCTCAAACAGTTGATGCTGGCAAACAATTAAATCAGATTTATCCAGTTGAATATCAGGCACCAACTCAGATTTATCCAGTTGAATATCAGCCAACGGTTAAGGAGAAATTGGAAGACACTTTTAAGCTGAGCAGTGCAGAACTAACTCAGGTAAATGAAGTGGAAGCAATTCCCGATCCGATTGATTTGCTGCTTTTGAATTATGCAGATGATCCAAAAACGGCAAGTTTCCTCAAGTGGGTTTCTAACAAAACAGACGGCGAAATCGTAACGAGGAACCAAATTAAAGGGAGCTATTGGGCTAAACAATATGGGAGAGATAAGGAGACAATGGACGTGGCTTTAGTAGAAGCCATAACCAACTTTCTCCTAGTAGAAATAGATGGAGAGACTTATCAGAAAAAAGGACATTAGGACATTAGGACATTAGGACATTAGGACATTGGGGACATCCACAAATAAACACCAAAAACCCCCTGTGGACATATCCCCAGATGTCCACAAACAATGTCCCCAATGTCCCCAAAAACCCCGAAAGCGCTGATATGACTGATGGGGACATGTCCCCAAACATTTGGGGATATTGTGGATGTCCACAGGGATGTCCACAGGGATATTGTGGATGTCCACAGGGATGTCCCTAAGCGAATAAATACAAATCACCGTGGCTATAAACCCCGGTGATTTTTGTTAGGAGTCAGCCCTTCTCATCCAAGAATCATAATGGTCTTTCAATCCTGGTGATGGTCTATTTCGATTTAGAGATGACTTGAGTTTTGACCTAACACTAAGAACAAAACTTTCTGTATAGCCATCCTTCATCAATGGATGATTTTTAAGCCATTCATCAATTAGTCGATTAATTTTTTGATCGCTTGTCAAATGCCAATCACCATTTGCAGATGACAGCCTGAACATATCTTCATGCTTAACGTAAAGGCATTTGTTCTTCCATTCTTTTGCAAGTTCAGCAGCTACCAAAATCAGCCTTGATTTTTGTTTTTTCACTCGTGTAATCCTCGGTTTTGTTTTGATCAAAGCAGTCCTCTTAATTATCGCTTAAGGCACTAAATAGCTCCCACAAAACCGGGTCTTAAAGGCATCTATTTTATGTCCGCTTGTGTTTGTACCTTGCGATATGGAGTACAATCTCTTTAGCTTCCGGCTTCACAGCAGGGAGAGGATTGGAACCCCTGGTTATTCGTATTTCTATTTTCGTTTTGAAAGCTCAGAGGATTTAATCGTTCTCTGAGCTTTCTAATGAGATCGCTGATTACCCTATTGACGCTCTAATGATTAGAGTGCTATATTCTTGGTGTGGGATTCTTCCCACTAAACAGAGAAAACCAAAAGGAGAAAGCAATGTCCAACAAAAGCACCGCTGCTGAAATCAAAAACAGTTTGGAAGCTCTTGATATTTCTGTCCCTGTCAGCTACCAGGCACCAAAAGCCGAAGCTGCTGAAATCAGATCGAATCTCAGGGCGCTAGGATCGACGGCAGTTGTCTCAGTCAATTAATGAAAACCCGCTGGGCTTGATTGCCTAGCGGGTCTTAACGATTCTTCTTTACAGCTATTGGGAGACGGCTGCTAAAGCTCACGGGATATGGGTCTAGGGGCATCTGCCAATTCAGGGCAGTTGCCTCTGATACCCACTCCTTTGATAATGGAACCTTGATTGGTACGACTCACCGATACACATTTATGGTGGCATTGCTCATTTAGCAGCGACTTTAGTTGTTCAGCAAAGCCTTTGGCGCTGATCGCACCGCCGCCTGTCAGTAGGCTGTACTCGTGATAATGAGCATAAAGAGTTTTGATGTCCTGTAGCTCCGTTTTGTATTGTGATTTGCATCCAACTAAAGTTTGAATTTGTGCATCAATAACAAGGTGATGCTCTGACCAATCTGCTAGCGTTGAACTGCTCTTCAAAGAATTAGCTCGGCTACTGGCGAGGCGCGTTGATCTGGCGCTGGAGGCTTCTTGCACTAACTCAGCAGCACTTGCGGCATCTATAGCCATTAAAAGATTAAAGTACCCTGATGACTCGGTTTTGAGCTTCTCAGCTAGGTTGAAGTCTCGATCAGCCAGTGGGATAATGTTCAAATCAGAAAACTCGATGGAGATGATGCGACGAGATAGCCCTGACGTTTTATCGTCGCTGGATATGGCTGAATTGCCGATGATAAGAGTGCCACCAGTAAAAATAAACGGAGTGCCTGCATTCTTCATTTTTTGCTCAAAAGGTATGGTATCTAGCCCTGATGTGATTGCCTTGAGGTTTACTACAGAACCGTGGTAGTTAGCCGACCATTCGGGAAGCAGGAAAAGCCTGCGGTCTTTGAGTAGGGCAGTTGAGAATCTACCAGATTCTAGAGCTTCAATACCCATTGTGCAGATATTCTCAAAGCCAACCAGAGATTGCAGGAGGCTGCTTAAGACGCTCTTACCAGTTCCGCCAGAGCCATAGAGGTTTATCAGCCTTTGAGCTTTTGCAGCCCGTCCTAAGAGCAGTAGCGTTGCAAAAGCATTCCACACGGGAACAGCATCGCCTAACGACTTTTGCAGAAACTTCTCAGTCAGGGGGCAAGTGGCTTTAGGATCGTAGTCAAAGGAGAGTTTCCAAGTGAGTCGATTGCCAGGGCAGTGGGGCGTTAGCGTTTTTGTTTCGCTGTTAAAAACACCGTTACGTAGTGGAACAAAATCATTGGAGACAACATCCCAATCGCTGCACATTAGCAAAGATTCCAGGATGGCTTTAATGCCAACCACAAAACTAGCGCTATGACCGTTCGGGAATTTGGGATGAACACCAAGGTGGCTCATAATCATCCCTTTGATGACTGTTTCGGCTGTCAGCTTCCATACGCCATCGACATAGATCCTAAACATATGAGTGGAGGAATCAAACAGAACTGAGCCAGCCCAAATCTCACTAAGTTCATAGCCAACGATAGACTCAGTTGGCTTTGGCTCCTTACCGTTAGCCTTAGCAGTGGCTTTAAGTTGAGCCTTGAGCTTGTCAGGACAAACATAGCCATGCTGTTTTGCAAGTTGAAACAGCTTCCAAATGTTGATACTGCCATCAGCAGAAAAGCCATCCCACTTGGCTGCACACTCTCCTGCTGTGTACTTCTCGCTGGATTGTGACCAAAGCTCCCAGACACCTAATAAATCAAGGGATAGCGAATGGAGAGCCATTCCGATGTTTATCCATTCGTCATAATCATCAGGCTCAACGAATCCTAGAGCCTCTAGGATGTCTGACAGCAAAGGCTCTCTTCCCTTGGCTTTATAATCGACCTTTGGCAACTCAAGCGGCTTTAGCATCTGATCTAGCATCCATTGAGGCGCTGGTGCGATCGCCGTGTATGAAAACGGATTGATAAAAAAGTAAGGCTTTTCTGTTTCTGGATGAATCCCATGAATTACCGACTGACAGCCAGTCCAGCGGAATTCTAGTTGTTCCTTCTTTTTATCGATGCCTATCTGCCCTGTCTTTATTTTCTTGGTTCTGATCGCATCCCAGTAAAGTTCAGGGACGCTGTAAATTTCCTGCCGCCGTCCCTCTTTGCCGCTGGTGAACGATACGGTAGTGGGCAGTGCATCCTCTAGGGATAGCCCGGTCAGCGTCTCAATGAGATCATCACAAGAATGACCATCGTGATCTAGGAAAAGATAGCCACAGCTAGGAACCCCACAGAGAACGCCTACGCCTGTTATCGAGCTATCGCTTTCTATCCGAGCGATGACTTGTTCCTTGGTTAATGGGCTATCTTGCCAAGCGTCTCCTACAGGCTGCTTGCCGATAACAGGAGTGAATCTAAGATCATCTGGCAGAGCAGACACTTGTTGGATCAGCGTTGCACTATTCGTTAGAGTCTCTTGCATTTTTGTAGGAAGTAAACTAAGATTAGTTTGAGTCATGATTGTTTATCCATGAAGGGTGAGCAATAGAAAAACCCGCTAAGCAAAAATGCCTAGCGGGTTGTAGATGAGCTACAATTGGGGTAAGCAGGCAGGCATGTGATGGTGTCTCTTGTCGAACTCGGTATGCTATTTTGTTAGATCAGTCAGAAATCTTAAAAGCCCTGAAGTTGTTACCCAGGGCTTTTTTGTGTCTAATTTTCCTCTGGCAGGCTGGCTAGATAGACCTTAATAGCACGGCGTATGATCTCTGACATCTTGCGATCTTCTTTGTCTGCGATAGCTTGAATGCGCTCACGGTGACTAGGGTTAACTCGTGCCGTGACGAAACCAGTATTGCGCTCTTTTGTTTGTGACATTTTGTGAGTGCCCTCTGTTTTGTTTGACTATAGCTACAGAGTATACCAAATTATCGAAAAGCGCGTGAGTCTTTTTAACACCAGATAGCTGTCTCACTTTGAGACTGAGCTGTCTCAAAGTAAGATAGTGCTCTACGGAAAAACCGCTGTAACCGCTGGTATTAGCCAGTGTTGGATGGTATCAGTGCTCTAAGTGCTCTACGCATTTTCGGTAGAGCACCGCTGAAACGTATAGTAGGTATAACTCTTAGCTGTCTCGTGCTCTAAGTGCTCTATATCTCAAATTCCCCATATGGAAAAAGAAAAAGAGATGGTATAGATATATAT
>ENA-ORBV01017598-ORBV01017598.1-microbial-mat-metagenome-genome-assembly--contig:-NODE-17598-length-10195-cov-5.156157_pt1 | contig 10195 bp, 7 predicted proteins | sample MGYA00237777_ERZ505514 | MGnify/ENA primary metagenome ERZ505514 (study PRJEB26160, sample SAMN06269048) | microbial mat metagenome | isolation source: Oligotrophic lake microbial mat | place...
GGCCAAACTCATGGGCCCCGACGCCTTCTTCAACAGCGCGCTGATGTCCGCCGCCGGCGACGCCGCGCTCGAGGACCGCGTCTTGGTCACCTTCGGCGGCGTGCCGCCCGAGCAGCAGACCGGCAAGGGCAAGACCTTCGTCGACGCCTACCAGGCGAAGTACGGCCAGATGCCCGAAGGCTACTCGATCTACGCCTACGAATGCGCCAAGGTCGCGATCGACGCGATGACCCGTGCCACGGCCAAGGACCGCGCCGCGGTGGTCGAGGCGATCGCCGCGACCAAGGACTACGATGGCGCGCTGGGAAAATGGAGCTTCGACGCCAACGGCGACACCACGATGACGGTGATGAGCGGCAACACCGTGCGCGGCGGCCAGTTCCAGTTCGTCAAGCTGCTCGGCCAGTAAGGCGGCGGGCGGGATCGGAAGCCGACCATTGGACTGGACCGATCTCATCGCCCAGTGCTTGGTCACGGGCGTCGCCAACGGGCTGATCATCGCCCTGATCGCGCTCGGCTACACCATGGTTTACGGCATCGTCGAGCTGATCAACTTCGCCCACGGCGACGTGCTCATGCTCGGCGGCTTCCTCGTCCTCACCCTCATCAGCGCCTGCGGCGGCGAGCAGGCTTCGCCGTGGGTGGTGCTGCCGATCGCGCTGGTGGCGGTGCCGGCGTTCTGCGCCGGATTAAACTGGAGCATCGATCGCCTCGCCTACCGGCCGCTGCGCCACGCGCCCAAGCTGACCGCGCTGGTCTCGGCGATCGGCGTGTCGTTCATCCTGCTCAACCTGGGGCTGTTCTGGGGCGGGCTCGATCTCGCCGTGTTCGACGATGGGCGCAGCGCCTCGGCCAAGAAGTCGGTGCCGGACCTGCTGCCGTTCAGCAACCTGTTGGGCGACGACGCCAGCGTGCTAATCACGCTCAAGGACGTGCTCGTCGCGGCGGTGACCCTGCCGATGCTGGCGGCGCTGACCTGGCTGGTGCAGCGCACCTCGCTGGGCCGGGCCATGCGCGCGGTGGCGCAGGATCCGGTCGCCGCGCGCCTGATGGGCATCGATACCGACGCCGTGATCGGCCGCACCTTCCTCATCGGCGGCGCGCTCGCCGGGGTCGCCAGCGTGGTCTACGCGCTCTACAACGGCGCGATCGACTTCCAGCTCGGCTACCGCGCCGGCATGGATGCCTTCACCGCGGCGGTGCTCGGCGGGATCGGCAGCCTGCCCGGCGCGGTGGTCGGCGGGCTACTCATCGGTCTGGTGCGCGCGGCGATGGAGACCCTGGTGCCCAACGGCAGCCAGTGGAGCGGCACGGTGGTGTTCGCGGTGCTGATCGTGGTGCTGGTCTTCCGACCGACCGGTCTGCTCGGCAGCCCTCTGCGCGAGAAGGTATGACCCGGCCGTCGCGCGCGCAGGTCGCGTGGGGCGTGGCGCTGGCCGTGGTAGTGGCGCTACCGCTGCTTGACCAGGCGCTGCCCGCGCGCGCGGCGCTGACCGAACGCGTCGCGCCAATCCTGCTCTTCGCCATCCTCGGCCTGGGCCTGACCGTGGTCTCGGGCTTCACCGGTCTGCTCAATCTCGGCGCCGCCGCGTTCATGGCGCTCGGCGCCTACGCGTTCTCGATCCTGACCTGCCCGATCTATCCCTTCCAGGTCGGCTTCTGGCCCGGCTTGGTCGCGGCGACGGTGGTTGGCGCCGGTGCCGGCGCGTTGGTCGGCCTGCCGGCCATGCGCCTGCGCGGCGACTACCTCGCCATCGTCACCCTCGGCCTGGGCGAGATCGTGCAGGACGTGCTCAAGAATCTCGATGTCATCACCAAGGGCACCCAAGGCATCAATCCGGTCGCGGCGCCGAGTTTCGGCCCGCTCATCCTGCCCGCCGCAGGACGCCACTACCTGCTGCTCGCCCTGGTGCTGGCGGCGGTTTGGGTGTGCGTCGCCCTGCGTCGCTCAAGCATCGGTCGTGCCTGGGAGGCGGTGCGCGAGGACGAACTCGCCGCGCGCTGCATGGGTGTCGCGACCGCGCGCGCCAAGCTCGGCGCCTTCGCTCTTGGCGCCGCGCTGTGTGGCCTGGGCGGCGGTCTCTACGCCAGCCTCAGCAACAGCAGCCTGGATCCTGGCACCTATGACTTCGGTCGCTCGGTGATCATCCTCTCTATCGTCATCGTCGGCGGCCTGGGCAGCATCGGTGGCGCGCTGCTCGGCGCGGTGATCATGGTCGGCTTCGACACCATCCTGATCGACGAGCTGGCCAAGGCGACCAGCGGCGAGACCGGTTCGGAGCGGGTGTGGGCCCAGCCGGGCAACTGGAAGTTCCTCGTCTACGGCCTGGCACTGGTGCTGATGATGCGCTTCCGACCCGACGGCCTCCTGCCCGCGCACGCCCCCGGGGCGGCGCGATGAGCCTGCTCTCGGTCGAAGGCGTGACCCTGCGCTTCGGCGGACTGACCGCGGTCGAGGCGGTCAGTTTCACGGTCGAGGCGGGATCGATCACCGCGGTGATCGGGCCCAACGGCGCCGGCAAGACCTCGCTCTTCAACGTGGTGACCGGGCTCTATCCGCCCAGCGCGGGCCAGGTGCGCCTCGATGGGCGCGGCCTGATCGCCCAGGCGGATCTGGCGAGTTGGCTGCGCTGGGCGGTGGTCGGCGTGGCCACCGGACTTGGTTGCACCGTCGCGGTCAACCTGCCCGACTGGTGGGACGCCGCGATCAACGCCTTCGCCGGGCGCGAGCCCTTCCCCTGGGGCGAGGCCGCCGCGGCGCTGGGCGCCCGGCTGGCACCGACGGCGTGGAATCTGGTGCCGCTGATCGCCGGCTTCGCGGTGGGCCTGGCCGGCGCCTGGCAGGCGTGGCAGCGCAGCCGGTGCTCGTCGGAACGCTGCTTCCGCGCCGGGATCGCCCGCACGTTCCAGAACATCCGCCTCTTCCGCGGCATGACGTGCAGCGACAACCTGATGATCGCCCTCGCCGGAGCCGGGCGCCTGCGCGGCGCCGGTCCGCTTGGCGCCCTGCTGCGCACGCCGCGCTTCCGTCGGGTCGAGGCCAGCGCGCGCGCCGAAGCCGGGCGGTTGCTGACCCTGGTCGGGCTGGCGGCGGTCGCCGACGGTGCCGCCGGCTCGCTGCCGTACGGCCATCAGCGCCGGCTCGAGATCGCGCGCGCCTTGGCTGGGTGCCCGCGCCTGCTGCTGCTCGACGAACCGGCGGCGGGCATGAACGAATCGGAGAGCGCCGCGCTCATGCAGCTCATCCGCCGCATCCGCGATGAAGGCACCACCGTGCTGCTGATCGAGCATGACATGAGCGTGGTGATGGGCATCTCCGACCGCGTCGTGGTCCTCGAATACGGGCGCAAGATCGCCGAGGGCACTCCGGCCGAGGTGCGTCGCGATCCGCGCGTGATCGCCGCCTACCTTGGCGACACACCGGCGGAGCCGGCATGAGCGATCTGCTTACCCTCGACCGCGTCGAGGCCGGCTATGGCCCGATCCAGGTGCTCAAGGGCGTCTCGCTGCGTGTCGCCGCGGGCGAGATCGTCGCCCTCATCGGCGCCAATGGCGCGGGCAAGAGCACTCTCCTGCGCGCCACCTCGCGCCTGCTGCCGCTGCGCTCGGGATCGATCACCTTCGATGGCGACAACCTCGCCCGCGCCCAGGCGCACCAGCTGGTCGCGCGCGGCCTGGCCCAGGTGCCCGAGGGTCGTCGCGTCTTCCCGCGCATGAGCGTGCTCGAGAATCTCCAACTCGGCGCCTATACCCGGCCCGATGCCACGCAACGCGCCGACGGCGTCGAGCGCGCCTTCACCCTCTTCCCCATCCTCAAAGAGCGCCGAGCCCAACCGGCCGGCACGCTCTCGGGCGGTGAGCAGCAGATGCTGGCGATCGGCCGCGCGCTGATGAGCCGCCCGCGCCTGCTGCTGATGGACGAACCATCGATGGGTGTCGCGCCGATGGTGGTGCAGCTCATCTTCGCCACCATCCGTGCGCTCAACCGCGACGGGATGACCATCCTGCTGGTCGAGCAGAACGCGCGCCAGGCGCTGGCCATCGCCCACCGCGGCTACGTGCTTGAGACCGGCCACATCGCGCTCGAGGGCGAGGCGAAGGCGCTGCTCGCCGACGACCGCGTGCGCACGGCGTACCTCGGGGGGTGAGGGGTGCGTGGTCCGTGGTCCGTGGTGCCACTGCCAGCGCTGCTGGTCCGCAGTCTGAAAACAGAAGATGAGGGGATTTCAGCTGCGTGGTGTATTGAATATTGCTCAGTCCTGCTTTTCGACCACGGACCATGGACCACGGACCACGGACCTCTCAGTCTTCAGGCGCGAGGAAGCTTTCCAGCTGGCCGAGATCATTGCCGAAGACGCCCGAGGCCAGCCACAGCGCGATGGCGATGAACACCGCGCCGGTGAGCAGACGGCCGGCGCCGATCGTGCGCGCCTCGTCGTCACCCGCGAAGCGCAGCCGGCCAAGCACGTAGACGGCGATCACCGCCATGCCCGCGGCCCACAGCGCGAACACCGCATCGCGGCCGAAGATGCCCCAGCCCCAGCGGTGGTCGGAAATGTTGAGGAACTTGAGCGCGGCCGCGATCTCGACGATGCCGCCGACGACCTTGAACTCGTTCATCCAGCCGCCGGCGCGCGGCAGGCGCTTGAGCAGGCCCGGACTCATGGCCAGGACGAAGAACGGGATGGCGATGGTCAGGCCGTAGACCGCCATACCACCGAGGGCGCGCAACCACACCGCGCCGCCGCTGTCGCTGGCCAGCGCGCCGAGCACCAGGCCGGCGAAGGGCGCGGTGCAGGCGAACGCGGTGACGACAAAGGTCAGGCCCATTCCCAGCGCGCCAAGGTAGCCGCCGCGCCCACCGCCGAGCGCGTTCTGCACGCCGCTGGGCAGGCGCAGCAGGAAGACGCCGAGCAGGCTGAGTCCGAGCAGGATGAAGACGATGGCGAAGACCAGGTTGGTCCACGGATTGCCGCTGAGCAGGGCGGGGTTCTTCTGCAGCAGGCCGGCGAGCAACGCGCCGATGGCGATGAAGCAGACCACGATCCCACCGGCGTAGGCCAGGGCGAGCGGCAGCAGGCTGCGCCCGCTCGCCGACTGCTTGGCAAAGAAGGTGACCGTGAACGGGATCATCGGATAGGTGCAGGGCATCACCAAGGTGAACAGTCCGCCGGCGATCGCGAGCAGCAGGAAACCAACGAGGCCGCTGGCGAGGGTGACGTCGGCGCCGACGCCGCGGCCGGCGCTCCACGCCAGGAAACGGTCCATGGTGGCGGTGTCGGCCGGCACGAAGACCTCGCTCCAACGCTGCTCGCCGCCGTCAGGATCGAGGCGCACGTAGAGCGGTCGGTTCTGAGTCTTGAAGCGGGTGGTCTGCCACGCCGCCAGTTCGCTATGAGTATCGGTGTCGATCTCGATCGGCACCTGCGCGTTCCACGCCGCGATCGCGCGCCGATCGCGCAGCACGGTGCGCGCCATGCGCTGGCAGACCGTGCACGAGGGGCCGGTGAAATCGAGGATCGCCGAGCGCCCGGCGGCTTTCGCCTCGGCGATGGCGGCATCGGCCTCGACAACGGTCTTCGGACGGCGCCAGCGGATGCCGCTCGAGGATTCGGCCAGGGCGGATTGCACCTCCTCGTGCACCGCGCGGCGCAAGGCCTGACGTTCGCTGGATAGCGCCGCAGCGACCGCCGCCGTAAGTGCAGCCGGATCGATCGCCGCCGGGGCGATCGCCGCCGAGCTGGCGGCACGCGGATGCGCCGGCATCGCGATGGTCATGCGGGCATCGATCACCGGATTCTTGCAGATGTCCTTGCTGCACGCCATGTAGCTGACCAGCACCTCGACCGCGACCGTGGTGCCGACGGCGCCATCCGGCAGGCGGATCGGCAGGCGCAGCACCACCGGGCCGTCCGGGTAGACCGCCAGGCCGTCGAGTTCGTGCGTGGGCTGGTCGGCGGTGAGCGGCCCGGTCGCTTCGGCCAGGCCGCCCGGCGCCAGGGCGAGACGAGTGGCCTGACCGAGGGTACCGACCAGATCGATACCGTAGAGGTGCCAGGGTGGGGTTGCCGCATCGGGCACGAATCGGCCGACCAGCAAGGCACGATCGCCGACCACCTCCTCAACCGAGACCGTCACCGTCACCGCCTGCGCCCGGGCGGTCGCTTCCCCAGCGGCGGCGCTGGTGACGAGGAGGGCGAGGGCGAGAGCGGCGAGGCGCATAGAGTTCTCCGGACCGGTGCCCTGATACGCGGGCGGCGCGACGGTCGTTGGCACCCTATGTTTGGTACCTCAAGCGCCAGCTTGGTGCGTCGTTGCCCGATGCCGGCACGGAACCCTTGCCGCCTATCGCGGCCCACCTACCTTGCCCCGCTCCCCGACCGGCGCCCCTGCCCGCGGCGGATGACGAAGGCGAACCCATGAAGCGCACCCAGACCTGCGGCGAACTCCGCGCCGCGCACATCGATACCACGGTCACCCTGTGCGGGTGGGTGGGCAATCGGCGCGACCACGGCGGCATCATCTTCGTCGATCTGCGCGACCGCTCGGGCCTGACCCAGATCACCTTCGATCCCGACCTCTGCGGCAAGGAAGGCCATGAGTTGGCCAACAAGCTGCGCGCCGAATGGGTCATCCAGGTCACCGGCGTGGTCAAGAGCCGTGGCGAGCGCAAGAACCCCAACCTCGCCACCGGCGAGATCGAGCTGTTCGTCACCACCCTGACCATCCTCAACAAGGCCGAGACGCCGCCCTTCGAGATCGACGAGCATGCCAAGGTCGGCGAAGAGGTCCGCCTTAAGCACCGCTTCCTCGACCTGCGCCGGCCGACCATGCAGCGCAACCTCATCCTGCGCCACCGCGCCACCAAGCTCGCCCGCGACTTCTTCGACCTCAACGGCTTCATCGAGATCGAGACCCCGGTGTTGGGCAAGTACACCCCGGGCGGCGCGCGCAATTACCTGGTGCCCAGCCGCGTGCACCAAGGCCAGTTCTACGCCCTCGCTGAAAGCCCGCAGCTGTTCAAGCAGTTGCTGATGGTCGCCGGCTACGACCGCTACGTGCAGATCGCGCGCTGCTTCCGCGACGAAGACCTGCGCAACGACCGCCAGATGGAGTTCACCCAGATCGACCTTGAGATGTCGTTCGTCGACATGGCCGACGTGATGGCGGTCGGCGAGGGCATGATCAAGAAACTGTGGAAAGAGTGCCTCGGCGTCGAGGTGCCGACCCTACGCCACATGACCTGGGACGAAGGCATGCTGACGTACGGCTCGGACAAGCCGGACCTGCGTTACGGCATGGAGATCGTCGAACTGACCGAGTGGGCCAAGACCTCCGGCTTCAGCGTGTTCCAGAACGCGGTCGCCGCCGGCGGCGTGTGCCGCGCGATCAACGCGCCGAAGTCGGGCGAGACGCTGTCGCGCCGCACCCTCGACGCGCTCACCGAGTTCGTGAAAGGCCTCGGCGCCAAGGGCTTGGCCTGGATCAAGATCCAGGGCGATCCCACCAAGGTCGAAAGCTGGAACGGCCCGGCCGCCAAGAACATCACCGAGGCCGCGCGCGCTGATCTCGCCAAGGCGATGAACGTGGCCGACGGCGACGTGCTCTTCTTCGCCGCCGACAAGCTCAAGAGCGTCTGCACCGTGCTCGGCGCGCTGCGCGTCGAGCTCGGCGTCAACCGCCTCGGCCTGACCAAGCCCGATCAGTGGGAGTTCCTCTGGCTGCATAGCGCGCCCGCCTTCGAGTGGAGCGACGAGAACCAGAGCTGGGTCGCCAACCACCACCCGTTCACCGCGCCCTACGCCGACAGCGTCGACAAGCTGCTCAGCGATCCGGGCGCGGTGCGTTCGCAGAGCTACGACATGGTGCTCAACGGCAACGAGATCGGTGGTGGCTCGATCCGTATCCACGACTCGGCGACCCAGTCGAAAGTCTTCCAGGCCCTGGGCATCAGCCAGGAGGACGCCGACAAGAAGTTCGGCTTCCTGCTCCACGCGCTATCCTTCGGCGCGCCCCCGCACGGCGGCATGGCCTTCGGCCTTGACCGCCTGATCATGCTCATGACCGGGGCCGAATCGATCCGCGACATCATCGCCTTCCCAAAGACCCAGAAGGCACGTGACGAGATGCTCGACTGCCCGGGTGCGGTCAGTGAGCGCCAGCTCAAGGAGCTGGGGATCGTCATTGCGGCCAAGCCGCTGTAACGCGAGGCGCTTGCCTTCCCTGGGATCGCCAAGTTGCACTCGGCCTGCCCCCTCGGTTCGCCCTGGAAGGCCGGAGAGCCGAGTGCAACTCGGCGATCCCAGGCACGTTCCTCGGTCCTTGCAATCGATTGATGAGTGGGTGAGACCTAGGGGCAAAACCGATGCACCCCGCAGCACTGCCTAGCTGTGCAGCATAAATCGTCGCGGAAGAGTCCGTATAGACCGTTTTCGAACTCAGCGACTGCGTAAAGTTTCCCCTGCACCGCTCAGGGATTGATCTACTTTATGGCTACCATGACCTCGAACCCCCTCCTTGACCTCCTCGACGCCATCACCGAGGCCCGCGTCGCCAACCCGCAGCTGCGTTCGTCCGTACTCGCGGCGCTACGCCTCGCCCATGGCGCCGGGCAGCTGCGCGCGGCGCGCCTGCACACCCTCCGCCTCGACGGCGAGGACCGTGCCATCATCGCCCACGGCGAACCGAGCCAGAACGAGGAGCAGGACACCAAGCTGGTGACCGAGGCCCGCGATGGCCACCAAACGATCGTGCGCGGCGAGGTGCTCGCCATCCCCTTGGGCAAAGCCAAGCGCGTCTATGGGGTGCTCATTCTTGAAGGCGCCACGCCCGAGATCGCGCCCTTCCTCTCCGACCTCTTCCTGCAGTGGTCGGCGATGGCCGAGTTCATCCGCGTCGAAAAGGCCGAGCTGATCGACGAAAATTTCCAGCTGCGCGAAGAGATCAAGATCCAGTTCTCGGAGAAGAACATCATCGGCGTCTCGGGCGCCTTCCGTCGGGTCACCGACCAGGCGATCAAGGTCGCGGCCTCGACCGCCACCGTGCTGATCCAGGGCGAGACCGGCACCGGCAAGGAACTGATCGCGCGCATGATTCACGACCACTCGAACCGCGCCAATGGCCCGTTCGTGCCGGTCAACTGCGGCGCCCTCACCGAGAGCCTGCTCGAATCCGAACTGTTCGGCCACGTCAAGGGCGCCTTCACCGGCGCCGTCGCCGATCGCAAGGGCCGCTTCGAAGCCGCCCACGGTGGCACCATCTTCCTCGACGAGATCGGCGAGGTCAGCCCGGCGATGCAGGTGCGCCTGCTGCGCGTGCTGCAAGAGATGGAGGTCGAACGCGTCGGCGACAACAAGACGCGCAAACTCGATGTGCGCGTGGTGGCGGCGTCGAACCGCGTGCTGGAAGACGAGGTGCGCAAAGGCAGCTTCCGCGCCGACCTGTTCTATCGCCTCAACGTCGTCTACCTGCAGATCCCGCCGCTGCGCAACCGGCCTGAGGACGTCCCGCACCTGGTCGAGCACTTCCTCAACCAGTACTGCCAGCGCAACGTCAAGTTCATCGAGCACGTCCAACGCGAAGTTCTCGAAACGCTCGGCAAGTACCCCTGGCCCGGCAACGTGCGCGAGCTCGAGAACTGCATCGAGAAGATGGTGGTCATGGCCCCCGGCAAAGAGCTGACCATGGACCTGCTGCCCATCACCATCATGGCCTACGACCCGCACCAGGAAGGCGACCGCGTCCAGGGCATGGCCACCTTCGAAGCGCGGCTGAAGGCGTGGATGCAGAGCGAAACCTTCGGCTGCCTCGAGAAGGGTGGCGAGGACCTGTACAAGAACGTGCGCAACAAGTGGGAGCGTTACCTGTTCGAGGCGGTGCTCAACGCGACCAAGAACAACAAATCGAAGGCGGCGCAACTGCTCGGCATCACCCGCAACACCCTGAACCAGCGCCTGGGCGAACTGTGCGAGACCAAGCGCGAGTGGGCGGTGGACTGAACCGGCAGGCGGGCGGCCCTGGGCGACCTCTCAACCACCCACGCCGCTCACGCCGCGGCCCGCCCTAGGAGCCGGTCGGGGATAGCGAGCGAGGATCGCGACGCGGATCGGATGGCAGAGCCAAGGCGGCGAAACGACCCAAGGTAGCACCGCTCCCTGGTCGTTTCGCCAAACGAGGAGATGCCGTCCGAGACCGA
>ENA-ORBV01017599-ORBV01017599.1-microbial-mat-metagenome-genome-assembly--contig:-NODE-17599-length-10195-cov-4.160012_pt1 | contig 10195 bp, 8 predicted proteins | sample MGYA00237777_ERZ505514 | MGnify/ENA primary metagenome ERZ505514 (study PRJEB26160, sample SAMN06269048) | microbial mat metagenome | isolation source: Oligotrophic lake microbial mat | place...
TTCTTATTCTATGGGGTGGTTAGCTAGGAAATCGGGTGGTGTTGTTTGTAATGTGTTGATTAATAGGGAGATATAAACTTTAAAAAAACGTGAACGGGTTTCGGACCAAGGGCGGATGCCCAGAAATTTCTATTAAACGGTTTGTTTTGTTGGACTTGGTTAGAGGTAAAGGGGTGGGCTGGGGCCTAGCGGCGATTCCTGGCCGCGACATTGTCCTTTTCGACGGACCGCTCATTCGTTTTTCGGGTGGCCGGCGCCGGGCGGTTGTCACCGCGCATCCAATCTGGCCAAGTCTTGACGGTCTCGGCGGACTGTTTGAGGAATTGGCGGAATTCATCCCCGCGCAGGGGCCGGTTTGGTTTTTCGCTTGGCATGTTTCGCTCCTGGCTTAGGTCCAAAAATTGAGTATACCCGTTTCGCCGCTATGAGTTCGCGGTCCAGATAAGAAGTTGGCGCCAGAGGAACCCTGGGGCGCGCGTCCTTGAACGGATCCCATTCAAAGACTTTCCCGTTTCGCTTCCGTTCCAGATGGAAGCCGCTGCTCAACGAGACGGAGAAAAGGTCAAAGAAACGGCGAGGACCGACCCCGATGAAGGGGCTGAATGGAATGATTTTAGGGGAATTGCCGGTGGCTGTTACGTCGGCGATAACCGCGTCTTCGATTCGGATGGCGTCTTCGTGGAGTGCCGCAGCCTGGCTCTTAGGATACGGCTCAATGTAGACGACTCGTTTTATGCCCGCCGCGATGATGTGGCGGGTACAATTGTGGCAAGGAAACGTGGTAGTAAAGAGCGTTGCATCAACTGGACTGACGGAATTGCGCGCACAGGCAAGGAGCGCGTCCATCTCCGCGTGAACCGCCCGGCCGAACTCGGTGATTTCCTTGAGCAGGCTGCTTCGAATTGCCTCCTCCGCCATTTTTTGAGTTATCGATCCCTCCCGTCCGATGATCCGTTTGGCGCGAAGGCGAGCAACGATGTCGTCAATGATTAGAGACTTTTGCAGGTCGTTAGAATCTTCCTTCCTGGTGTGGTCACGGTTATCGGGGACGCTTCCTTCCCAGTAGAGGCCGCCGCCAGGGGAGGGAACCTCGTTACAGCCAACGGAGATCAAATCCGAGCGCGCGTTGACGATGGCGGCGCCTACCTGCCGGCCCAACTGAGCGGAACGGAGAGAAGCCGCGTAGGCGTGGAACATTGCAAACTCATCCGGTGCCGGGGTTGTGTATGGATGCCCAAAGATGAGGTTTAGGAACCGCTTGAGTTCGACTTCGAAACTGCGATTTTTGAGTTGAGTGAAGACGTCCGCAAGGTGAAAGGTATCCCGCGTTCTTTGCCCAAATTCTTTGTCTTCGTCCTCCATGTCCCGCTGGATTAGCTGAGAGGCTTTGCCCTTGGAGATGTCCTTTTGGTGTATCAAATAGTCCAGCCGCTCCTGCTCCCCCGCGAAGAGACCAATCAGGTAAAATCCGCAGCCATAGATCTGCCGTAGGGGTTCGACTTCTTCGGGGCGCTTCAGCGAGACGATGATGTGCGCGACTTTGGAAAAAGGCCGGAGGCGACCGTCCTCGGCGGCGGTGCGAGTAGTCGCAATCTGCGCGGCGGCTAAGAGGGCAAATATGTCGGTGTGACCGCTCGCCTTCCTGATGGCATTGCCGGCATTCATGAACGCGGTTATTCGCGAGCCCTCGGGCAGGTTATCCGCCGGGGGTACGATGTCGAGTGCCTTTGCCGTTTCCGAAATGACTTCGCTCACGCGGAAGACGTTGGGCGTATACCCATAGACGGCGAGTTCCTTAGACAGCCACTCCTGGACGGCGCCATAGTTGACGCCAATGGCGGCAACAATACCGAGAACGATTTCGGCGTCCCCGTAATGGAAGAGCTTTTCAGAAGTAGCGGCTTGTGGCCCGATCACGTTTTTGCCTCCGCCATTTCATTCAGTAATGCCAGTGTTCATGCCGGACAGGGAGCCGATTCAGCATCTCCCGATAGATGCGCCACTGAGGCATGAAGTGGTCCATTTGGCTGAGGAATCGGGCGTTGTGGGTGGGTTCGAGGAGGTGGACCAGTTCGTGGACGACGATATATTCGAGGTATTCGGGCGGTTTTTTGGCGAGGTCGGTATTGAGGCGGATGCGGGCGGCGGCGTGGCTGCAACTGCCCCATTTGGTTTTCATTTTCTGGATGAAGACACGGGCGACATTTACACCGAGGATTGGCTCCCATTTGGCGATTAACGGGATAACGGCTTGGCGTAATTGGAGGCGGTACCACTCGTCGAGGATTTCGCGGCGTTTTTCTTCGGAGGCGGCCGGGCGGACGCGGAGGATTAGTTTGTTGTGGGCTCGTTCGATTTGGGGCGGGGCGTCGTGTTCGATGACGGTGAGCAGGTAGCGTTGGCCCCATACGTAGTGGCTCTCGCGTTCGATGCACTCGCGGGGGGATTCGCGTTCCTGCGCGAGCAGCTTTCGTTGCTGTTGCTTGATCCAGGAGAGTTTGGAGATGGCGTAGACGCGGATGGTTTCCAGGTCCATGCGGAGGGGCGCGGCGATGCGCACGTTTCCCACGGGCGGGTAGACGCTGAGGTGCAGGTTTTTGATGTTCTTCTGGGTGACGTCCACCGTCAATGAACCGAGTTGAAGTGTGGCCATGATCAGTATTCGTACCGCTGTTGCTGGATGATGAGGAAGATGCGTTCGACTTCGGCGATGTCCTTGAGGATCAGGTACAGTTCGTGTTTGATGACTTGCTCGCGGGCCTGGATGCCGCGCCAGCCGTCGGGCCGGACATTCATTATGGTCTCATGGATTCTTATCGCCAGATCCTGGTCTTTGCCGAGATTGTTGTAGAGAGCGCGAAGGCCCGGCGTGTTTAAGCGCTCGGGCGTATCCTCGGATTGGCCGGTGTTGACGCGCTTGGCGAGATCGGCGATTTGTTTCAGGTAGGCCTCGTACTCGATCGCCTTCGCTTTCCGGGCGGCGATGATTTCGTTGAGGAGCGCCGACATGGTTTCGTAGAACGCGGGATCGCTGAGGTGATCCTTGACGATCTTGCTGCGGACGTTGTTTTCGATAGTTTCGGCGATCGCGTCCCTGTTCCCTTTGAGGCCGTTGAGTTGGGAGGCGATGGCGTTGCCGATGCCGGTCTTAACGATTAGATCGAGAAGGCCCATACCGTCGAAGGGAGAGATGCGGCGGGGGACCGCGGCCTCAATGTAGGTATCAATGAGATGGCGCATGTCCGCTTCGTAGGCTTTGAGGTCGAGGGTTTCACCGCTCGCTTGGCGGATGGTTTCGCGGATGTGGATGTAGTAATCGAGTTGCCGTTTAATGCGGGCGATTTCGGCGTTACTGTAACCGGCGGTGTCGAGTTCATCGGCGATGTTGGCATAGGCGCGGACGAGGGCGGCGGCGGCTTTGTAGAATGCGGCGCGCTGGGGTTGGCGCTCTTCCAGATCGGAGGCGATTTCGGTGTTGCCGCAGAAGTAGTGAATATGTTCGAGTTCGCCTTTGGGCGGCTCCACCGGCTCACAGAGGAGCGCAATTGTTTCCAGGGCATCGTCGAGCTGTTGCTTCCCTTTCTTGAGGCGATCCTGGATGAGGATTTCCGGAGTGGCCCCGCCGGCGGAGTGGTCGAGTTCGGAGGTGTAGACGGAGATGGCATTTTCGACGCGTTTGAAGAGGTGTTTATAGTCGACGATGTAGCCGAAGATTTTGTCTTCGCCGTCGAGGCGGTTGGTACGGCAGATGGCTTGGAAGAGGCCGTGATCCTGCATCGTTTTGTCGATGTAGAGATAGGTGCAGGGCGGGGCGTCGAAGCCGGTGAGCAGTTTGTCGACGACGACGAGCAGCCGCATGTTGGCGGGTTCCCTGATGAACAGGCGTTTGGCGTTTTCCTCGTAGGTTTCGGTCTTGTTCATGCCGGGCCTGGCTTCGACGGGTTTCAAGAGATCGTTGTAGGTGTTGTAGATGAACTGCTTGCCGGTTTCGGTATTCGCGCCGATCTCTTCTTTGGTGACGTCTTTGGCGAGCGGATTGTAAGAGGTGATGACGGCGCAGCGGCCTTTGAACGGCGTTTTTATTAGGAGGTCAAAATATTTGCAGGCCTCATAGATGCTTGACGTGACGAGGATGGCATTGCCGCGACCGCTGGAAAGGCGGGGCTTTGTGCTGAAGTCAAAAATGATATCGGTGACGATCTGGTCCATGCGGGAGCGGGAACTGAGCACGACTTGCAGGGTGCCCCACTGCTTTTTCAACTCCTCTTTTTGCCAGTCGTTGAGCGCCCTCGTTTTGGCGTCGAACCATTCGTCGATTTTGTCAGTGGAACTAAGGCGTTGGTCAATGTCGCGGGCTTCGTAGACGAGATCGAGAATAACTTCGTCTTCGACGGCTTCGCCGAACTTGTAGGTATGGATGTAGCCGCCGAAGACTTCAAGGCTGGTGGCCTTGTCCTTCTTGAGCAGGGGCGTGCCGGTGAAGCCGATGAAGACGGCATTGGGCATTAGGGCCGTCATGACTTTGTGGAGCTTGCCGCTTTGGGTGCGGTGGCACTCGTCGACGAAGACGAAGAGTTCGCCGACAGCTTTGCTGGGCTGGGCTTCGAGTTCTTTTATGAAGGCGTCGAAATCGTCGATGTTGCGCTGGCCGAACTTGTGGACCAGGGAACAGATGAGGCGGGGCTTGGCTTCGCCGAGTTGGGTCATCAGGTCGCGGCCACTGGTGGTGCGGGCGATGGTTTCGCCGGCGCCGGTGAAGACGCCTGCAATTTGCTTGTCGAGTTCGTCGCGGTCGGTGACGATGACGACGCGGGCGTTGGGCGAGTTTTCGAGGATCCACTTGGCGAGCAGGACCATGACGATGCTCTTACCGCTGCCCTGGGTGTGCCAGATGATGCCGCCTTTGCGTTGGCGGACGTGTTCCTGCGCGGCCTTGATGCCGAAGTACTGGTGGAAGCGCGGGACTTTTTTGATGCCGCCGTCGAAGAGTATGAAGTCGTGAATGAGTTCAAGGAGCCGGGGCTTGCGGCACATTTTCAGGAGGTATTTGTCGAGTTTGAAGCGGGTGTCGTCGGCTTCGTCTTCCTTCCATTTGAGGAAGAATTTTTCCTCGGTTTTGATGGCGCCGTATTGGAGGCCATGGGAGTCATTGCCGGCGAAGACGAGTTGAACGGTAGTGAAGAACCACGCATTGAATTCCGGCTCTTGATTTGAGAGGCATTGGCGGATGCCGTCGCCGATGGTTACGCGGCTGTTTTTGAGCTCGAGGACGGCGATGGCGATGCCGTTCAAGTAGAGGACGATATCGGGGCGGCGTTCGAGGTTGCCGCGAAGCGTGACTTCTTCGGCGATGGCAAAATCGTTTTTCTCGGGTTCGCGCCAGTTGATGAGGTGGACGGTTTCGGTGGTTTGTCTGGCTTCGAGCTTTACGGGTACGCCGTAGCGTAGGAGGTTATAAACGGCTTGGTTGTTTCCGTAGAGGTTGCGGGTGTGGTTGGTGGCTTCGGTTTGGAGTTTGTAAATGGCCGCGGCAATTTGGGCGGCGCTGTGGCGGTTTTTGAGGTGGTCCGCGAGTAGGTTTTCTTCGATGTTGGTGTTGCCGTCGCGGTCGCGCCAGTCGCCGAGGTAGCGGTAGCCGAGTTGGTTTTTGAAAAGGGAGATGACGCGGCTTTGGGTGGCGCGTTCGGATTTGCCGATGTCGCTCATGGGTTGGGTGTTTTGTCCTGCGGCGGGCGGGGAGGTGTAGGGGCTGGCCGGGTAACGAGTTCTTGAGCGGCTGCTATCTGATGATACTAAGATCGAATTGCGGGAGTAAGATTGCGGTGTGGGGAAGTGAGGAGGCGGGCTACTGGCCGAGCAGCCGTACGGTTTTTTAATCCCCTCCGTGGTGAGAGTTGGAGCCGAAAGGGGGGCATGGCCGCAATAGAGCCTTTCTCTTGGCACTGGGCTATCCGCCAATCAGGAATTTTGCTTCATCCCCATGTGCCGGGATCGGGGCCCGCTGGCATTGCCGTTGATCCGGTTGGAGGTTCGACGCAGCGCATTCTGAAGCAAGGCCACGGATAGTACGTCCGACTGCGGCGCAGTGGACCAGAAAATATCGTTCTACCAAATCGTAGTGATGGTGGATGATCGTATCCTCGCATCCCGGCTCAAAACAGGGATGACGCGCGATTGAGCGATGGCGGCAATCACGCCATCGGAAGGGCGCGCGGTTCCCATCCGGAGGGTGAAGTGCGGGGGTACTCATGGAGAAAAGGAGTGCCGACGGAGTACAACGTCGTCTATGAGGAAGGGCCGACCTCTTGGGGCGCCTATGTCCCTGACGTTCCCGGAGAACTTGTTGCCGGGGACACAAGAGAAGAAATCGAACGGCTGATCGCCGATGCTGTCGCGTTCCATCTGGATGGGCTGCTGGAGGAGGGACTGCCGATTCCCATTTCGTCGAGCTATGCCGGCGTTGTCGAGGCGTCCCCCGCCGCCTGAAGCCGTTATAGTAATAGGGACGTGATCGAGAGCGCTTCCCATGCCTCCCCCATCCTTCAAACCAGAACTGATCGGTGACCGGTTCGCTGACCATCAGGTTCCGCTCGAAGTCCTGAAGGACTTCGCCGCGTTTGAAGAACTGCTGATGGAAGTGGCAAAGCGGGAGTATTTGGAGGATCATCCAGATCGTCTTCGAATTCCCAAGGGATTCACGAAAGGAGTAGAACTTCGGCTCGCGGCCATAGATGACGGCAGCGCGATACTAACTCTTGTCGTGGCGGGCGGCTTGGCGCTAATGGACACCTCCGACTACATTGCAAGGGCGCACGACAAGATTGTCGACACTATTGCAAATATTAGCGACGGAGGAGCACCCGGACTGCCTCCCGAACTGCTGCGCTATTTCGACCGATTCGGACGATCCCTGCTTGAAGGAGAGAGCATCACATTCCATCGAGCGCAGGGCGGACAAAGCAGCTTGACCCCTGAAGTCCGCGAACAACTATTACGCGCCTCCGAAGCGGAGGAATGGACGGAGGAGACGCTGTTGAAAGGACGCGTGTCCGCGACCTTTATGGCGAATGGAGAGTTTGAGCTCGAACTGGCCAACGGGGCCAAACTTAGGGCGCCCCTGGAACACCAGCATCATGGAACCGTAATCGAAGCAATGACGGAGTACGGGCGCGGGCGGACACTCGCCGTAAAAGGTGTCGTCCGGAAGAACAGGAACGGGCACCTCAAAAAGTTTGATTCCATCGAGCACGTGAACTTATTGCATCCACTTGACGTGGAGACCCGCCTGGAGGAACTGGGCACCTTGAAGGACCGATGGTTGAACGGCAAAGGCATCGCTCCTGACCGGGCACGACTCAAAGCGCTGGCGGAAAATTTCGACAAGCACTTTGACGCTGCTTTGCCACTGCCACACCTATATCCGACCACTGAAGGCGGGGTCCTGGCAGAGTGGACATTGGGCAATTGGTCGGTTTCGCTTGAGATTGAGATCGGCACCCAGACTGCGCAGTACGAAGCGTTGCACCTGGTGTCCGACGAGACTTCCGAGTTCACTTTGAATTTGAGCGAACTTGCAGGTTGGACTTCATTGAATAATGAACTGCGGCAACTGACCGTTCCGGTGGGGCCGGAATGACGGAGGCGACCCTGCTGCTGCGTCAGATTCACCCGACGTTTGTCCAGAACAGCAGGGTGACGTCGCAAGCATTTCGGCCGACACCCAAAGACGAGAATCAACTCTCGGCCGATAATGGCGACAAGATTTCGGCCGGGGATGCCTGGAGGCGATTTTCCGCTCAGCCGGAGTGCTCGTCGGCCGGTGTGATGGCCGTGTCGCAGGGCGAGTGCCTGGTGTGCGCCGTGCGGGTGGTTGAGGACCGAATTCCATATATCGAGCATTGCTATCTGGACTTCGCGCCCTTCAGCGGGAACCAAGCAAACAAGATTGGCAAGAAGCTGGCGGCGAAGGCGCAGGACCGCGGATGGCTGTTCGAAGCGAAATAACCTACAGGGCCAATTCGCTTATGGCGAGTCCGGGATCAAGCTGGCCGGATTTACGGAAAAGCGCGGAGCGGGTTGGGGGTCATGCGTGGCGAGAGGGGGATGGATACGGGCGAGTCGAGGTTTTTCGACTGGGGAAGCGCTGCGTCCGGGGGTGGCGCGATTGCGATCACCGAGTTGCTCCAGCGTAAGCGTTAGATTTCTTTCCACGACTTCTATGCGCTTTTCCTTGGATAATGTCATCGATTTCCCGATTATGAGCGAAAACTAAACACGGCGGCCTTCATCCGTTCATCGCAAACGCCACTCGTTGGGTGGCGGTTCATAGCAATCGGATTCTTCCGGTAAGGAGTTCTTGCATCATGGCTTGTTTTAGGTGGCGGGTTTTGGTGAGTTTGGTTTGTAGGGCGGTGATTTCGGCGTCTATGTCAGAAAGGATGGCGGCGATGGCTGATTGCTCAGAGACCGACGGAACTGGCAGAGTAACCTTTACAATATTGGTCTTGCTCATGCCTGAAACCTTGGTTCCAACAGCGAAGAACCGGAACTGCAATTTAATTGCGGCAGTTTGAAAGCAAAAACGTTGATATTGATGATTTAGCGATTCCGCTTTGTTCTTCGCGACGATTGTGTGGAGGCCTGAGATAAACGGGGTCTCGTCGGGGTTAATGATGACCACATGCCTGCTCGTACCCTCGTCATCTTCAGAGGCGTCTACAAATACTAGGTCACCGTCGCTGAGCAATGAGGCTGGAGAAACTTTCTTCAATTGAATGTCGAGCTTCGGGATGTCTTGATATTCGGATCGAACATCAACATAATTTTTTGTTGATGTGTGTATATCACCATAGTGCAGATAACAGTAGCCGTCGGTCGTGAGTTGATCGCGCGGGGCGGCGAGGCCTCCGCTAAAACTAAACAATTCTCCCAGGCGCTTCTGTTTCCAGTCGCCGCTGAAGCCGGGGAGGCGTTTTCTGCCGGTGAGCAATTCCTGCATGGCGCCTTGTTTAACGTGGCGCTTTTTGGCGAGGAGTTGCTCCAGGGATTCGATGAGGGCATCCGCGTCGCTCAAGGCCTCGGCTATGGATTCTTGTTCGCCCTTGGTGGGTGGGAAAGGAATCTTGAAGTTTCCGATCAGTTCCGTGTTTAGATTTGGCTGCCCGTTACCAGTCGCGACTGTGTCCCTGAGGTAGCGAGTCTTTGTATTAATGAAGTGCGCCACGTAACGCGGACTGACGCTCTTGCTGAACTCAAGCAATGCGGCGATTCCGTCGTTTGCGCAGCACTTGATACCAAGAATCTTCGCAACACCAAGAGTTGCCCCGCTGTTCGCGAGAATCAATGTCCCAGCAGACAGCGTTCGACTGTGTAACGCTCCTTCTTCAGTTAGGCAAGATGCCGTTTCGGTTACCACGAGTTGAGACGCCGGAATATTCGTTAGAGCCGCAACTGTCAACCATGGAATGTATGCGCCATTGAAATATCTTGCGTCGCCTGCAGGTCGCGGTGATCCGCCTCTGACGGGCTTGCCGATCTGGTTGGCGGACTTTACTTCCCAACTTTCTGGAATCACCCCCACTTCGGTCTGCCTGTAACCCGGTTTCAATTTCACGCGAACCCCATCCTTTCGAGATGGCGGTTCACTCTGGACTCCAGTTCGGCCACGCGGCAAACCATCTGGGGCATTGGAGCCTCGTAGCGTTCGGCCAACTCCTTCACCCGTCTGGTTAGTGCCTGGCTCACACGGTCCATCTCGCCATGAATGGCGGTATCAATGGCGGCAAGCCATTTGTCGTCCACAACGAGTGCCTTGATTTCGGGCTCGGTGAGTTTGGGGTAGTGGGTGTAAGCCATGGCGTCGAGGGCGGCCTCGGCGTGATTTAGGAGCCTCTTAAGGTCGGATTCGTCGGTGTTAAGGGTGAGCCATTCGTTGAGCACCCTGGCTTCGTCCCGCGCTTCTTTGTCGCCTCTTATTTCTCTCAAGCGGGCGGCGACGTTGGCCTTGTTGATCTTGTCGAGTTCGGAGAAAGCGCCTTCCTCGCCGCTGTGTTCCTCGTCCAATTCAGTGAGGCGGGCGGCGACGCTTTCTACGTCGGCTTCAAGTTTATCGATGGCGGCCTGCTCGGCGGCGTAGTAACGGGCGACGATCAGGGCCTTGGGGACGAGATCGCAGGCCCACCCTTTATCCCTCTCC
>ENA-ORBV01017600-ORBV01017600.1-microbial-mat-metagenome-genome-assembly--contig:-NODE-17600-length-10194-cov-4.242265_pt1 | contig 10194 bp, 9 predicted proteins | sample MGYA00237777_ERZ505514 | MGnify/ENA primary metagenome ERZ505514 (study PRJEB26160, sample SAMN06269048) | microbial mat metagenome | isolation source: Oligotrophic lake microbial mat | place...
TTTTTCAAGCAGAAGACGGCATACGAGATTCGCCTTAGTCTCGTGGGCTCGGAGATGTGTATAAGAGACAGGCGTTCCAGTGCGCGACGAACAGCGCCAGCAGCCCGCCCAGCCCGGCGCCGACGGCGAGCGCCGCGGCGACGCCAAGCGCCACCGAGCCGCTCAGCAGCGCCACGGTCAGCGCCGCGAAGGCGCCGCCGAGCAGCATGCCTTCGAGGCCGATGTTGAGGACGCCGGCGCGCTCGGCGATCAGCTCGCCGAGGGCCGCCAGCAGCAGTGGCACGGCCATGGTCAGCGTCGAGGCGAGCAGCGCCGCGGCGAGATCGGCGCTCATGCCGCTCCCGTCTGGCCGCGGCGCTGCTCGAACGCCAACAGGGCCAGGATGACGATCGCCTGCACCGCCGACACCAGCACCGCCGAGACGCCGGCGACGCGCTGCATGGCGGTCGAGCCGACGTCGAGGGCGGCGAAGAAGAGGGCCGCGGCGACGACACCGCCAGGATGCAGGCGGCCGAGCAGCGCCACGGCGATGGCGGTGAATCCGTAGCCGGGGGAGAAGTTCTCGTAGAGCCGGAAGGTGACGGCGCTGACCTCGATGCCGCCGGCGAGCCCGGCGAGGGCGCCGCTCAGCGCCAGGGCGCGCAGCAGGGCGCCGGTGGTGCGCAGGCCGGCCAGGCGGGTGGCGAGGATGTTGAGGCCGGCGGCGCGCATCTCGAACCCGAGCGCGGTGCGGAAGAGCAGGCCCCAGGCGGCGGCGGCGGCGAGCAGGGCGAGGACGAGCCCGGCGTGGACGCGATAGCCGCCGACGAGCCGCGGCATGCGCGCGGTCGCGGCGATGGCGTCGCTCTGCGGGTAGGCGCCGGCGGCTTCCATCAACGGACCCTGCACCAGCCAGCCGAGCAGGCCGAGGGCGATGAAGTTGAGCATGATCGTGCTGATCACCTCGTCGACGCCGCGGGCGGTGCGCAACACCGCGGCGATGCCGGCCCAGGCGGCGCCGCCGGCGGCGGCCGCGGCCAGCAGCACGGGCAGGGCGACGGCACTCGGCCAGGCGCCGACGCGCGTGCCGAGCCAGGCGACCATGACCGCGCCGACGAGCAATTGCCCTTCGGCGCCGATGTTCCAGATCCCGGCCCGGAAGGCGATGGTGACGGCCAGCCCGGTGAGGAGCAGCGGGCTGGCGCGCACTCCCACCTCCGACCAGGCGTCGGGGCTGCCGAAGGCGCCCTCGAGCAGTGCTGTCAGCGCCAGCAATGGGTCGCCGCCGGCGAGGACGACGACCACGCCGCTGGCCGCGAGCGCGGCGGCGAGCGCCAACAGCGGCATCCGGAGCGCGCGCCACCTGGCGACCGCTCCGGCGACCGCCCCGGGCGAGGCGGTCACGCCGCCTCGCGGCCGGCGAGCAGCGCGGCGAGGCGCTCGACCGGAAATGGGCGCGCCAGCGGCGCGCTGAGGCGGCCACGGTACAGCACGGCGACGCGATGGGCGCGGGCGACGATCTCATCCAGGTCGGTCGAGACGAGCAGCACGCCGGCGCCGCGCTCGAGCGCTTTGCCGACCGCTGCCCACACCGCCTCCGCGGCGGCGATGTCGAGGCCGCGGGTCGGATTCACGGCGACCAACAGGCGCGGCGCCGTCGCCAGCGCGCGCGCGACGATCAGTTTCTGGACGTTGCCTCCCGACAGGCCGCGCACCGGCGTGTCGAGGCCGTCGGCCTTGATGGCATACGCGTCGACCATCGTCTGCGCCGCGGCGCGCTGCGCCGCCGGGAGCACGCGCCAGCCGCCGGCGCCGAGCAGGCGGCGATTCAACGCCGCGTTCTCGCGCACGCTCATGGCCGCGACGACGCCCTGGCGCAGCCGGTCGGGCGGGATGCAGGCGACGCCGGCGTCGATCAGCGTCGCCGGGTCGAAGTGTCGCAGCGGCGCGCCGCCGAGCCAGACGGTGCCGTGCAGCGGGGGGCACAATCCGGTGAGCAGTTCGAACAGCGCGTCCTGGCCGTTGCCGTCGACGCCGGCGATGCCGAGGATCTCGCCGGCGTGCAGGGCCAGCGAGACGCCGTCGAGTCCGACACTCTGCGAACGGGTGACGCGGACCGCCTCGAGCTGCAGTTGCAGGCCGGCGTCCGGTGCCGGCGCCGGCACGGCCGCGGCGCCGAGGAGCAGCGCGCCGACCATCAGGCGCGCCAGCTCGGCTTCGTCGGCCTCGCCGCGCGTCGTCCGCGCCACGACACGGCCGCGGCGCATTACCGTGACGCGGTCGGCGAGCGCGGTCACCTCGCTCAGCTTGTGGGTGATGAAGACCACCGCAGCGCCATCGCCGCGCAGGCGGTCGAGTACGGCGAAGAGTTGTGCCGACTCGGCCGGCGTCAGCACCGCGGTCGGCTCGTCGAGGATCAGGACGCGCGTCTCGCCTGCCAGCGCCTTGACGATCTCGATGCGCTGCCGCAGGCCGACCGGCAGCCCGCCGACCGGCGCATCGAGGTCGCCGAGCTCGAGCCCGGCGCGCGCCGCCAGGCGTGCCGCCGCGGCCGCCACCCGCGCCCGACGCCAGCGCCACTCGCCCGGCGGGCTGAGCGCCAGGGCGAGGTTCTCGGCCACCGACAGCGCGTCGACCAGGGCGAACTCCTGGTGCACCATGCCGATGCCCGCCCGCCGCGCGTCGAGCGCGTTGGCGAAGCGCCGTGGTCGGCCGTCAACCGCGATGGCGCCCGCGTCCGGCGCCACCAGCCCGTACGCGACGTTCATCAACGTCGACTTGCCGGCGCCGTTTTCGCCGAGCAGCGCATGCACCTCACCCGCGCGCACGTCGAGATCGACGCCGTCCAACGCCGCGACGCCGCCGTAGCGTTTCGTGATCCCGCGCAGCGCCAGGACTGGAGTCATGCTTTCTCGTCTCTACCGCGGCGGCGCAGAGGCGCAGAGCGGGCACGGATCGAGCTGCGAGGTCTCCGTCCCGATGCGTCTCTGCGGTACGCGTCCCGTCAGAACTCCGCGCTCGGCGGCACCAGCGTGCCGGCGAGGATCGCCTGCTGCGCGGCGTCGATCTTGGCGCGCACCTCGGGTGGGATGCGGTCGGCGAGGGCGTCATTGTATTGGAGTGAGATGACGCCGTCCGTCATGCCGAGTGTCTCGATCTTGGCGACGAAGGTCTTGTCCCGCACCTGGCGCGCGACCGTCAGGAAGCCCTTGGGAATGTCGATGACGGCGCTGGCGAGCACCACGTCGGGGGCCACGTCGTTCTGGTTCTTGTTGGCGCCGAAGGCCAGCACCTGGCGCTGCTGGGCCGCCTGGAAGACGCCGAGCCCGGCGGCGTCGGCATTGTGGAAGAGAAAATCGGCCCCCTGCTGGACGAGCGCCAGCGCGGCCTCTTTGGCGGCGCCGACATCCTCCCAGTTGCCGACATAGCTGCTGACGACCTGGAAGCTCGGGTTCACCGCCTTGGCCCCGGCCGCATAGGCGGCGATGGTGCTGGTCACCGAGGGGATGGCCATGCCGCCGACGGCGCCGGCCTTGCCGGTCTTGGACAGGGACGCCGACAGCATCCCCTCGAGATAGGTCGCTTCCTCGAGCATGAAGCGCAGCGGCGCGACGTTGGGGCGCACGGTGCTGCCGGAGGTGGTGATGAAGACGGTGCCGGGGAAATCGCCGGCGACGGCGGCGGCGGCGTCCTGGAACTCGAAGCCGTGGCCGAAGACGAGCCGGTAGCCGCGGCGGGCGAAGTCGCGGAAGGCGTCTTCGAACTGGCCCGGGTTCTTGACCTCCACCTGGGCGATCTCGGCGCCGAGTTGGTCGCGGATGGCGAGCAGGCCTTCGTAGGCGAGGGCGTTCCAGCCGGCATCGCTGACCGGGCCGGGGCTGAGGAGGGCTACCTTGAAGGCATTCGGGTCGTCGGGCTGCGAGCGGGTGCAGGCGGCGAGCAGGGCGAGGAGCACGGGCAGCAGCAGTCGGCGCATTGCCGGACAGTAGCCAAGGGCGCCCAGGGCGACAACGCCCCGGGGCGACGTGCTACACGTTGGGGGACGCCGATGCCGCGCAATCACTACCTGCTCATCGTCCTCGACAGTTGTCGCTTCGACAGCTTCGTCGCCGCCGCGCCCCGGGCGCTGGGCCGGCTGGGCGCGCTGCAGCGGCGGTGGAGCTACGCCTCGTGGACCTCGCCGGCGCACTTCAACCTGCTGATGGGTCTGCTGCCGCACGCCAGTCCGCGACACGTGTTCGCCTCGGAGTACTACAAGCAGGACTTCGCCCGGTATGCCGAGCGGCTCGGCGTCGACGGCGTCGCCTTCAAGGACCTGCTGCCGTCGTTGTGGCTGCCCTCGTTCCTGCGCCACTCGCTCGGCTACCGCACGCACGCGCTGGTGTCGCTGCCGGTGCTCAACCCGGCGACACCCCTGGCGCACGACTTCGATTCCTTCACCCTCATGCCGACGCACAACGACATGGCGGCGATGCTGCCGCGGCTGCGGTTCGACGACGACCGGCCCACCTTTCACCTGCTCAACGTCGGCGAGACGCACTATCCCTTCGCGTTGCCGAGCGAGGACCCGAGTCTGTGGCCGCGGTTGTCAGGCCTGCACGGCACCCTGCGCAAACTCGACGCCACCGCCGTGGCGCCGGCGCCCTTCGACCAGCGCCAGCTCGACGCCCTGCGGGCCCGGCAGATCGACGCCGTGCGCTACCTCGACGGCGTCTTCGCCCGTCTCGCCGACCTCGTGCCGCCGCACACCTACGTGACCGTCACCGCCGACCACGGCGAGTTGTTCGGCGAGGGCGGCTACGTCGGGCACGGCCCGATCCAGCACGACAAGGTCTTTGAGGTTCCCTTCGTCGAGGGGCGGCTGCGCTGAGACTGGTTGCCCTCAGGGCGGCGCGGCGATCGAGCCGCGGCGGACGAACTCGGACGGGAACTCCGGCACGGCCGGCACGCTCGGCCAGCCCTCGATGCGGGCGATCAGGTTCTCGGTCAGCGCCGCGGCGATACCGCGATAGTCGTGCCGGACGACGCTGATCGGCGGCTGGTGCGCCTGTTCCCAGGGCGAGTCCTCGAAGCCCAACAGGGAGACATCGCCGGGGACGCGCAGGCCGGCGTCGGCGATGGCGAGCAGGGCCATCGGCGTGAAGCCCTCGATGCCGGGCACCAGCGCCGTCGGCGCCTGCGGGCCGCGCAGCAGCGCCACCGCACGGGCGCGGCAGTCGTCGCCGTCGGCGGCGTGGACGCAGTGCGCGCCGCCGCCGGCGCCGACCGCGGTGAGCTCCGCCTCCAGGCATTCCCAGCGCATGCGTTGCAGACGCGAGATGTAGCCGCTGTCGCGTTCCGGGCGATCGAAGAACGCGATGCGCCGATGACCGAGAGCGATCAGCGTCCGATAGGCCGCCGCCGTAACCGCGCGCTCGCTGCGGTGGCGTGGCTGCCCGTCGCCGCCCCGCGGATCCACCGCCCGCGTCAGGTCGGGTGCCACGGGAACGCCGGCGTCGATGAAGCGGCGGATGGCCGCCGGGGCGGGAATGGAGCCGCCGAGCAGGAGGCCGTCGACCCGGTCGTCGAAGAGACGCTCGAGCTGCGCCGTCATGACGCCGGTCGAGTATTGCCCGTCGCAGACGACGACCACGTAGCCGCGTCGCTGCGCCACCTCGCTGACGCTGGTCAGCCAGGCGCCGTAGAGCCCATGTGAGAGATCCGGCACCATCACGCCGATGACACGCGCCGGCATGCCGCGCAGCACCCGCGCGGCGCGACTCGGGCGGTAGCCCAGACGCGCCGCCGCCTGCTCGACGCGGGTGCGCGTCGCCGCCAGCACCAGCGGCGAGCCGCTCAAGGCACGCGACACGGTCGCCAGGCCGACCCCCGCGTCGCGCGCCACGTCACGAATCGTCGCCGGCGCTCCGGCACGACGCGGCCGGTTCGGAGCACGACTGGGCATGGCGGGCTCCTAGCGCAAGCCCGGCTGCGGCGCGATCAGCCCTTACTGCGGTAGTAGGCGATCAGCAGGTCGGAGATCTCCGGGCGCAGGATACGCGGGTCGGGACGCTCGCCACTGGTCAGCGCCTCGCGCACCTTGGAGCCCGAGATGACCACCGGCTTCTCGTCCGGGTGGTTGTCCATGAGATCGACCCGCCCGGCGCTCTCGTAAAAGGCCGCGAAGCCGATGTTGCACGGCCGGATGTGCAGCTGACCGCGCAGATTGGCGAAGATCTCCTGCGCGTCGAAGTCGCCCCAGATGGCCTTGCCGTCGTCATACGGGGCGTCCGCGTGCTTGCGGCCGATGACGATGTCGGTGAAGCCGTGATTCTGGCGGTAGACGCCGTGCATGACGGCCTCCTTCGGGCCGCCGTACAGCATCTTGATATCCAGGCCGACCAGTTCGAAGATCTCGGTGAGGTCGTAGCCGCGCTCGGTCCAGAGCGCCGTGTCCTTGTCGCCCTCGCCGAGCAGCTTGCCGTCGAGGAGCGCGCGGTAGCACTGCATGCGGACGCGCGCCGGCACGTCGTCGCCCTTCAATTCGCCGACCAGCGGGTTGAGCACGACGCCGGCGAAGAATCCGAGGCGGGTGAGCTGCTCGACACCGGCGACCAGCGCGTACTCGTGCGCGCGATGCAGCGGGTTGCGGGTCTGGAAGGCGAGGGCGCGCTCCCAGCGCCGTTCGGCGATCAGCGTGCGCGTCTGGCGCGGGCTGAAGAGATAGCGGCCGTACTCGGCATCGACCGGCTGCGGCATCGCCCACAGGTCGCCACCGACCAACTGCGTGCGCGGGTCGTCGACGATGATGTGCCCACCGGGGTGGTCGGTGCGGCTGGTGCCGTAGAAGCGCTCGACGTGCTTGGCCTTGTCCCAGGCGAAGAGGCTGGTGACGCGCAGCACGCCGACGATCGTTCCCTCGAACGTCAGCGCGGCGCTCTGCCCGACCCGCAGGGCCTTGGCCTCGGCGTCGGTGACCGGGAAGGAGATCGGCGCCGTCCAGGCGTACGCCCGATAGTCGTGCTCGATCGTGTCGGTGTCGAGGACGTGGTGCCAGGTCGCCTCGTCCATCGGTCCGGTGAGCGGCGACAGGGTACCGTCGGCGATGCGGTAGACGGTCGCCAGGTCGGCGCGCGACATCTCGACGCGCGGCAGCCTCGCGGCGGCGGCGAGGAAGCGTGCACGCCGCGACAGCGGCACGGTGCGGGAGACCGGCGCGTCGAGGCCGCCGTGGACAGGAACCAAGTCGGGCATGGGCGAACTCCTCAGAATAGCGGTGAACGGCGAGGCGAGAGAACCTCGTCGTCGCTATGCGAGGGGTCTGGTGGTGTCAAGGTAGGCGAGGGCGCGATGTCGTCGCGCCCTCGCCCGACTCACTTGCGGCGCTGCGGCGGCGCCGAGGCGCGCTTGACCGTCTTCGCCGGTGCGGCGATGCGCTTGGTCGACTTGGCCGGCGCGGTGACGCGCTTGGGCGACTTCGCCGGGGCGACGACGCGCGGCTTCCCGCTCGCGGCGGTGCGCCGCGCGGCACTCGCAGTGCGCCCGGGCTTGTTCTGCGCCGCGATCGCCACCGGGCGACGGCGCTGCTTGTTGGCGCTGACCGCGCCGCGCTGCGAGCGCCCGGGCTTGCTGGCGACCACGCGGGTGCCGCCGGCCTTGCCGGGAATCTGCAGGCGCTGTCCGGTGCGCAGGGCCTTGGGGCGGCGTATGCCGTTGGCACGCATGAGGGCTTGCGTCGAGACTCCGTAACGGCCGGCGATACGGCCGAGTGTGTCGCCGCGCCGCACGGTGTGCGCGCCGGCGCGCCGCGACGGGGCGAAGCGCACCGGCTCGGGAATCGGCTCGCGGTAGCTGGCGAAGGCGACTTGGAACTGATCGCTGGTGCCCTCCGGCAGACGGACCGTGTAGCCGTCCGGCGGTACGACGCCGCGCCGCAGCGCCGGATTGAGCTCCTGGATCGTATCGATGTCGCTGCCGGTGAGCTGGGCGACCGCCTTGAGCGAGATCGGCCGCGTGATCTCGATGGTGTCGAAGCGCGGCGCGGCCATCTTCGGCACGTCGATGCCCAGTTGCTTGGCCGACTGGGCGACCTCCATGGCGGCGAGCACTTTGGGCACGTACTCCGAGGTCTCGTTGGGCAGGTAGCCGCCGTCGCGCATCTCCCAGAAGCTCTCGCAGCCGCGCTTGCTCTTGATGCGCTCGATGTTGCCCTCGCCGGTGTTGTACGCGGCGAGCGCCAGGTGCCAGTCGCCGAAGCGATCGTAGAGGTCGCGCAGGTAGCGAGCCGCGGCGCGCGTCGCCTTCTCCGGGTCGCGCCGCTCGTCGACGTAGCCGTCGATGCGCAGGCCGTAACGCTTGCCGGTGCCGCGGATGAACTGCCACGGGCCGACCGCACCGGCGTGCGAGGTGGCATGCAGGCTGTAGCCGCTCTCGACGATGGGCACGCCGTAGGCAAACTCGGCGGGCACGCCCTCCTCGCGCAGCGTTGTCTTCATCCCCGGCAGGTACTTGCTGCCGCGCCGCAGCGCCCGTTCGACGGTCGGGCGCATGCTGATCTGGTAGGCCCCGACGACCTCCTGGTCGCGCGGGAAGGCGTTGTCGATCTCGGCGTGGCGCTTGGCGGCGAGGTCGGCGTCTCGGTCGGCCTCGCTGAGTTCAGGTTGGCCGGTCGCCAGACGATCGATCAGCGGCGCCGCGTCGACGGGCGGACGGCGGGTGGTTGAACAACCAGAAATCGACCACGCTGCCAGCAGCGCGGTCAGGACCACGATCGGTCGCGGATTCACAACGAGCATAGGTTCCTCCCTCGTCCTTCCGCGGCTGCCAGAGCGGGGAAGAGCCGAAGGCGCCCCTGGGCAACCAAGACACCGAAGGCGACTCCGGCGTCGTTCCATCCACATGTGACGAACCCACTCGGGCGGGCGTCACGCTCCTCGTTCCGCAATCTCCCATTCTGCTGCCTCGCCCCCACGAGGCCCTCGGTGGGTACCACACACTTTCGCCGCAGCGCAACGCCCAATGCCCGCAGCGTTACTTATGTGACGCTACTTTTCCGCTAACATTTCTGGTCGTCAGCGCCGCAGCCATGCGCAGGGCTGCCGACATGCTGCGCGCATCGGCGGTTCCCCGGCCGGCGATGTCGAGGGCGGTGCCGTGGTCGGGCGACGTGCGCACGATGGGCAGGCCGGCGGTGAAGTTCACCCCATCGGCGAAGTGCAGCAATTTGAACGGGGTGAGACCCTGGTCGTGGTACATGCAGACGACCGCGTCGAAGGCGCCGCCGCGCGCCTGCGGGAACAGGCTGTCGGCGGCGAGCGGGCCGCGCGCGTCGATGCCGCGGCGCCGCGCGGCGCGCACGGCGGGGGCGATGAGGCGTGCGTCCTCGTCGCCGAACAGGCCCTGCTCGCCGGCGTGCGGGTTGAGGCCGGCGACGCCGAGCCGCGGTCGGGCGATGCCGAAGCGCTCGCGCAGGGCGCGGGCGGCAATGGTGATGGTCTCCAGAACGCCCGGGATGCTGAGCGCATCCGGCACGGCCCGCAGGGCGAGGTGGGTGGTGACCAGGGCAACGCGCAGGACGTCGCCGATCATCATCATCCGCACCGGCGCGCCGCCGCACAGCTCGGCCAGCAATTCGGTGTGGCCGGCGGCGCGCAGGCCGGCGGCGATCAGGTTGGCCTTGCAGATGGGAGCGGTGGCAAGGGCGTCCGCGGCGCCGCTCCGCACCAGGCGCACCGCCGCCAGGATGGCCGCATGCGCGGCACGGCCGCCGGCGAGGCTCGGCCGGCCGGGCCGGCGCTGCGCGGCGGGCAGGGCGGCGACCGCGTGCACGGCCATGGCGCCGCGCGGCAGCGGCGCACCGGGGGACCAGGCTGCGAAGCGGACGGCCAGGCCGAGGCGGGCCGCGGTGTCCTGGTAGGCGCCGAGGTCGCCGACCAGGATCGGCGTCAGGCGGCCGCGCAGGCCGCGGCTGGCCAGGGCGGCGAGGGTGACTTCGGGGCCGATGCCGGTCGGGTCGCCCATCGAAACAGCGACCCGCGGCGCGCCGCTCACGGGACGATCTCCACCATGTGCCGCTGCCGCAGGTCTTCCTTGATCCAGCGCGTGTAGCGCTCCTCGAGCGCCTGCGCGTACAGCTTTTCCTTGATCGCCTCGCGGGCGGCATCGGTGGCTGGGGCCGGCGGCGCCGCGGCTTCCTCCTCTGCCTCTGCCTCTGTCTCTTATACACATCTCCGAGCC
>ENA-ORBV01017603-ORBV01017603.1-microbial-mat-metagenome-genome-assembly--contig:-NODE-17603-length-10192-cov-3.627088_pt1 | contig 10192 bp, 14 predicted proteins | sample MGYA00237777_ERZ505514 | MGnify/ENA primary metagenome ERZ505514 (study PRJEB26160, sample SAMN06269048) | microbial mat metagenome | isolation source: Oligotrophic lake microbial mat | place...
TTTTTTTTTTTATCGATACGGCGACCACCGAGATCTACACCTCTCTATTCGTCGGCAGCGTCAGATGTGTATAAGAGACAGGTGAGAATAGGATTCAGGCGTTGGGCAGCTTCAGTCAGCCATTTTAACCCTGATCTACTGTGGCTTTGACCTCTTCAGGCCCTGCGCTACCTCGCAGAAGAGGATTTCCCTACTGAGGAGGAAGCCAAGACCATGACAGACGTGAGTGCTTTGCCCGCATGTTTACTGTATCGAATGAGCAAGTTCTATGTTTCTTGACGTATCACACACCCATATCGGTACTTTCGCATCTTCCCCAGGAGACCGTACCACTTCACTCCAACAAAGCCGCGTGCTTGATCAAGCTGCAGCGCTATGCTGAGGTCTAGTCACGATTGTTTCCGTCTGGACCACGGTCAAGATGTCTTACTGCGGGTTCTACCGGATGCATATTGATGTAGGCTGTGGAAGACTGCAATTACGTGCTTCGACACCAGCCAACCAACGTCAAAGCGGTGTACAGGAGAGGTAGTTTTCATCTCGGTTATTCCATCCGCGCAACATCGCACATGGGCCGGAGATGTGTTAGTCTTATCGCCCCAATGCTTTATGATCAGGTGAAGCGTTCTTGGCCATGAAGGAATTCGAAGACGCCATCAAGGACTTCAACAAGGCGGCTGAGCTCACACCCGAAGACAAAGGCATCAAGTAAGTCACATTTGCCAGCGCACAATATATCGTTATGAATTTCATTACTCGTCTGATCTATTTCAGGGCTAGCTTGGCCAAGGCGAAGCAAGCGCTGGCAGACGCTCGCAAGCGAGAGGCAGCCAAGTACTCCAAAATGTTCGGATGAGCAGTTGGCGTGCGGCATACTGAGTACATACGAACGGTACCATCGACTCTGAATGGAACCGACAGCGATCGCAGTACTTTCGAAGTACACTCAACATTGAACTCACAGCCGCTACGATGATGCACCATAGGGACTAGGGTACAAAGCGACGGGGAATAGAGGGATAGAGGGCACTACCGGCATAAGAGGCAGTACGTTAGGAGCATCACCAGACACTGTAGTAACGGTCGATGTCCCACGCTGAGGTTGAGCAGGCGGAGCGTGACGAGAGCTGTGAGCGACGGCATTGCTGCTCAATCCAGGGTGATATTGTTGCATGTGATGAGCATGAAGGTGGCCAAAGGGTCCGAGCAGTAGCGAGGACTGCTCATGTAGGCGATACACCTGTCGATGCAGATGTGGCTCTAGCTCCATCCAATTCACGGGGTCGACATGAGCCTGTATCTGCTCCAACAGGGAACACACTTGTGAATGGAGCCGCTCCAGATCGGCGCTGGAGCCACCTGAGTCCTGTGGGGCTGTTCCATCATCTGAGGCAGTGCGTGATCTCGCAACGCCGTGCTGCTTTGATGCAACAGCGCCGTCCAAGCCCAGACACAGGAATAGATAATGTGAGTCCAGCAGCAGGGCAGTTGCCACACTCTCTGTTAATGGCAAGCCTGCAGGCTGATCGTGGTCTGAGCTACGCCCGTGATGATTCTGATCCGAAGCTCGAGAGGCAGGCTCACCAAGAACTTCTTCGTACTTCTGCAGCAGACTGTCCATAACATCCGCGGCTAGGGCCAAGACTACATCCTGTAATATGACAATGAATGAAGTGCTGTCACCCATGATCAATGCACGGCACCATAACACAGAGAACTCGTCATACCTTCTCTGCGTCAGTGCCGATAGCGCGATACAATTCTTCGGTCAAAGCAAAGAGTAAAGCCACCACGTGTTGCGATGCGTGGGTCGGTATCTTCAGCGCGACGCCCTGCGAGTGCGGGTCTCCAGATATAGCTGTGCGTCCCATCACAGCACAACCAATATATGCCGTCAGATTATGCCGAACGGAATGCGTTTCCACATGTGAGCCACCATGAAGCCACACTTACGTTTCCATATGGCGATATCTTCGAGGGATAACGTTGGGCGCGACGCGTCAGCAGCTGATATGCTTGACATCGATTGCTGATTCCACTTGCGCAGCCAATCCCGCACGCTCGACCGGTACACTGTACATAGTTCTGACGCCATATACCGGGACCAGATGCGAAAGGCGGCCCGGCCAGTATCTGCTAGCGACTTATTCATGTACTGAAATAATAGATTATGACCACCGCCCGTTGCAGCTGCGGCTGTCAGAGCAAGCATTCACGACACGGCTGTTCAGTGTTGCTGAACACAACATAAAATCAAATCAAAGCAGCTCAATACCAGGAGCAGAGTTGAGCGGCTTCCGAAGGGACGCAGAGGATGACGGCGCAGCGGCGGATGATGCTGGTGCATGGAGCTGCAATAGCTGCACTAGGTAAGCGCTGCCGTCAGCAAGCAGCCCAGCGCAGAGTCTGCCTATGAACACCGCTTGGTCGATGTGGTGGAAGGCCTGAAGGGGGGTCACATTCATACGCAGGCTGTTAGCGGACAAACAATGCAAGCAGTAGCAAGCGGAGCATACCTCTGCAACGGAGGTGACATCAAACACCTTGGCTTGGATCTCGCTCAGTCTATCTTGCAGCTGATTAAGCAGACGCGCCACAGTATCTATCGACACCACGATTCGCACGCGAGCACTGAGACGCCTGGTAATCAGGTTGGGGCACAGCGAGGAGGAACAAACCTGTACACAGTCTTTGAACCAGCGGTCCGAACTGCTCTGCTATCAGACGCCTGAGATACCAGCACATACACTGTGGTGAGATGATATGAACAAGAGACAACGCTACCATCTGTTCCTAGGTCGCGAACACATACCGCAACGTCTCTGTTTCACTCTCATAGAACCGGGCCAGCACTGAGTGCTGCTCAGCTGATGCCCGCGCCTTTGCATCGAGCCATGGCCACTCAGGCAGCCGAAACAGTGCAGCCAGATCGTCGCGCATAGATTGCAGCTGCTTGCAAAAGCGCTGGACCACCGTGCGAACTTGCTGCACCACCGGTCGATCGAGACCATCGATTGCAGATGCAGCTGGTGCTGCGTCTCCTTGCGATTGCTGGCGCACAGGTGGAGCAGGATCTAAGACCACCACACTCACAAATCAGATGCAATCCCGAGAGCACATTAGAGCCTTTCACCAACAACGCATATACCAGCACTGGCAGGGGGCACACTCTGCGCAATGAGCGCGAATGCCTTCTGAAGCTCCGGTTCAAGGTTGAGCGCGTTGAAAGCAGCGGTTAACACCTCGTGACATCGTCCCACAAACGGCTTTCCAAACACAAGATCCCAAAGCGAAACGGGTCGGCGACCCAGAGCCACACTTGAAGCATCTCTCCACTGCTGCACGTGCAACAGTACCGTAGTCGGGGATGAGTCAGCAAGCACTGATGAGGATGAAACAGATCGCACGTGACGCCCAGCAACTGGGGAAGAAGTGTCCACGGATGGATCAACAGGCACGGCATATCCTGGCGACTGTGGCAGAATCTCACTGAAGACGGCCATCTGTAAGGATGCTAGATGGGCCGCACTGTGCACGTGCTCCATAATATGACGCATGTGTGGTTCTACAAGCAAGATGCATCGCCAGAACAAGGAACATCACCAAAGTGTTGCAAACGAACAACACAACAAGCTTTTGCGGAGCCGCACCTGCATCAGCACCAATTTTTGCAAGCCAATCAGCGCAGGCTGCGCGAAGTGAGTCGGCACTCAGCACCGAGAATTTGGATGCACCGACCACAGGCGGTCGCGCTCCGCCGGAGCTGGAAGCAGTCGAGCTAGGACCTACAGCGGAGACCGCCTTCACGAACGCAGACCCCGCAAGCATCGAGACAGTCCCGTTTCCGTTCGGTAGACCTGGATGCGCTGGCGCAAGACCGTGCTCACGGACGGTGTCGTTGATCACCGTGATGACATCCAGGGTGCGCTTACTAGCACCGTCTGCATGGCTGAGATTCATAGGGGAGGCATCAAACAGCAGAGCTGCATGCAGTACGCTAGATCTCCATGCTCGTGCATACAGAGCGCATGCATGAGCCACTAGTGATGCTAGGTCCACGCGGTTATCTCCTCCAGCTGCAGCGGCAGAAGCGGACACAGCGGTCTCGATCACTGATCGCACATTGCCCAGCACACGCACTAGATACGCTCGGCGCGCCGTGAGATACAGCTGCAATAGCTCAGAAGCCGAATGCACCTGAGAGTCCAACAACGCAATCGCAGCTAGAGCGGCAACACAGCGGTCGGAATGCAGATCGGGCTGCAGCAGGTATCGACGACATTGTCGAACGATGACCGATGGAAACTGTTGCAAACATGCCCACTCTTGCTTCAGCAGCGTAGCAGCCTATGTACGTGGATGTGACAAACCGGCCTCAATCAAAGTGATCGCTTCCGATGTACACGCAATCGAACGTACATGAGACGTCTTGTCCGTGATCTTGGAGCTGTGTAGTAATTGTTGTGACTCAGAGTACGTCGCAGATACGCTGAGGAAATGCACTGCGGCTTGCAGAAACTCAGGTGTTTCATCGTTCAGCAGACGCCATAACTAGACGGCAAGACATCTCAAGTCCATAAGGGCAGCGAGCAGCCGTCCTGCACGCACGAGGTTACCTCTTCTGGAGCACCAGCTAGCCTCCTGATACGTAGAGCAGCAAGATCGGCGTGTGCTGCCCCTGTAGCGTTCACACAAGTCGAGAACACGAGAACCAATTGAGGCGCGAGCGATCGATTCTAACGCGGTGTGGAGCTCAGGCAACGGTCACGAACCGACAGTCGGATGCCTTGTGTGGTCGCGATCCTGCAAGTGGGACAAAGAGCGTCCAACGTCTTCCCATCCGAAAAGTACTAGAGTAGCATGCATGACGACATAAGCAGATGTATCATGCTCATTTAGGAGGGAAAGCAAAAAGCGATCGAAACTGCAGATGGTGCGTACCCCCATCTGCTATCTTGTGCATGTCGATGATAGCATCAGCGGATTCCAGCAAATCCCGATATCGGTGGCTGAAACAAAAATACAAGCCATGTCCGAACACCGTGGTCGACGCTGAATTACACGATCATCATCACTTACCCGACAAGCTGTCGCAAATCTTCCTTCTTGACCTCGGCTTCATGTCTGTGATTTCAGGCAGCTCTCTGATCTGAATTGAACACTGGCAGGAAAATGAAAGACAAACCTGAGCTTGCGTTCCAATTCCCTAAGCTCTTGCACGGGCTTGTCTCGGTAGGGCGATGCTGCAGCAGTGGGCAACATTTTGTGCACTGAGAGATACGGACGAGGACCGCTTGCAAAATGCCGGAGCACTCCGGATTTTGAGTGGTTGTCAGATTGTTTCGCCATCTTGTCCATTTGCTGAGCGCATCCTCGTCCGAAATGGACGGGTTACACCCGCAAAGTTCGTCAACGGGGCAAATTTCAGGTATTTTATTTGATCTGTCCTTGTTTGTCTTCGCCCCGCCCTCGTGCTAAAACATTCCTTTGCGTTATGTCATCATCGTGGTGTGTGCTTTTTAATACCACAGCTGCCCCTGTAACGTTTTTACAACAACATCTCGATTTCTCAGACGAGGAAGTCTTATCGTTTGTGGATGCTTTGCAAAACAATCGAGCTTCCATTGATATGACCAAACCTACCGCTGCCGCAAGGTTCACGTATCTGTGGTACGCTCTTGCTTCCGTTCGAATTCAGCCCTACTGTCTGTAACTCTTCAGACACTTGCACGCAGGCGGTGGTGTGTAGCCGCAGTGACACAATTCACCGTTCGCAAAAGAATCGCAGGTCAGCCTATCGATACTATGTACGATCAAATGAAAGGACTGCTTGTTGGCGTTCCATCCACTCAAGGCTTCAGAAGGGACACGCTAGTAGAGGTGAGTTCGCGTCCACAGGATTCGATCTTCTGATCCAGGACATCAAGGATCTACTCTTGGCTCTTGCACAGGATACTGGTTTTGATAAAGCCATGCAGGCTCTGGTGAACGAAAGCCTTCCCATGGGAGTAGCGAGCTTCCAGTTGGGCCCTGAGGGCTACTCAACTCAAGACGCCGGCATGGCGAACCAAAGTTTTGCAGACCTATTAGGATACAACAAAGCGGAAGTAGCCGTCATGGTTACTGGTCCAGGAGGCTGGAGGAGGTATCGCACGTGATCGTGATAACGGGCGCAAAGTCAGTGCCGCTTATGGACTTCTGTTACTTGCAGGATCTACCAACAAGGGTCTGCGTTAGAATCTTTCAAGCGTCTCATCCATGCCCTGTGTGTGGGTGCCGAAAGCTATCTCTGCAAGACCCACTTGATTCAACGTGTAGGCGGTTCCATCGAGGTGCTGGAGACACGCAAAATTTCGTATCGACCAGATGGTGTACCGGGCACGGTCACGGCGTACTTTCAGAGATCAGACGGTCCATTTGCGGGCCCTTTCGGCGGAGGGTCTGCTGAGTCTGCCGTATCGGCAATGCCTGAACAGCCGAAAGTCGAATCTGGATTTGTTAAAAGCGAACACAAATCGTCGTCGTCCTCAGCACCAGCGTGACTGTGGTTGTGGCTCCTTTAATTTAGTGTTTTTCTCGGGCTCTGTTCCCCTTGTGCATGCTTCTACTTGTAACAGTTGATTCAGGGTTTCTTCTCTGCACGCGCTTCATGAGGGCGGGTTATTGATTAATGTGAATGTTGTGCTTTGTGAAAAGCCAAGATAGTATTACATTAAGTTCTCGCAAACATCTTCATGCATCCTTGCATACGCACGTTGTGCGTCGTCGTCAGCGGAACCTATCTTTTGGCCACGTTGAGAAACAGTCCGTACTTGGGTCTCAGCGTAATTCGGATTTCAGGGACGACCTTGTGCGTCGGGTCAGGGGTGAACTGGAAGTGGTGCATCAGGTGAGCGATGCACACCTTGGCCTCCAACATAGCAAAGTTTGACCCGATACAGTGTCGCGGTCCGGCAATGAAGGGGATGAATGCACACGCGTGCCTCTTCCTGGCTGCAGCGCTGGTAGCTAGGAATCGGGTAGGGTCGAACTGCTCGACATCATCACCCCAAACCTCGCGAGAATGATGGGTGGCATACACTTGAATGAGTACTTGCGAGCCCTTGGGCAGATGGATCGGTTTGCCGGTTCGGTGGAGCGTCACGTCTTCGACACAATATCTCGGTACGACCGGTGCGGGTGGGAACAACCGCAACGATTCATTCAATACTGCCTCGATGTATACGAGCTCCTTCAACGACTCGTGCGTGACCTCAGCGCCAGATGAGCTAAGCTGCTTGAAGAACCGGTCCGCTTCCTCCCGGCACTTGTGGGCGACATCCGGATGGGAGCTCAGGAGGTGGAGGCACCAAGTTAATAGATTTGCTGTAGTTTCATGCCCTGTTCAACCACCCAGGCACGTTAGCAAATTCATGCTTCATATCGACGTGGACAAAGCAAAGCGTTTCATAGGTGACTGGTCCCCTCACCGGCTAAGAGAAACGTGACGAGCTCATCACGGAGCAGCGTCTCGTTCATTCTCTCCCCAGTATCCGCATCGCGTGCCGCCAGAAGCAAATCCAGGAGATCATGACCGAATAACGCTTGTGTCGCGCCGGCTTGACGATCCGCGATGAGCTTATCGACCACTCTTCGAATCGTCAGCGACGCTGTTTCCAGTTTCTGCATGAAGGGCAAGCGGGCGACATATGTTTATGCATCAGGAGTACATGGCCAGTGATCATGAAGAAGCTTTCATTCCGGGCATATCGTTGGAAGAGCGTTATTTACCTGCTGGCTGGGTAAAGGGAGATTGCGAATGATTGGCAACAATCCGATCAACGTTCGAGCCCTTCGCTGCACCATCTTCAACCCTACATCCAATGACCCTGTCACCAGCTGTCCCACCCCCGGTGAGCCGTCTGGGGCAGTAGCTGAGGCGCCAAATACGGCACCACAGATGGCGTCCAGCGTGTATGCAGATGCCGCTGCATGTACGTCCGTCGTCCATACGCCAGACGAAGCTTTGTCGATGCCTGACACAGCAATGCATGAGTCATGTTCCTGAATGATGATCGCTGGCAAGTGCTGGATACAGACTCACCTGCGGACATGGTTGACACCATTTTCTGAGCACAGTTGTCCATCAGCTTCACCAGCGGCTTCAGCGCGCTGAAGTGAAACGCAGGACTGATGAGGGTGCGCTGCTTCCTCCACATCACACCGTTGGACACCAGCAAACTATTGCCTAAGTTCACCATTGACCCCGAATCGTGCAGCGGTCGGCGCAGTATGAGTTTTCATTGCCTGCCGAAACAAGGTCGACGCATAACAAGCAGACACGCCAAACATTACCAATCATGGGGGCCAACAGTCGAGAAAATATTTCGGTCTTTGAGAAGCTCGAAGGATGCTGAATCAAAATTTGTTGTATTACATCGGGATCTGCAAAAACGACTCGCGTAAAGGGGCCCTGATCATTACAAGATAATCACACGTCAGCGCTGACGGGTACAGGCATTGATCTGTATACTTCAGTCTACGATCAAACCTGTGAAAAAATCCAGGCGGAACCGAATCGTCTCAAATTATCCTTAGAATAGCCGAGCTCATTCTCGGTTTGGACGAACCGTCGAAATCGGAGCATGTCTCCAATGATGGGAGTGTAGTTTGGACCAGAGAGCTGCATCAACACTTGTCAGAGGTCACAGCGATCCTATAATCGCCTTATGGAGCGCTACACATACCCCTTGGGATCGAAAATACAGTACATTGCGATACGGCCTGATAATTGCAAAGTGAAGCAACCACACCACAGCGCAAGCTATGCAGATAGCAAGCACTACGATGACAGCCATTTTTCTCGACGGTTACGTCTGTGAGAAGGGCTTCTCGAAAATGGCGCCATTCCGTATCAGTGGTGATGGTTGAGGCCTTGCAGACTGATATCGGGGTGTACTTGGATGCTCTGTACCCGTGGTCTCAATCAAATGTCGCGAATGACCACGGTTGTCTCGCACAGGTCACAAATCATCTGCTCAGTGCGGCTAATTGCCAGACTTTGATCGATTGCACCAAGGCTTCAGCTGACGCTGTAGATCATGCATTTCTCGCAGTAGTTCTGCAGACCAATCCAGTCAAAGTTATTGTTACGCGGGCAGGCAGAGAAGTTGAGCTGTCCACGTTGTTAGTTGGAGACGAAACGCGATCTTGGGTCACGGTGACGCTTTGGGGCGCGAAGGCATTTTGGGTGGAGTCTCTCGCTCTTGGAGACATCGTATGGTGCCAGAACATGCGAGCACATCACTACAAAAAACGATCTGGACTGTCATCACGCTGGCAGTCTTCTATGACGCGACTTTCCAGCGCCAAAACGGCAGCAGAGGTACTGGACTCGAACTTCACCAACAAGAGGGATGGCCTTGTAAAGGGATTCGCATCAGCACGCTCTATGCTGAGCGGATGCGCTGTGGCGGCTCTGGGGCAAGACTTTGCTCTTCGGGTTCAACAACTTGCGACGTGGGCCCAAGCTCAACATGGCATGCTTCTAGATACTGCAAGCAATTCAACCGCTGATGCCAAGTCTATGGTGCAATCCGCTCTGGTCACACCGGTGCAGGCGTTTACGCGCGATGCGTTGGTGCATGTCCAAGGCTACATTGTTCAGCTGGACGCTACCACTCTATTGTTAGAAGACAAGGACAGCCGACTGCTGATTGTCGTCAAGGGGATCGATCCGGCTTGGTTTGAGAGTGTGCCTGACAAGCAGACCGTCATTATTAGGTTCGTTGTCGTGGAGGAACCGGAGAGAAACTTCCAGGGTGATCGTGCGACCGTAAGGTACGTATTCCACATGCAGTTCCGTATTCGCCTGGTGTTGACGGCACACGCCATTGCGAGCAGGTGTACGCGGTCCACTACTGTGTGTTCGGCTCCTGAGATGTCTCCGTCAATGGTACTTGCACCAGCACCAGCAGCAGAACGTCACCAGACAGGTCCGCCAGCCTCTTCTTGTGCAATGGAGTGTAGCATTGAGGAGGACATTACATGGCATGCTGGTGGCGGTACGATCACCTGGTCGCTGCCCTCGTCCCTGTCATACTCACTGACGATGTTGCCGTGGTCGTATCAGATCAACGCAGTGTCACATCGCATGTTTTGCATCGAGTGATAACCGTCAAAGGCCGCGTGCGCGGTCTATCGGACGAAGCTG
>ENA-ORBV01017604-ORBV01017604.1-microbial-mat-metagenome-genome-assembly--contig:-NODE-17604-length-10191-cov-12.861677_pt1 | contig 10191 bp, 6 predicted proteins | sample MGYA00237777_ERZ505514 | MGnify/ENA primary metagenome ERZ505514 (study PRJEB26160, sample SAMN06269048) | microbial mat metagenome | isolation source: Oligotrophic lake microbial mat | place...
GCGAAACGTAAAAAACACTCCTTGCTCGATGGGAATTTAGAAACCCCATCCTCGCGTAGCAGGTTGGGGTAGTTCATTAGCTTTTCCCCCTTTAAATCAAAATGTCCGAACCATCAGTGATAAATAGTGTAGAAATTTGGTTGAAATCAGATTTTTTGGCAAGACTTTTTTGACATCAGTTAAGAGATCGATCGACAAAAAACTGCAAGCGATTCAGCTAGTACGGTAAACCCTACCTGATCTAGAGCAGAAACCTACTGTGGTAAAGATTAAAAATAGTTAATCTTAGAAGCGAATTAAACATCAATCTGTTCAGGAGTTGGGAGCCTTATGGCAAAAGTAGTTGGAATTGATTTGGGGACGACAAATTCAGTCGTGGCTGTGATGGAAGGCGGCAAACCCACGGTAATTGCAAATGCCGAGGGCTTCCGTACAACTCCATCGGTGGTGGCTTATGCCAAAAACGGCGATCGACTGGTCGGACAAATCGCGAAACGTCAGGCTGTGATGAACACTGACAACACTTTTTACTCAGTCAAACGTTTTATTGGCAGACGCTACGAAGAAATTAGCAACGAAGCCAAGCAAATCGCCTATAAAGTCCTAAATGTAGGTGGTAACGTCAAAGTCGATGCCCCTGCGGTTAACAAACAATATGCCCCCGAAGAAATCTCGGCGCAAGTATTGCGAAAGCTGGTGGATGACGCTAGCAAATATCTCGGTGAAACCGTAACTCAGGCAGTTGTAACTGTTCCTGCTTACTTTAATGACTCACAGCGCCAAGCCACCAAAGATGCCGGCAAAATCGCTGGGATCGATGTATTGCGGATTATTAACGAGCCAACTGCGGCTGCGCTTGCTTACGGACTCGATCGAAAAGCAAATGAAACTATCCTCGTGTTTGACTTGGGTGGTGGGACATTTGACGTTTCGATCCTAGAAGTTGGCGATGGCGTATTTGAAGTCATGTCAACCAGTGGCGACACTCACCTTGGTGGTGATGATTTCGATAAAAAGATCGTTGATTGGTTAGCAACTCAGTTCCAAGGGTCTGAAGGCATCGACCTGCGCAAAGATAAGCAAGCCTTACAACGCTTGACTGAAGCTGCCGAAAAAGCCAAGATCGAGCTTTCCAGCGTCACCCAAACAGAAATTAACCTGCCCTTTATCACTGCTACCCAAGATGGACCGAAACATCTTGATGTGACATTGACCCGTGGCAAGTTTGAAGATCTGTGTGCCGATTTGATCGATCGATGCCGTATCCCAGTCGAACAAGCCGTCAAAGATGCCAAAATCGACAAATCTAAAATCGATGAAGTTGTTCTAGTTGGTGGTTCTACCCGTATTCCTGCTGTCCAACAGGTAGTTAGCAAGATCTTGGGCAAAGAGCCAAATCAAAGCGTTAACCCTGATGAAGTCGTCGCAGTTGGGGCAGCAATCCAAGCTGGTGTATTGGCTGGTGAAGTCAAGGACATTCTCCTGCTCGACGTTACACCTCTATCACTTGGGGTCGAAACTTTGGGCGGTGTGATGACTAAGATCATTCCTCGCAACACCACAATCCCCACCAAAAAGTCGGAAACCTTCTCGACCGCAGTGGATGGACAAAGCAACGTGGAAATCCACGTCTTGCAAGGTGAACGCGAAATGGCAAACGACAACAAAGATTTGGGTGTTTTCCGTCTCGACGGCATTCCTGCTGCACCACGCGGTGTCCCTCAAATCGAAGTGACGTTTGACATCGATGCCAACGGTATTCTCGCTGTTACCGCCAAGGACAAAGGTACTGGTAAAGCTCAATCGATCACGATCAGTGGCGCATCGACCCTGCCCGACTCTGAAGTTGAGCGCATGGTCAGAGAAGCTGAGCAGAACTCTGGCGATGATAAACTCAAGCGAGATCGAGTAGAAACCAAAAATCAAGCGGACTCTCTGGCATATCAAGCTGAGAAGCAGATCGCCGATCTAGGTGACAAAGTGCCTGAAGCCGACAAAACCAAAATTGAAGGTTTGATCAAGGATCTACGCACTTCGATCGGGGCTGAAGAACACGACCAAATCAAGACTCTCAGCGAAGAACTGAAGCAAGCTCTTTATGCGCTCAGCACTTCTGTCTATCAGCAAGCAGGTGCTTCCGAAGGCGGCGGTGATGGCTTCTCTGGTGAGCCAAGTGATGGCGATCGAACCAAAGATGCTGCTGCTAGCGATGATGACTCTGTGATCGATGCTGACTTTACGGAATCTAAGTAATCTCTCCCCTATCCCATCTCCTGTAAGGAGATAGGGACAGGATTAAATAAAAAGCTGCCTGTATCTTCGATCGGGCAGTTTTTTATTGGGCTGAAATATCTGATGTCAGAACTTCGGGTAGTAAATCATCCACAACAACCGAAAATCCTACGAGAATTTTGGGAGAACCCACTCGATCTTGATTCGCAAAAACGCTCCACTCGATCTGCATCTGTTCTAAAGTTGCTGTCATAATCAAGCGATTCTTGGGAAATATTAGCCACACTTCATCAGCACCAGCATCGAGATATTCTGCCGCCTTAGCAAAAACATCTTCAGTCGCATCGGTCGGAGAGACAACTTCTACCACTAAAGGAAAACATTCAGGCAGGATCGTAAAATCGGTTTTGCCATAATCTTCAGCTTGTTGAGCAGACATATAGGCAACATCTGGTCTTCTTGCTTGCTTTTGCGTCTGACAAAGCACCTCGGTACAAACAATTCCCTGCAACTGATTTGCTCTAACGAAATCTAAAAGCAAAGCCCCAAATTTTAACTGCACCCGACCATGAAAAAATCCCATACCTGTTTTCTCAATAATTTCTCCACTTACCCACTCTGTTCCGTCTGGAGGGTTAAGACCGTAATCTTCTAAACTAATTTGCTGCTGTTCATGCTCCTCGATCGACTCAACTAATAGAGGATCGATCTCTTCTCGATCCTGAACTGGAGATTCAAGTAAAGTGGTAGCCATAATTAATCCCTCGCAATAGTTAGCCTCAGTTTATCTCAGGTAAAAGGGTAAAAAACAAATCCTCAAATTTTAAAAAATCTGGGGATTTGTTTTTACATTTCTGACTTCTCTAAATGCCGATGAATTGCTGCTCGATCGTGGGTTTACGAAGCTGGTTTTTCTTCAGGCATCATGCACTTATCAGAGTCGCAACCCGCAGGCCCAGCTTCCACAAGGAAACCTGAGTCGTAGCGAGTCAGGCTAATCTGAAAGTCATCAGTTTGTCGCCGCAGTTTCACCGCTCTCATCTCTAGCTCATATGTATCCTTAGAGATTGGTTCAAATGGTAGTCGTGGGAAGGTTTGCAGATCGTCAAACCGTGCCAGCAGAGCGGCTGAGATATATCCCTCATCATCACGAATTGCTTCATAGATGCGATTTCCCAAGATATCGATTTCATGTTCGCGCAGTTCGATCGTCGCAGAGGTGTTATGCCGCGTATAGAACTTTTGCACCTGCATATAGAAGTCCATTTGCGAGAGCGCATCGAACTTACTAATCTCGATTCGATCGGCTCCAGGCAGATCTGCCCAAGATACCGCTACAGGGATTTCGACCAACCATTCTGTGCATCTCGGATCGTAAGGATCGTTGAGCAGATTACCATTCTCATCTTTATCAGATTGGGATGGGATCACACTGTAACCATAGTCAATACAGGCAAGGGCAACAGGATCGTTTTTGCGACAAGTGATCCGACGCAGGAATCGCTGGGCTTTGGGTGGATGCCAGCCTGGTGATGCGCCTGTGAGTAGGGATTTTGTGCCACTGGGTTGGACGGTGGTGCAACGGTTGGGGCGTTTGATCCCGTGTCGATCGCAATATTCCCATACGGTTTGATGGACGATTTCGCTCCAGCGCGAGAGATATTCCTGCTCTTTCTGCTTGAACGCTAACCCTACTTCAGTCTGTGGTCTGCCAGCTTCCCACCAGCGCAACCAATCCACTCCTAGAGCGTGCACAAAGAAGTCAAACAAGCCTGTAAACGACACTCCGACAATCGGATCGAGTTCGCGGCTGCTCTGATAGCGCGGCTCTTGGAATTTGTGATTCAACAAGATCGCGACAGATAAAGCTCCTGCTCTAAAAGCATCTTCTTGTTCTTGATAATCCAGCGGATCGAGCTGATTTAAGTGGATCTCAGACAAATTGCACTGACCTGTGAGCGTACCGCCAAATACGCCTTTATGGAATTCAGGCTCGTTAAAGCAGAAGGTGTCATGTAAGCCATCGATTGGTTCCACTGAGTTAACGATCTGCCATTTGCCTTTAGCGATCGGAGTGTGTCCCCGAGATGTATCTAGTCGCTGGCAGGGAATTGATCCACAGTCAGTAATTTGGAGATACCATAGATCGCGCTTACGAACGCCGAGATTTGTCTCTGTACCAGCAACAGACATCAAGTTAACCGAAGATCGAATCCCACATTTGAGCAGTAGTAAATAAACACGATAAGCCCGATCGTATTCTGAGAGATAGATTCTAATTCCACCAGAAGGAACTGCTGAACCATCTGCATCAGCTAAGCCTGCAACAAAGTGAAGAATTGACTCGCGATTCCAGCCAGCCAGCTCGTCTAAGGCAATCGCATGATCTTTCAAGTTACGTACAGACACGGGATCAAAGTTTTGCTGGAAGCCACCATAGAGTAAACAAGGTACATCTTTAGACTCAGTGTAGTAACGCTTAGTGCCAGAAGTGCGTCCAGCGATCGTTAGTTCTCGATCGCTCTTAGCTCCATACAAACGTAGCTGTAGCTGTGGTTTCCCGTGAGACTGACAGATTGAGCCATCGCCAACTAATTGACCTAAGGTATAAGCAATTGTCGGATCGATGAACTTCCCATCATGATAGGCGATTTTAAATGGTTCAGTATGGATGGAGTATTTGTGGGTCTGGAGCTGATCGGCTAGTTCTTTTGTTGTGAGTTCCTTATAGTCCTTCGTAAATCGATCTGCAACAAAAAAGCGGTGCTGCTCTGTCACATCGAGATAAGTGCCATCACCAAACGAAACCCGATATAACTGGCGATTTGTTCCTGTTAGGATTGGCATCACTTGGCTCCATCGTGCTCCATTCCAAATCTCTACGGACTGGTTTTCGAGATCTTGAATCTGGTGCATCCCATCTCTAGTAATCAGCATCGTATTGCCAGACACACAGTGAAAATCAGCACCAAGGATTTCACCACAGTTGTGAGCGACGAAACCATTGGCATCAAATCTCGATACCGCAGGTACTGTGCAATCATAAACAGCTTCTTCACCATCCATTGAGATTGAGGTGATTGTGGCTGTGAATCGATCGCGATTGAGATTGCGCTTGTAACCAGATAGTAGATCTTGAAGGCGAGCCGATTTTGCTGGTTCTTGAAATCCAATCAATTCGGCAAAAACTTGAACATTGTCATTAGCTATCACAAGTTCGTGCTGAGCCTTGCAGTGATATTCCGCAAGTTGGCGATTGGAATCTGGCATCATCCGCATTCCTTCCTTCCTGCGGTTTTGGTAGATCGCCGCACTAATTCCCATCCGCAGTAACATGCGTTGCACAGCTTCTAGTAAAGGCAGATCGCTCTGGGCTAGACGGATACTAACTCCTTTCTCTTGTGTGCCTTGAACACTACCATCAGCATCAAATAATCCCTGCAAAAATCCGCGATAGAAGTCATAACTAGATTGCTCAACCTCTGGCGTAATCGTCTTTTTACCGCGATCGATCCCATATTGCTGAGCCAGTTTTAATAAACCAGCAGAACCAATTTCATAGTATTTATTTTGAGTATGGTAATGACCAGCCAACTTTTGGGAGTTAGGAATTACCTGCTTAACTAAAGTCAGGGCATGATCTTTCATCTCCATTTGGCTATCTCCCCAGAATCTGAGCTTGGCTTGGTAGCTAAAGCTGGCAGCATGACTAGAGAAACAACCATCACCAACTAAATTGCCTAAAAGCCACCCTTCCTCAGCATTCCCATTGCCATCCCAAGGCTGGAGTCCGCGATGATTATGGAGCAAGATTCGATCGCCAGTTTGGAGCTTTTCAGTTTCGACCCATTCTGAGTACTGCTGTTTTTGAGTTTGGGCTGTAACTTTGAGCAATTGATGGTTACCTGTCAGTCGCAGGGTATATCCTTCCTTTGTTTCTACTTTTAGCACAGGTTTCACACCTGTAAAAAAGAACCCTTCTGGAGTTGTACTGAATAGCTCTCCATTCACATAGAGGCTCTGTTGTTTGCCAAGTAAATCCTTAATTTGCCTTGCGCCGTTTTCGGTGTGAACCCATGTGTCAGAAGTTAAACAGGGATTTAATCCATATCGCTGGAATCTGTGTTCGAGTTCTCGATCGATCATTTCTGGTTGATGAGATTTCAGCCAGGCTTTAGCGGCATCCGTTCCCTGTTCGTAGACTTGGAGAAACTCTCGTTTGAGTGCTTGAGTTGAGATAATATCAGCATTGGAACGGGCAATTGCTTCACCTGCCCATTGAATTGCGCCTTCACCTGAGTAGTACTGTTTACGCACAGCTTCGACACATTCTTCTAAAGTCGGCTTGCGATGGAACACACGGGTGTGATTCGCCATTCTCAACGCATCTCTTTCGGGATCGATTTTCCAGTTGCCATCTACATCTTGCTGCCAGAGGTTCTCTTTTGCGCCGATAAACTTCTCGTCATTGCTATCCCCTTGCCTCATGCCAGCGCTACGACGGATGTTCCCTGCCACAATGGTTACAGCCGCTTCGTCTATCAGCAAACAACACTCGACTGAGGTGAGTTGTCGCCCGATCGATTTGTTCAAAATTGCGGCACAACGTTCGTAAAGACTAGGTAACTTCACAGGATTCGCGACACCGCCAAAGCCTTTGAGTTGTTCGCCCGATGTCCGTACATCACTGATATCGACAATAACTTCAACTTCACCCGCAAACTGTGGATCGGTGGAGAGATTCAGCAAGCTTTGGTAAGACTTTACCCAACCCTGACGGCTGTCGCCAACATAGATTGTGACTTGATTTCCATCGATCGAAACTTCAGTAGTTTCGCGACGTTTGTCAGGGGGAGTTTGACCGACTTCACCTTGGAGCTTGACGTTAAGACGGTTACGAATCGGGGGGAGTTGGTTAATATATTTTGGTTCGAGCATTGCGCCTGTGCCGCAACCCATCATCGCTAGATCCATCATCAGCCCAAAGGCAGACCAGTCAACCACGTTAGTACTTGTGCAGTTGTAGGCTCCAGAAAAATTTTGGGGCTGCTCGATCCAGTCTGTGCCGCCGACCCAGAGCCAACGTCCAGAGGTGAGGGCTTTGATCTGACGCTGCATTCGATCGATCAGTTCAGCTTCTGCTTTAGTCAAATTGCCCAGTTGTTTCAGTCCTTGCAGGGTTCGATCGCATACTTCATCCCAGCTTTCGCGTCGTCCATCAATTTTGCGGCTATATGTCCGATAAAACACGGGGTATGCAGCAGGAGCACTTTCTGGAAACTGACTGCGTTGCCTTACCCGATTAAGCTCTTGCACCATAAAATTTTTTGCCCTAAAAGTAAGACATAACTATAGCGCAATTTATATATTTAGTGTAAATATTCAGGAACGATTAATTAACGACACTAGCTGTAGATTTGGCTGTAAAACATTCTGTAAGAAATTTCTAGATTTAAAGTGCAAACAATTAGCCTCTGAAAAAGAGTACATCCTAAATTCAGGCTAAGATTCGGAGTAGATTAGTTAGGACGCAGAGAAAGGTACGAGGGTCAGAATCATGAGCCAAGTTATTGCCGTAACCGAAGCGATTACAAACTTAGCCGAAGCAGAAGCTAAGTTTTCTTTACATCGATCGACCAATCCCCAATTTTTCCAAGAGTGGCACGATCGTTTGCCTAGCTTAACTGATTCTGAAAAAGTAATCCTCGATCGAATCCGCCAACGTTATCTTTACCACCGCAATGAAGATTCTCCTTTAGAAGAGACGGTTAAGTTACTTTTAGTTTCACCTTTATTTGAACTAGCAGGTTTTTACGATCCTCCCTTTAAGTTGCAAACAGAGGTTTTTGTTGAAATTACCGTCGATCGAATTGCTGAAGAAGTATTACGAGGTAAGATTGATGCCCTTGTAACCTATACCCATCCGCAAAAAGGAAAACTTTGGGTTGTGGTTTTAGAGGCGAAGCGGTCGCATATTTCCGTATGGTCAGCTCTGCCGCAGGCGATCGCTTATGCTATGGCAAATCCATTCTCTGATTTTCCTGTATTTGCCATGATTACAAATGGCGATGAAATTGCTTTTATGAAACTGGTATTGGGAAGCTCAACTGAGTATGATGTTTCGACATCTTTTTCGACGCTTCCATTACGCAATGAACTGCATCAGGTGTTAGCAGTCCTAAAGCAGATTGGTAATGAGATCGCCACGTAAAATTTTTGGTTTTATTGGTAATTCTGATGAATTCGTAGAATCGCTTCCCCTGCTTCGTCTACCGATCGACCAAAAGCAAAAATCCCATCCTGATGTCCTGCCATCACAAACACATTTCGATCGAATATATCGGTAACACCTTGATAAATTCTCGCGATCTCTTGCGCCATCTCTAACGTGCCATAGGGAACATCAGGGCTTGTGTGCAAATAATTAGCCGCCAGCATGTTCTGCCATAGAGTGTTGGAGTGAATGTGAAAGATCGCGTTTACCTGTGGACTGAGGGCGTAAATCGCGCTGTGCGTGGCAGACTCTGAAGATGCTAGAGCGGGGCCAGCAACCGTGAGCGCGTGATCGATCGGATCGTAACTAAGTACCTTGGTGTAATGCTTTGCGGCTAAATCGGCAAGATAACCTGTTTGGGTAGCAGTGATCAAAAAACTATTGCCCTCAGATCTAATGCTGACGTTGCCATAGCCGATGCCGTCATCATATTCCCCGATCAGATCGAGTTGAAACAGTCGTTTGCGCCATGCCTCCAAAGCTGCCAATACTGCAAAGTCATACGGCTCTGTTTGGATAAATCGATCGATCTTGTATTTAATTACGCCCTCTTGTTCGGGCATGGCTGCTGGACTCATTTTCACTCCTCAAATCAAATCGTCAAACATCTGAGTAATTGTTGCCTCACTCGCCGCACAGATGCCTCTTTCGGTAATTAAACCTGTGACTAGATGGGCAGGCGTGATATCAAAAGCATAGTTAGCTGCCTTAGTCTGGCGCGGTGCGATCCTGATGCGATTGATTGCTCCTACATCATCAATCCCATGCATGTACAAAACCTCATCCTCACTTCTAGTTTCGATCTCTACTTCCTTCACCGCATCTCGCATTTGCATATCCAACGTGGAAGCAGGTAAAGCGACATAGAATGGCAGATGATTTGCAGTGGCGGCGAGAGCTTTGAGATAAGTACCAATTTTATTCACGACATCACCACAGCGCGTCACTCGATCTGCGCCAACAATACACATATCCACCATGCCATATTGCATCAATAGTCCACCTGTATTATCGGCAATTAGTGTATGTGGGATGCCCTGTTGTTCGAGTTCCCATGTGGTTAAGTTCGCGCCCTGATTTCGCGGTCTAGTTTCATCCACCCAGACGTGGATATTAATGCCTCGATCGAAAGCTTCGTAGATTGGAGCTAGAGCCGTACCTCGATCGGCAATCGCCAACCAACCAGCGTTGCAATGGGTGAGAATATTTACGGTTTCGCCATGTTTAGCTTGGGCTAATTTTTTGATGATCTCGCAACCAAATTCGCCGATTTTTTGGGAGTTCACGACATCTTCATCAGTAATGTCGATCGCTTCTTGTCTTGCCCGATCGATTACATCCTGAGAATTTCGGATCACCCGTAACATTCGATCGACTGCCCAAGCGAGATTAACTGCCGTGGGTCTGGCTACGCGAATTTTGGCTGCGAGTTTTTCGATCTTTGCCAAATCTCCGTCTGACTCAACAGCGGCAAGATATACACCAAATGCCCCGACATTACCAATAACGCCTGCCCCGCGCACAGTCATGTTGGAAATCGCATTAACGGCATCCTCACTGGTATTTAGCCGCTTTGTCTCATAAGCAAATGGCAACTTAGTCTGGTCGATCACAACCAAGCTCCGATCTTCCAGCCACAGAGCTTTGTACTTACCGTTACTCATAAAATCAAATCTTTTTTATCC
>ENA-ORBV01017607-ORBV01017607.1-microbial-mat-metagenome-genome-assembly--contig:-NODE-17607-length-10189-cov-5.381329_pt1 | contig 10189 bp, 5 predicted proteins | sample MGYA00237777_ERZ505514 | MGnify/ENA primary metagenome ERZ505514 (study PRJEB26160, sample SAMN06269048) | microbial mat metagenome | isolation source: Oligotrophic lake microbial mat | place...
AAGTTGGTGTCTGAGGTCGAAGCCGATGCCGCTCGAATGCACGGGTCGATGGAAAAGTATTTCAAGGCCACTCAGCGTGCTTTCATCCGCGAATTTCCGGATCGAGTTGCCAAGGAAACTCGCGACCCTTGAAGGCGACAGGATGGATCTCCCTTCACCTGCAAGGGAGTGCGACGGCATGTGGGTTCAGGCTTGGAAGATCCAGTCCCTAGTGTCACCAGTCTTATGAAACCAGCTCTCACCATTTGCCTCAAAACCAGCAGTTGGCACACATTATTTGGTGCAGTAGAACATTGGTGTTCAACTGCCAGTAGCATAACAACTTTGTATTCTAAAGCTTAGTTATCTATCGAATGTTTAACATTAGTGCAGGACTGCTCTCAAACCAAAAACAATTTGAGAGGTGGGTTCCATCAACGAGCGCTGAGACAACCCATCTTGTGTCCGAGTGTGCTAGCTTTCTGTGATCCTTCTGTGCAGGAACGACCATCGCAAGTCATTTTGTGAGAGTTTTGTGTTCATTTCAAGTTTGACCTTTGGATGAGCTAATGTCTTGTGCAATGAAATTTTTGTTCAATGCCATCACATTTGAAAAGGGGCCTGCAAAAGAAGAGGCTCTGACCTTTTGCAAAACAAACGTCATTCAAACATCCTAGAGTCTCTTTGAGCCCATTCTGCAGTGTGTTCACAGACAACAAATCCTGTTCGCTGCAAGATCACCAGCAAAACAAAAACACTGAGCCAATAGCCTACATCTGTGCACTAACCAGAAATTACCGAATCAATCAACCAATCAAGCGAAAGAGAACATTGTTTATCACAAGCTGCCTTTTGTGATGTGTCAAAGTTGGTGTGTACAACAAGAATGAGAAGAGTTTAAACATTGTGGATCAATGTGTCTTGTTTGGATGATTCCAACGAAGCAAAAGTGAGCCCCACTTTCAATGAAAAACAACTGTGTCTGATCCCTTTGAATGATTTGATTCATTTGTCTTTGTTGTTGGGACTGTGTTCTTGAAAAGGGATTTAGTTTGGGGAAGGACCCAAGTCATCAAGTTTAGAGAAAGGTAGAGGCATGCACCCCATTTACCCAGTTCAGTTGACTACAGTAGTCTAATGGTATCAGCATTGCCACTTGTAGGCCAGCTGTCTTTCATTTTTTATTCAAATTCATCCTGTTTGTTTTGTGACTGAAGGAGTCTGCGTTTTCGCTTTGCTTACGTCACGAGAGACAATCGAATTCTTGCCGATTGGATGTCGGAAGCAAGCACCATGTCAGGCGACGAAACAGCCAATCAATAACCGTGGATTTGGCATTTTGTTCTGATGGATGGAATGATGCATCATTCGTGCTACTAGGTAGCTAGCGCTGAAACTGGGGACACGAGCTAGCTACCAGGTACTAGCTACTCCAAGCTAGCTAATCTACGAGGTAGAGAAAGTTAGCCCAAAAGGTCTGACGATCAGGTGAGCCTTTTGGTTGGTGCAAACAGAATTAGAACATCCTGCAAGGGCGATGTGTTTTTGTCTTTCAAAGAATTGTAGAACTCTTTTTCCAACACTAACTTGCCTCGCACCATCCTTCATTTTGTTTTTTCAGCTGCTCCTTGGTAATTATTTTTTGGGCCAGTAATAAGCCACCCCCTCCATTCCACCAACGACGCTGTTGTAATAGCAGAAATTCATAATATATACAGTAGACGGAAGAAGAAGAAGGAAAAATGACAAAATTCTTGGACGGTCCATGGGCGTCCGCAAAGTCGCTATTGTGGGTGTATCTTTCTCTTGGCATTTTTTTCGGATCGACAAAGACCAATGCCTTGGTAGTTCCTTCGTCGAACCGTCAAACTCGATGTTCGGCATTGTCTACTATCCCTACAATCCACTGCAGGGTACACAACTCCTCCCCGACCACCACATCTCTGTACTTGAATCTTGGAAGCTTTTTGGAACGAGACAATAATAATGAGGGTGCCAACAACGATAAGGAAGATGGTTTGAAACGGAGGAAACGAAGTTTGTTGTAAGTTAAAAAACAAAAACTGTATACTGCGAGCACACAACTCAAAGAATTCCTGCAGGATACATAATCTTGCAAAAGACGGGAGAAATGAATAACTCATAGTTTTTTCGTTCCCCTTTTTGCTTCCCCATTCTTTTCTTTCCCCCACCAATTAAAAATAAAAGCCTGCCAAAATCCTTGCGTAGCTCCTCGTCCAGATCCTCCTCGTCATTGATGATGTTCAACAAGAAAAACGAGGAAAATGACGACAAGGATAAAAATGTGGAAAATAGCAACAACAACAAATTCAAAGAATTGTGGGATTCCTACAACCAACGATTGGATACATTCTTGGATCAATTTCAAGACGGCGTGAAACAATTGCAAGCGAAATTTCAATTGCCAGCCTCCTTCATCGAGAACTTGCCCGATTGGGTCTTTAAATTGCGAGAACGTGCCACCTGGGGATTTTTTAGTTTTTTGGCCGGCATTGTCTTTACGATTGGCGCCGTCTTTATTCCCGTGTACTCCGAAGTGGAAACCCTCACGGAACCCGTGACCTTGTTTGAAACCATTTTGAGTGATTTGGATCGGGGCTATGTGGAAGAAGTCGATACGCAAAAATTGTTTGAAACCGGTGTCTCCGCCATGTTGCGCAGTTTGGATCCCTACACCGAATTTGAAGGACGGCAACAAGCTACGGATTTGACCGAAAGCATTGAGGGACGATATGGAGGTGTCGGTCTGGTTATTTCTGGATCGGTGGCACCCAAAAAGAAGATAACCGCCACACCCGTACAACCTGTACAGCAGGATGCTGTTTATCAACAGCAGCAACAACAACAACAACCACGTCCAGCAGGAGGACCAGAAGCGAGCAACGGAGATGTGAGCAATAGCAACAGTGCCAGTAGTACTACGGCGAACGCATTGGATGAATTAGATGACTACGAAGAAGAAGAGGATGACGACGTTGACCTTGAAGATTTGGCGGTTGAAGAGCGGGAGTTTCTCAAAAAACAGACAAAGTTGGCACGGGATCGTGGCATTCACGTTGTTTCGGCGTTTGAAGGGTACGCATTCGACTACGGAATGAGAGTGGGCGACAAACTGGAAGCCATTGATGACATGAAACTTACCGAGGAAAAGACGGTCGAGGATGTCCGAAATGCTCTGCGAGGAGAGCCAGGAACACTTGTTACCATATCCTATACCAGAGATGGCGTGGACGGTGTTCAGTCGGTCACAATGCCCCGAACCATTGTGCGAGTCAGGGATGTCAAACTAGCGACACTGCTTGGTGACCCCAAAGATGGTATGGGATACATTCAGCTGTCAGGATTTGCTTCCCAAACTGGAGCCGAAATGCGCAATGCTATCCTATCACTCCAACAAGCTGCACTGGATGCGAGCAATGGCGATCACACGTTGAAAGGATTGGTTCTAGATCTTCGTGGAAATCCTGGAGGACTCCTGACATCGGCGGTAGATGTCTCGTCACTGTTGGTTCCCAAAGGAAGTGACATTGTTTCTGCTCGAGGTCGAGGTTTCCCTGGCGTCCTCTACCGAAGTCGTGTTGACCCCATCATTGACTACTCCAAAACAAAATTGGCCGTGCTGGTCAATGATCGGACAGCATCTGCTGCGGAAATTGTGTCGGGTGCTATCCAAGATCTGGATATTGGAGTTATCGTTGGAACCGACCGCACATTTGGAAAGGGACTGGTGCAAAACGTCGAAGAGCTTCCATTTGATACAGCTCTAAAGTTCACTGTGGCCAAATACTACACTCCTTCGGGCAGATGCATCCAAGGAATCCAATACAAAGAAGGCGGCGGCCTTGGAGTGGAGAACTCTCGCTACAAAGAAAAGAAGGTCGCCGAGAAGGACCGAGGTGTATTCTACACCAAGATGGGACGACCCGTTCGGGATGGCGGCGGCGTCGAAGCTGATTACAAGGTGGCAGCACCCAAAGCCTCCGCTTTGGAAGTCACGTTGTTGCGGTCCAACTTGATTGCGGACTACGCGGCGGAGTGGAGCCGTTCCCATGAACTCACCAACAAGTTTGAGGTGGATGACGACACATACAAGGATTTCCAGAAATTTGTTACAAAGAAGCAGCAAAAGGGCGACATCAAATTGGAAGCACTGTACAGCGGAGCGATCAGTGATCTCAGACAAATTCTCAAGCAAAGTGGCTACAAGGGATCGGAGAAGGAATTGGATAAGCTGAAGCAAACGATCGTCCGCGAAGTCATGCAAGATTTTGATCGCTACAAGACTGATATCAAGGAAGATATTGCGCAGAATATTCTGGCTCGATACGTGCCGGAAAGTATGCTGATCGAGCGGAGCGTCAAGACCGATGTCCAAGTCCAGGAAGCTGTAAAGTTACTTTCCAATGGCCGCAAATTCGATAAACTACTTGCGAAGGGAAGCTCGGAAGAGCGGACAAATGATAGCTCTTTCAGGATGGCCAATGGCGAGGACATCGAGATGGTCACGAAGGAAGGCGCCAAGATCAATGTGAACTGGTAGTCCATTGATGGATGAGCCAGGAACGTGGTGATTTGGTCGGTCGGGCACTTGTGACATGGTTTGCTTCGACAGCGGCCGCGCTTGGACAGCGCTTGTACATTATTTGCCAATACAGTTAGACAACAGCTACGAAAAATACACTACACTACTGAGGCAATGGATATACTTCATACTGAACTCAAAACAAAGAAAGAAGAACTAAAAAATAGATAGGATGAAACTACACCTCATTGCCTTTTAACTTTTGTCGTAGAGCCGAAAGTGGCCATTCTCACACAAGTCTTGCAGAAAACTTAGTTGCAGATTTTTTAAGGGGTTTCTCCTCTAACCAATCAATGGTATCCGTCCTTTGTAAAAGCATTAGCAAAGAAGAATTTGATGAGAGAGTGTCAACCCTAGACATTTGGGACATATAGTTGGTTATCTCTTATAGCTTTCTACATAGACATCTATAATGGTTGTAGGATGCTGTTAGTAGGTGATGTCAGCTCAACATGTTTCATGTGCTTTTTCTTTGTCAAGTGAATTACAAGAGTGTGTTCCTTGCTCATATGCAAAATGGCAACCTATGACCAGTGTTACATTGACTTTGCCCTGCTATGCTAATCATGGAACCCTAAACAGGAAGTTGAATCAGTCAGGGGGGCATGAACCACAAAGATTTATGGAATTAAATGATGCACATGCATTGCAACTTGTCAATCAGGATCAATGGTTATTCTGGGTTAAAAATAGAAGCATTGACTGACGGCTGACAACTTGGACAACCTCACTGCACCAATGAACCTAATGTTGGAGCCCAAAACTGCAAGTTCAATTGTGTTTCAATGAGTCAAGACCTAAGAAGAATGAACCAGTGTGAATGTCATATTTTAGCTTGTCTCTAAGAACCAACTAGCAGTGAAACATTGAAGCACCCAATCTGATGTAGAGCCTTTAATTGTGTAGCTGTGTTTGCGTGTTCTTTGCAGCCAGTTGTCTGTGGTTGTTAAATTCTGATTGATGGGTTTTCCAAGAATGTCTACCTCCACAGCCAGGACTCAAGCTAATAGGGTCTCCAAAATGGGCCTGTTCAGGCTTGAGGTTTCCCATTGTGGTAGGTAAGAGTGCAGTTGAGTAGCCAAAAAAAAAATCAAAATGATGGTTCAAAGGCTGAGAGTCAAACGTACAGATGTACGCACCTTAGGTGTCTCCATGGGCCAATGAATGAACTCATGACTGGTACATACTACCAGCTAGTACACAACGACGGCAAAAGGGATCGAAATATCTTGATGAGCGATGACCTACCGTTACTGGTACCTGTTACCTCTCGTCAAGCCTCAATACAACATGCAATAGAGTGTATCCAACGGAGGCTGTTTACAGACAGCTATCGATAACGTTGTAGTAGACTTGCTCCAATAGCTACAAGCACTCGAGTATTGACTTACACCTGCCTGGCAGCTATCTAATCGAGAGAAAAGGTTGTAGTGAGTCTTTAACTTCCATTTAAGAAGATATATTGAAGCAAGCGTTTCATTTGGCTAGAACTCGGGGCAACCTCCGATCCATTCCTAGATCCCTTCCAGAACCACGGCACATCGAGTCCTTCGCCTATTAGCCAGTATCAAATAAGCTTGGACCTGTGCCAACCAACAAGCCAGCCCTGTCCACAGCTACTGGATACAACTGAAGGTTCCCCACCAATATACCCCCAAAAGAGGACACAGCAAGCTTTCCACCAAGTACAACATCAAGATGGAGGAAGACGACGACATGGAAGTCGTGACCGAGGTGGAACCACCGACGTCGACCTCGGAATTTCTTCAAGCTGCCTTTCAGATTGCCGAAGCTCCCGTGGAAGATACGCGCAGGATTTTGACGGGTCTCTTTGGATTGAACATTGCTACCTTTGACAATCTGTATCGGTTGGATGCCAAACTGCGGAGTGGAAGTTTTGGTACCGTCTACGAATGTGAGCACGTCAACTACCCCGGTCAATTGTACGCTGTCAAAATTATCGATCGATCCAAATTAAAGCCCAAAGACGACAAGGCTGTCTTTACCGAAGTCGCCACACTACGAGAATTGCATACGGTGGACAATGTCATTAAGATTATTGATTTTTTTGTCCAACCCGACAAACTGTACGTGGTCCAAATGTTGGCACGAGGAGGTGATGTCTTTGATCGATTAACGCAACGAAGCAAGTACAGTGAATTTGATGCTCGAAATTTGGCAGTCACACTCGTAACGACCATTGCCGAAATCCACAAACGAGGAATTGTGCACCGCGATTTGAAGCCGGAAAATTTGCTTTTGAAGGAAGAACGAAATGATACGGGCATTCTTGTGGCAGATTTTGGCTTTGCCAAAAAATTGGCGCGAGGGCAATTCTTGAAAACCAGATGCGGTAAGTTGTCTTACTTTTTCATGTTACGTTGCAGTGGAAGGTTGCATCACTAACGCGTTCCGTTTCCTCCGCAATGTGAAATGAAAGGTACTCCTGCTTTTGTTGCCCCGGAAATTGTTGTGGGGAATCCCTGTAAGTACAGAAGATGAGCAATGACCTTTTGGATGCTGATGTAATTATTTGTGGCTTCACTAATCCACTGGACCTGCCTGTCTGCAAACTCATCTAGACAATGACAAGGTCGACATGTGGGCAATCGGAGCATTACTGTATATGCTGATTTGTGGGTATCCCGCCTTTCAAGGAAAAGATCACAATGATCTGTTCCGGAAAATTCGAGCATCCGACTTTACCTTTCACGACAAACATTGGAAAAAAGTCAGTCTTCCGGCAAAACAATTAATAGCTCAAATGCTCACTGTGAACCCAGACAATCGCTTGAGCTCTGAGCAAGCGGTACAAAGTAGTTGGATTCAGAAACTACCTGACGAAGCACTTAGAAATACTGATTTGACTGGTACTCTACGGGAATTGAGGAAATTCAAAGCTCGAGAAAAGCTCCGGGGTGCAATGGGCGCAGTTCGTTGGGCGGCCACGGCAAGCTTTTGGCAGGGAGGACAAATCACCTTCTCACAACACCAACTGTCGAAAAACAACATTGGAGGCGGCGATGACAATGGCGGCAACAAATCACCTGGCGGAGGGAATGGGGCACTGAGTAAGCTGAAATCAGCAGCAACAGCAAGTTCTGTGGAAATTCAGCAAGACACATTTCGGGATCGGTACGAGTTGACGAAGAAGATACGGAAAGGGTCTTTTGCAACAGTGTGGGAATGTCATCACAAGGCGACAAAGGAAAGGTTTGCCGCCAAAGTCATCAAGCGAGCAGGATTAACTGGGGACGACGATGAAGCAATCTTGAACGAAGTTACCATTATGCAAAGCTTGGGACGGCACGGAAAGTATGTTGTGCAGCTGTGTGATTTCTACGAAGAAAAGGAGTACTTCTTTCTCGTAATGGAGTACATGGACGGTGGGGATGTCTTTGATCAAATTGTTGAACGAACAAGCTACACAGAGGCAGATGCTAGGGATCTGGTGAAGCAACTGCTTACGGCAGTGAAGTGTATACACGAAAATGGCATTGCGCATCGAGGTAGGCTGCGCTTTTTTTGAATAGACGTCCCTTTTCGTAGAGCTAATGGCTGATGAAGGAACGAATGCACTCACTCATTTTGTTTTGCTGTTTGATTGATTGGCAAAGATATCAAACCACAAAATCTTTTACTTCCGGTAAGTACCGTTGATGCCCGACTGCTGAGCCATATACGTATTGTTGCCCGATGTCCTTTTTCTTACACTTTGACGTTGTATACAGTCCCATGACGCAGGTGCCAAAATCAAGCTATGTGATTTTGGCTTCGCCAAACGCGTCCACACACCAAATTCCATCACACACAGAGTGGGCACACCCACTTACGTCGCGTAAGTTGCACCTCTTCTACCCCTTTTAGTCTGAAGCTTGCCTCAAATTGGCATTGCCTAACACACTCTTACTTTTTTCGTTGCTACAGACCAGAAGTGCTGAAAGTAAGTGCTGATCATTGCCATGGGATTTTTTTCGCCGGAACTAATAGAGCGATAAACCACTCATTTGTCTCTTCCTGACTTTTTTCTGAAACGAAACAGAACATTCCCCACGACGAACGAGTAGATGTAAGCCATTTCTTGTTGTTGTTGCAGGGATTGTTTACATCCTACGGGTCAGATTCCCTCACTTCATTTGGCTCTCGATTTCCATTTAAATTTTGCAGATGTGGGGTGTCGGCGTAACAATATTTGTAAGTAGTGCTCGTGTGGATATTGTAAGAACCAATTCAATCTTCTCCTTGCAACTAACTGACACTATGCACTATGGCGCACAAACGGCAACCCATAAATTATGCATTCTTAGGTTTTATTGGTTGGATACGCACCCTTTATGGAAGACGATCAACTGAAATTATTTGCCAAGATTAAACGAGGGGAATGGCGCTTTCATAGACCCGATTGGAAACACATTTCCGAAGACGCCAAAGATTTGATCCGGGCCCTGCTGGTACTTGATCCCTCAGAGCGATTGACCGTGGACGAGGCCTTGCGCAGCCCCTGGATCACGCAATTCAATAGCAGCTTATCTAGCACCGATTTGCAAGGTTCCATAACCAATCTCATGATGAAGCGCCAAAACTTGCGAAGCGTTGCGAAAACCGTAATTTTCATGGGCAAACTTGGACACAAATTTCACAATCCCAGCGACAGCACAAATAAAATCGAGGAAGCAACCGACGAAAGTGATATGGATGTCGACAACTAACTACTGGCTATTGGATGGTTCCAGCTAGACAGCAAGCTTCTAGCTAGTCTAGTTCAATGCCTCGCCACCTCTCTTGTGACAGTGCAATGGTATTTCCCTCAGTCTTTGTTCCCGTACATGTTACAGTGCCTCCTTGCGCCCCTCCTGCCCTTTGCAACACATTTGTAACAATTTTTTTGGCATTGCTGTAATTTATGTAACTAGTAGTAAACTTGCTATGGAAGGTTCATTTTTTTTAGAAAGGGTCGCCGACGTGCTCAGCCAAACTGGTCACTAGCTAGGTTACTCGTTACTCAACGATCTTCTACCTACAAGACGCTCACCAATCAACCAGGCTGGGAGTTGCTTACGGAGTTGCTCAGGCTCACCAAAGCAAACTGCTCTATTGATCTTCAAAGCTGGAAGAAAAAGCTAAACCTGGATCGAATTTAGCTACAATTGTACAAGTACTATACGATGAATCAGGGTGCGTCCTTGCGGGAGCTACTACTTAGTAACTAGACTACTAAATCGTACATGCAATTGAATGGTCTCTTCTTGGATTGAATCGTTCATTCAGCACAAGAAAAATGGTCCAAGTGAGCGTACAGTGTTTTTGAAGGAGGACTGTACTGACTACTAGCTAGCTACTACAAGTACTGTGCCGTAGTGACAATCTCAGTAGGTCTCGCCCTAAGTCTTAAAAACAATATTGACCGTAAATACTTAAAATTAGTCTTTCATAATTACATACTCCGGAGTAGCGAATTAAGCCCAATAGTTCTGGCTAGTACCAACTGGCTCACTGGTTTTGCGGTTTCGATCCAGTACTGATCCATCACAATTAGAGGGGGTCTCTCGCCAATGTAAAACTAATTATCAGTAAAGCACCAGTCTCATTTCACGATTAAGAATGTCC
>ENA-ORBV01017608-ORBV01017608.1-microbial-mat-metagenome-genome-assembly--contig:-NODE-17608-length-10189-cov-4.541930_pt1 | contig 10189 bp, 8 predicted proteins | sample MGYA00237777_ERZ505514 | MGnify/ENA primary metagenome ERZ505514 (study PRJEB26160, sample SAMN06269048) | microbial mat metagenome | isolation source: Oligotrophic lake microbial mat | place...
TCGTAGTGAACTTGATCGGCGGCGTGACCACCGGGACGAGCGTGGGTACACAACTGGTCAGCGAGGTACTGCGACAGGACTTGAAGTCGCGGCTTAAGACGCGAGCCCAGGTGTTCGCCCATGGTCCGCGGCGTACCGATCACCGAGACCAGGGGCACGCCACCGATCACCTCTGCATTGGGCCCACTTGCTACCGCCATGGAGAATGATCGTCCTGTGCCAGGGGCCAGTCCTGCCGTCGCTGACGCGACGGGAGAGTGAGAAGGACATACCGGGGCCGGTCGGCCGGATCAACCGGAACGCCATCCGCAACCGGGAATTACGCCAACGGCACCCGCCTTGGCGGTGCACGTACGGTCGGCGCGGTTGAGGCTTGAAAGACCAATGACTGTTCTAAGGTCTGCGCCCGTTCGAAGACCAGGAGTCTTGAGATGGGTAAAACTAACGGCGCCACCACCACGAAGCCCAAGGCGAAGGAATCGCCCAAGGACAAGCCTGCGGCAAAGCCAGAGCGGAAAGTCGAAAAGGTCGAGAAAATCGACAAATCCGACAAGGCCAACAGGGCCGACAGGGCCGACAAGGCCGACAAGGCCGACAAGAACAAGAAAAGCGAGAAAGCCAGCAGTGGCTCCGCCCGCGCGATCTCCGCGAAACCAGCCCCGGTGAAAGTGGTAGTCCCACAAATCACCTATAAGTGTCCGATCTCGGCCGAAGAGCTGGTCAAATGGCGTCAGATCCTGATGGCCAAGCGCCATGAGGTCACCGACGACATTGCCGGCTTGGTGAAGGACGCGATGGACGCCGAAGACGGCCACACCACGCCCAACCACATCGCTGAACGTGGCTCGGACGCCGACCTCCAGGATCTCAGCCTGGGCGTCGCCGGTGAGGAAAAGGACGTCGTCTGGCAAATCGATCGCGCTCTGCGCAAGATCGACGCCAACCGCCCGATCCCCTTCGGCATCTGCGAGCATACCAAGGAGGCGATCCCCAAGACCCGCCTCCAGCTCATCCCGTGGACCCCGCTGTCGATCGAAGGCGCGACTCACATGGAGTCGAACAATTTGATGATGGAAGATCTGCTGATCGAAGACTGAGACCTTCGCGGGTCGGTCAGGATTCAGAGAAACCCCTCCGGTGACGGAGGGGTTTGTCGTTGGGTGATGGTATCCATCTGGGGTGGGTGGTTTTTTGAGCTCCGGTACGGGGCGCCCAACCTCCAGCCCAGCGCGTGAGCGCTGGGAAGATGACGGTTGTAGATTGAGCCCTGGCGGGGCGATCGTCGTTGTAATGGTGCGTGAGCGCCACCGCACCCGGCGCTCACGCACCGGATCTAGGCGATCGTCCTTCCAGGACTGATTACGGATGTGTCGCGGCCCCAGCGCTCACGCGCTGGGCTGGAGGTTGGGCGCCCCCGTTGGGGGCTCAACACGGCGACGTCCTGATTGGCCGCGCCCATGGTGGCGAAACCAGATCGTCCAATTAGGCTCCCGCCCATCATTCCTGCGGACATGGCGGAATTGGCATACGCGCTAGGTTTAGGTTCTAGTCCCGAAAGGGTTGTGGGTTCGAGTCCCATTGTCCGCACCAAAACATAAGAGAACGACTTACGCCCAAGATGGAAATTCATCAATGAATCTTGATGTTCGAATGGCAATAAGATGGTGAACCATGAGGGCCGGGAGCGAAGCCGATGAGACTCTTTCGTGCGGAAATAGTGCTGATTGCGGCAGGCGTGGGATTGGCGGCATGCGCAGGATGGTTCGCTACCGTACTGCCTCTTCGGTCGGAAGTTTTAACTTTGGGTGGATCGTGGGGATCACAGACAACTCGCATGAATCTGTGGGGGCAACCGCTTTCCGCCACTCTTGAGCTCCATAGCGATCACCCTGCAGTGGAAAAAAAGGACATCATTCAAGAAGGTCCTTTGCGAGGGGTTGCTCGCCATGGGCGCTGGCTAGTTCGACGTAGGGACGGCGATGGGCCATGGATTAGCGAGGTGGAGTGGTACATCGACGACCGACAGGTCAGCCAGGAGGAGTGGGAGCGGAGGCGGTAACAATTGCCTGCAGCGCATGTCGTTAACAGGCACGCGTCGCCGGGATACATGCAGGCACGATCCCGCATCTGCGTTTGGTGATGAATCTACTCCCCCGTCTTCTTCACCACAAACGTCACCTGATTCCCCGCTTCGTTGTACATCAGTTCGTCAGCGAGTTTGGAGATGAGCTGGAAACCGAGGCCGCCGAAGCCGCCGGCTTGGTAGCGTTCGCGGGCGGCCTGGGCGGCGTTCTTGGCCTTCACCGCTTCGAGCATCGACTTGTGATCGAAGCCAGGGCCTTGATCGGCGATGCTGATGCTCAGGCGGTCGCCGAGGTCACGGTAGCGCACGACGATCTGCTTGGTCTCGTCGTATTTGTGGCCGTGGCGGTGGGCGTTGAGGATCAGCTCTTTCAGGCAGGTCATGAAGGCGTCGACCTTTTCCTCCTCCATGCCGCAGCCCTTGACCAGGCGCGAGAGGAAGACCTGGGCCTGATCGATGTAGCGATCCTTGCTCGGGATCATGAAGGCGATGTTCTGGCGCAGTGACGGTTCTTTGGTCGTGCGGTAGAACAGGTCGTCCTTGGCGAAGTCGTAGACCTCGGAGTCCTCGGACTTGTCCAGAGCGTTGATCAACTGGTCGAGTTTGAGCGCCTGGCTGACGCGGGTCTCGTCGACCACGCGGAAGCGCAGGGGGCCGATCACTAGTTCGTCGCCGTGGCGCAGTTCGTGGCGCACCACGTCGCGGCCGTTGACGTAGAGGTGGGCCTCTTTGCAGCCGATCTCGACCATCGCCTTCTGCCCGTCGGCGTAGAAGCGCGCGTGGGTATCCTGCATCTCGGCGTGCTGGGCTCGGATCTGGCAGGCGGAACCGCCGCCGACAAGCAGACCGTCCTTGAATTTGAACTGCTTGCCCTTGAAGGCGGTATTCAGCACTTCGAACTTGAGCATGGGTGGGCGGATCTTGTGGGGTGTGCTGAAATCACAATACCGGGACGTGGAGTACGGTGGAGTAAGGCCCTGGACTGGCTGATCTTCTGGCCGGTGCTACGGATCGGCTCGTCTAAGGTTACAGCGCTCGCTGGGGGTTGGGGAGCTGCTGCTTGTCAGGTGCGGCGCAAACGGCATTTTCGTGGCCACGCGCGAGCGCGAGCGCGCTTCCGCGACCACGCCACAAGGACACCATGAGCAGCCGCACGCTTTTCGACAAGGTTTGGGACCTCCACACCGTTCGCACCCTGCCCAGTGGGCAGAGCCAGGTGTTCATCGGGCTCCACATGATCCACGAGGTGACTTCGCCGCAGGCCTTCGCCGACCTGCGCCTGAAGGGCCTCAAGGTCCCGTTCCCCGAGTGTTCGGTCGCCACCGTTGACCACATCGTTCCGACCGAAAATCAGGCGCGGCCCTACGCCGATGGTTTGGCCGAAGAGATGATGGTCGCGATCGACAAGAACTGCCGCGACTACGGCATCCGCCTGTTCCAGCCCGGTTCGGGCAAACAGGGCGTGGTGCACATCATCGCGCCCGAGCAGGGCCTGACCCAGCCCGGCATGACCGTCGCCTGCGGCGACAGCCACACCTCCACCCACGGCGCGTTCGGCGCCATCGCCTTCGGCATCGGCACCAGCCAGGTACGCGACGTGCTCGCGACGCAGACGCTGTCGATGTCGCGGCTCAAAGTCCGCAAGATCCAGGTCGACGGCGCACTGAAGTCCGGCGTCTACGCCAAGGACGTCATCCTCTACATCCTGCGCAAGCTGTCCGCCAAGGGCGGCGTCGGCTTCGCCTACGAATTCGCCGGCAGCACGTTCTCCGCCATGTCGATGGAGGAGCGCATGACGGTGTGCAACATGGCCATCGAAGGCGGCGCGCGCTGCGGCTACATCAACCCCGATCAGATCACCTTCGACTACCTCAAGGGCCGTGAATACGCGCCCAAGGCTGCCAACTGGGACAAGGCGGTCGCGTGGTGGAAATCCATCGCCAGCGACGCTGACGCGGTGTTCGACGACGTGAAGACCTTCAAAGCGGAAGACATCGAACCGACCGTGACCTGGGGCATCTCGCCCGACCACGGCGTCGGCGTCGGCGAGTCGATCCCGGCCAAGGAATCCTTCGCCAAGGATGAGTGGGCCACCATCGAAGAAGCCTACCAGTACATGGACCTCAAGGCCGGCCAGCCCATCGCGGGCGTCGCCATCGATGTGGCCTTTATCGGCTCGTGTACCAATGGCCGCATCAGTGATCTGCGCGAAGCCGCGCGCGTCATCAAACTGCACGGTGGCAAGGTCAACGCGCGGGTGAAGGCGTTCATCGTTCCCGGCAGCGAGGCCGTGAAGGTCGTCGCCGAAGCAGAAGGCCTGGACAAGGTCTTCATCGCCCACGGCTTCGAGTGGCGCAACGCCGGCTGCTCGATGTGCCTGGCGATGAACCCGGACAAGCTCCAGGGTCGTCAGGTCAGCGCCTCGTCGTCGAACCGCAACTTCAAGGGCCGCCAGGGTTCGCCCTCGGGCCGTACGCTGCTAATGTCACCCGCCATGGTCGCGATCGCGGCGCTGGAAGGCAAAGTCAGCGACGTGCGTACTGTGCTCAACAAAGCGGCGAAGGCCTGATCATTGTCCGATGTCCGATGTCCGATGTCCGATGTCAAAAGACATCGGACATCGGACATCGGACATCGGACCTTCTCGGAAAACACCATGATTGAAATCAAACAAATCACCGGCCGCGCCATTCCCGTCGTCGGCAACGACATCGACACCGACCGCATCATCCCGGCGCGTTTCCTGCGCTGCGTGACCTTTGACGGTCTTGGCGAACACGCGTTCGAGGACGACCGCAAGCAGCTCACCGCGCAGGGTAAAACCCACGCGTTTGACGAAGCGCGTTTCAAGGGCGCGTCGGTGCTGATCGTGAACAGCAACTTCGGTTGCGGTTCGTCGCGCGAACACGCGCCCCAGGCGATCGCCAAGTGGGGTATCAAGGCCATCGTCGGCGTCAGCTACAGCGAGATCTTTTTCGGCAACTGCGTTGCCATGGGACTGCCCTGCCTGCGTGTAGCCGTCGCTGACGGCGAAGCGATCCAGGCCGCGGTATCCAAGGATCCGTCGCTCCAGGTCAGCGTCGATGTCGACAAGCTTGAAGTGCGCGCAGGCAGCCAGGTGTGGAAAGCCCAGATGGGCGATGGCCACCGTAAGCAGTTCCTCACCGGCCAGTGGGACGCCACCGCGGAACTGGTTGCTGGCGTTGAGCAGGTGAAGGCCACGGCGAAAAAGTTGCCGTACCTCAGCGCGTTCGCCTGAGATCCATAGGACAACCAGCCGCAGACGCAGAGGCTGGAAGATGGCCGCAGAGTGGAGTTACGAATGGCGAATGCAGAGCCGAGAAAAAAGGGGCGATGGGAGGTTGCTAAAACCTGACCATCTCTGCGGCCCTCATCTCACCTCTGCGTCTCTGCGGCAAATCTTCGCTCTCGTTTACTTCTTCTTGGCGTTCGCCTCGGCCCAGACCTTCTCTAGCGCTGGCTTCACCATTTTGGTCCAACGCTCATAGCCGGCGGGCTGCATGTGCAGTTTGTCATCCTTGAACAACTCGGGGATCGGGACGCCATTGTCATCAAGCAGCACGGTGCCGACATCGACGAAGGTGATGAACGGGTCCTTGGCGGCCAACTCCGCGATCATGGCGTTGGCCTTCTGCGCGTTGGGCCATGAATCGGTGCGCTTCGGACTCGGCTTGATCGACAGGTAGACGAAGCGGACGTTCGGCAGTTCCTTGCGCACCTCGGTGACGAAGTTCTTGAAACCGTTCACCGGAACATCCGGCGAGGTTTTGGCGCTGCCCAGATCATTGTCGCCGCAGTAGTAGAGGATGACCTTCGGCTTGTAGGGGATCACCAACACGGGCACGGCCTCAACCGTGTCCTTGGTCACTGAACCACCGAACGCACGGTTGAACACCGGCAGCGGCGCGAGGTCATTCGTGATCGAGCCCCACATACGCATCGACGAACTGCCGATGGCGAGGATCGCCTCGCTCGGCGGCGGGCTGGTCTTGTCCTTCTCCAGGTAGGCGTCCCACTCTTTCTGGAACTTGTTGCCGTCCGCTGCGATGCTCGCGGTCAGGGTGGCGAAAAGCACCAGGATCGTCAGCAGAAAACGCAGCATCGAGACTCCATGAGGGGGGTGGCAAAACTGGTACGCCAGTGGGCTATTGGCGTTCAGCCGCGGCATCCAACGGGATTTCTCCGCTCAGCAGGCGTTGCATGACGGTGAATGACGGACGCCGCCGCAGGCCATCGCGGCTATCGACCAAGCCGAAACCAGGATGCACCAGCTGCCACCAATACACCCGCTCGACCATCCTGGTCTGCCAGGCGATCTGGCAGTACTCCTTCAGGTAAGTCGCGGCCTGGTCTTCGCTGACCATCTCCGGACCGCCGGTCGGACTCCAGGATTTTGTCCCGGTGAGCGGCCAATTGAATTCGGTCAGCCACAGCGGCGTCGCGCTGCGGCGTGGACAGCGCAGGCCGAGGTCGGTGATGGCGCGCCACAGGCGGATCTTGCCGGCGAGATCGAAGATGCCGTATTGGGTGTTGTGCGGCGAACCGCGGCGGTCGACGTAGAGCAGTCCACCCGCGACATCCAAGTGGTAGCGTCGACCATTGACCAAACCACGCAGCCAGGGCACCGGTTCGAAATCGATCACGCCAGGGCCGACCAGGCGCAGCCACGGGAACTCCGCGCGCAGATCATGGGCGACCTCCAGCAGATCGCAGGCCTCGCCCATGTGCACACAGCCCCACTTGGTGCGGTTCGCCGCCATCGGCACCTGCACGTGGGACACGCGACCGGCAAAGGTGGAAAAGATCGCTCGCAGGTCTGCTCGCCATTGCCGCAGATTGCGAACCGACCCACGATCCTGCAGCACCGCCAGGACGAACTCACAGGCGGGGAAGCGATCGGCGAAGCGGCGGTACCTGGCGAAATCGGCGCGCTCCCATACCGGCACACGCAGCAGCAGACGACGCACACCAAGTTCGGCGACCAGCTCAGGCAGCCGCTCGTCAAACACCGGATCAGGTGAAATGGCGACGCCGAGAAATTCCTTTGCCGTCGGTGGCCTGATGCGTCGAGCGGGAACCAGGGCCAGACGCGCCAACAGCAACGGCAGCGCCGCCAGCAGGGTGCCCGCGCTGGCAAGGTATTCCTGCACACTGGCGAGCCGCAACGGCAGCTTGTCGATGCGCAACTGGTCCGGTTGTTCGGATGGGCCCCAGACCTGGGAGAAATCCGGGTGTTTAGACGCCAAACTTCCTCCGCAGAGGTCGGGTGATATTTTTCAGTCGGCGACTCCAGCGTTCAATGCTCAGGCGCAGATAGTATAACCAACGAATCCGTGATGGACGCCAACCACGCGCTGCGCAGTAGGTGTCCAACAAACGTCCGTGCCAGTCGAGTTGCGCCAAGGTGCGCAAACCATTCCACACTCCGATGGCACCAAAACGCATGCGATTGCAGTCGACCACCAGGAACACCGGCGGCTGCTGACCCGGGCGGTAGAGGATGTTGCCCGGCGTTGAGTCGAAGTGGTAGGCGCCGACATGGTGCATGTGCCCGATGAAGCTCCCCAGCGCAGCGCACAGCGGAGCGTGTTGCGGCAGATCATCTCGACTCACGTCACGGAAGGTGGTGCAGCCATCAGCCCAGGCGCACAGGTACCAGCCGCGTCCGTCGTCACATTCGATGGCGGCGAGCGGAGCAGGCGTGCCGATGCCAAGGCGTTGCATGTGGTCGGCGTGATCGAAGGCCCGTACCGCCTTGGAGTCGCGACCGATGCGCTGGACGCGTTTGAGCAGGGTGCGCGGCGTGGCGAAAGCCTTGGCCACCACCTCGCGACCAGCGATGGTCAGGCGCGTCAACGTGTTGCGCCCTTGGTAGATCACGCCGTCAGTCGCCTGCGCGATGGCCTGCGGCAACGTCGCCAATTCCTGACGGCTGGCTGGTGTGTCCCAGGCGGGAGCGAGTCGCACGATGGTGAGGGAGTCGGCCACGATTGGCGCAGCCTATGAACCGTAGCGCTGCGGCAAAGACGCTCGCAGGCGGATCAGTTCGGATCCTTCCACTTGCCGGCATCCTTGATGAGCTGGAGCAGCTCGGCGCGGGCATGCTCCGAGGCGATGCCGGTGCGGACCTTCTCCTTGCCGCGGTAGAGGTCGATCTTGCCTGGGCCGGAACCGACGTAGCCGAAGTCGGCGTCCGCCATTTCACCAGGGCCGTTCACGATGCAGCCCATGATCGCGATGGTCACGCCGTCAAGGTGGTTGGTGACCTCTTTGATGTGCGCGGTCACCTCGATGAGGTCGAACAACGTGCGGCCACACGACGGGCAGGCGACGTAGTCGGCGCGCGTCACGCGGGCCTTCACTGCTTGCAGAACGGTGAACGCCATGCGCCGAGGATCCGGTGCCTGCGGCAAATACAGCGCGTCACCGATGCCGTCGATCAGCAACGATCCGGCAATGGCGGCGATGGCGAGCTCGTCGCGTTGGAACGGCAGGGCGATGGCGATGGGTTGACGGCGACCACTGCCGATCTTGGCGGATTCCGCCGCGCGGAACTGCTCTTCGATTACCGCCGCCAGCAAACGGTAGGCACGTACCTCGCCCATCAGTCCGGGTTCAGCGATGCCGAGCACGATGCCGTCCGGCAGGTTCGGCAACGTCGAACGGAGCGCAGCGATCGGATCCTTGTCGCCCAGGCGCAGCAGCACCAGCGCACCAGCGGGGATCACGGGAAGATCACAGCCAGCCTTCAGGTGCACCAAAGGCATCTGTCCGATGGCCGATGTCAGATGTCCGATGTCCTGTGAAACCGTAGCTTTCTTCTGACATCCTTCCGCGCCAGGAATGCTGTGCGCCTGGGCAAACCATAGCAGCTGATCGTCGACGCGCACATCGGCGTCGGGTTCCCTGCCGAGCGGTTTCGGGGTCGCGGCAGGAACCAGGACGCGCGGCAGCAGACCGCCACCGAGGGGGATGTCGTCACCGACGCGGACAATTTCAGCGACACGACGGCGGAACGAATAGGGATCGACGTCTTCGTGTGGTGTGACAGCAGGTGCGGCGAAAGGATTCAGGCGGTCATAGCGAGCGGCGAGCGCGCGAGCGACCGGGATCTCGCACTCGGGCGGCTCGGTCAGGCTGACGCGGATGGTGTCGCCGATGCCGTCTTCGAGCAGCGCGCCGATACCGGCGGCGCTTTTGGTGCGACCGTCCTCACCGTCACCGGCTTCGGTCACGCCCAGGTGCAGCGGGTAATGTTCGCCGTGATCAGTGAGGGTGGCGCAGAGCAGGCGGTAGGCCTCGACCATCACCTTCGCATTGGAGGACTTCATCGAGATGATGAGGTCTTTGTACCCTTCCGATTCAGCGATGCGCACGAACTCCATCGCCGATTCGACCATGCCGCGTGGCGTGTCGCCCCAGCGGTTCATGATGCGGTCGCTCAGCGAGCCGTGGTTGGTGCCGATGCGCAATGCGCGACCCAAGGCCTTGGCGCGTTTGACCAGCGGCAGAAAACGTTCGGCGACGCGCTCCAGTTCACCCTGGTATTCAGCGTCGGTGTATTCGAGCACGGCGAAGCGCTTCTTGTCGGCGAAGTTGCCCGGATTGACGCGCACCTTTTCGACGTGCTCGATCGCCTCCATCGCTGCTGGTGGCATGAAGTGAATGTCGGCGACCAGGGGGATGTCGCGGAAACCAGCAGCGCTCAACTGCGCGCGGATGTCCTTCAGCGCCAGCGCGTCCTTCACCCCTGGGGCGGTGATGCGGATGATCTGACAGCCGGCCTCGGCAAGCAGGATGGACTGTTTGACCGTCGCCGCGACGTCTTGCGTCGGTGTGGTGCACATGCTCTGGAGCGTCAGCGGCGCAGGCCGACCACCGATCAGACCACCGACCTGCACCCGGCCGACCATTACCGCACGACTCAGGCGGCGGACATAGCCCAGCCGATGAGCAACGTAGGGGGCACGGGGCATGAGCGCAGCACTCTGGATCATGGGGCGCAGTGTGGTTCCCTGGCGCGCCGATAAAGCTGTCTCTTATACACATCTCCGAGCCCACGAGACTAAGGCGAATCTCGTATGC
>ENA-ORBV01017611-ORBV01017611.1-microbial-mat-metagenome-genome-assembly--contig:-NODE-17611-length-10188-cov-6.661557_pt1 | contig 10188 bp, 8 predicted proteins | sample MGYA00237777_ERZ505514 | MGnify/ENA primary metagenome ERZ505514 (study PRJEB26160, sample SAMN06269048) | microbial mat metagenome | isolation source: Oligotrophic lake microbial mat | place...
ACCGCCGCGGCATCCGGTGCTACCGCTGCAAGCAGGTGGGCCACACCGCGGTGCAGTGCACAAACGTCAACGCCATCGTCTGCGCCCTGTGCTCGGGCCGCGGCCACGAGGTGCGCGACTGCCCGCTGGCGGACTGCTGCTACATCTGCGACGGGCACGGGCACATCGCGTCGGCGTGCCCCGAGATCGAGGAAGTGGCCGCCACCGCCGTGGCATCACCCACCGGGCTGCCCACCGGGTACGGCCGCCGCGTCGTGATGTTGCTGGGCCCCGCGGAGGCGGCGGCGACGAGGTGGCGCCGGACGCGCGACCTCGCGCTGGGCCCGGCGAGCGGCGCCGCGGGCGGGACGACGCTGCTCCTTCGTATGGTCTGGTTCGAGGACGATGTCCAGACCTCGATCTTGCGGGTGCGCGTTTTCGGCGGCATGGGCACGACGGATTCGCTCTGGACGGTGCTGCGGAACAGGCGCAACGAATCTTCCGTCGACATTTCGGCCAGCCCGGAAGACCCGTACGGAGCATTCGTCGGCGACCAGGCATCCCGAGGCACCATCGTCGACATCAACCGCCACGCTTTCGACTCGATGGGATTTTCGCACTTTCTCATTGGTGTGGAGCGGGTGTACGACAGCACCGGGTCTCCAAGCACCGCTTACCTCCAAGCCAGGATGCCCTGAGTGTTCGATCCGTCGTCTTTCGTGCAGGGAGTCATCCTATGAACTGGATCAACGCGGGTTTTCTCTCGGCGGGTGCATGCATTGCGATCGCAAGCGATGCGGCCGGCGCGATCATGTACATTCTGCAGGAGCGCGCCGTCGCCACACCGGCGTTTGTAGCCGGACAGCCGGAAGGTGGTAGTCCGATCCAATCGCAAGACTTCGGTGAGTTTAACCGAACCAAGACGCACAACTACTCCCAGAATCGGGGGACCGCCACGGCCACGCAACTGTCGCGCCTGCTTCCCGAGTCGATACTCATGAATGGATCTGCGAGCGTAACGGGTATCGGCTTTGTAGTCGAGGGGGAAGCCTGGTCGAGATTCGATGTGACGTTCAGGTTGTCGGAAGCCACCGCATTTTTGATCGATCACTCCCAGACCAGCTCGAGTTCCGGCAACGGTCCGACCCGATCGGCCGTCGCGCGGCTCAGTGGTCCATCTGGCGCGATCTTCTCGTGGGCGGAGGATTTCAATGTGCCAAACTCGTGGCCTGCCAGCCCGTTCGGCGGACTGCTTCAAGCCGGTCAGTACACATTGCAAATCGAAGCGAGAGTTTACCGTGGAACGCAGATCAGCGGAAGCGGGACAAACGAGGCTTCTGTCGCGTTTGCGTTCTCTATCCCGACCCCAATCACGGCGGCATTCCTCGGACTTGCCGGTATGGCGACCGCTGCACGTCGCACGCGACGCAGCGGTTGACAGCGAACGCTCCCGGGGGTGAGATCGAGGTTGCGCTTCACCGACAGAGTGAGGCGCGACGGTGAAGGAAGAAGCAATGACTATCGAGCCGGGCAAGGCATCTCAAATGGTGGCCAACGAGGGCCCACGGTTCTACTTTGAGACCATGAGTGCAACCGGGTCGAACGCGAATCTCGATCACGAAATGTGGCGGCTCAGGGGTGTGCGCTTCCTCGTCCACCTCGATGTGCGATACCAGTCGCCGGAGGAGTCCGCAATCGCGCTGGTAGACAACGTCGAAACGTTCAAGGCAAACTATCTCGCTGCCCAGCCCGCGGGCACGGCATTTCCCGGTTACGGAATCCGCTTGGCAGCCCTCGGTGGCTGGTATGGGTATGAGGACTTCAATGGACTGTTGCCATACGCCTCGCACCATCCATCCGACACTTTAGATCAGTACGTCGACGGGTTTACATACTCGCCGGAGAACATCCCGCAGACCGGCACGGTGACGACCACCGGCCACACGCCGACGCGGAGCGAGTTTAAGATCGCGTCCGGCTCCTCGGTCTTCGGTCGTCCCGAAGGCGGGCTGAAGAACAACGAGGTCCGTTTCTCAGGCACCACAACGACCGTGGCGCTGCGAGGCAGTGTCGGAAAGGTCACCGGCTGGGTCGCCAATGTCGCGACTCTGGAAGCCGACTTGCCGGCAGCACCCGTCGCGGGCGACACCTGCGTGTTTTCCACCGGTGCTCCACCCGGATGCTATCGATTCGTGGAAGCGCGAGCATCTTTATCCGCCTGGACGAACGCGTTCTTTGAGAAAGTCGATGCCATATGGCCGGAAGATTTAGAGGTTCCGGAGTTTGTCGCATGCACCACCGAAAATCTCGGTGAGCCGGATACCGAATGGCGTCCGTTGGATCGGTCGTTCCCAGTTTACGTCGCGGCAGCCGCGATCGACCCCAACTTCGGTCCTCTCACCGACCAGCTCTCCCTCGGCGGATGGATCACCGAGTACGGCAAGGATCTGAACGGTGCCACGATCAGTCTGTCCACACCTGGGAACGCGGGGTTGAGATCCCCAGCAGCGCAGGACCAGCGCAGCCTCGCTTACGGGGCTTTCATCATCGGCCTCGCCTGGACATGGCAGATCTGTTTCGTCGACCGCATGAAGCAAACCTGGCCGGAGACGCTCTTTCACCAGTACCAGCTTCACAACGGCAATCGAAACTCGCCGCTGCGTACGCAGCCCGCCGAGCTGTTCTATCACGGCGAGCCGTGGCCGCCGGATGTCGGCCACTCGCACGACGAGTACTACGGCATTTTGCCGATGTTCACCGCCGGAGTACGTCTGACAGGTGTCGTGCAGGTGGGCATATCCGAGACCAGCTTTGTCGTACTCTCCACATCCCCATTCGTTACCTACAACGACTGGGGGGACGACCGGGCCAAACGCATGAGGTTCGACCCGGCGACGGCGACGGTCGCGCTCCAAAATGTGCCCGCGATCATGTCGGCGTGGAACTCGGTTTCCCGCACCGTGACCTGCTCGACCTTGCCCGAGACGCCCAAAGCCGAGGATAAGTTTTATGGATACGGCGAAGAGCCGCCGTACTTCGAGTGGGCCGAGGATGATCTGGGCTGGGCCGTGTGGAAGGCGTTCGAGGAGTTGTACGGGCACGCGGGTACCTACGAGGAACGTTATCGAAAGACCTGCATCTCGTGGGCGGCGGAAAACGCCGAGCGGCTGTGCGATGCGTGGCCGCGGCACAGCGTGGCACCGTTTGTGGCCCGGACCCCCGAGTTTCCAGGCTCGCAGACGCTCAGCGACTTGACGATGTATCCCGACGGGCCGCTGGTGACGCCGCCGGGGTACCAAACGAAGGAGGACTGGATCGAGATGCTCTCGCGGATGATGGATGCGGGGATGCCGCGAATGGTCGTGTTCGAGTCGTCCGAGGCCGTCGAGTCGGTGCTCGATGACTGGACAACGGTGCTGACGGGGGTGCGGGAGGTGTACTTCGACAATCTGCAGCGGTACGAGCAGCTCGCGGGACGGCACCGGAACCGGAACTGGCGGGACCGGCACTTGTGGCGGGTATGACTGCGGCCGGTGGCGCTTGCCGATTCGCCCGTGCGAGAAGGGTGTGTTCACATTTTGGCCAGCGAACGGCTGCTCCGTCGCCAAAGGCAAACGCATAGGCGTCTGCCCCAATCCGTCAATACACCCATCCGATCTCTCTGCTTTTAACCTCTGGTCTCTCCGGGTACGGTCTTTTCTGTCCCGGGGACAACCGGCGCTCGACCGCGTCCGTACCGATAAGGCGGCGCGGGAGGCGCTTCGTTTTTTTACGGTGGAAGAGCCGGGAAACTGATCAGGGATCTCGTGTGATCCAGACGAGGGTGTGGACCGGGATCCGATCGAACAGTGGGATGAGGTGAGAGGCGGCGCGATCTTTGAGGGCACGAGCGTCACGTTGATTGAGGGTCGTTTCCCGGACGGCACCCGTACGTCGCTGCGCGGCGGCTCTGCGCTGGCAACCCTCGTGCCCTTCGGCAGACCTCGGTCACTCGGTTTGCGAGCGCGCCGCTCGCCGCTTTGCTCCTTGCCTGCAGTGACGAGTACGCCCCCGGCCCACCCGCGAATACGCGGGCGGGTGGGCCAATGGTGTCAAGCTCCCACACGCCCGGAGGGCCCCCATTTCGGACCCGGTTTGAATGATCGACGAGGGTACCTTCGCCCAGGTCGGCGCTGGTCAAGGACCTTGAGCGCGCGCTCGAGTGTCCGCGTGATTCCCGCGAGCACGCGCTCCGGATTGCTGTCGAGCAGAATTGCCAACAGGTTCTGACGAAGCGAGAGGACAACACCTTTCTGGGATACGAACATCTCGGGGTCATCGACCTCCTGATCCGCCGTCGTTGCCATCACTCGGCTGATCGCCAGGAACAGCGTGAGCGCCCCGATCTCCTGCATGACGCCCGCCGCAGTTCGCGAGCGGAATGCTCCTTGGCCCGCGTAGTCGCTTGTGAAGAGCTTGAAGAATTCTTCGCTCTGCCAGCGGAGGTGGTAGAGATCATCGATCTCACGGGCGCTGATCTTGGGCGAAGTGAGCGACGTCAGGAAGTACACGGGGCCATCCGGTCTCTCGATCCGAACGAGCCGAACGGTCAGGTCCTTCCACTCTGGGTCCGACCCGTTCGGTGGAGTGATGACGACACGGACTTCATCCTTGCCACCGCGAGCAAACTCTGCGATCTCCTTGAACGACCCCTTCTCGGAGACCCGGACCAAGAAATCGACTCCTGCAGACGCCATCTCCTGAAAAACCTCATGAGAGGGGTATCCGCGATCGAGAATGACGAGATCACCCGACGACACGGACGGCAACATCCGCACGAAGTGCTCCCGTTCCCCGACCTCCAGTCGACTGTCGACCTCGTAGTCGACGGGCGTGCGGGTGAGTACGTCGACCATCACGCTGAGGAGCACCTGTGGGCAGTACGAGCCCTCTGCCACTCCGAATTCGTCTTTCAATCCCGACCAGGTTCCGACGTTGAGCTTTTGGCCATCTACGGCGTAGACCCGACGGCCGTGCCAGCGCTTCGCCGCCGTGCTCCCGTCAACCACTTCAGCCATTCCATGCAGGAGTAAGCGGAAGAACTCCGCGGGCAGACGCTGTCGGGCCTGGCCTATGGCCGAAGCGCTGACGGGGGCGTCGCACGGGAGCGGCACTCCCGAAGCTTGCGCGCGCTCCCAGAAGTCGAGCACGACATGCCGAAGGCCTCGATCAGCGCCTTCTGCCACCATGAACAACAAGAAGGTCGTGAGGAGCTCGGGAGAGAGCACACCGCCACGGGTGAAGGAAAAGTCGCCGGGGCGCCGAATGGCATCCGGGATTTTTCTATACGCCGCTGTAATGATTTGATAAACTTCACCTGCACCAGGGAGGTTGGCACGATTTTTTGTCGCCGCCGTGAGCTAGACCTTGCGCACATTCGCTTTTTTCTTTTCGATCGCGAATCCCAGCGTCACTGTTTGATTGAGGCATGTGCGCATTATACCTGGGTGCATGTCTGCAGTCATGCGCGCGCACTGCAAAAGCGACACGCTTTGCGCTCGGCCCCGCCAGTCTTTGGTCCTAGCGACTGCGCCACCAAGGCTGCGGAAACCACGGCGAGGTCGCCAGGTCGCGCGCAACTCGACGCCAAGGAGCGCGCTCATACGAGGTCTGGGAGCTTGTCACCATTGTTGCGTTGCACGCCCACAGCCAACCCTCGTTTCACTTCGAGTGTCACGAGGGGTCTCCGCGAGACGAGCGTTCCGTTCCACCGCGCCCCTAGGTTTCGCTGGAACGGAACAGCCGTTGCAAGCCAGGTTTTCGGAGGCATGGCGCCGGCTCCGATGGCATCGCGCTTCGCGCTTGCCCAACGAAAAGGCCCCGGGTGACGCGAGTCACTCGGGGCCCAAACGCAGCCTTCGGCTGCCGTCGCCCTGGATATCCCTTGGCGGGTTGCACCTCTGCAGAGCCCGCCTCCGTTTCACCAGGTCTTGCTCGTGCCTAGGTTCAGCTCCCAACCCCGCTCGCCGCGAAGGACGCGGCCTGCTTGCTCGAGGCGTGCGAGCGCATCCCCGAGCTTCTGGTTGTTGACTCGCAGCCGGGCGCGCACCTCGGTGCGCGAAAGCGCTGCTCCTGCCTGCGCCAGAGTCTCGATGATGCGCTCCTCGAGCGAGCGCTCACGATCCTCCGCCGAGCTGCCGCCACGTACGGCGAGGTGGATCGCGCCGTCGAGCTCCGTAACCAGCTCGATCATCATTGGCTCCGGAGGTCGCGCCGCGCGATGCTCGATGGTCATCTGGATACCATCGTCCTTCCGCGCGAGGTACACGTTGCTGTCTCCGATCGCATGCAGATCACTCGACCCGCGCAGCGCCTGTCCTGGCTGAGCGCGCTGCTTCTTGCTCGAGTGATGCACGAGCGCGATCGCTAGGTCGAAACGGCGCTGGAGAGCTCGAATGTAGCTCAAGAGGCCCGAGATCTCGCCTGCGCTGTTCTCGTCCAGGGCATGCAGGCGTACCAGCGGGTCGAGCACGAGTAGGCGCGGCCCGATTTTCTCGATCGTCTCAGCCAGCCTCTCCTGATCTGCCTGCAAATCGATACGCAGCGACGGTGCCGTGATCACGAATAGATCCAGCGCATCGATGCCGACGCCGCGGTGACGGCATAGAGCTTCGATGCGCTCCCTGACTTGCGGCAGCGCATCTTCGGCGAGGAATACGAGCGCCGGCCCTTGGGCCGCGACAGGGAAGTGATCGAGCGCATCCGTGCCCGACGCGAGCGCAACAGCCAGCTCCAATCCGAGCCAGCTCTTGCAGCACTTCGGCGCTCCGCCAATCAGCCCGATCGCCGTCCGGCCCCAGAGGCCCTCGAAGAGCCAATGCTCGCCGGGCGCCTCCGCTGCGAGCGAACCCGCCCGCGTGAATGGAAGTCCCGAATCGCTCACGGCCACAACTGCTTTCTCGCCTGGGCAACGTGCGCCGAACCACAAACGTCGTTGTCCTTCGAGTGGGCCATCTCCAGCGACTTCCGCGCCAAGTGGTCGGTTGCGCGCAAGTTGCCACGGCCGATCTCGAACAGCGCGTCGAGTGCGCCGCGGTCGAAGGGCAGCTTCATCGATCCGGCGATCGTGCAGCGGTGTTCCACATACGTAACCATCTCGTCGCGTGAGAGGGTGCGGAGGCTCGCGTAGTGTGCGATGCGTCGCGCAACGTCCTCGAGGTCGTCACGCCGCAGCAGCTCGCGCAAGGGCAACTGCCCAGCGAGAACGACGCTCAGCACGAGCCTGCTGTCCATATTGAAGTTCGTCAGCACACGCAACATCGAGAGCGTCTCTGGCCGCAGGTCGTGGGCCTCGTCGAGAATGAGAACTGGGCGCAGCGCGTCGATGTCCGCACTGTGAACGAAGTGCTCCTGCAGCTTGTGCACGAGCGACGGGAAGTTGCCTGCGGGCGGAACGCCGAGCACGAGCGCGATCTCTCGGCACATGTCACGCTTGGACAGCCCGGTCACCTTGACGTAGTGCGTTCGGTAACGCGCCTCGGGGAGGCGGCTGAGCACTGCGCGTAACAGGGTCGTCTTCCCGGTGCCCGCTGGCGCGATGAGCGCAGCTGACATTCTCTCTTGAACCGTTGCAACGATGGCCTCGATCGCCTCGTCGTAGTCGTCCAGCACAAAGCGGTCAGCAACCGCGAGTTCGAGGGTAAAAGGTGTACTGTGAAAGCCGAAGCGGCTGCGATAGTCGTGCATAGGAGTCACTCGTCGTTGTTGGATTCCAGGTCTTGAGGGAAGCCACCGTCGCTGTCGACGATGGGCCCGAATTCGCGGCGGAACTCAAGGTCCGCCGCGGTCGTCAGCGGGGTCGTGCGGCCCATGGCCTGATCCGGCGATGGGCCGACATTGCTCGCGCGTCGAGCCCTCGCGTTGCCAGCGAGGTCGACGGGTGCAAGCGTGATCAGCTTGCCTTCGTGCAACATGCCGAGAGTGCCGTCGAGCACTCCACGGCGCAGCTTGATCGTGAGCCCGGCATAGCCACGTGGCGTCTCGTAGTCGACGGAGTCGACGGAGACGGTGTGGTCGTTCGTGACTCGGCGCTCGACCCAGACTCCGAAGTGGGCGCGAAGCTGGTCTTTCTCGTCACGACGGTCGAGCGGCCTTGGGTCGGCTTGAAATCGGTGCCATGGAGTGTCGCCGTCGAGAGACTCGTGGGGACAATGTGCGTAGATCGCCTCGATGTAGTGCATGAGGCGCAGCTGGAGCGCCTCGCAGCTTGGGTCGACGGTGCTGTTGCGGTCGAGGCCCCGTAGGACGGCAGCCAAAACAGTGCGATTGAAACGCTCGACCTTGCCATGTCCCTCTGGATATCCGGCCTCGCCGTTGATGAGCTTCATCTCGAGCCGACCGACAATGTCGTAGGTGTCGAGCGCGATGAAGCCGGGACCGTTGTCCACGTAGATCGTCGTCATTCGTCCAAAGCGGCAGATGCACTCGAAGAGCCCGCGCAGGAACAGCTCGGCGGACTCCGACGTCCCGACGACCACGTGCAGCACGAAGCGTGTGCAGTCGTCGATGAAGAACAGCGCGACGCGCTTCTTGCGGTCGATGCCCGCACGGAAGTGTTTGCCATCGCACAACACCATCTCCATGCGGTGCGGATACGCGAAGCGGCGCGAGTCGCGCGATTTCGCGCCCTTGCGGCGCGAAAGCGAGAGGCCGAGGCGCCGCGCTGCACGCCATACGCTGCTTCTAGCGATTTTGTCGTTCGGGTCGAGGTGCCCGAGGCTCTGCCCCCGTTTGATCAGCTCCGGGATCGACGCCTCGTAGTCGTTGCGCTTCTCCGCGGCGAGGAAGTCGAGAAAGCGCTGGGGCAATACGGTCGAGGCCAGTGCTTGGGGTCGACGTTGACGGTCGAGGCCCGTGAGACCGTTGTGCTCCCAGGCTGCGAACCAGCGATGCAAGGTGCGCGCCGAGACGCGCACAGGCTTCGTGCCGGGAAGGCCGTGTTCGCGGGCTGCAATTGCCGCGATGGCCTGGGCGCGCGACTCGCCCGAGCCGATCCTTCCGTAGATCTGGGATACGACCGAGAAGCGCAGGAGCGCCTCGTTCGAGGCCGGAGAGTTCGATTTGCTCATGGCCGCGACCGTACGAAGCGACCTCGGCCCCACCCAGGTCCCCAATTCGTGGTGCCCCAGAAGCGATCAGAGGATCACCCGCTGTCGGGGGCCGTTGGCCTCAGGAACGGCGAGCGCTCGTACGCGTTGCGCCTCACGTCCCAGTGCAATGGCTCGCCCCACAGGCCGGCCACATGCCCGCAGTACAGGAGCCGTAGTGCACGACGAGCACCACCGCGGATCTGTGCGAGGACTCGACAGATCGCATCGCCGAGGACGCGGTAGCCCTGCTTGCCGACGGGAGTTCGCAGCTCGATCGATTCGACCGACAGTAAAAGCGCGATCGTCGTGCACGCCTGCTCGCATGTCGTGGCCGACAGCGCCAACAAACTCTCCGCCGTGGAGAGGTACCTGCACTGCGTCGACCACCAGCGGTCGGGAGTCCTGCTCGTGTTCGCGCTCGGGAGCGCCGCGGAATCACGTGCCCAGGCGCGGCCCTGACGGGCGTCAAGGGCCGCCTCGAATAGAGACGCGTGGAAGCTCGCGTCGAGGGGATCCTGCGGGCTCGATCTGTCCGGCTCGAGCGTTGTTCCGTCCGGGGCTAACCGCATGGTTGGCAGCCGCTGGTAGGGCGCGAACCCCGCTGGATATAGAGTGAAGGCTGCTCCGTGGATTGCGCAACGGGCCACCGCAAGGGGATGCTCGGGGCCAGTCTTGCGCGGCCGGAAGTGCACGACCCGCACGGCGCACTGCCCTCCAGCGTCGTTCAGGCGCCCCGGGCAGCTCGAAGGGACGACGGGCCTCATCCGACCGTCGACTCCCGGGCAGTAGACCGTGAGGACGAAGGGACTTTTCGAATTGCACGCGACGGGGTAGGCTTGCGACATCGCTTCGTTGCGATGCGCGACGTCGAGTCAGCCGCGAAACCGAACGACGTCGCGCGAGAGGAAGCCCACGGTGCCTAGCACTGTGGGCTTCAGCTTTTGGGGGCGCTCGGTACGAGCGCGCGATGCTACTCGGGCCCGCCATCGAGCACGCGGCCGCTACCCGCGACCCGGCTGGCTGTTCCATTGCGAGCCAGTTTGCGCGTGCTCGGGGCCTCACTCACGCTCGCCGCGGCGGC
>ENA-ORBV01017612-ORBV01017612.1-microbial-mat-metagenome-genome-assembly--contig:-NODE-17612-length-10188-cov-5.767975_pt1 | contig 10188 bp, 6 predicted proteins | sample MGYA00237777_ERZ505514 | MGnify/ENA primary metagenome ERZ505514 (study PRJEB26160, sample SAMN06269048) | microbial mat metagenome | isolation source: Oligotrophic lake microbial mat | place...
TATTCGTCGGCAGCGTCAGATGTGTATAAGAGACAGCCGCAGGGCGTTAACGAGCGTAAGCGACACTCGGCAGCGTCCCGCTGAACCGCGATATTTCGGCGGCGGTAGGGCGAGGCGTCCCCGCCGAGCCGCGCCCCGTGTACGGCTCACCCGGAGGGTTCGCCCTACCCAGAGTCCAAATCTTTCGAGACTCAGAGTCCGGCTACAAGTCGCCGGCGTTGCGCGGCGAGCGCGCCACCTACGGGAACGAGCCAGTCGAACACCTTTCGTGCCTCATCTCTGCTCGCTGACTTCTGCTCTCTTCGTCACTTAGTCTCTTCGTCTCTTGGTCTCTCGTCACTTGGTCTCTCGTCACTGACTTACGCCGCCTGCATCATGGTCAGCGCTTCTTTCTTCACGTCTTCGATAAAGTCAACCAGCTCGCCATCGGTCTTGATATCATACTCCCGCAATATTTCCATATTCGGCGTCAGCGGAACTTTGTCGCAAAGAAATGACCGCACATATCGCCCCACATACAATGCACTGGAGAGTGACTCCCCGGGTGGCCGGTATTGCCGGCCGATGACATCCGCCACCGCTTCGGGGAAGGAGAGTTGGCGCATCAGCTCGGCACCCACGGAGGCATGATCGAAGCGGCACAGCTTGCGTTCATCGGCCACCCATTCGGTATCGAAATCCACAAAATTAATTTTATCCCGCGACCCCGCTTGGATATTCCAAAATCCATTGATCACGTACATTCCGACCAAGTGGAGCAACCCAACCATGTACGCCGTCGAACGATCACCGCCCTTCCGGCGAGTGGACAACTCCGCACCCACCGCCGCCACAATCGAACGCCGCCAAATCGCATCGGCCTGCATGCCGTAGGCTTTCAAGGGTTGCACCATCGTGGCGCTGGCGAGCACTTGGGCAAAAATCCGGGAAAGCTGCACGGTGCCCAGCCGGTTGACCGCATCGTCGATCGAACCGCACGGGGTCCGGCTGAAAAACGCCGAGTTTCCCACCGACATCACTCGCGCCGCCAACGTGGGATCGACCCGCAGATGCTCGGCCAGATCCGCCGCATCGTAATCAGCTTTGCTCAGCATGGTTTGCACTTGGCTGATCGAGCGCGACAACGGCAATGAGCCGGAGGCGAGAAAAGTTTTAACTATCGCAGACGCATCGAGTGCCATGGGAAATGCAATGTGAAGGGGTTGTTACCTTGGTAGTGAACCTTCCCTACATCGGCGCATCGCGGCCATTCTTGACCCAAATAATTACCCGCCTCCGCCAGGGTAAATCCCCTCCATCCGCCAAGGCAAAATGGGTTGAGGGTCATCTCCTTGGAGACGCGGCGCCCTCGCCGCGTGTCGGAGTCGCCACCGCGCCGAAGTCGCGCGGCTCCAGTTGCGAGGCAAGCTCGCAACCTACCACGATCCCGCTGCGATCAGGCATGTCGGGTGTTCGGCCACCGCGCCGAGGGCAGCTCGGCTCCAGTTGCGAGGCAAGCTCACAACCTACCACGATCCCGCTGCGATCAGGCATGTCGGGTGTTCGGCCACCGCGCCGAGGGCAGCGCGGCTCCAGTTGCGAGGCAAGCTCGCAACCTACCACGATCCCGCTGCGATCAGGCATGTCAGGTTGTTCGGCCATCCTCATGAGCCCATTCGCGCTTACTCAACCCGGAAGAATACGACCACATTGGACGGGGCTTCAACCACCCCGTTGACCGGCGCGATATTCACCTCAAGTGAGGCCATCAAGCTGGCGGTGGAACCGGCCGCATTGGTCGCGATCACCTGATAAATACCAACATCGGCGGCGGCGGCGCTGACGATCGTGTAGGAACTGCCGGTGGTACCGGGAATATCGTAGCCATTTTTTTGCCATCGATAGACCGGTGAGAGCGCGGCGCTCGCCAAGGCACTGAACGTGGTCGCGGCTCCGCCCACCACGGTCTGACTTTGCGGTTGAACGGAGAATACCGGCGCGTCCGGTGCGGTGTTCACCGTGAGCGAGCGCTGCAACGCGATTGTGCTGTAACGCGTGCTCTCGGTCGGCGTGAAAATCAGCGAAAGCGTCATCGTGCCGGCCGGCAGCACGATGCCACTGGCCGGATTATAGACGATGACACCCGGGATATTCGCGACGGCGTTTAGCTGCATACCGCTCAAGGCCGTGCCATTCCCAATGGCCGCCGGCTCCGGCCAACTGATCGCGGGAATTGCTTTCGCGACATTAAACGTGCGATCAATATTGATGGCGGTGTTAAAATTGGCATCGCCCGATTGACTGGCGCGAATGGTCACCACCCCCGCTCCGGTAACCGTGACGAGATTTCCGCTAAGCGTGGCCGGACCGCTCAACACCAGAAAGGAGACCGGCAAAGAGGACGGACTCGCGGTGGCCGAGACGCCAAACGTCGCGTCGCCGTAACTGCGATCAGGCAGCGCGCCGAAACTGATCGTCTGTTCTCCTTGGGCGATGGTCAGTGTACCGCTCGCCGAGCCGGAATAAGTGGCATCACTGATGGTCGCGACGACGGCGTAGCTGCCCAGATTCGTCGGCGCGGTGGCGTTGCCATTGTAGGTGAGGCCCACCGCACTCACACTGGGACTCGTCGTGGCCGTGGCCGACTTGGGCGTGCCGTCGTAGGCGGCGTTGAGTCCGCCCAACGCAACGGTCGCGCTGGCTTTGCCCACGGTGAGCGTCTGTTGCGCCGTAGCGGAATTATAGTTGGTGGAATCGACCGGCGTGAAGGTGGCGTTGAGCGTCTGCGTTCCAGCGGCCAGCACCGCACCGCTCGCGGGATTGTAGGTGAAATTTCCGCCGAGCGAACCCGCAGTGGCGTTGAGCTGCGTGCTGTCCAACGCGGTGCCGTAAGTGATGGCGGCGGGCGCGCCCCACGTGAGCGGCGGCGTGAGCTTGGTCACGGTGAGCGATTGTTGCGCGGTCGCGGCGGCATAGCTGGCGGTGTCGGTAGGCGTGAAGGTGGCGGCGAGAGTTTGCGCGCCGGCATTCAAAACCGCACCGCTCGCGGGGCTGTACACGAAAGTTCCCGGGACACTCGCCGTGGCATTGAGCTGCGTGCTGCCCAGCGCGGTGCCGTAGCTGATCGCGGCGGGCACTGACCAGGTGATAGTCGGAACCGGACTCGTAACGGAGAAACTGCGATCAACATTGGTCGCGGCGAGATAGTTGGTGTTGCCCGACTGGCTCGCGCGAATCGTCACCGTGCCCGTGGCGGTGAGCGTGAGAATATTGCTGGCGAGCGTCGCCGGTCCGCTGAGCACACTGAAGCTCACGGGCAAAGCCGACGGACTCGCCGTGGCCGAGACACTGAACGGCGCGGTGGCCGTGGTGCGATTGGCGAGCGCGGCGAAAGTGATCGTCTGGCTCGCGGGCGTGATCACGAAGGTGCCGCTGGCCGAGCCGGCGTAGCTGGCGTTGTTCACCGTGCCGACGACGGCATAGCTGCCGGCATTGATCGGCAGCGTGGCGGAACCATTGTAAGTGAAATCCATGGTCAGCACGCCCACGCTGGTCGTCGCCGTGGCCGCATGCGCCGCGCCATCATACGTGGCGCTGAGACTGCCGAGCGTGACGCTCACCGTGACCTTGTTGACCGTGAGCGTTTGCTGCGCGGTCGCGCTGAAATAATTCGTGGTGTCGGTGGGCGAAAAGCTGACCGAGAGCGTTTGCGCGCCGGCGCTCAGCACCGCGCCACTCGCGGGACTGTAAGTGAAACTGCCGGCCACACTCGCGGTGGCATTCAGTTGAGTGCTGCTCAACGCCGTGCCGGCGGTGAGCGCTGCGGGATTACTCCAGGTGATCACGGGCGTCGCTTTCGCCACGGTGAAACTGCGGTCAATATTCGGCGCGGCGTAGTAACTGATATTGCCCGACTGACTGGCCCGAATGGTCACGAAACCAATGCCCGTGACCGTCACCGTACTGCCAGAGACCGTAGCGGGGCCGCTCACCACGCTGAAGGTGACGGGCAAACCGGAAGGGCTGGCCGTCGCGGAAATGGCAAACGGCGCATCGCCGTAATAGTGCGTGGGCAGCGCTGCGAAACTGATCGCCTGGTCCGCCTTCAACACCGTCAGCACAGCGGCGGCGGACGTGGCGTTGCCTGCGGCGTTGCTCACGGTCACCGACAAACTGCCGGCATCGGTCGTATCGCACGAGGCGATGGTGTACGTGGCGCTGGTCGCACCGGAGATCGCCACATTGTTTTTCAACCATTGATAGGTGAGCGTCGGCGCTCCAGCCACCGTCACCGAAAAACTGACCGGGCTGCCCGCATAAATCGATTGGCTGGCGGGATTGGTCACGACGACTGGCGCGGAACCGACCGGCTCGCTCGTGCGCACCGTGCCATTGTCACCCACGACCACAAACCGATTAGCGCCGTACGCCACGCCGCGCAGTGTACTGGCGACACTCGGAGTGCGCGTCGTCCAACTGATCCCATCGGGAGAACTGCGCACGGCGCCCTGCGCGCTGCTGTTGACGCCCACCGTCACGAATTGTCCGATGCGATAAATCACCGCGTGATAATTGGTGCCATCGCTGCTGACGGAGACTCTTTGCGTCCAACTCACGCCATCGGACGACGTCACGATGCCGTTGCCCACCGCTACAAACTGGCTGTTCCCATACGCCACGCTCGTGAAATTATTGGTCGCTCCGGCCGCGCGCACGGTCCACGTCGTCCCCTCGGGAGAAGTCAGCACCGTCCCCGCACTCCCCACGGCCACAAACTGACTGCCGCTATAAACCACGCCTTGCAAATTCTGACTGGTGCCCGAGGTGCGCACCGTCCACGCGCTGCCATCGACAGAAGTTTGGATCAGCCCGCCATCGCCGACCGCGACGAATTTGCTCTGGCCAAAAACAATGCCCCGCAACGCCTGGGTCGCCGCCGTGCTCGCTGACCAAGTAATCCCATCGGTGGCGGTGGCGATTGCGCCGCCGCTCCCCACCTCGATCGCGCCCACGGCCACATACAGGCCGTTGCCCAACGCACAGCCCGTGACGTCGAGATTCAAAAGTGCCCCTGCGCTGCTCGCCGTCCAGCTCAAGCCATCTGCGGAAACCAAACTCAGCCCTCCGCCACCAGCGGGCGCGACTCCGGCCGTGCCGCCGACAAAAAGACTGTCCGCATAAATCACCTGCAAAATTGGATTCGTCGGTCCGGAGGCCAGCGCCGTCCAGGTGTCGAGTTGCGTGGTCAGCCCGGGCGCCTTGATAAAAAACCCCACTTCCGCTCCGCCGCTCACGCTCAGCACTTCATCCGCCACCGGCACGGGCGTACTGCGATTGGTGGTGGCGCCATCTCCGAGCTGCCCGGCGGTGTTCAGACCCATCGCCCAAAGCGTCCGGTCGGTTTTCAAAAAATAAGAATGACTGGCCCCCGCCGCCAACGCGCCCACCCGATCAGTCACCAACACCGGAGTTTTCTGCACCGTCGGCATGGTGCCATCGCCCAGTTGACCAAAAAGATTCTGCCCCATCGCCCAAAGCGTCCCGTCGGTTTTCAGAAAAAGACTGTGCTGATTCCCCGCCGCGATCGCCCGCACACTCCCGGTGACCACCAACTGCGTGGGCGAACCGAGATAACTGTAAGCCGGACCCACACCCAACTGGCCCGAGGCATTCCAACCCATGACCCAAATCGTGTTGTCGGTTTTGAGAAACAAACTGTGCGTTCCCCCGGCCGCAAGCGCACTCACCCCAGTCGCCACCTGCACAGGAGTCGCCTGATTGGTCGGCTTCGTGCCATCGCCCAACTGCCCGAAATTATTATAGCCCGCAGCCCAGAGCGTGCCGTTCGTTTTCAAATACAAACTGTGATTGCCGCCCGCCGCGACGGCGCTGACCCCGCTGTCAATTTGGACGGGAGTGGCGCGGTTCGTCGTACTCCCATCGCCCAGTTGGCCGTATTGGTTGAAACCCATTGCCCAAAGCGTCCCGTTGGTTTTCAAAAACAAACTGTGATTGATGCCCGCGCTCACCTTGCTGACGCTGCTGGCTACCTGAACAGGCGTCAGCCGGTTGGTCGTGGTCCCGTCGCCGAGTTGACCATAAAGATTGTAGCCCATCGCCCAGAGCGTCCCATCGGTTTTCAAATAGAGCGTGTGACTACCCTCGGTCGCACTGCCGCCGGATGCCACTTCGGCGATCCCGCTGACCACCTGAGCCGGGTTGCTGCGACTCGTGTAGGTCCCGTCAGCCAACTGGCCATTGCTATTCTGGCCCATCGACCAGAGCTGCCCCCCGCTCGCCCAAAGCGCGACCGGTACAAAAATCCACGCAGCCGCCATCGCGACCTTTTGCCAGGCAAACTGTGCCTTGATCGCTTTCATGGATAATCCGGTTTATCCGAGGGGCGGACAAAAGAAGACATAGCCCGTCCCATGCAATGCCTAGGCCACTCCCAGCGCCACCCGCGCAACTTTATGAACAACAAAAAATAGAAAATATCCCTGCCAAATATTATTCCCCATAAATTCCCCCAAGAATTTATTCACAACCGACCAGGAATTTTTTTCCCCCGTCCATTCTGGTCGACCCCGGCCTCCATGGGTGGAACGCAACCTCCGGGCGCGTTTGCTCCCGTAGGTTGCAAACTCGGCTCCCCGTAAGTGGCGAGCTCGCCTCGTTCTGCTGGCCAGCAGAATAGCGCGGCCAGCGCGCGACCGACCAACCCCTCAACCCTCAGCTATCACTCAACTCTCACACTCACCCCAACACCCTCCGCCTTGTCGCTTGCCTGCACCTGACCTCTCGTTGACAAACTTTTACGCCCCCATGACGCATTTTCCCGGCCTTTAGTGTATCTCCTGAGTGAGCTGGGCAAGCAACTCGCTGGTTTGCCGCACATCCAAAAGAGCCGAAGCAACACTGCATGCCGTGAAGAACATCAAACCAATAGAGGCTGCGTTCATGCCAGGAGCGACATGGGGCTTCCCTCTACTACACGGTCTCGGGCGTTTCCTTAGACGGAATTATTCGAAGCGATAAATTTCCCGGAAAAGCAAGTGAAGGCCTACGAAGGCCTGTGGCCCCACCCGCTCACGTCCGCCAGACTTCGGCGCCGAAGTCCCAACCTTTTCGCGCGGGCTGGCGCACAATATTCTCCAACCCTTGATGATTCTTGACCCGCATTTTTGCGGCATCCCACTCGATATCACGGTTGGTGCGTTGCGCCATGACGCCCACGAGCGACATCTCGGTGAGTCGTGCGGCATAATCGAAACGGGAACCGGGCAACGGTCCTTCTTCCTTGATCGCGCGGATCCATTCTTGAAACGGCCCGCCCTTCACCCGCGGAATCGTTTTCGCCGGCAAGTTCTGTTTGAAATCATGCCACACGCTGTCGGGCAACAGGCGCGGACTGTCGGGCCGTTCCCCGGTCATCAGCGTGGTTTTGTCACCGATCATGAGCATGCCTCCCTTGGGGAACTCCACCTTGCGATCCCAATCGAGTGGTGGGGCGGGATGCTGACCGCCGTCATACCAGTGCAACGCCACCGGCGGTTTGGGGCCACGCGCCGGAAACTCAAATTTGAGGTGGGAAGATCGCGGCACGAATCCTTCGGCGATCGACTCGAGGTTCATCACCGAAACGCGCGTCGGGGCATCGAGATCAAGCGACCAGAAGGGCGCATCGAGCGTGTGGCAGGCCCAGTCGCCGAGTTCGCCGCAACCGAAATCCCACCAACCCCGCCAAGTGAGCGGCGCATACGCCTCGCTGTATTTCCGTTTCTTGGCGGGCCCGAGCCAAAGATCCCAATCAAGGGTGGCCGGCGGCTCGGAGACCGGCGCGGGAAAAGTCGCCGGGATGCCGAAATACGGGCCTTTGAAATTCGGCCCATCAAACCACGCGTGTACTTCACGCACCTCGCCGATCACGCAGGCCTCATACCATTCTTTCACGAGACGGATGCCCTCGGTCGTGTGCCCCTGATTGCCCATTTGCGTGATGACCTTGAAGTGGTGCGCCGCGCGCCGGAGCGTGCGGGCCTGCCAGATATCATGAGTCAACGGCTTTTGCACATACACGTGCTTGCCCAACTGCATGGAGAGATACGCCGCGCCAAAGTGACTGTGATCCGGAATGGAAACGATGACCGCATCGATTTCCTTCGGCATTTTTTCCAGCATCACCCGGTAATCTTTGAAGCGTTTCGCGTTCGGGAATTTCGCGAAATTCTCCGCCGCGCGTTTGTCATCCACGTCGCAGATCGCGACATAGTTTTCCCCCACGCAACCAGCGAACGCAATATCGGCGATGCCGCCACCGCCGATGAAAGCGAGGTTCAGCTTGCGATTGGCGGTGGGGCCGGACTGGGCAATGGCGAAACGGGGCGACACAAAGAGTGCCGCAGCGGCAGCCGAAGTTTGAATAAACTGACGACGGGAGACTGGGGGTAGGGTTGACATAGGAAAGCGAGAACCTGGGGACATAGGCAGTGGGCTGGTGCCGCCGCAATGGCGAATAGCGCGACCAACCCTCTGAAAAACGCGGCACCGCAGCCAGCACGCAGCCAGTCTCCTAGCAGACTGGCGCGATGGCGAAACTTAATCCGGACGCTTATACTCCTTGTGGCCGTCTTTCTTCATGGTGCCGATCTTGGCAATGAGTTCGACGGCGGCCTTGTTGTCGTCGGCCTTGAAATGGGCCGTGAGTTGGTCGAAAGCGGCATTCACTTCTTTCATTTTCTCCTGATAACCGGCGATGAACTTGTCGCGTTTGTCCGCCGGTTGATCACGAGCCAGATCGGGCGCGTATTTAAGATTCTCTTTCCCGGCGGCCGAAATCGTCGTCATCAATTCGAGTGAGCTGGCGTTTTTCGCCGGGTCATCCGCCTGTTTGCGCAATTTGCGCCAAGCCTTGTCGAGAATGTCCATCGACTTTTCGAGTTCGCTATCCTCGTGCTTGGGCTTACTTGGGGCGGGTTTGTCACCTTCCGCGTGAATCAGAGCGGAAGGCAGAGCAAGCAGAAGAGTGAGCAGGATAATATGGATTTTATTCATAGATGATGGTGGCGAATGCTTGAGCGGTTTATCCGGGAAAGCCAGCGCAAGAATTCCGCCACACCTGCTGGGGCGCGGAATCAGGCTAATTCCCCCAAGACCTCTTGGGTGGGGCGTCTGTCTCTTGTCGGGCCGTCTTATCCGCCGGGGAATTTCTTTAAAGGGTCAGGTTGCAATTATTATAATTAAGACCCGACCTCTTCGGACTTCGGACCCTGAAGGATCTTGATGTGAGAGGGGATTTATGCCCCGACATGGTGCCGCAAGCCAAGCCAAGCCGCTGGAGCATCAGGAAGGTTCTGAGCGCGGCAGCCCGGCCCATTTGTCAAGATTCAACATGTGACCCCTTCGGGATTGCCTTGGTTTCTTGCTTTCCCATTTCAGCTTCTATTACTTCAATCAAGCTATTAACAAAAATCTCGCGTTTCCCGCGATTAGATGGATGTGGTGCCTCTATAAGCAATGGCTTTCCTTTATCAGAAACATAAGATACTATTTCATTATTGATCGGTGCTGATCGGTCCTTGTCCCACTGGAAAATTTCACGCATAAAAGGACGACACCCAATTACAACATCGGGGTTATATTCTAGTATTTGATACTTTATAATATCTTCACCTTTTTTAAACCAGCTGTAAATCTCTCTTTGATTTGACGATGTGGACCCGACTGATTTTTTGACATTTATATATGCTATACTTCTCAAAACATCGGCCATTTCTGGATTATCACGGACATAATCCATCTCTTTCCATTTCTTAAAATTATTAAAAACTGAGTAAGTAACATAAACCATAGGATGTAATGTAGGCGAATTTCCTATTTTTCGGCTTACTCCTTTTTCTTGTAACATGGTCCATGCAAAATCAAACCAAGGTTCTCTAAGAATCCACATGATTTTACATGTAGCATTAGCGTATAGTAAAGGATTCAGAATACCATCGACTACGACAGAAATTCCTTCGTAACCGTATACTTTATTTGATTCGTCTGAGATGTTCATTTTTATTTTTGCCCCACATTGAATATGCGACTGGCTGTCGGATATTCAAAGTCATGTTTGGTTGCCGGTGAATGACTTGGAGAAAACCGACCCCCATTAAAAACGCGAGTGAATATGTTGTGGATCCTAGTCTCAGCCATCCTGATCCCGAG
>ENA-ORBV01017613-ORBV01017613.1-microbial-mat-metagenome-genome-assembly--contig:-NODE-17613-length-10188-cov-5.248442_pt1 | contig 10188 bp, 9 predicted proteins | sample MGYA00237777_ERZ505514 | MGnify/ENA primary metagenome ERZ505514 (study PRJEB26160, sample SAMN06269048) | microbial mat metagenome | isolation source: Oligotrophic lake microbial mat | place...
ATGATACGGCGACCACCGAGATCTACACCTCTCTATTCGTCGGCAGCGTCAGATGTGTATAAGAGACAGCTTTTCCTTTCTCTTGACATTCCGGCTGAATTTCGCCTATCAACGGGTACGCAATATATTGGTGTATACTAGTAGCATGCACTTGGTCGTTCGCCTTCTTTTTTACTGGGCCAGCTGACAAACTGCTTTGTATTGCCATCATCCATCGTTTTCGCACGTGAAAACCAAACATAAATGCTTTTTATTATGTTTATAATCAAAGTATTGGGAAGGAGCTACGGCTGTGCATCAAATGCTCAGCAAATGGTTGGATATTGCCACGTACATGGCAGCTTTTCATTATCAATGTTCCCAGTACGACAAATACCGTCCGCCTGCGTTTGGACACCATACCAATCTGCGCAATTTGACTCGAGAAAGGGAACGGGAAACTGGCATGACTATGGATGAAGCCGTGGAACAATTAAAGACGAGTTTGGAGGTTCAACACGAAGAAGAAGTCCGACATAAAAATCCGAAATGGGCACGGAAAATGTATGGCTTTGTCAAACGCAAACGTTCGACGAAAAATTATGATGACAGTGCGAGTATCAGAAATACCACACGCAGTGCAAATTTGTCAACCCATCAACATTCACTTCGAGAGAAGAAGAACATTGCGGCTAAAGAGGGTGACAAATCACACATTCCCATGCCGAGATCGTTTCAAGAACAATTTTCCATTGCGGCCGTATCCAAACAAAGTCAACAACAACAAAATCAACAACAACTCGATGCGTCTCATGGATCTCAGTCGGCACGACCTACCATGACACGAACAGAGCGGTCCACTCGAATCGTGAAAACAGATCCAATCGAAATTCCCTATCCATCACTCTTTCTACAAGAAACGACGCACTTGGTTAGCCTCTTATCAGGGGTTGCTCTCTCGACTCTTCGCAATGACATTGACGGTGCCGATTCTCCACTGGCAGAATACTTTCCGGGTCAGCCCATGCCACCGGTCAACCCGGACGATGTTGCCATTGAAATGCGACAAGAATGGGACTCGAGCAACCCATGCATGTCGGCAATCTACTTTATGCTGGGCCTTACCAGAGACGATCGGTATCGTACCTTATACAACGCGGCCCGGCCCCTTCAAATACTGGGTGGAGTCTCGGATTTGGAAATTGAAAGGCTACAAATGGCTCATGGCCCGTATGCCAAAGTCGCTTTGTGTAGTATGTTTGTGCAAGAATTTGTGTCTCGTGAAGCATTGCATGGGAGCACTGGTGAGTTCGTTCGCTCGTTCATGTATTTGTTTTGAAAGGAATGCTAGACACGATGGCTAACCTAGCAACGCCCTCCCCCCTTTTCATATCTATCTACTAGGCAAGATTCCCGATCCTCTCCTTTCTCGAATTACACATGTGCTTTCTGACGGCATGTCTGGGTAAGTTAGTTGAAGGACGCGGCTCTACGGCACATGTTTCTTTCAAATTGTTCTTATCACATTGTCTCATTGGTTGTTCCCACATCTATGGACCATGGATCGATCGTTCTACAGCTACAACCAAGCACGGAAATTAGCCTACACTCCATTCCCATTCCCACATGCGCAGATGACGGCCTTTTTCACTATTGGCATTATTTTCATCTTTCCGCTTTTATTTGTTAGTTTCGTGAACCAGCTGGCGTTTGCGATGGCTCTCAATTTTGTCACAGTACTCTGCTTTTTGGGCATTCATGAGGTTGCGAGGGAGCTCGAAAATCCAATGCACAATGTCCCGAACGATCTTCCCATGACAACGTTTCAAGCTCAGTTCAACGAAGCATTGGTAACAATCTATGGTACGTTGTCAGTCATGCGCCTCATCTTATCGGGCTGCGCTCTGGAGGTGAATTCGTCTCCCTAACGTCTTTGTTTATTTGCATGCAACAATATAGCTGGTTTCCATCCCGATTCGTACATCACAGTTGACAATGATGTTCCCGGCATAGCGTAAACATCCACTACAGCGGTGATTGAAGCAGAGTAACGCTACTACATTAATTCTTCCAGCTATATTTCTTGCTTTCCAATTTGCGAGGTTGGATCAATCCATCCTTTTTTTTATATCGGCGGTTGCTAAGAAGAAATTCGACAAGATGCAAGTAAAATCATCCTCAGCCACCTCGTCGACCTTGACCTAAAAAAAAGGAAAAAATAGCTTACTGGGTGGATTTGATGGACTTCATGAGTACATCACTGGTGGTTGGCACAGAGAACATGCCGAAATCGTGTTCAAAAGCATTCTCGTGGGCAGCAACACTGGTAGCAGCAGAGCAATCCTTCAAAGTATACACCTTGTATCCATGCTCATAGGCCGTGCGCATCGAACTTTCAACACAGCAGTTTGTTAAGAACCCTCCTAAAACGACGTTTTCAATCTTTCCTTGTCTTGTTGTTGATTGGTTAGTTAATTAAATAAGTTAGCCAGGCGGTTGTTCCGTTGTGGTGTAGTGATTCATTAGTAGTTCCGATGCAAGCAAAAGCGAGATTGTTCTTGTTTAGCCCTTCACGAAGTCTCGCGATCAGCATTTGCATGGTCAGGTCAGCCCATGTTGAATTCCTATGTGCTTACCTCAACAGAAAATCAAGATTGGTAGAATAAAACCCACACAGACCTGATTTTCCTTTGACAATCTTATCACCCTCTTTGGGTTTCATGGTTTCACAAATTTCCGAGCCCCACTCTCCCGCTGTAAAAGCTGCACCGTCCTTGACTCCTGCCAAAATACCATACGGGGTCTTACCAATTTCATTGTGTCCCTTTTTTAAAAGGCAGGAACGTAATCCGTGGCAATGAATGGCGCACATAAACACAGCCAAAAAGGCGGAGAAAATGTCAGTACAAAGAAATGGAAAACTTGGGCATCCATCCATCCTTCCCCAGACCGACGCAAGACATTCAAAAATATAAATTTCTTATTTGTTCTCACTTTCTCAAAGGAAATGGGGCAGTGGATAATCGTACACCCAGCTTCGCGTGCAAAGTCCATCAGTTTCTTGGAGTTTTCTAGCCTGCAAAATTAGGAGGAGAGTTCGTAGTAAGCACATTAAGTAATAGGTGTAACGCTTGACGATAAAGGAGAGAAGAACCAAAACCTCGAACACCATCATCACAAGCTTTTTCGATCCCTTACATGCTGGTCTTCTCCATACATTCTTTCACGGCTGGGTGAAGTTTTCCACCATCGGTTGTAAACTCATTTTGATACTCGATGAAAACGACAGCAGTCTCCTTGGGATCCAGTGTGAATTCGTCCGACATGGTAGAAAAGGAGGGAAGCTGTGGCAAAAATGACGCAGATAAATGGTACTACTAGTATAGTAACTTCGAGGCAAACTGGTCAAACGACGACGACGATGACCAAGAAATATGAAGCGAGATGCTACGACGAACTGAGATGGCGATCAAGCAATGAATCAATTGGAAGAACCGATGATCATTCCGATCTTCGACGAAAGATTGATTCATTTGATGATTGTTGCTCTTGTTCGCGTTGATGCTCATTTCGTTGATTGATTGGGCAAGTCAGTCGTGTTTGAGTGGAGACGCTCACGTGCTCGAGAAAGATTGGATCTTTTGTGCACGAAGATCCGAAAGTGAGGATTTTAATCCAACAACAATTATAAAAAAAGGAGGTCTTGTCACCAATTTGATTAATTTCCATCTATAGAACATCCCCGATAAAGCGATCAAGCGACAAATAAGTAAGATGTCCAAACTTGCAGCTTCCTTGTTGTTTGTCTCTCTCATTAATTGTCTGGGGTCGACGTCCGCCTTTGTCTCGCCAACGGCGGATGCGGTGGCACGAACATCACGATTCTTACCCGCTTTGGCAACAACTCCAAAAACGGTCCTTCACATGGCGGCCGACTTTGCTTTGGACCCTAAAAAGACAGCCCTTGTCTTGATTGAATACCAGAATGAATTTGCCAGTCCAGGCGGGAAACTAAATGATGCTGTCAAAGAATGTATGGAAAAGACAAATATGTTGGAAAACTCAAGAAAGTTGGCCGAAGAGGCCCGTGCAGCAGGTTGCTCCATCATTCATTGTCCCATATCTTTTGAAAAGGTGAGGGGGTGTTTGATTTCTAGAAGAGCGCATTGCGATAAAGCGTACCAAATAACTATTTCTAATCAATTTTCGTTGGGTCCATATAGGGCCACAATGAGCTATCAGATAAGCCATATGGTGTCTTGGCTGGTGTTAAGGAAGGAGCAGCCTTCACACAAGGAGAATGGGGAGCTGATTTCTGTCCTGCTATGAGGCCTCAACCAAAGGACAAGATTGTGAAGGGAAAATCAGGGCTTTGTGGCTTTTACAGCACCAACTTGGACTTTTTACTCAGGCAAGCGAACAAAAATTGTATCTTGAAAGTTTCTATTGAAAACACTCTTGTCTCATGCCGCTTTTCGTTACAGGCAAGCTCAAATTACGAATGTTGTCCTTGGTGGATTCCTGACTAACTGTTGCGTGGAATCTAGTATGAGGACTGCTTATGAACATGGATACCAAGTATACACACTTGAGGACTGTTGTGCAGCAACCAGTGTGGAAGCACATGAGAATGCTTTCAAAAACGACTTTGGCATGTTTTCAATCCCAACCAAGAGCACAGAAGTCATTAGTGCCATCAAATCTATTGTGAACGTTGGCGTGGTAAATTGAACGAAACGACACAACAACCTGCCACTGCAAGAGACCATGGGGCTGCACTTTTGCTCTTGTTGTCTCGGACTGCCGCCACGCTTTTGATCGCCTATAGGTGAACAATCAACGAACCGTAAAGAATAGCGCTGCTTCCTTTTTACCGTTTTTTCCTGTAGACGATCGATTACTCATGTTTTACTTATACTGCCTAAGATGAAGAGAGGTTGTCGGGTAGGAGCGAAGGATCAACTCGTCGAATATTAGCAAGCAATGCCTCTTGGTGTTTATTGACTTTCGTTTTTCGTTCAGCGGCCAAACGGGACGCCCTTTCACCCAATAAAGTTTCGGATGTGTGGACAAGCATGCGATACTCGGAGAGCAACTGCGGCAGATCCGACATGCGAATGTCTTCAGGGCGCGCCGTCAAGAATGTATACGTCCTGGTGAATCCCGGTGGCAAAACTTCTTCAGCGCTGCCCGAAGCTTGGCCTGAGCTTTGGCCTCCGGGCGTTGTCGCTTTCGCAAGCTCGGCATCCGCTGCCATTTTCTGTTTTTGCCATTTCATGGCCCACTCCAAATCAACCGTCTCTCCTCCTAGTCGTGCTTGCCGAATTTCACTGGCCGGTATGTCACAGTACTGCAGGGAAATGGCGGTATCTATTTTGGGGGTCTGCAGCTGTGCTCTCTTTCGTTGGGCGTCCAACCGGTCCTTGAATTTGGTGCGCGATTCTTCGAGGCCCTTACGAAATTCTTCAGTGTTAATAGAAAGGCTTTTGGGGTCCTCCATATCCAAATCTAGCAAGAATTGCACTCCCCCAAAGAGATTGGTACAGGCATACCCAGCTTCTCCCCGTAAATATTCCGGCGGACAAGAAACTTCGACCAAGCGTAAATTGGCGTTAATACGAGCCGGTTTGGCCTTGAGTACTGTCAAAATCATAGTGGGCAACACATCATCGGCGGATGGTAATTTTTCGGATTCCCCCTCCTTTCGATTTTTATTCATCGCCTTGGTCAAGGCCGAATTGACACCGCGATACATGGCGAGAATGCGCTGTAGCTTTTCGTACGGAGAATAATAAAGATCGACAGACAAGAGAGCCTCTATTGGTTCCGCCAAGACCTTGTTCAAATCCAAGTCATCTGCTGTCAAACACGGAATGTCCAAATGCTGTGGAGTGACAAAGGACAAAGCCTCTAGTCGTTCCATCCAAGCTTCTTCTGCCTTTTTCACTTCATCCGTCCACAATTTCGATTGTAACAATGAATGACACTGTCCATAGATGAAGGATTCCAATGAATGTTTGACACGATCATTTACAGCAGATTTTTTCCACGCAGCGTGTGCTTTCAGGGATTCAAAGGTTCCCGTCAAGTATGAAATCAGTCGTTCCGTCGTTTGTTCCAAAGTTTGTGCTTCCTCCTCGTGCGTGTCATCCAATTTTCGAATCGCTGTGCGCATGCCCTGCACCAAGGACGAGCATTCAGGGTGCTGTAATTTGGTCCAAAATTCATGATATCCAATCAAAACTTCATGCAAGGTCGTGCCGTCGGGATGTTTGGCAATTTCCGATTCTAAAAGCTGCTGTCCCGGCCTCACAAAATTACTGTGCGGTGAATCATCGTCATCCAAAGATCCCAACTAATTTTACATTTGAGATGTGTCGATTGTTGATATAGTGTGATTCGTGGATGGATGATGCGCATGTTCAACGGTAAATTGCGTTGTCGGCGCATTGATTGATGGGGCAGTCGGTGCAAGAAAACGGAAGAAATGAATTAAGCAGGTAATAAAAAGTATAAAACTGAAAAAGATACACACAAAGGAGCACTCACCAACGATTCGATCCGCGTCGTCATTTGCTCTGGTGTAATTTGTTTGTCCTCTAGCCCATAGAGGTGAGACAAAATCTGTGTCGTCGACGGCATCAAGGCGGCGGCATGACAGGTTTGTAAAAACTTGGCGAGTCCTGCTTCCGTCACCCACGGGTCATCGGGTCGATCCACTTTACGGTAGGGCAATGGCACTTGATGAATCCATTGAAGTCGATTGACGCGTGCCTCCAGGAGCAATTCTTCTTTGCGTTCCACTGAAACAGCTTCGGCACCACTTCCAGTGTTGGTTGTCGGTCTTTTGGATTTCGTGCTTTTGGTGGATTTTCCTTGGGTACTGGCTTTGACTTCCTTTGACACGCTTTTGTCAGTAGTCTTTGCGGCAACGTCATCACTAACCGCAACGTCCCCATCTTGTTCTTCGAGTAAACGTGTGCTGTCTTCTATTACAACGGCGGACAAGCGAGGAGATTGTTTGGGACTCGATGTGGTGGCAGTGGAAGGATCTGACTCGACGACAGATGGGCCACTCTCGAGGACTACCGGCGGATCTTTCTTGGAATCCATCGTACGGGCGTTGCTTCTTGATTGTTAGGATTGATTGATTCTGCTTGTGTTTTCGTGTCGTCCATTGTGACTCGTGTCGTTTCCGGCCCTTTCGATTAATTTATTTGGATCAACGCTCGGCTTTTGCTGGGAGAAAGTGTGCGCTCTGTGACGACCAAAGTGATGACTGAATCAGTCACAAGACTGACCAACCAGTCTTAAGACTGCCAACTCCAGTCTTAAGACTGAATCCTCCTCAAATTGGAGCGAACGAAACATTTGGACCCATATTCGCCCTGGAAATAACTAGCTAATTAACTAACTAATTAACTAACTAATAAATCAACTAACCAATTGACAAGCTGACTAGCCAACTGACCATCTGACCAACCAGTTGTCTTGCTCATGCTGTCAATGAGTCAGTTAGTCAGTTAGTTAGTTAGTCAGTCAGCAGGTCAGTCAGTCAGTTGGTTAGTCAGTTAGTCAGTTAGCCAGTTGGTCAGTTGGTCAGTTGGTTGTCAAGTCAATTGGTCAGTCAGTCAGTGAGTCAGTCAGTTAGTTAGTTAGTTAGCCAGTTAGTTAGTCAGTTAGTCAGTTGGTTAGTCAGTCAGTCAGTCAGTTGGTTGGTTTGTTGGTTAGTCAGTTGGTTAGTTGGTTAGTCAGTTAGTTAGTTAGTTAGTCAGTCATTGGTGGTCTGAACTTTGACTGCAGTCAGTCTCAAGACTGACTGGTGTGAGTCTTGAGACCAGGTCAGTCACAACTTTGGCCGTGAGGGGGTGTTGTCAGTCTCAAGACTGGCTGGTTTTCAGTCTTAAGACTGACCAGTCTTAACTTTGACTGCGGTCAATCTTAAGACTGCGGTCAGTCTTAAGACCGGTCACAACAGCTCTAAAACATTTCTGGAATAAGGCAGCGGAGCTGGATAGCTCCGCTAGAATCTGACTTCGCACTCCACAACAAACAACAACAGAAGCATTGACATTTTTAGCTAAAAATCAACAGTTATCTGATGCCATGTTAATGGGAAAGCAGCAGACGCCCACACTCGAGCAATCAATTTTTGTTCAGCTCGTTCGGTTGCCAACAAACCCAATCCAAACAGCCAACAGCTGCCACAACAGTGACAGGTTCAAAAGGGTGTGAATTGGGAGCTACGTAATAGAACAAAAAATGGAGCAAATGTGCTACGTAATAGTAGGAAAAAAACCCAAAAAGGGTCCTCCTCCTTTAACCTCCTCCAGAATCCGCAACATTCGTCTAGCGGAGTAAAAAACTCTTGAAATGGAACTTGAGAGTCCATGTCAACAACCCATAATAATACCACATATCTACTTTAAGCTCTGCATGAATATGTGTATAAATAAATTTAGGTTCTTGTGAATTGCTGGCATTTATCAGTTGTTCTGCTCTATTATTCATTTTGTTCGCCTGGGGCCTAATTAAATCATCAACAACATGCAAGCATTCACTTCTCAGCCTATCTCCCCCCCGTGAGCTATGAATGCTCTCAATGATGTCAAAAGAAACCGAGGAGAAGATAGAAATGATTCATATATCTATACACTTATTTTAATTCAGGTAGCACTGGCAGCTTTGCCATCATTATTTTTTCTTTTTATCTGACGAATCTGAAATTCCATCAACGACATCCCCGTTGGTACCTTTTGTGTCATTTGGCGTATCGTCATCGCCGAATCTGCCTTGCACAAGCTGCGATAGGGCAACGAAGAACGATTTCGAAGCATTCACTATCAAGTAGGCTGCGGCTATGGCCAGCCGAGATATTTTTTGCTGTAAAGATTATTAGCAAGAACAAAATCGCAGTGAGTGCAGAATATAACAAATAATTGAAAAGGTCAACTGTATGATTGTGTACAGTCTTCGTCGAGATACAGGAACTTACATTGACGGTTTCGTTGATTGTGAATTCTGAGTATTCTGCAGTTTCATAAAGCTGGAGGAGATTTTGCCGTTGTTCGGTGAAGCAGCTGGGAAAGAAATCAGGAAAGAATCTCTGGATGGCGCCAAAGACAAGTACATGCCCAATCGGCGAGAGTGGGATCAACAGGATAATAATGAAGGGGATGAATGTGACGAAGTCTTTAATGGTTCGTCTGCAGTGCAGAGTAGAGCATGGGAAAGGGTAAGTCTGATTAACTGCAGTGTCCAACGATGCTGGGAAGCCTATCACTCAAAGGTTGCCAGTTATATCGGCACGGAAAGCAACTCACCGAAGATTGCGGACCTCACGCGGTTTGAGAGTGTAACCCTGGGCGGCACGACCAATTAAATAACCACAGAAAATGAGATCGTTCCAAAAAAGCTGACACCCTCGACCATAAAAGGCCAATCCGTTCTTGGTTGTCGTCCCTAGATCTTTCAGGAAGCGCTTGATCGCCTCTGCGTCAAAAGTTACACCTGTGACGTAAAAATCAATGCCCAAGCGCCGTTTCAAGTCCGTGACTTGATCTCCCACAACCACCAAAACATCGGCATCGACGCTTTCTCCATTTTGAATTTCACGAGTGAAACTATCAATTTGCGATTCCAACAAACCGAATTCAGCAACGTTGAGTCTGTCCTGCAAAGGAACGTATCCCTTATTGGCTGGGTTTCCCACTTCACCTACAAGATACGTGTAGATGCGTTCCAATTCGTAGATCAGTGTTTTGTAGGCAACTACTTGCTTTTTTTGGTCAAGTAAATCTGCGGACTCTCGAATTTCAATTCTCAATGACGGTGCTAAGGTGGCGAGATTCACATTGGCCACGGCCTGCCCTTCACTCAAAGCTGATTGATTGCACATTTGCAAGGAATTTGAACATGTATACTATATGAGTTTGTAAAGAAACACGAAATAGAAATCAAGCCATTCAAGTGTGTACCTACCAGAGCTCAGCAACTTGGTATGCTCTCTTTCCATACTTCTGTATTCCCTCTCTAACTCTGACAAGGTTTTTCTCGCTTCGACAATTTGTGGTGTATCTTCAATTTTGGCAGTGACAGCTTTTTCTTGGCCGTGACCTCCAGCTCCGCGATTGGCAACACCATTCTCATCGTGATCGTCCTCCGAGACAGCTGTTGGATCCCGCCCGTTGATGCGAGCCCATACAGCGG
>ENA-ORBV01017618-ORBV01017618.1-microbial-mat-metagenome-genome-assembly--contig:-NODE-17618-length-10185-cov-9.892659_pt1 | contig 10185 bp, 10 predicted proteins | sample MGYA00237777_ERZ505514 | MGnify/ENA primary metagenome ERZ505514 (study PRJEB26160, sample SAMN06269048) | microbial mat metagenome | isolation source: Oligotrophic lake microbial mat | place...
CACTTGTCATTCACACTTCACTCGTGATTGACGCCTTTCCGTCACTTAAACATTCGTGTCCCGCATTGGGAATGTAGCACGATCGCTTGCCTAGCAGAAGCTCCCGCTCGTTGTCCAATGGGGAGATTCGTTCCCACTTTGGGGATTGCTGCGCATTCCTGCAACTCCACCAACACCAAAGAAGTCCCCAAAGTCAACATCAGGGGCGCTTGTCTCCACCGGCGTGGCGCTGGGCTTGCATGAAGTCAACTGCGAGAAAAAGTCCGTGAGCGGACCACTTTGAGGTCTTCTTTTCGGACCCTTCCAATGTGATGACCACACCCTGAGTTGGCTTCCTTCCACTCCACCAACACCAAAGAAGTCCCCATGGTCAACATCAGGGGTGCTTGTCTCCACCGCCGTGGCGCTGGGCTTGCATGAAAACTGGCAAGGGGGAGAAAAAATCCCAGAACGACCCGTTTTGAGGTCTTCTTTTTGGTGAGAATTGCAAGGCACAGCCAGTCAGTGACTGAATGAAGTCACACAGCCAGTGACTGGCAGTGTGCAGCCTTGCGAAAAATGTGAATCTCGGTCACTGGCCCAGGTCACAACTCACCAGTGGTCACTGCCGAATGACCCAGTCACCGTCCAATCTTCTGCTGGAGTGTGTGTGATCGCTTCGAACGAAGTCTCTTGGTACCACTTGAGTGCCGAGTGGCACAGTTTGCTCTTGTCCGTCTAACCAGAAAACGCAATTGAGTACCTCCGAATAAGTGATGCGGTCATGGGAAAGCGGAAAGCAACTTGGTTGGGCCGAAATTTGCTACACTGTTTATGACACTGGCGAACCCGGAATGCCAGCAAAAGTTAACCGGCATCCGCAACCAGTGCGAGTCACCACAGTGGTTGGAGTAGCACCAACCGGTCATCCGGTGGCAATTGTCAATCCAGCATGACAACACAGCATGCACACAGGCTCAATAATTGCACAGGTAACATGTGTGTTACGGCACACTACGACCAGATTTCAATCGTTACAAAATCTTGCGCAAGGTAGCCTCCTCCATAGCCTCACAACACAAGTACTAGCACCCGAACCAAACTCCAACAAACTAACTACGAGTCTACCAAGCAGCTCACTACTAGCTATCTATTATCAGCAAGATGAAGTCCGGACTGTTACAAGCAGTGCTGTTATTGGCTCTTTTCTCGTCCGCCATTCTCGCTGAAGAAAAGACCTCTGAGGCCGATGATCTTACGCGTACCGATACGGATACCGGTGAGACGACTCCAGAAGAAGAGGGTCCCATGTCCATGGTCGAAAAGCTGAAGAACCAGAAGCAACAGGAGAGCGGCGCAGATGAATTGGTTCCCGGTTTGCAGACCCGTATCGTGGGCGGACAACAAGTGACTCAAGAATCGAAGTATCCCTTCTTTGTGCAGTGGGCCGACGCTTATTGCGGAGGATCACTGATTCACAGCGACATTGTGTTGACAGCGGCGCACTGCGAGGACGACAAAGCTCCATTCGACACACGCGTCTTCATCAACGGCATTGAAAGCGAAAAAGGAGTCTTCCGCTCTGTCAAGTGGCAAGAGTCGCATCCTCTCTACAAAATGGAGGCCAGTGGCGAAGGCTATGATTATTTGCTTCTCAAGTTGGACAAATCTGCTTTGGTCGATGACAAGGGGAACCCGACTGGCGCTGAGACTGTGGAACTCAATCACGATCCAACGGAACCCAAAGTCGGAGATGACCTTGTGGCAGTAGGCTACGGATTGACTTCGGAAACGGGAAGAGATGTTAGTGACGTTTTGAATGACGTTAAGGTCAAGTATGTCGATGACAAAATCTGTAGAAGTCAGTACAGCAGCAGTTATATGCAAGATTATATGTTTTGTGCGGGAGTGTCAGGTGGAGGAAAAGATACTTGTCAAGGTAAGCACGAGGCAATGTGTTCTACAGTCGTTTACCAAAGGTCCATTCGGTGTGTTTCTCAGTCTTCACTTTCTCCCTTGTTCCATGCTTCGCTTTAACTCTGCAGGTGACAGTGGTGGGCCTATTCTGGACAATGGCGTCCAGGTCGGAGTTGTCTCCTTTGGTATTGGCTGTGCCAGAGCCTCGCACAATGGCGTCTACTCTCGTGTGTCTTCTGTTACGGAATGGATTGCCGACATGATTTGTGAGATGTCCGATGAACCTCCCGCTTCCTGTCCGGCCAAGACGACTGCAACCGGACCGGGAAAGTTGACGCTTCATATCAAATACGATAATTTTGCGAAAGAAGTCGCTTACACTTTTCAACAAGTCAAAAATGGAAAGGTACACTTGTTCCAACCATACAACTCAGATGCAAAGTAAGTCCATTCCTCTTCAATTGGAATCCTTTGGATTGGATTGGATTCGGCTCAACACTCACAAACGAATCTTCTTCTTCTTCGTAACTTCTTTTTATTACAGGTCCAAGTCCACGGTTTCCTTTCCCTTGACTGGTTTGGATGTGGGCGACTACAAATTGAACATGGGAGATAGTGGGCGCGATGGCATTTGCTGCGGCTCCTCTGGCGATGGAAAATTCTGGATCACAGACGATACTCGCAACGCTGTAGTATACGAAAATAATGGACAGTTTGGCAAATACATTCAAATCACCGTGGAGGTCAAGGACAACGGTGAAGTTGTATCCAAGGGCGAAACCACCGATTACAAAAACAGTTGGGAAAGAGCGGAGGTCGTACCCAATTATCCGCAAGTCGTCGACCAGGTATGGCCAGGACCACTTCCCGACCAGCCCAAGAGTATTTTTGTCAATGTCAAATTTGACAAGTATCCAGAAGAAACCAGCTGGGAATTGTCCAAGGCCTCTGGCAGTGCTTGGACTTCGATCAAGAAATTCAGTGGCAAGACCGACGGCGTCAGGAGCGACGAATTGTCCGTACAGTTGAATGATCTTGAAGCTAGTTGGTACAAACTAGTGTTTACAGATTCCGGAAAAGATGGCATATGCTGCACATATCGTAGGGGTTGGGTTGCGGTAACTGGTTACATTTTGGCCACACGCCGTTCTGGATTGGTGTGGGGAAACAATGGAGAATTCGGTGCCGAAGTGTTTGTTTACTTTCAAATGAATTCAGCCGGTATGGTAAATCGTCTCTCCATGGATGCTCCCACCATTGCTTAAACGCCAAATGCAAACCTAGACACAACTTTCATACATAGACTTTTGCTAAATGATTGCAAACGAATTATTTATTTAATCAGACAAGTTTACAATAGAATTAGTTTTCTGAATTACAACGGTTCTAGCTAGCAACTGCACTAGTAGTTGCTCATACTGCTGCTAGAAAATGGGATGCTCTATTCGCCTCGCTGCTGCGTGGTATGAATCCTACTTCTTCTTTCAAATGGCCAGGGTCTCATGAGGGCTAGGGTTCGAAGCTACCAGCATCGCCTCTAACACAATAGGGCCTTCGTTCCAATCACGTCCAAACATCGGATGCGCAGCCTAATCGGTGTCATGATCACTGCCTTTGTGGAACTTCGATTGAAGCAGAATCAAGGTTCACCGACAGCAGAATGAACTGTCACTGCGAGTGGCGCTCCGTCGTAAGGTAACGATTTGGATCTGCCATTGTTGCTTGCCTCAGGAATGGCTATCACCCCGGGCATTCCTTCTAATAAAGATAGTAGATGGGAAAGACATTTCTGCAGGGGTTCTTCTTCGTATCACCTGGTGCGGGGCTAGCTAAGAAACTATACAAAGGGTGGTATCGTTGTAAGCCGGATAACGCATACAAATATATGTTCTACAACTATCAGTATATCTTCTAGCTAGTTCAAGAGACCCCACTTCTATTGTTCTTTTATGGTCGGCGGTACTATGATCTCTTTTGAGTGGATCTGCGACGTTTTCTACTTTTTGGATCAGGTCGTCGAGCAATTTAGCATTGGAATGTGAGAATAACACCTCCTCCTTTGCATTTTGCAATCTATTGTTTGCGTGGCTATGCTGGCCTCTGTAGACGCCAGTTCCTGCGAGGACGACGCCGCGGAGGACTAAGCACCAAAAGAGTCAGAGCCAACTTTCGACTCGAGTTTGGTATCCTCTGCTTCCATTTCCATGTATTCCACTGTGATTTGCAGAGGCTTATTTTGCGCAATCGCCTTTGTCAGCTTTGCCATAGCCTTTGCCAGCTTTGGGTCTGGTTCATCTTGGGAATCTTCCTTCTCAACAGGCAGGTTCTTGGCCAATACTGGTTCTGGCTTGTCTTTGGAAACTACCTCCGACTGCTTTTGCTCTTGTGATTTGATTTTTTCCGCTGCAGAAACCGTCTTGACTTCTGGCTTATCGTGTGAATCTTGTTCAACGGCAGTCACGTCTGTCGCTGACTCTCTTCTGACGACGAGTACGGGTGATTCCGGTTGCGAATCCACTTCCTCTGGCTTAGCTTCCGTCTGGACTTCTGATTTGTCTTCTGAATCTGGCTGAAGAGTAATCACATCTGTTTTCGATTCTGTTTTGGCGACAAGGACGGGTGATTCCGATTGTGAATTGGATGCGTCTATCTTCGATTCCAATTTGACTTCTTCTGTCACGCTTTCCACCTTGACTTCCGCCACAACAATAGCTTCCTTCACTGCTGGTGGTGCTAGTGGCGCTTCCTCCCCCACAACCGGGACGACTTCCACTTCTTTTGTCACAGTTTCCTTGACGACCAGGACTGGCTCTTCTTTCTTTTCCTGTTCTATTTTTGCTGGAGTTGTCGCTTCCTCGTTTGAAGTGGTCGTGGCAGTACTTTCATTTGAAGTGACCTCAGCCAACAGTTTTGTTTCTTTTGCAACAGAGCTCGACTCAGTAACTTCTTGGCTTGAGAAATCATCTTTTACCGCAGCTGCCACTGTAGAATCGTGACTGTCCATTTTTCCTTCAGCATCGAATGAAGGCGCAACAATTACACTCACGGACTCAGTCGTTGATGGGGTCATTGTTGCTTGTTCTTCCTCGGCAAAGGCAGGGCCAACCGTAACAGAAAATCCAATGCTGGCAGCCGTAAATGCCGCCAGTGCAGCTTTGCTTACAAATGAAAAGGAAAGTGCTGCTTGGGATGACTCCTCTGGCATTTCTGGCCGTGCAAAGGGGGCAACATTACTGCCTGTCGTGGTGCCTCTTGAATTTGGCGTGTATTGACGAGACGCCCAAGCCAGGGCATGTTCCGTGTTTCCAGCTGAAACGAGAAAAATCGAGAGCAAGGCAGTACGAGATCCAGCCATTTTCAGTAATTGCATTTTTCTATTCCGTGTGCGAGTAACTATGCAATTCAAAAATAATGAAAGTGTTTGTTTGGTGGCATACAATATTCAGCAGGGCGACAATGATGGATCTTTGGGAGGTCGGAAATTCGAATGCTTTTTTATCGTTTGTTTGATGATGTGTCTCCACGAAACTCCGACTCGTAAGCTGACATCATGCTAAAATGGTGAGCACAAAGCAGCATGCACCTCCGAGTAGCTTCTTGTTAGAGTAGCAAGCTAGCTAGCTTGTAGGTAGCTATGCTGGCGACATCTTTCGTGTTGAGAATCGTCCATCCTATTATGGATGACAAACAAAACACAAAACATAACGATGACGTGGTCAGGTGGTTTTAGTCGTACTGTACGTACGGTGGCGGTGCATGCGTTTGGAGTACCTGTGCGTGTTGAAAACAAAGATCTTGACGAATGTCGCGCACAGTTGCTCTCATGAACGTTTTGATCCCCAAAATGATCCACTCTCCACTCTGTTGCACTGCATTAATTTTGACAGGTGAATTGGTTAGAGCTTCAAATGTACCTACTGACCCCCTCCCTCGTTTATTGGTTTGCCAACTTCGCTTCCAAAAGTCGTTTCCAACAATCAACGAGGCGCTGTTCCGCTAGTAATTCCAACCGGCGAGGACATGTTTCCTTAACCTTTGTCAACACGCAGGGTAAAAACAAAGTAGGCAATACAGATTCGCCACCGTGGCTATCTACTTTGCCACCAATAACAACACCGATGGTAGCCCCAGCAGTTCCCCATTCGCCCAAGTCTGCAAGACGCTGTTCCCCCCATTTGGCCCACCAGTCTGCAACTGATCGCGGTAGGGTAGACGGTACCGGTTCTTCGTGACTATCAGTAACAGCTGGTATGTCAAGATGCGATATTTCCATCAATTCGCAGGCCTGTTTGTGTGTCAACCCCACCACTCGTCGAGTGGCACATCGCCCTAGGAATTCAGCGGCTTCATCCAAGAGTCCGAACCTACCGCTTTGGATGGCTCGACTCGTTGCACCTTCAAATTTGGCAGCACCATCGCCCGCTGGCAGCGACGGATCTGATTTCGTTCGTTGGTGTGAGTCTGTATAGTCCCGGCAGTATCCCGGGATGGGGACCCAACATAAAGCCAGACCGACTTACATGGGATTGAATTTGGCACCACCCTTGTACAAAGTTTTGACATGATCCGACACTAACGCCAACTGAAGAAACCGGCGTCGTCGGTGCACTTTTTCTGAAGGTGTTTCCGTGTCGTTGTCGTGGGTGTTGTCGCTATCTGATACTGTTGTCCTGCTCTGCTCATCATCGCCATCCTTGGTGTTACCAGCGGCAATCAAACCAGGAGAAACGATGGTACCATCTCGTCTCACAATGATAAATGCGTCATCCGAATCCAAACAGCTTTCTACTTTGACGGCATCCTCTTCTCCCGAGGCACCTGCAGTGACGACCAGCCTGTGAACTGGGAACACATCGACTCCAAAGTTCTTGGCTTGTTGGGGGTCGCTCTGTAGCCCAAAGAAATCCATAAATTCCGCCACCAACGATGGATGTGGTGCTGGAAACAGGGGAGTATACATGGTTGACCGACTTGTGTCGTTGATATAGGTTCTCCTCGCACTTTCGGTAGCGTCTCGGCCGTTGTCAACAGCGCTACCATCGTCACCATCCTTGTGTGTTTTATCGTCACTATTTCCAGTAATTGGCGGGGGAGGAGTCATTAGTTCTTCACTGATACCGGGTAGATAGGCTCGATGTTGTTGAAGCCATTCGATCGCCATATCTTTTGTGGCGACACCTTCAAAGTATACTTCCGCCCCTTGAGCCTTGTCTTTTGCCAACAATTCCCGTACTTGACGCCCCGATTTCACAGGAAACAAAATTCGTCCATGATAGATGCTATCGATTTGTTTGTTGGGTGACCGTGATGATGGAGTAGCATCGTCTTGTAGCGATTCCTTGCTGTCTTTGCTTTGGCCACCGTCAGCGATGGGCGTTGTCGTATTAGTTTGTGGCTCCCGTTGCAATGGACAACAGACGGGATAGTATACAGGCGGCCTTCGTTCAATCAAGGCACAAAAGAAGCCACCGGAATCCAAATGCTGTGGCAATATCCTTCCACAATTGGGTAACATGGCTTCGAATTGTTGTATTTCTTTCTCCGACAATATTTCCCCAAAGAATCGTCCTTGTTGTAGTCGTTTATCCTGCATTGTCAGTGCGTCATCCTCATCTGTATCGTGGATATTGTTGTCCTTCTTGAAGATTGGGATCGATGACATGGCGTTTTGGTAGGCCTTCTCGGTTCGTGCTCTGGGTGGAAACATGGAAGGCAGGACTTGTTTCTTTTGAAAAAAAAGAGCCGGCACTTGATCAATGGATTCAAATGTCTCGTAGGTTGGTTCTTTCTTGCTGCTGCTGTTGGTGGTGTCCGTCGCGGCCGTGGCCACGTCGTTGTCGTTGTCGTTGTCATCGTTATTCTCCATGGCACTCGAACCTCTATACTCTATCTTGCCTTTCCGAGATGATTTCCCAAACTGTGGATGCGGTACAATCCATTTTGTTGCTCCCTTACTATACGCTAAGGATTCCGTAGAACGAGACGACAAATGGGTAGGCAAAGCAAGTATCCGATAGGCTTGCGGTCCTCCCATGCGAGCAATCGCCGTGACAATCACCGCTTCATTTTCAATAGGATCCAAGGAACATGTCGAATATACCACTCGTCCACCTTTGGTGACACTTTGCAACCCTCGTTGAAGTAATTTGACTTGCAATTTATGCAAGGCCAAGTGTTCTTGTACATTCCATTGCTGCCATTGTGTGGCGGACATTTTGCGCAGTGTTCCGTCTCCTGAGCACGGTACATCCACCAAGACGGCATCGAACTTGTGTTTGTAACCACCCCATCGCCTGAGTGCAGGAAAGAAACGACCATCACTGGAATTCAAAATGATGGAGGGTCGATAGTGTGCAGGTTGTCGTCTCGATCGTCGTGCTACTGTGAGCAATCGTGGAATACTGGCATCATTGCAAACCAACAAACCAGCATTACTACTGGAAGTGTCGTCCTGGTGCTGCGCATGCATCATATCCAAGAGTTGTAGTGATTTGGATCCTGGCGCCGCACACAGGTCCAAAATAGCAAATCCTCGATTGGTGGCGTGAATATTACGTCTGCTGGATACGGATTGTTGGACCTTGTTTTCTTGCTTGAGGCGCGTCACAAAATCGGGTTGTAGCAAGAGTAAAGGTGGAATCATACTACATAATTCTTGTCGATAAGCCACGCCAACTTCTTGAGCATCCATCAAAACTTGTTGGGCTTGTAGACTCCATTGTCGAGGCGGTTGTACAGCGATTTGAACACTCTCAGGATCAATTACAGAGGAAGAAAGCAAACTGGATGGAGGAACCAACGTCTGCAACTGCTGAAACCACTCCTTTCGCACGTCCCCATTATTTACAGAAGAAGTGGACGATTGTAGCCATCGAAAGGTAACTGGCAGAGGAGCCGCAAATACGTTTTTGGCTGTTTCCCATTCCTCTCGTGAAAAAGTGCCTGCGCCCACTTGAGCATTGTAATAGGCGTCTTGTACTGGATTTTTCTCCCAATATGTACTTCGCGCGGCCAAGGAGGCTGCCGTTCGTTCCTTGGGATCTGATTGCTGAATCTCCAATGGACTTTTTGCTCCCAAAAATAACTCAATGTCTTCTTCGTCCGAATGTGCGTCTCGTAAATGATGAAATAATTGATTGCGTGACGAAAAGGTAGCTTCGCACAAATTGCAGACTTGCTGTTGTTGGCCTTGCTTGGGAGGAGGAGGAGGCGGCTTCTCTGGCCATGGAGGACAACTCGTCATGGCAGCAGCCGCTGTAGTTATACTGCAACACGCGAACGGCGACCGAAAATAAGGAGATGTTGGGATGAACAGCAATAAAACGCGAAACGCTGCCAAAAAGATGCTACTGCTGGGATTTGTACGAGTAGAAATCCTTCCCCGACTGCTACTCGGGCTGCTAGTTGGCATTCCTGCACCCTGCGATAGCCTACTAGCTAGTGACGATGCACAGGAGAATGTTATTAGCTATTGGAGCAGTCATTAGCTATTGTCGTACAGTACAAGTAGCTGCTGGAAACAGTTGTTGGCTGCATGATAAGCCAACGGCAAACCCAAGTCAAAAGATGCATTGATTTGTCGTTCGTTTCAAAAAAGATCCATGTCCCTATCCTTTGGATTCCTACCCTCAGCAAGGCAATCTCTTTTTGATGAAAAGGAAGCAACAAACATGTCGAACACATGTCCGCTCAGGAGTGAAAGCGTGATTTGAACCGAACAACACGGGCGAGTCAACCGCTCTGTGATTCAAACCACACAAACCCCCAGATGGACACAAAACAATCACCCTTTTTGCCATGGTCATTGTGCAACGATCCGCAATGGCAACGACATGATTTCAGTGCATGAATGGATGCAACCAACCCAAGAGAGGACCACAAGGCCAAATTCAGAGTGGGCCATCACCTCCGCCACAAAGCTGGGGGCTGACCAAGACTTGAAGCCGTCCCGAAAATGCCAAAAATCACCCGTTTTGCCGTTGTCATTGCGCAACGATCCGCAATGGCAACAACATGATTTCTGTGCATGAATGGATGCAACCAACCCAAGAGAGGACCACAAGGCCAAATTCAGAGTCGGCCATCACCTCCGCCACAAAGCTGGGGGCTGACCAAGACTTGAAGCCGTCCCGAAAATGCCAAAAATCACCCGTTTTGCCGTTGTCATTGCGCAACGATCCGCAATGGCAACAACATGATTTCTGTGCATGAATGGATGCAACCAACCCAAGAGAGGACCACAAGGCCAAATTCAGAGTCGGCCATCACCTCCGCCACAAAGCTGGGGGC
>ENA-ORBV01017619-ORBV01017619.1-microbial-mat-metagenome-genome-assembly--contig:-NODE-17619-length-10185-cov-7.456569_pt1 | contig 10185 bp, 7 predicted proteins | sample MGYA00237777_ERZ505514 | MGnify/ENA primary metagenome ERZ505514 (study PRJEB26160, sample SAMN06269048) | microbial mat metagenome | isolation source: Oligotrophic lake microbial mat | place...
ACAGGTCTGCGCACAGGGTTTTCCAACCAAAGCTCCCCCTTCAGACTTCCCCCAATCTTAGCGATCTCATGTGAGACCGAACTGACCTTGATGGCTGCAACTTGCAATGATTGATCCTGGCCAGCTAGAGTGAAGTGGGCCAGCAGCATTGACAACCCCCAACCAAGGGCAATGCCACTGTCACTGACCCTCACCTGAAAGCTGACACACCCCTCGATCCTTGATGGAGGGCAATTGTTGTCTTCGTCATCAGTTAAGAGACTCGAGAGTCATCACGATGACGGAGAAGAAGATGTGAGGTGATGTGGCGGTCACTGGCCGATTGGCTTCTTATCTTCCATTCGCCTAAACGAAATCCATTTTGGTGGTTTTCTCGCAAGTGTTGCGTACCCTTACCCCGCTTTGACGGGTCAGTTCTGTTGGTAGTCATCACTGTTACGCCGAAAGAACCGTCCAACGTCCAAATAGATATATATTCAATGGCCCAGATAAAAAACAACTCCGAATTGCTTAAGTGAGCTTCTTGATATCGTGTTTTTCGAAAGGAATCGGAGGAACTCTGGATTCGTGATTAGCGATGTCTTCCGGTTTCGAAAAGAATGGTTCGGTTTTTCCGTTATTTCGCCGCAAACACAAGGTAAGGAAATCAGACCTTAAATAAAACTGAGAATCGAAAAGATCGCAAAGAAAGGTACGAGCGGTTTAGTGTTCCAAAAGAAGTGCAGTTTATCCGTCAGCTTCCGGATATCCGAAGATAATTACATGGACAGTGCCGTGGTAGCCATGCAAACAATCTGTGAGCCAGTTCGAGAAAAAATGTCAAAAGAAGGATTGAAAGTTTGAAACGTCAAGCGAAGGTCGTATTCAGTAGAACACTTTTGGGGCTATTCGGGAGCCGGTGCGGGGGCAATGGTGATTTGAAGAGATCTTGTTTACTCCGTAAGTCAATTGCAGCCTGGATATAAAACACATTGGGTGGGGCATAAGCTCATCTTCTTTCCTTCGCTTTCTTGGGTACTTTTTGGACAAGGTGCAGTACTCATTTTATACGATGTCAAGATTCGATCGAAAAAGAAAAGGTAAGCTTGTTATAACTTCGCAAATCGAGAGAGAAGTTAAGAATTAAGATCTGATTGGCACAACTACAGTGGATTTGGCCATTGATGCCAACCACTAAAGAATTCCCGTACTATGTAGCAAATGTACCACACTATGTTCATGGTTTCTTTCCTTTCCCCAGCCCTGTTCGTCACTGTAAAGAAATTCCAGTGACTAAGAAGTACTCGTCCACGAAGCTACTAGGTACGGTGGGTCCCCCGTAGAAATTGTACTCAGTCGCTACTTAGTTCCAGGGTACATTTCAGAACCATTGGTTTTTTCCGTTAGCTATCTACAGTTGAGAGACTCCGAAAACGCACGTCAAACACTCCACATCAAAATTTATCCTTCGCTTTCGACACCACAATCATAAAACCAAGCTAGTTATTTGAAATACACTTCTCCTACAAGTACAACACTCTACTATTACTTGAAGCCTCTTCAGCAGCTCAACAACATGAACATGCCGGACACCCTCCACTACCATGAGCAGCAGCAGCAACAGCTCCCCAACACTAGTACGCTCACTCTTCTTTGTGGAATTGCCAAGGTTTCACAAGGAGATGTGGTGTTGGCCAAGGCACTTTATCGTGCCTTATCGCGCGTTATTCCCTTGGATGGAAATCCGGCTGCTACCAGTACTCCTGCTACTACTGCAGCTACACCTGCCTCTCATTTCTCCTCCATGGATTTGTCAGCCTTGCTCATGGGCAACAACAACTCTACTGGCAGGCAAATCAGTAACCATGCCGCGGTGATAGAGTCCCTCCTCCCACATCAGAGGAGCCAATGTGCGACCCATCAAACACTACCCACAGTTCCCCTTGTCAATCATGGCATTACTTCTACTAGCACTGTTCTGCCGGATGAGCAGCTCTTGATGTTGCGACTAGCCCTTCAGCAGAAACAACAGCAACAGCAGCAACAGCAGCAGTCTATGCGTGATACAGTCTCCCGAGTGAGCCCTACTCCTACAAGTCCCAGCAACAGCGGAACAAGCAGTCCCGGAAATATGACTCCCTCACAGTCGGATCAGACCTACCGTGGAACCAACCATGATCTGGCTCTTGTCTTGGCCGCCATGCAACGTGCCAGTGCCACGATGCGCCCAGACGAACGGAATCACGTTCCATCGCTTGCCCATCAGCAGCAGAGTTGTCTACGAGGAGGATTGACGGCATCCGAATCCCCCGTCGTCGCAGCCATGTTGGAACTCTCTGGGAGTCGAAATACACCCCCTCTACTGCCACCCGTACCATTCACCACGGCGGTCAGTACTGTTACAGCGGCTGCTCCCACCACGGACAACGCCTCTTCCTTCTTGAACCATCCCAATACGAGTCGGACCACCATGGGATCCTTTCCTCAAAAACTCTTTCAGATCTTGCAATTCTTGGAATCGGATGGAAGACAAGGTACGACACTACGAATGTTTGTTTCCGCCATCATACACACTGCTGCCGGAACTTGCCACTCACCTCCTTTGCTCTTCCTTCCTCTCTTGTCATCAGACATTGCTTCCTTTCGTGTTGACGGTCCAGGCTTTGAAATCCACAAAGTGGATGAATTCGCACAACGAGTCTTGTCGCAGCATTTCAAGATGACATCCTTTGCGTCCTTTCAACGACAGCTCAACTTTTACAACTTTACAAGGGTGGCGTCTTCGGGGGATGCCGGCGTGGCCTATTTCCACGTCAAGTTTGACAAGAACCAACCATTGTTGCTTCATGAAATGAAACGGGCCCGGAAAAAGTAAACAGAGAGACTCCTTTGACACAAAGAAGGACTCCCTGTATTGGGCCTGTCTTTTGGGGAAACAAGAAAGCAAGCAGACAACTGACGTGCTGTTTGCAGCTTCTCCAAGACAAGCCATGGTTGCACTTTTTGAATATTGCATATTAGATAATCTACAGTATATACATGCTGTTAACTAAGAAAGCCAGCAAGCATAACATTTTGAAGTGGGAAGAATGTATCACACGACCGACACGAACCGAAAAAATCATTCGCTGTCTCGCACAAGACGGATGCTCTTCCAATAAAGATAATATATCACTTTAAGTACATGTATTTTTTGTTTGTTGTACCTACTACATCATGTACTTCTTGCAGCCAAAGCGGCTCCTTTAGAAAGGAAAGGGACCGACTAGTTATGAATACATTCCGAATGCCATGCTGTAGCCAAAAATTCTTCGTCGATATCGACCCAAAGCGGTGGCTCCATATCAGTCGGAACTCGACAAAAGATCTTTAGGTGGTCCATCTAGCAAGGCGATTCGTTCAAAATCCACAAGGCCACCAAACTTGGACGAGGCTGACTTTGTTTGGAGGACCAACCTGGCCTTGTCTTCTTCCTTCCAATACCAAAACGTACCCGAGGTGGGATCCATTCCATCTATCTCATTGGGTGTGAAGACAAGCTGCTTCTGTTCGCGGCCCCTCTGCGACCCATACTCTTCCTCCTCCTCCTGGAAATTCAGGCACTCGTATCGATCCTCCTCCGTCATGCCATCTTCATAGCAGTTGGTTCTCATCTGCTGTCGTTTCGGTCGTGGCAATGAGAACTGAACGCTCACAGTCTGAAGCAAGGGTTGCCCAAACCAGTTGCTAGTCCCTTGCTGCCCATACCGGGTATCGCCCATGCGACGCTTGGTAATGGCTTTACCATCGACAAACAATTGCATATCATAGCTGCTGCCATACTCAAACTCTGTGCGCACATTCAATAGCTTGAGCGCCTCGAATGGAGTTTCATTGTACCGATTCATCTCTTCCACGACTGCCTGCAGCATATCAAAATTAAACGCTTCAAACATGGTAGAAACAGCAACTACCTGCGGAATCATGGCAGTGTCCAACAATTTGTCATCACAATCTATGCGCGCCAAAAAGAGGTCACAGTAGAAGGAAAGGGCGTAAGCGTTGTCGCTTCGTAATCATCCTGCCTAGAATATGTTTCAGTCGTCAATTCAATTCCCAACTTACACTGGGTGATAAACTCCGTCGAAAGACCAGCGAAGTCAAGGACATAGAAAATTCGACCCGGGCGGTTACGCATGTGCGAAGACACCTTGTACTTGTCATTGCTAGTCAATAAAAAGAGCGTTTTGGAAGAATACGTCCCGTCCAAAAGTGTAAGCAACGAGTCTTGGTTAATGGTACTCCCCTCCACATAATTCGGATTATATTCGATTTGATCCCTCCGACTTTTGCCATGTGGTATTTTGTCGGAATAAACCTTTTCAAATTCGTCAAACAAAAAGACCGTGGGCTGCTGAATAGATTGTAGAAATGCATTGAAGCGTTCTCCAGCCAGTGGCTGATTGATGACAATTGTGGGTACATCCAATTGCTGGGCCGCCTGGATGGAAATGTACTTGGTCAGAAATGTCTTGCCGCTGCCTTTCTCACCAGCCAACAAAACACCCGTCGAACCAGAACGACTTGAAAATGTCTTGAGAATCCGATCGGCTTGTTCGTGGACATTGCCGTAGATCTTACCTTGTATATCAAAGGGATCAATGACTTGCAAGTAGTACTCACCCATGGGCGTCATTCCAACAGTATATGTTTGGGTGGGCAAGCGTTCATGCAAATCCAATGCTTCTCGACTTGTGACAGTGTACTTGTTCCCCTGTTTGATAAAGAAAGGCTTGCTCGAGTTGCTATCGCTGGAGGCCAGAGCATCGTCGACACAGAGCAACGCTGCCAAAGTAAGAAGGTATGTGAGAAGTTTCATGACCGTTTTTCCCTTGGCTTTTCGGCAAGTACTTCAAGTTGTTATCTTTCCAAAATTGTGGGATGAACGGGTAACAGAAGCAAGCCAAATTCTGATCGATGTACTGCCTTGGCATGGGGTCATTGGGCGAAACACGTCTGGATCTGCATTCCACATGTCGTTCCGGCTAACGAACGAGGAATGAAAAAATGAAGGGGCGCCTTGCTTGCTTCTGTTTATGCGATCCTGGGCGGTCCGGGATGAGAACCCGGTGCGACGTACGGCGCTAACATAGTACTGCAATAGACATGGACGCGCGCAGGCGACTCCAGCATGAAAATTGTGAGTGTGCGTCTCTGGTTCCTCTGATGTTGGAAGTTGAGAGGGGTGTCAAGGGCAATGGATGATGATTCATTGCATTTTTAATTCATAGGAGTGTAGCTGATTCAACCTATGAATGCATGCAGAACAGTCCGAAGATAGGATTCCATCCCTATCTCCGCATGAGTGTGTTGGAAGATGTGTGCATCTACAACAATGGTGTCCTTGAAGTTCCCACTTCAAGATCCACTACAACAAGTAGCAAGCATCAACACTACCATAATTTCTAATAAACTGATCTGTTTTAACAACAAATAGATCTCTTCATCCAACAAACACTTCGTCGTTGCGAGTTCTATCATTATGAAAAGCGCTGCTACCTCAGCACTGCTCATAATTGGACGGACGAGATTCACCTCATTCGTTTCCTGGATTTGTGTCAGCAAGCTAATATCCTTCGCACTCTCTATGAACAAGAGAAGCATGCCCCGACTTGCCAGTACAAGTTCAAACGCGAGCGCATTGTCGCTACGCTGAAGGAGCACATTGCGAGCCCAGCTTTTGTTCTCATGGGTGGACGTCCTTCTGTCACTTCTGCTACGCAAAGTAATGGGACTACTGCAACTTTGGCAACGACACATCCTGCTGGCGCTGGCAATGGCACTGGCACCACTCGTTATCGATTCAGCCGCTCCATTGGCAATGGTAGCGGTGGCAATGGCAATGGCGGCACTCAGCGTTCAGGTAACACTGGTCGCTCACCTCGCGATCGCAATGTCCGAGCTATAGAAGCCTCCGCCGATTCTTCGCTGTTGAAAGATGACTTGTCTACGGAACCTTCCGACGATTTGATTGTCGCGAAGTTGAATGGCGACTGCCTCGGTGGTTGCAACAAGGTTCATCCACCTTACGAGTGTCCCAATCTTGTTGGGGATGTTGAACATCAGAAGAAAACCTTTGCTAGTCTTAGCGGCAGGCAACGTTATCTTCCCGTTCGAGCCATTACCACCACTGATGACGATGACGACAATGTCGACCTCATCAATTTGCATGACCCCAACGACCAAGATTCTGATACGGATCAGGATTTTCCACAGGGCAGACTACATGTGCTCCTTGTAGTCCTAGCCCTTGTTGTAATCGGAGCAATGCTACTGTCTGCGGAGACAAGGATCAGGCCCCCATGGGATTGTCTGCCGCAGCACCAACTGGTCCAGACAAAGTTTCTTTGGCACCCACGATGCCGGTGTCAAATGTCAGTCACACTTCCCCTTCTAACATCAGGGGAGGGTTACCCTCATCGGATTCCACGATTCGGGGAGGGATTACGCGCTCGGATTCCACGAATTGATGTGTGATTCCCTCACACAGTACAGAATCGTCTCTATCCTCGAGTGACTTACCCAACACGGACAGTCAAGCTTCCAGTTCGGGCGACGAGGACGATGAGGACGATGAGAGGACTATTTCCACGGTTGCTACAGATGCGGATGCCTCGTCAATTTTCAATATGATGCATGATGACCCAGAGTTCGATTCGCTACGACTGAATGGCGTCGTGATATCGTGAGTCCCCGATAAAGTGATTACGATTGACAACCTGGAAGAAGGCGAATGGACAGACGATGAGTCCGTTGAAGACAGAGCCTGTAAGAACATCCAAGAGTTGAAGATCTTGGAAGTGGCAACTGGATTGATTCTAACTGCGAATCATTACGAAGCCCATCTAGACGGAGGTTTACATGCGTCCAATGCGAATGACAAGTCTGTCCTTTGGGGTTTCAAGTGGTGCACGGAGAAGAATCCGTGTTGAGTTTGGTTGATGTGCGTGGGCGGGAAAAGTCCTATCGCACCTGAAGGGTATGGTGCAGCTAGGATTCCGGCGAACAATGCGGAAGGGCATGTTCCGATCAAATGCTACTACACACCGAACATCCCAAACTTCATGTTGTCTCCCAATTCTTTCAAACCGTTACTCGGCAAGCACTACAATGGGTATGCTTTGGAGTGTAACGATGACAAGAAGACGTTCCATTTCTCCGTGAACCACAAGAAATGTAAGAGCGGGTCGTTGCTTTAATTCGGGACGACTAGAGGTGGTTTATGCTACACGCGGTCTGCGGTGCCTCCAATGCCTACGACTGAAGGCACTGCGGAGATGTCTTTGGACACTGCCGACAAGGCTGCAATCTCGATGGTCGAAGATCACCCAAAGAACTTGCATCAGCATTGGTGTTCTGTGGATGAAAGAAAGAGCCTTTTGAGCAAGGATGGGCACTGGCCTCACCAAGAGAGGGGAAGAGGCTCCACCTCAACCCCTCACTTCCTCGCAGCCTGCCTGTCTCAAAGACAATTCTCGTTCATCCAGGAAAAACAAACCATAGTCATAGATCTTAAAAAATGCGTCTTCGCCTACCCACTCCTCCCCCAACTCCCTACGATGCTGTCTGGCTCCAGGTCGTGCATAACAAATCTATGTTTGCCAATCCCGAGAATGCCTTCATGACTCAACCTGAAACCATCAGCCGCAACTCCATGTTGGGCGAGACCTATGACAGTGCCCAAAAAACTGATAGCGGTATTCTTTTTTGCTCCAAAACAAGTGAAACCAACACATTGAACTTGGAGGTTTTTCACCACATCAAACGCTCCTCTTCCCCCCTCGCCACTTTGAAAAAGGATGACAAATTTTATGGTGTCCTGAGCCTCCACTTTTTCCAACTCGGGAGAGAGTGCGTCCTACACAAAAATTGATACTAAGTTTCAGTACTAACCCTACACAAACCCTACGCGAAATGACTTCTACAACAACACATGTAATATGTCCTTCAGTTACCCACAATGGTGGTCTTTTCGACGGCGCTACCTGTGCCGCGAGGTATCACACTGCGTTGCCCTATCATCCAGCTGCATTGGTCAACCCCTACCATGGTCGAGCATGGTCCAAATCCGTGGCAAATATAGTCAACACAATGCGCAATCATAGAGTGACTCGTCCTCTCATCATCATCACAATATGGTGTCTTCTTTTACTCTCCAACGGCGTCTCCAGTCATGCCCATGGTGGTTATTACGGCAACTCCGTGCTGGGTCGATCATCGTCTCGAAAAGCTCCGCCATGGCCGCCGCCTTTAATACGAAAAGCTCCGCCATGGCCGCCGCCTCAAATCTGCAACAGGCAAGGGTTCCCCGTATCAAGGAGGACGTTAAATCCGTGCTGGTGTCCCACTGAAAAATTTAGCTGGGTCGTCACTCATTTGGATCTTGAGCATCTATTCTCAATGGAACACGCAACCGCGCGGAAGCTGCTCATCTGCAGCATCGATGTCCAGCTAGTGCCAAGAAAAGTAGAAGTCACCCTCATTTTCTTGCAAAATACTCGAGCCTCCATCCCAAGTTACTGTTGTCCCTTCCCTTTTGGTCAAGATCACCAGGTGCTCCTTGGTTACTCGGGCAACACGATGCCGCAAACTCGGCATGCAAAAGCAAGTTCACTCATGAGAGCAACCAGAGCATCATCCAGTCGAGCCAAGGCGCCCACTGCCGTGGCCTCGGCAGTGGCAACAGCCAAGCATACATCCTCAGCTACAGCAAGTGGCGCCGTTGCGTCACCGGTGGACGACCTGCCTGCAGCCGCCAATATCTCAGTCACCAAAGCCGAAAATAAAGCACCTAATAGCAACGTCAATGCCCCCTCTACAGCAGTCCCAATTGTGCCCTCCACAGAGATCGCTGCAGACGCCGCTTCCCCTACAGGTGCCAATGTCAATGGAACCTCTGCTAGTGGCTCTGTAAATTCGGTACCCGTCAAGCCTACCTCTGTTGACCCCAGTGCAAGTACAACTCCAATCGCCAATACCAGTGTAGCATCCAAAACTGGCATGGGGAGTAATACGACTATTGAATCTCCTATCGCCGCCAAGGCTCTGTTGGTCGCAAGAGTTGCCCCTCACGCCACGCCCACAGTTGCTTCAAGTATCGCCTCAATGGAGTCTAGTGGCGCCCCTACCGTTAAGATCGAATTCACTTCCAAAGCGGTCACTGATGCCAGTGAAGCAGGTCTTGATGCCGTGGCTCCAAGTGGAGTAGGTCTTGATGCCGTGACTCCAAGTGGTGTCGATCCATATGTCTCCACAGTTGCCTCCACTGGAAGAAAGCCGGGCTTTCAGTTTGCACAAGTAACAGATGCCGCGTCCGTTGATAAAGCCGAAGTGGCTGGCACGGTTGCTATCATTGAAGCTCCTAGGCCGACAGCTGGAACCGACGGTGGAATAGACACGGCGGCGTCTACCACTGTGGCTCCAAGTGGGAGTGAGGTCTCCACAGGTCCCTCCATTGGAAGAAAGCCGGGCTTTCAGTTTGCTTCGAAAGCCTCACTTTCCATGCACATACAAGACCCTGCTACAGCTACAACCAAGCCCTCTCCTGTAACTCCCAGTGGAATTGATTCCAATACTTCCTTCACAGTTGGTTCTCCGTCCCCCACTCGCGATACCAAGGCCGGCCCTACAGTCGATGATCCTTCTACAGCACAAGCTTCCGGTGGAGGAGTCAGGATAGTCACAGACGCACAAGCAACGGATGCCCTTGCAGCAGAGGCCCTCGATGCTACAGATGGAGCTTTCCCTACAGTTGATGATGCCATTGAAGCCGGTCTCGCGTCTGTGACTCCAAGTGGGTTTGATTCCACTGGAAGAAAGCCGGGCTTTCAGCTTGCCCCTAAAGCCTCGCTTGCAATGCACATACAAGCTCCAGCTACAACCAAGCCCCCCCCTGTGACTCCAAGTGGTATCGATTCCAATACTTCCTATACAGTTGACTACACCGTCAAGAACGCCAGAGCGGCCACTTCTGGAGGCGTGCCGGGCGCGCAAGTAGTGATGGAGTCAAGTCGTGCAACCTTGCTTGGATCCCCCATGCAAACCTCAACTGTGTCTCCAAGTGTGTGTGGCTCTGCTCGTCAACCGGATGCTCCAGCTCTAGAGTCTAACTCCAGGCCCCCCGCTGTCAGTACCCTTCGCCGTGAGCCCCACCCGTTTCTGACGACG
>ENA-ORBV01017620-ORBV01017620.1-microbial-mat-metagenome-genome-assembly--contig:-NODE-17620-length-10185-cov-5.288385_pt1 | contig 10185 bp, 9 predicted proteins | sample MGYA00237777_ERZ505514 | MGnify/ENA primary metagenome ERZ505514 (study PRJEB26160, sample SAMN06269048) | microbial mat metagenome | isolation source: Oligotrophic lake microbial mat | place...
AAGGATTTTTATGCTTCGAGACAAGAGACATGGTTACAATTCAAAGAATACAAAGGCTTATTCTGTGGTTCCAGAGCCATTTGATGGAGCCGACAACACAATGTTGGAACCCTTTGAAATTGTGGAAGATTTGGAATGGCGTCAAAGAATGCAACACCCCCTCGCGGCGGGACCCGATGGATACCAAGGAGTGGAATTGGACTCTCCCCCCGGAAGTACAACAATTCCTTTGGAAGATCGCAAAGGGGCACTTTGGGCTTTTGCACGCCAATTAATCGCCAAAGGCTTTGTCATTGATACCCGAGGCTATGCTACCTGCTTTCGTGTCAACGTCCAGCAGCAAACCAAAGTATCACCACAAGAATTTGAGGCTTTGCTCAAGAGTGAACTGACACCGTGTCCACCTGAGCTGGCTACCAGCACCAATCTTGGATGCATTGACTATTATCCTGCGGCAAGTGGGAAAAAGAATACGTGAGTGTCTACAACATTTAATGTGCCGCTGCCCGTCTCTTTAGCTTCTGCCTTCTGGAAGGATGCATACTGATAATACCTCATTTCATCTCATCTCATCTCGCTCTTGAATTTTTCATTCTTGCGTATTGGAATTCTTGCAGTTGCCAATACCTTGCCGGGAAAATCTTGCGTGGCAAAGGGAACGACGACACATTGCTTTCCAAATATTGTGTCTGCATGTGCGACGACGACAATGACTTGGAAATGGCCATGGCGGTAAAGCATGCCTTTATTCCCGGTATCAGTTCCACGAGTATGGCAGATATCATTGCCAAGAACCCCCAGCAATTTTCCCAAACGGGATCAGGTCACTATGAAGATACCATTGAAGGAACATTTGCCACTGAAAAGGCCTTGTCGCTGATTCTGCAACGAGTTTCATAGCCAGGCATAGATGGATTCCATTCGTTCCATACTTGAGTGTAATTGGATTTGAAAGTTTGAGGTTCAAGGGAGCTGCCAACTTGTGCGCTTCTGTACTGAAGCCTACTACCAGTGCCATTACCTGGCAATGTTGAGCTTGCCGTTCTCACAAAATTATCTGAGGAGCAAAAAAGGAACCAACAAATAAAGAGACACATGAAGGATTTCCAACAAAGTTTTTACACATTTAAAGGCTTGGTCCAAGACCAACGATACCAAGAAGCTTCCACCTATTTGGCAGACGACTTCACCTTTTGTCACCCCCAAGTACAATTTCCACAGCAAGCAAGAGTGGTTGAAGGGGTTCCCCCAGGCAAGCAAGAATATCCCCGTCATTGACTATGGTGAGTTCCAAGCGAGTTCGTCGCCAAAACGAATGGAACGCCAAGGCAAAAAGAAGATTGGATTTTTGACCCTGACGATCCAGCAAGTGGTAGAAGTCGACCATCATGGCAAGATTAAGAAAATCACCGCCAAGAAGGCGTAGAAACAAACAGAAATGGAAGGCTAGCTAAACATGATGATGCTTAGAATCAAAACTACGGTTTAAGAAAACCGTTTCCAGTGCAGTGCGTTTGATAGCGATTTGCATTTGCCAAGGCGTTGCTCTATTTCTCACTCTGTAGCTACGAACTAGCTTGCTAGTACAGTAGTTCAGCTAGAGTTGTTTACGAGCCAATGGCTAGCTGATGATACTGTACTTCCTACTAGCTAGCTAGCTAGCTAGCTAGCTAGAGGCTCAACTGTATGCAACGAAGTCGAGTTGCTCAATTCAGTGGAACGACGTGAGAAGCAGGTTGTTTCCAAATTTGTAATGAGCCATAACCTTATCGTTTCTGCGTTTCTCCTTCTCGTGACCCCCCTTTGATCTCCTGCAGTCCCACGAAAGTTTGCAATGCCCCTATCATGATGGCGTGCTTTTTATCGACGCATTTGATTAATTTTTATCACTTTCTTATCCAAGTCGAGCCAACCGAACTGATCGATCATTATCGTAGACCCTCCTTTCACGTCGTTTCCCGTCGCGGGTGCCCTAATAGTGGTGGAATCAATCGCCTCAAACTTGGAGTCGATTTCGCTCTGTTGCTCTCCTTGACCCCCCGCAAAAGTCTGGCCTTGCCAAGTACGTGCTCACGTCGAGAGGGATTGACACAAGCAGCCAAGTCGCTTCAGAACGGATCCCATTATCTGGGAAAAAGAGAGGAGACCTCAAGACAGCTTCCGCACGCCGCCAGCATTTACGAATGCCGCCCTCCAATACCATGGCCACCCCGTTGCGATGGGTGGCAGGTTTATTGGTTGTCGTCTTTTTGGGAATGCAACTTATGACTGTGAAATTTCTTTGGAAAATTGACCATGGCGTACAACAGCTGCACCGGCAAAAAGATGGAGGCCAGCCCACTAAAAAGCAACAGCGGAAATTACCAAAACAACAAAAGGACCAGGGTAATGATCCAGTAATTAAACAAGTATACAGCAATGGGGCAACCCTAAAGAAAAAGTCACACCATAAACTACCACCGGAAATTAAAACCTTAATGGAAACAGCCTATCCCGAAAAGAAAGCTCTCCAGCAGGGAAAAGCAAAGGCCAAGGTCTTGGTCGTGTCTCCCCTGGGAGAAACCAGTGTCAACAAAAGCGACAATACCGAGGAACGAAAGGGATACAAACAAGGACGAGATGACGCCTTTACCTTGAAGTGTTCCTTACAAGTGCATGGATATCCACCCTTGATTCCTGCTACCTTTGATGATCGCAAGGGGTATGATTCCTTGGATATAAAAAAAGTGCAAGCCATTTCGACAACACTCCAACAACTTTCGTCCGAACATCCTACCAATACCTTGGTGGTAGTGGTAGATGCCTTTGATGTTGTCATACAGCATCCTCCCGACATTCTCCTGGAACGTTACAATCAACAACCCTATCCCATTGCGGTGGGTGGCGAAACCTTTTGTTGGGATCCTGCCTCAGGAAATAGGAATAGCAACGTGTCGACTCCCTTTTGTACTCGTCCTCTTGAGCAAAGTGCTCTCAGTGTCCAAGGATACTTTTTAAATTCGGGTGTCATGATGGGACCACTGCATACCTTGACACAATTTTTGGACTATGCCCTACAGAATTTGCCGTCCACCCAAGAGGGACTGGTTCCTTGGCCGGGCACCCAAGATCAATACAACGATCAAGCCTATTGGGGATATTGGTATACTCAATATCATCCTCTCATTGGTTTGGCCGATGCCGATGAACCATCTGGGCACCTAAACTTGGTGGCCAATCTCATCAAGATGCATCCCCTCAAACGAAACTTTAAAAAGGAAACTGGTTTATTCCAGGTGGGATTTCGAAAGCCAGCCATTGTCCATTTTCCGGGAGCCACGGCCAAGGAGTTTCCTATTTATGGGATGGGCATGAAGTATTATCGAGAGCAATGTAATGATGACGGCAGTGCCAAAGCTACGGCTTAAGGGGGCGGGGGCAGTTATAAAGACAAAAAGGGGGCGACGCAAGAACAGAGGACGGCCGCAACAACAATGTTGCAAGCTGTGAAAGGGTAGATACATTCATGATTTACTTTGCGTTTATCCGTGGACAAAGCAAGGATTACTACAGCTCTAATCACTTTCTGGCTAACTATCTAATAGAGCACATTATCAAAGAGCAACATTATATTCTACTACTGGTAGTATGGTGCTGAGAGTAGCGAAAATCAAGCCAAAATATAGTATAGCTTGCTTTTGCAATGAATTCTCCAACTAAACAAACGATTGCATTGACTTTGAAAGTTGTGACTGGAAAAACACCAGTGTATAACTCTTTTTTTTAAGTAACCTATAACATGTTTAGGATGTACGAAAAACAGTGCAAGCAAATGGTGGATTGAGTCAGTAGTACATCGTCGTGAAAGAAGGATTCTCTAGTAGCAGGAACCGTATCGAATTGAGAGCATCATTTTATTCATTCATTTCTCAGAAGGAAGTCTGACTTTTGCTTCGACATATGAACGTTCTCGACATTTGAAATGTAGATATTAGTTTTCTTCTTCATTGAAAAAACACAATCATCTAACAGTAGTATCTCGTGCAGTGTGTCGTTATGAATCACTGATGGAGGGATTGTGATCGAATGAATAAAAATGATGGTCTCAACAGCTGGCGTATGTGGGTCTCTTGTTTCCAACTCACCTTGGTACTATGTGTCCAGGAATAATTTATTGTTGTTTTGTGGGTAGAACGTTTTTGTTGCCCCATCACGTTCATTATCTGGAGAGAAATGGACATGAGAATTCACACATGAATTAACTGTCATGAGGCAACAGAACATGTAAGACCATAATAGACTATCAACCACAACAACTCACTCCAACTCAGCCGTAAAAGTATATGTCTTGCTCCACACCAATTGAATATACATACCGGCCATTCAAGCACCACGCAAAAAAACTTACGTTCCATCATCGTCTTCAAAAGAGCCGTAAAAGGCTGGCAGTCCCGATTCCGCTGTTCTCGTGGCGGCTGTCAAGGGCATTTGCAATCCTTCCACGCAAATGGCCCGATTGGCGACGGATCGCATTGTTCGATTGGTGATGCGTTCATGCTGCGTTTGTTCCATGGTCGTTCTTATTTTGGAATGTTGTCGTATTGAGGACGAAGACGAAGACGAGGCTTGTGCTCTTCTTGCCAAATTTCGAAAGATTGTCCTTGCCGGTAACATCATTGTAGTTTGTTTGAGTTATTTTGCTTCTTAGAAGTGGGCGACAACAGGTTGAATGAAATGCCGTCAAAAACGAATCAAAATAAACTTGATGATGTGACACTTAATGCTGTAGCTTACTGCTAGCTATATGATAGTCTCTTTTTTCCAAAATGAAGGTGAAGTAGAGCAGAAGGAAGTGGCAATAGATACTAGACCTAATCGACTTTTTCGCAAATCAAAAAAATAATGAAGCGGCAACGAACAAACCTCTTGGTTGAACCTCTTCATTGATTCATTCATTGATTCATCGCGACACGGTCGACCATCATCGCCATGGTTCCACCGTCAAACGGTTATGAGCTTCTCAATTCGTGACTCAGCTCGACCGACTCATCTGTAAATAGACAGCACAGAGTAGCTACTAGCTAGCTACTAGACCATTGGTAGACTAGCTAGTGGGAGGACGAGAGACAATGAATGGAATAGGTCTTCTGCAATGAACGGGATTGATATGCATGCTCTTATTGGGTATATCCATGCTCCTCGAGCAAAACAATTGGTCGCTATACTCTTTTTGAATTTTGTGTGACATAAATCCGTATCTTCCTACGCACCCCTCACAACGAAATAGAATTGAAAGGTTCGGGGCGGCACAACAATTGCTTGGCGAGACGGCTGGCACTAGAAACAAAACAGGCTTGAGTATTGTACGCAACGCAATGCGAAACGAAAGACGAAATACCGTTGATTCAGTCAAGATATTGTTGCGGCCTCGGCCGGAGACAAATAGAACAAGTTGTTGGTAAACCCAGCCGCCCGAACGATATTTTTGTCATACAGCGTACAGTATACAACCTACTATAAAAAAGTATGTTGTTCATGAAAGAATGCTGTCATCATTTTATACAACTCATTTTAAAACCCTGCCTACAACATCTTTGATTGTCATTTGAGAAACCCATAACTTTGTTTCGTTCGGAACCAACTTCTGTTTCGTTGTCTGTGCTCAAAAGTTATGCAAGGCAAAGATTGTACACAAGGCCGTTCCTAGGACGACAATTCCCAATATGTGACTGACCAAGCATGCCGGCGGAATTTGACCCAAATGCGACAAGGGAAAGGTATCGGCCTTGTCCACGGTATACCCACACTTGACAAATCCTTCCTTTTCTTGAATTCCCAGTAAGACCGTAGCCGTCATGGCCACGTAGATAAAGGGTCCCAAAAAGGAATGCAGGGTCAGCAGTTTGGCTCGTTGCGTGCGAGAGGTGACTTGCATCCCAAAGGAGAAAAATCCTGCTAGAAATTGTACCACGTAAAGCCCAATCACTCCCATTCCAATCCAGGAATGCAAACTGTAGAGATTGGCAATAAAGCCACTGACTTTGTCATTGTGCGATTTAAAGACCGCCAGTAGGGCAATAAAGGCCGAAATGCCGGCGACAAACCAGGCAGCACCGTGCACGAATTTGGTCGTCCATCGATTGTTGCTGCGTAATGGAAATCGAAAGGATAAAGAGGCGACCGTCATGAAACAAAAGGCCACAATCATTAACAATGGGTGCCAATTGAAGACTTTTTTCGATTCTCCTTCTTTCCACGAGAGGCCTCCTAACAAATGGACCCATACCAAGACGAGAATCACTCCCAGCACCGACAGTCCATGAGAGACAAAGCAGGCCATGGTTTGAATGCGACGCAACTGCATCAGCCACTCTTCTCGTATTAACGCTTCGTCGTTCCCATCATCCGATGCCTCCACTCCTTGAGCGTGCTGTGGCTCATCATTGTCGTCGAGCAAAGGATTTTCATCGGTTCCTCGTTCCAACAGATCACTGTCTTCAGTTGCATCTTGCATGGTTGTTGCATTATTGTTACTATCTTGACTGATATCCGCCATGTTGGGAAAAGAATTTGTCTTTGGAATACGCGATAACAGACCTGCTTGCCCAACAGAAGCAGTGCGAAGTGACATCTATTGGATTGTACAGTAGCGACTTCGTTAGAACGAGATGTAATTACACCTCTCCAGATATCTCTTGTAGTGGTATATGATCAACTGCAGCTCCGGTGTCTGTTACTTGTGGCCAGTTAGCGAGAGCTCAGTGATTTGCATGGGCATGGCTATTCGAATTCGGACTTGATGTGGTTGGGAAAAAGAGGCAAAAGAGGAGCGACGAGAAGTATGATATAGAAATAGGAACGATAGGAGTAGGGATAGTCGAATTATAATTAGTTTCGTGGTTAATTGCGTCGCACACTTTCTCATACACGATGATGCACAGTTTCCTTCGACATTAGCCGTCTGTTCGTCAGACGCTGGAAGCCAATTGAATGAATGAATGAACATGCGTCGATCACCCGATAATTAGCATCAATATCCATCCTGATTTTATGAACAACAATACTAGTTAAGTACATCAAAAGCAAGACATCTGGGAGCGGTCGGTACCACTACTATCTAGCTCCAGTAGACCAGGTCAAACCCAATTCCATCCCTACTATCTACTTGGACAAGAAGCCATAGCTCTAAATTTTCATTTCATCGCCCACGAAATTCATGAAAAAATGAGGTCGACGGATCTGCGACGAGTTTTGATGGCCGCGCTGTCTCTGGTTGCTCAAATATGGCCCAGTCATGGGTTTGTACATACATTATCTCCCATCACAACGCAAGTGCATACGAGTCGCCCTCAGCTCAAGCTTCAAGAAAGGACCCTCATCGGATCTTCCACAGATTTGTACTACCGGAGATATTCCAATCCCAACCACCCACCAAAAACAACAGCAACCAGCAGCAGCACACAACTAAAATTATTTCCCAGTATACCTTGGATAGAAGCCACGGACATGTGGGGCAATTGGGCTGCCTTGACGGGAACGGCGACTATTTCCCAAGTCCTTGGAAAAACAACTCGCGTGGGTCGCTTATTGGGGCCTCCCGTCACGGCCATGGCCATTACCGTTGCTTTGGCGTCCATTGGCATTTTGAATCCGGGTGGAACTGCTGCCGCCAAATCGCTCCAGTTGTTTTCCTTACAATTGGCCACGCCCCTCATTTTGTTGGGTGCGGATTTACGTGATTGTGTCGAACGATGTGGTCCACTCTTGTTATCCTTTGGGGTAGCATCCTTGGCCACGGTTGTCGCGTGTCTCGTGGGGTGGTTGCTGACAGGCCGACTACTGCAAGCCGCTTTGGGTCCAAAAGATGGACTGGCCATTGCAGCAGCCCTCATGGCCAAGAATATTGGTGGCGGGATTAATTATATTGCCGTTTGTCGATCCCTAAATGCCAGCCCAGCCGCTATTGCTGCTGGACTCTGCATTGACAATATCTTTGCACTCGTCTACTTTCCCGCCACGTCCGCCTTGGGAGCAGGACGTCCCGATGTTTCTCTTCTCAAGGTACAAAAGAAAAAAGACATCGCCATGGCTGCCATGGGTGATACCAACAGCCACAATGACGACAACCCTGAATCCTTTTCCATTCAAGGTGTATCGACCGCTTTGTTTCTATCCGCGTTTCTCTTGTGGGCAGGAGAACGCATTGGTGGTATGGGCGGAGCTCTACCTTGTTGCACCATCTTGACAGTGCTCCTAGCATCGTGGGCGCCATCGAGCTTTCTCCGACCGATACAAAATCCAGCCCATATTCTTGGAACCACATGTCTATATTTATTCTTTGCTACTGCAGGGGCACCAGGAATTGCCGTGGCCGAATCCGTACGGACATCACTTGTGCCGTTGAGTTTATTTTTGAGTCTCCTGTACGGAATTCACGGAATCATCTTGACGGCGGTGCACAAAGCCTTTCCGAACCGTGCCTCCTTTGTCCCACAACGATTACTGGTAGCATCCTCGGCAGCGATAGGAGGGCCAGCCACGGCCGTGGCCTTGGCACAAACCAATCAGTGGTCATCACTGGAAGTGCCGAGCCTGCTGGTGGGGAATGTGGGATATGCCATTGCCACCTTTTGTGGACTTGGGTATTATGCCTTTTTCTCAAGATGACACCGCTCCTTAACTACTGTGAATTGATTCATTCTATTAGCTAAAATGTGCCGCAACAAGTTAAAATGAAAACAAAAGCTCTATAGTTAGTAGCATTAATAAAAACGATTGTCGTCAATGAATGTATTGTTATGCATGATGCGCAGCTGGTAAGGAGGGCATTATGAAACCCTGTTCAATGGACGCGTGTGAGTGCCCCCCAAAACCAAATTGATTGTCCTCGTCGTGATTGTGGATGGATGGATGCTTGGATGGTTGTTGAAAAATAGACCAAAAACCCGCCCCGCCCCGAGTCTATAATTGTCAAGCGGCTTCGGGTGATTCGGAATGTGGTCGAGACGGCTCCAAAGCACTCGTAGGAGGAATGGTAGCCAGTGCTGGACACGACAAACTGGAATCCATGGATGCTTGATTCGTGCTGGATTCAAATGAGCAATTGAAAAAGGATAGCTTGTTCTTCTTGCCTCCCAAGGTGGCACTGTCAAAGTCTAACGAGCTGCTGTTGTTGCTGTTGCTGTTGAGACTGATGCTGTTGCTGTTGTGACTGTGGATGCTGATGCTGTTGCTCATGCTGCTGCTCAAGGAACTTCCATCCAACTTGCTGCTGTTGTTTAATAGATTAGCTCCTCCTCGTCCTCCTCTTCCTAGTTTGATTTTCCCGGCCAATAAATCTTCGTCAAAACTGTCATAGTTGTTGTCGCCGTAGTGTTCATCACTACTGTCGTCGTCTTCATCGTCATCCTTGTCGTCAGAACCTTCTTCTTCACGAATAGAACACTCTAGATTGAGATCAGATCCTGAAAATCCAAAGTTGAATCCCATAGATGAACCATCCCCCGAAAGAGGCATTCGCATGCTGTTATTATGGTTGTTGTTTAAAATGTTGCTGTTGTTGTTAAAGTTGTTGAACGACATTTGCAAGTTTTGACTTCCATTGCTGCTGCTACCACTGAAATTCGAACTACTTGCGGCACTGCTTGTGCATTGAGCACCAAAGAGATCGGATAAGTCCGTCACATCTAAACTGGCCCGTTTGTTTTGTTTGTTGGGGTTGACTCCTCGACGGACACCGCCATTGCCATTGCTCCCATTGCTGCTGCCATTGCTATGCCGCATGTGGGAACCCGAACACGAACCACCCATGGCGGAAGCAAAGCCCAAGGAAGAATCTCCTAACCGCAGAGATTCATCTTCAGGGTATATCTGCAACTCTTCTCCAAGATAGTCAATAAAGGGAGAGAAACGGACATGTTTGGCAGTGTTGTTAGTGTTGCTTCTTGTAGCTGTTGTCATAGTGGCTAATTTGTGTGTATGCTAGAAAAAATATTATGATTAGAATGGTGGTTATGTTGTTACTGTAGTATGAGGTTATTATGAGGTGTTGCTTTGTAGTAGTTACTATTGTAACACGTCGTAAGTAAGGCTGCTAAATAAGAATAACGACTACCGTACTTGCTAGCTAGCTACCCTGTCTCTTATACACATCTCCGAGCCCACGAGACTAAGGCGAATCTCGTATGCCGTCTTCTGCTTGAAAAA
>ENA-ORBV01017621-ORBV01017621.1-microbial-mat-metagenome-genome-assembly--contig:-NODE-17621-length-10185-cov-4.747230_pt1 | contig 10185 bp, 8 predicted proteins | sample MGYA00237777_ERZ505514 | MGnify/ENA primary metagenome ERZ505514 (study PRJEB26160, sample SAMN06269048) | microbial mat metagenome | isolation source: Oligotrophic lake microbial mat | place...
GATTCTATTTATACCCAGGAGTCCTGTACTTATCTTGGTATTCTTGAAGTCATAACGAATTTCAACGCATTCAATTATTCTTTTTGCCTTCAAACTTTCAAGAGTTCTTGAAACAGGTATCTTCTTCAACTTCAGGCTACGATCGCTTTTCAGGTCATCAATCAGTAGTTCGTAGTCACGATTTAATCTGATTAGTACCTTCTCATCTTCTGATAATTCATTCTCTTCGGCATCACCCACACTAAATCGATACTCTTCTACTGCCAAAATACCAAGCTTTATCAGTTCATCCAATTCTTTTTGAGAAATAGTCGGGTCAAGAGATTTGAAGTGTGCTAAAGATAAAGGATTTCCATCCAGTTTGCCATAGCGGCTTTTCCTTCTATTCCTTAAGAGTAAATAGCAAATATCTTTTTGGCGCTCAGTTGTATCAATAATGTCCCAAGAGTGGACAGTTGTATCCCCATTCCGTAGGTCGTTGAACAGAAAGTAGTCATTAAACCCATTTTTGCTTGACAAGCTCATGGACTTGATTGGGATCACTTCACCAAACAAGTTCTTCTGCAATATTTCCTCTACAGCATCAATATCTGACACCTTGAGACCTAAGATATCTGCAAGCTTTGTTTTATGATCTAATGGAGAAGGAACTCTAAAGTTATTGTAGAACTTACTCTCTTTAAAACCTACAATGTAGACTCGGACTCGACTTTGAGCAGCACCATAATCGTAAGAGTTGAGAATATAGGAGTTGACGGAATACCCAGCTTGCCGGATTCGGTTCAAAATATAAGACAGCGCGCCTTGATTTCTGGGATCGACAAGACCCTTCACATTTTCAAAAATGAAAGCTTTGGGTTTTGTCTGTTGAAGCAGATAGATTGTATCGTTCCAAAGTTGTCCCCTATCGTCATCAAAACCTAAGTTTTTGCCTGCGATAGACCAACTTTGGCATGGAACACCAGCAGTCAGTAAGTCATGGAAGGGTAGCGCTTTAATTTTGGTAATATCACCAAAATTACTTGAATCATCTTCACCAAAGTTTTCACAATAGGATGCGATCGCGTCATTGTCTACTTCACTAAATCCTAGACAATGCCCACCATTATTTTCGAGCGCTATTCTAAACCCGCCTATCCCGGCAAATAGATCTAGAAATGAAAATAATTTATTCTCTGTGTTCATCTCACTTAAGAACCTGTTCATCAAGGTGGTCTGGCGGTTCAATCCCCAAGAAATCTCTGTAAATTCGTTCCCTATAGTCCTTGCCTAAAGAGTTTATCTCTGCAACAAATTTACTGTAAGTTCCTTCACCACCAATCAGTTCCCAAAATTCATCACCGATCAAAACAGATTCGTCTTTGCGCATGTCAAACCATCGCGCAGGGAAGCTCCATTTGTAGTCCTCTTTCTTACCATAAGGGTTGTAAGCAAGAGCATAAAAAGCATAGTCAACCTCTTGGGGTTGCATCGCAAGAAGTTTGAACATTTTTTCTTTGCTCACCTTAGTTTGATCACTATTAGGCAGCGGCGCTTTCAATTCAAACGCGTACTTTTTCTTTGTTTTCTGACTATCAATAAAGATATCGCAGACTACTGAGGTGGGGATGAGTTCTCCCCCACCTGCTTGTATGTACTTAAGTTCCTCTTTCCAGTCAGGTCTTTTCCTTTCTTTTCCCTTCTCCTTATGTTCTAGCCTGTTAAGCACTTCTTGAATCCGTCTCAAGCTTTCATCGCCAACAGTTCCAGTAACAACATGCCCTACAGCGCAATTACCATGGGCTTCTAGCGCCACAACTCTAGCCAATCTCTCCCAAACTCCACCAAACGGCGTAACAAATCTTCGCTCAAAATGAGATCCTTTGAATATCTCATCTGGAACCAACGCCGCATAAAGAGGTTTGGCTGCGCGATGTTTTTCCACGATAAATGGCTCTTTGACCAAAACCTTATCCAAAACCCTATCCATGAGATCGGATATCACACTTTTGATTGCTTCGGCTATGCGGTCTTGCTGCTCTTCCGCCATTTGAATAGGGTTGTATATTTTGTGAAAAACTTCCGCATTGTATCACTCTTGCAAATTTTGGTTGCTTAAGGCATCTCAACCTCTTCTGTAAAGGACAGCTTGTTCAGTTTACAGTCGCCGCTACCAACTCCTCTGCCCGCTTCGGAATCTCATGCACCAAAAAGTCATACGCCATGATGGTATTAGGGAAAATCGCCCGCGCTTCTTGCAACAAGTCATTCAGCCCGATCGCGTTGCCCGGTGCATAGCGCGGACTAAAGTGGGTCATAATCAATTGCTTGACTCCTGCCCCCAGAGCTACCTGTGCCGCCATAGTGGAAGTAGAGTGCAACCGCTGATAGGCCATCTCCGCATCTTGATGGGCAAAGGTGGCTTCATGCACCAATACATCAGCATCTTGCGCTAGCTCTACGGCATTGTCGCAATATACAGTGTCGGTGCAATACACAAATTTTCGCCCCACTTGAGTGTCTCCACACAGGTCAGCGCCGTTGACTATGCGTCCGTCTGGTAGCGTCACAACTTCGCCCCGCTTCAGCTTGCCGTAGAGCGGTCCCGACGGAATACCGAGGGCGGTTGCTTGCTCTACGTTAAACCGTCCTGGCTTGTCTTTTTCGGCAATTCGGTAGCCAAACGCGGGCACCCGATGGGTGAGGGGCAGGCAGCTGACCGTATATTCGTCGTCTTCAAAGACAACGCCAGGTTCTACCGTATGCACTTTTACGGGATAGGAAAAATGGGTTTGAGAATAGCGGCCGCACGCGCGCAGATATTCGCTGAGGTTGGGTGGTCCATAAATGTCAATCCGGGTAGGGTTACCCGCAAGGCCGCAGCTGGCCAATAACCCCATCAGCCCATAGGTATGATCGCCGTGCATGTGGGTGACAAAAATTCGAGTAATCTGGCTGACGCGCACATCACTGCGCAATAGCTGATGCTGGGTACCTTCGCCACAGTCAAATAGCCACACTTCTGCCCGCTGGGGTAGCTGCATGGCAATGCTGGACACATTGCGCGATCGCGTCGGCACTCCCGAACTGGTTCCCAAAAATGTAATCTGCAAGGCTGCTACCTACCCCTACACCAAATGCTTCAATCATAGCGTCAGGGTATACCCAACTCCAGATGAAAAGCCTGTTTAGTCAAGCCGAACGCCTCTGAATCGGTCTCAACCTCACTTTGGTAGATTTCTCCGGAGCAAAAGTTAGAGTTGCGGAACAAAGTAGAATAGCGGAACAAATCAGCACCCGTAGACCATCTTTAAGCATTAAAGGCACTCAACTTTAAGCATTAAAGGCACTCAACCGCGAAAAAACGGAGAAAACATCGGAGATTGCGGATGACCAATAGGAGCAACCCCTGTAGACTTCCTCATGCAAGCCCATCTATAGTTTTTTATTCTTTAAGATCTGCTTTTTTAAGATCTGCTTTGAATTTAGCTGGCAGTGCTACAACAAGAAGGTTTGTAGCATCTGCCCCATTTTTTAGCTGATCGGTTTTCTGTTTATTGTTCCTGAATGTATGAGGTACTGGCGGACATGACATCTGCACAAAATCCCGGCTTGAAGCAGTTCCTAGTGCCGTTATTGCGGTGGGGTAAGCAGTCTTGGTGGCTCACCTTAGCGCTATGGCTAGTGGCAATGGCACCCGCCCGAGCGGCGCTTGACCTGCGAGTGGCGGTTGAACAAAATGTCAGTGCGGTGCAGGTAGGCAGCGCTACTAATGCGCTGCTCAAAGATAGTTCTGGGCAGGTATTAGCCGAAGTCCAAGGCGGCACAGCGCTGGTTGCCAATGCAGAAGGGGGCAGTGTCGCCATCAGCCGCTGGCGTTCGGGCGGCATTTGGATTGAACCTCAAGGTGATGGGTTAGTTTGGATTGGCGATCGCTGGTATCGCGGCAAAGTCTACATTGTGCCGACGGCGGGCGGCTTAACCGCCGTTAACTACGTCGATTTAGAAGAATATCTCTACAGCGTGTTGGGCGGCGAAATGCCCACCAATTGGCCATTAGAAGCACTCAAAGCCCAGGCCGTAGCGGCGCGTTCCTATGCGCTCTATCAACGGCAGACGGGAGCCAATACGGTGTTTGATGTGGGCGATACCACCCGCTGGCAAGTATATGGCGGCGTCAAGGAAGAAACCAACACCACGGTAGCGGCGGTGCAAAGCACTCAAGGTCAGGTGCTAACCTACAATGGGCAAATTATCAACGCCGTCTTTCACTCGTCATCTGGTGGGTATACCGAAAACGTGGAAGATGTATGGCTGACGGCTTTACCCTACCTGCGGGCGGTTCCCGATTTTGATCAGGCAGCTCCTGTGTTTCAATGGACTAAAAATTTCTCGGCTGACCAAATGCGGCAGAGAATTACGGGTGTGGGCAATATCACTACGTTTAGGGTTGAACGAGTCACCCCCCAAGGTCGGATGAAGAGCGTGCGCGTGATCGGCGATGCTGGCCAACGGGTGTTGAGCGGAGATCAAATGCGGCAGGCGCTAGACCTGAGAAGTACGCTGTTTACCATTCAGCCACAGTCCGGCCAGGTTGCTAGCGCCCAAGGTGCGGCTTCAGGCGGCTTTCAGGTGATTGGTGGGGGCTTTGGCCACGGTTTGGGCATGAGCCAATACGGAGCCTATGGCATGGCGCTGCAAGGGATCAACTATCGAGATATTGTGTTGCACTATTATCAAGGCACCGTGCTGTCGCAGATTCGGGTGCAATAGTCGAGCTGCTCTACTGTTACTGGTAAACCCTACTGCTAACCACCACCGTGATCAATCCAGGCTAAAACTCGATTCCAAGCCCACCAGGGATCAAGGTCGTGGGCCTGAGCCTGACCCGCTTTACTGCTGATGTAGCCTACATGCCCGCCGTGGGGGGTCACCACCAAATCAATCGCTGGATTGGCAGCACAGGCCGCTTCCAGCTCGGGCACAATGGTGGGGTCAAACATCGGATCGTCGGCGGCATACAAAATCAGCGTCTTTTTTTGCAGCTCTGGCAACAGCGGCAGCGGGCTACTGGCTGCGTAGTATGCTTCTACCGATGAAAACCCCAATCGGCCAATGACTAATTCTTGATCAAATGTCCAAATGCTCTTGACTCGCGCTAAAGCATCAGGGTCGATCGCGTCTGGATGCAGTTGATAGATCCGCTGCGCCAGCTTTTTCAACTGCCGCGTAATGGCTTGCTCTAGCTGTCGTCCACCTGGGTTTTCCATTAAGTAGGTGAGCGATCGCGCCGAATCTAAGCTGGGGCAAATCACAGCGCCGCCGCCAATCTCGGACGCCGTTAACCCCAAGTCTGCCCCCCAGTCGGCAACCGTTTGCGCGGCCTGAATAGCCCACAAGGCTAGCTGCCCACCCAGCGAAAATCCGGTGAACCAGAAGGGAGCCGGACAGCCCATGGCTTTCGCTTTGGCAGCAATCCGGACAAAGTCTTCTCCCTCATATAACCCGTCTGAGGTCAAGGTGGGCGATAGTTCAGCGGTTTTGCCATGCGCCCGCCAGTCAAACAGCACCACAGCATACCCCTGAGCAAAGGCTTTACGTCCTAACAAGCGCAGAAACCATTGGTCATCCAGGTTCCCCGTAATCCCGTAGGTGCCGACAATTGTCCCTTTTGGCTGCTCAGGCATGGCGATGATGCCAAATAGGGGCACATTCCCAGCACCCGAAAATGTTTGCGGTTGATAGGTCGGTTCTGGCACCGTGATGGTCTTTTCCCAATCACGGCTCGCCTTCAAGGCGGCATAAAGGGTCATAGCCAGACCGTTGCTCAGCCCCAGGGGGGGAAGATAGGGCGGAATATTCATCAATCGCTACTACAAGATGCGTTTACACATCTTTATGGTAGTTCGCTGGCTGCGACTAGCGTTCTAGCCGCTTGCGCCATTCGGCATCAATTTTGTCTGATTGTGCCGCTTCTTGCTCGGTCAGGTCAGTTTCGGTTGAGTAGGCCAGATTGTCCTGGCTAACAATGGTTTCAGCCGCAAACTGTTGGGCGTAGGCCATTTTTAGCTGCAACGCTGCTCCGCCTTGGTTCAAGTTTTCCGCCAGCTGCTGACGTCGTTCATTGCGAGCTGCGAGCTTTTGGTTGCGCTGTTGAATCCACCAGTAGCGCACCAGCGGCACCGCTAAAAAGCCGATGCCGTAGGCCAACAGCAGGCCATAAATCCCGCCTACAAAGGCCACCAATCCACCCAGTTGTCCGGCAATGCCATTGCGCAACAGCCAACCCAGCACCAGTGCGCCAATCAGGTTAAATGCACCCAATCCCGCTGCCAGCATAGTCTGCCCAGATGTGGCTTGACTGAAGCGCCAGAGCGATTCTTTGAGGTAGGCGGCGATCGCAGCGGGTCTTTGTTGGGCTGCTGTCACCTGAAGTTCGGGGAAGTGATACACAATCTGGCCGTCGGGGCTAACTTCGGGCTGGCCGTTGAACCGAATTAGCACAGGCAACATGTAGTCTTCATCATCGGCCAGCAGCCGGCTAGGTAAATCTAGGTACGGAGCCATCTGTTCGGCTACCACGGCACCGCCATGATTGCGGATCACCGTGGCGATCGCCCGCCAGCGACGTTCATCCAAATCGGCATTGGGATTACCATCGCCAAACAAGAACGAAAATACCGCTTCCAAAAAGTTAAGTTTGCGCGGCTCGTTTCCAGCCAAGCGTTGGCGGCGAGTGTCGTAATAATTGGGCTGAAAAATCAGATACCACTCCGGCCCAATCCAGAAATTGGGTAGAAACGCCATGCCCCCACCATCAAAGCCGCGATCGTCATCGTCTCCCTGAGCCGATTTCATCGCCGTTAGCACCAGCACAATGGCGATCGTAATCAGCAAAATTGACGCAACTAATGCCACCCCAAAGGACATGCGGATGATGTAAAACAAGATCTGCCAAACCTTACTCCACCATGCCTGAACCCGCAGCCGAAAATATTTATTTTGTAATACAGAGCGGAAATTTTTGGGAAACAGGTAGGCAATTTCGCCCGCCTCCGATACCTGCATATGGCCACCAGCCTCGGAGGCGAGCGTCAATAGCCCCTGTTCGGCTAATTTCACATCCAGCCCGGCCTGAGATGCCACGTCTCCAGCCGTCACGCGATAATCCAGCGTTTCAACTGCTTTCATCAAACCAGAATCGGGAGTCATGTCTTTCTCTCACTGCACTCTTTAGAGCTTACTTCCACTCTAAATTACTTCCACTCTAAATTACTTCCACTCTAAAGAGTGCTAAGTCGAAACGACAACGAAGGAATTCAATTGGGCAACTATAGAAATTCTCTATGGTCAACCTCTAATGGATTGATGGAGATAAACAGCAATCGGCGTCTCCCTCAATTTTCAACCAAAAAACTAGCTCTAACGACTTCTAACGGACAAAAAGACCATACAGATGCAGCTTATGCATTCAGGCAATTCTCTAAACGCATACGGCAGTGGCATTTCATCCTAAGGTGCGATACCCCTAAAGCAGAGGGAGATCTAAACTTGACCCGGTTAACTTTATTGCTCTCCATTCTGGAATCGATGATGGCGATCGCCTGATTTCAGGGTGCCTCAGACGCGTGTGTGGGTTCACTCAATATTCAGTTTGCTTACTCCGGGATAGCAACCCAAGGATAATCATGGAAACGACGAAGCAGAAAAATTCTACCAACGAATCAATGAGTTTGACCTCTACAGTTCCTCAAGGCAGCGCTGATTTTGATAATTGGGCGATCGCTGTACGAGCACAACTGTTGGCCTCACTCCGCAAGCGCGGCGGACGCTTTTAAGCGGCGTAGGTCTAAAACTCATTGCTTTAGCCCACCGACCTGCTTTAGCCCACCGGCCATGAAATTGGGCCATGAGATTGCGCTATGAAATTGGGGATGCATCAGGTTTCTGGATTGATCCGGTTCTGGCGATATCGATGAATTGCTGCAAGATAGGGGATGAATGCCCCTGTCGCCAAACAATAGTTAATGGATTGGCTGTCGGCTGCTCTTGAAATGGGCGATAGACTACTCCTTGGCGTCGAAGATTCTGCACGCTGGACGGCAGAATACTGATGCCAATTTCGCCTGCAACTAGCCCCAAAATTGTGACCATAAAGATCGCTTCTTGAGCCACCTTAGGGACAAATCCTGCCTGAGCACACAGATAGTAAATTTGCTCCGACAAACCAGACACAACTGGACGCTGGGGCATCACAAATTCTTCGTTCGCTAGATCAATTAGCGAAATCTTGTCTTGGGCTGTTAACGGATGGTGCTGGGGTAAAACGGCAACCAGTGTTTGTTGGCAGAGCAGCAGCATTTCTAGATCATTGACGTCAGCTAGGTCAGGGGTTCGATAGATAAAAACAATGTCGGTCTGGCGATCGCGCAATCCTTGAATTTGGGAACCGCTACTTTCTTCTCGTAAAATCAGATTTATTTCTGGATAGTGTTGCCGAAACGTTCGCAGGATATTGGGCAACACACTGTTAGCAATTGAGCTAGTAAAGCCTACTGTCAAATGGCCCAATTCCCCTTGATGGATGCGTTGGGTTTTGTGGATCGCTTGTTCTAGGTTTGCGAGAGTCGAACGCGCTTCTGCTAAAAATGCCTGTCCCGCCAGCGTCACCTGGAGCGGGCGTTTTTTGCGATCGAATAGCTTTACACCCAATTCCAATTCTAGGGCTTGAATTTGCTGACTCAATGGCGGTTGGGCGATCTGCAATCGTTCTGCTGCACGGCTAAAGCTCAGCTCATCGGCAACCGCAATGAAGTAACGCAGGTGGCGAAGTTCCATAAACTCAGCAGAATACTTTTAAAGTATAATTGTATGCCAAAACTAGTATTTGACATATACTAAGGACTTTTTTACAGTGAGCATGACGGGTACAAAGACACGAAGATTTGAATGCCCCATGTTTCTGAGAGAGGTTTTCTATCATGTCAGGCTTAATTCGACGAGTTGTGATTGTCGGTGGCACCCATGGAAACGAATTGACCGGGATTTACCTGATCAAGAAGTTTCAGCAGTTCCCCCAGTTGTTGCATCGGCAAAGCTTTGAATGTGTGACGTTATTGGCCAACCCCGAGGCGATCGCGGCCAATCAACGTTATATCGATCGTGATTTGAACCGTTGTTTTGCCAACGAAGATTTGGCTAATCCAGCGTTAACGGGTTACGAAGATAGGCGTGCTAAAGAGATTGCTGCACAGCTAGGACCAAAATCCCAACCCAACGCTGACGTGATCATCGATCTGCACAGCACAACTGCAAATATGGGCTTGACGATTTTACCGTCCAGTAAACATCCCGTTAATTTGCGATTAGCGGCCTATCTGAGTGCACTGAATCCGTTGGTTCGCGTTTGTTGTGGGGTGCAATGCAATCAAGACGCTCCGATGTTGCGATCGCTCTCACCTTTGGGCTGCACAATTGAGGTGGGTGCGATCGCCCAAGGTGTGCTCAATGCTAATTACTTGCAGCAAACAGAACGATTGGTTCATGACATTTTAGATTATCTCGATGCCATGAATCAGGGAGAGTTTCTGCCTGTGCCACCCAGTTTGAGCGTGTATCAGGTGATTTCATCGGTGGACTATCCCAGAAATGCATCCGGTGAACTGCAAGCTGTCATTCACCCCCACCTCCAGTTCAAAGACTATGAGCCGTTATCCGATGGCGAACCGATGTTTCTCAAATTTACTGGAGAAGCGATTCCTTATCGAGGAGAAACCACCGTTTATCCTATTTTTATTAATGAGGCCGCCTATTACGAGAAAAAAATTGCCATGACGTTGACCAACAAACAGCAGCTGAGGTTGGAAACTGTGTAAGTTTTCTCGGTGCAGGAAATCGGTAGGGATTGGTTTGCGGTCATGCAGCGATCGCGTCTGGCCTAGATTTAGTGAACCTCGCAATCAGCCAATCGACGATCGCTCAAGCACCCTCACAGTCGGATAGCTATGCGCCCTCTCATGATGATCTTTGGATTATCTTTTTGGTTGGGATGAAGGAACGGATAATGAGAGGAGCAAACTACAACCAAAAAAAGCCACTGAACAAATAAGCTTCAGTGGTTTTTGGCAATTAAGCTGGTGACAAGACTCGAACTTGCGACCGGCTGATTACAAATCAGCTGCTCTACCAACTGAGCTACACCAGCAA
>ENA-ORBV01017623-ORBV01017623.1-microbial-mat-metagenome-genome-assembly--contig:-NODE-17623-length-10184-cov-7.646186_pt1 | contig 10184 bp, 7 predicted proteins | sample MGYA00237777_ERZ505514 | MGnify/ENA primary metagenome ERZ505514 (study PRJEB26160, sample SAMN06269048) | microbial mat metagenome | isolation source: Oligotrophic lake microbial mat | place...
TTTCAAGCAGAAGACGGCATACGAGATTCGCCTTAGTCTCGTGGGCTCGGAGATGTGTATAAGAGACAGGGCATATGTAAAGATGACAGCATTGCAGTGTCCAACAACAAACTTCCCTACAATGACACACTCGAATGGAGAACCAAATTCCAAAACGCAGCAAACAGACTAGCTGGAGGCAACTGCCTACAATTCACCTGGAGCATGTGGCTAGATAAATCAAGATGAGAGATAAAACAATGCAGAACAACCGACAGACATCAATCAAAACAGGAAACTGCTTCCCGTGTCTGGACACTGAACTTGTTTGGGCACACAATGGAGACCTACAGTTCCGAGTGCATCTCAAACTAAACCAACAATTGAAATGCCTAAACAGAGACATCATCCACACCAAAGCATGCTTCAAAGCCATTCCTTCAGGTGTCTACAAATGATTGTCCAAACTGACAACAATGACGGAAACAAACAGAAATCTATCATTGGACAAAATCTACCTACAACACTTACAAACTCTGCAACATGCAGGTCAGTCTCGCCACCAAAAAAGTCCCAACATTGACTGAACAACTGCTACACAATGAAGAAGCCAAAACTACTAAACAAGTTAAGGATCATTTCAACAACAAACGAAACTGTTGGATAAGAGAGACCTGCTTGTGATGAAACAGTTCAGTTTATTAGAAATTATTAGCACTGCAGTGCTGCTAGCTATTGTAGTTGTAGATCTTTCTGGAGTCTTCCATGCTGTTGACTAAGCTACACTTCAAGCTACCCACAGGTGCACACCTGCTCCTTATGGAATACCAGCTGTACCAGCTGTGCTTCCAACAGAAACAGACGGAGAGCAATCTGCTTTTGTATTGGATCATGTTCCAAAATCTGGTCTAAACCTGTCCATTCAATCATCAAAAGCATCAAAGACAAATTCAACCTCCAATGGCTGAGAGTGTCTATGTCCTACCACAGATTCACCAACCTAAGAGAGATCTATCAAGGAGATCTATCCAGGAAACTCACAGTTGGACTAACCTCCCAAGACTTTGAAGAACCTCTACCCTGCAACTGAAGAACAGGAGGAACTGGTGAATGTGGCTAGAACAACACGTGTAGGAATTCTGCATTGCTAGTGGTGTGCAAAGTCAAATGCAACAACACTGGAAAAGCATGCATAGGAAACATCCAACAAAAGTTCAAACAAAGAATGACACAGTGCTTCAATGAAGTTCAAAAGCTTGTCAAGCTTGGTGAAAAATCTGATTCATGCGCCAAACACTTTGCAACCCAATTCAATGATGCAAATCCATCCCCCGTCAACCAACGTGGAGGAACAACCTACATCATCATCTGGCAACCCAGTTAGTTATCATTGTGGTCAAAACATTCGCAACCAAAAACTGTGCCTTGTGTGCTAAAGAAAGAATTGCAATTCTTAAACAATTCAGATCCAACCCACAACTTCTTTTCAACTCTAACAACGAGATCTACAATGTGTGCAGACACAGACAGCATTTCCATGTGTGTGTAAAGCAGACCACCCCCAGCACTGATGAGTCAATCAATGAAAAAAGAGCCAGCCCAACACACGAAGTTAACACAGATTTTACTAGGTGCACTAACTGGGAGCACTCGGAGGACCAACAAAAAGAAATTATTTTCTATTTATTTCCAAAGCACTAGCTTTGGAAACAATTCCAATAATTTACTATAAATCAATCACTCTTTGCTGCTCAGCAGGAAGACATTTCAATGGCACCTCTTCTTTCAGTTCTCAGCAAGAATGATGTTGATGTCACTCTCTAGCACAAAGACATAAACTCGCTAGGCAAACTGGTTATTTTTTGTTGCAAAAGAGACATCGGTGAACAATTGAATGACAGGCAGCTGAACGCAATGCCACAATGCAGTTGTCCTTTCATAATTTTTGTTCTTCAGCAAGATATGACCTATCTTGGTAAAAGTTGGCTTGAATGGACAGAACTGGTCAATGTACCAAAAAATCTTTAGTTTGCCCTCTAGATTGCACACCATCAAGTAAGCACAGGCAGGGCTACAAAGACATAGAAGATTAGGTGAATTAAAAGGGATACCCATGCATGTGTTTGGGCTATTGTAACATGCATCTGGAGAAGAAGGCAAGAATCAGCATCGTTGAGATTATTGCTGCCTTCTGGACTTGATGTAGCATTGTAAACTTGAAGAAAAATTATTGAAAGTGCACCAACTGTTTCTAGAAGAAATTTTGCCTTCAAGTTGGAAAGTCTTCAGCCATGCGTTTGCCTCTTTTAGCATCTTTGGATCTCACTTTTGCTAAATGATGTGTGGGTTGTTTTGGATCTCACTGTTATCCAATGGACATTGTTGGTGTTTGCAGCCTTTAACATTGAGATTATGAAGAGAGGCAAGTTATTCATTGAAAAATACATTAGATGGTGCATGGATCACACATGCCAAATGTGCATAGGTCATTCTAGAACTGCTAAGAGATCAATCATCCATGGGTGCATCATAGAAATCTCCAAGAGTGTATCAACATCAATTGCCAGCAGCTCTGGCTTCAGTTCGAGGGCCACAATACCTGTTGATCTCAGTTTGATTTTTTTTTTTGTGCTGTAACTGAAACATATCCAATGACAAGGAGATCTACTGACTCTTAAAAAGTCCCTGAAACCTTACAAAAATTTGATCAACCATATCCATTGTGTGTTTGTTTATGTGGCACATACAGTTGTAAGTGTGCCCTTCAGGCGCATTTGTAATGTGTCACCCACAAATATAAACCAACAGTCTTGAAAGAGTACTTCTTCATGGGGAGCTTAGCTCCATCAGCAAACTGAAAAGCATGCATCCAAAGCAAGAGTAGATGAATGTTGAGATTGAATTGTTTTTGGATATCAACATGTTCATTAACTGAAGCTATAACATCAACTTCATTGAAGAGGAGGTCAGCAATGGGGGGCACATAAACATGGACGTTACTGCCAAAAGCATGGGTATCAAGAGCATTGGGAATAGTCGTATGTGGTAAACTTGCATTGTGGCTGCACATCATAACTTTGCTTTTTGTACTTCCATAATTTAAGAGAATAGGTTAAATGGCAGTGTGATTGCCAAAGTTAACCATGACCTTGTAGTCAATCCAGTCAATAACACTAGTAGGGTCTCTGATATGTTTGCTGCATTTTCATGTGACACTTGTGCTAGCATTTGTGCGAACACTCCAGAAGAGACTTGTCAGAACATATCACAATGGGATGAAATGTTTCAAAGTCATCTTGCAGGTGTGTCAGGTCAATTGGCAAAAGCAAGAAGAGCAGTGCCAAATAAGAATAATGTTTTGTGATGTTTGAACGGACATTTAGATGTTCCTGGCAGATGACGTTCAGTTGTCTTGTCACAAAGAGCAAGCAAGTTACTCTCCCACTTCTCAACATGTGGTGCATGTTAAATGAACACATCAATTGCAAATATGATCACAACTGACACATGAACTATGCTAGTGTCAGGTTCCATACGCTCTGTTCATGATAGCAAGATCCACACTCATAGATAGTGAAATTAATTACTAGATGGTCTTGTATCAGATGACTTTGGCTTTCTGCTTTGACTCATTCACAGAATGCAAGTGTTCTTGAAAGCTGTTGATTCTGAACTGTACATGTTTTTGTGGTTTATGAAACATTGTAAATGTTGGTGTCTCTCTGCTTCTAGAATGAGGATTTATGATAAGTAAGTTATACAAAAAACAATCAACTTGTTGGTCTAACTGAACTGATTGGGAGACCATGTTTAGGAGCAAATGAAGATTAGTTTTTCCTAAGTATTGTGCCCTACATAAAGTAGATTGATGACCTCAAGAGACTTACTATGTTGTCTCATTTGGCAACAAAAGTAAGATCATTGGCGCCTCTTTTGCCTCTACTGTGAGAAAGAGTGTGAGCAAGCTCATGATTTCTCCATTTTTTGAGACCGAATTCAGAATTGGTTCACAACCACATGCTAAAACATTTGTCTGTCCCCCTTCATGTCAAAGAGTTACAAAGTACCACATCTTTTCTTTTCAGTTGGCTTGAGTAACTGACAATTGCAAGTGCCAATCTGTCAATGTTTTAGCTCAGTCCACCACAAGCATTAACTGTGCTTGAACACAATTGGTGTCTTGATTGTTGCACGATAAGTAAAAGTAAACTATGACATTTGCAACAGATTGACTTAGTCTGACAAAAACTTGGTGAACAAAACAAACAACAGAAGTCTTTTGATCTCATGTTGTGACTTGGACATCTGATGATCACTGAACCATATGCAAACAAACCAGTTATGCTGAAACATCTATAAGCATGATAAAAAAGAAGCATAGCAGATGTTATCAATTGTGCTTTACCATTGCAAGTTTGCCAGCTAAGCTCTTGGGAAGCTAAGGGCACAGCTCTTTCTAAAGCATCAAGTTTTTAAAATGAAAATGCAAGTAGGATAATTTTCAAGGTGATTGTTCTAAGAAAAGTCAAGATTGAAATGGACATTGCCTACATTTACTAGCACCATTCCCAAGGAATAGAATAACATTCTGTTCTTATCAGATTCTGTGAGATTAAACTGAATGACAATTAAGAAATCATATTCAAATCCAACATCTGCACATCTGACATATGCAAATGAACCTTAGAACACTTCATGGGGGATATAGGTTGAGTCGCAATGGCACATCAACATGATGTTATGATGACAATGTCTAGAAAACTATGTCAAACCATTCAGCTGTTTGTCATGTACCTGAGGATCACCAAGTCATCCCTGCCGGGCGCTGACATTTTTGGGAATAAATGTACTTGGAATTTGTACCTTTGTGGATAAGTTATTGCATGTTTGTAGAAATGTGCACCACTGATTTCTCTGCTTTAAAAGAAACAGCTTTGAACACGTTTCCCTTTATCAAAACTAGGAATGATTACTACATTGCTTCAATTGAGAGACTAATGAAAGAAGGATGCAACGTCAAATTGAAGTCTTTTCTGTGGAATCAGAGTGAAATATTTGGGTTCATATTTGATCACTTGAGAAAAGGGACCAAGACAGGGAAAGAACACATAAAAGCAATGTGCACAATTAGTTTTCAATTTTTTTTACCAGCAGATTGCCCACAAAAAATACATTTCATCAGAGTAGCCAATCAGCACAAAGGCAGTCAAATCATCACATGTCCTTCCCCAGGCTCCATCAACCTCACATTTAAGAGGTAGAAGAAGAGAAGAAGAACAAATCCAGCAAACCTGTAACATTGATGAGCCAATTATTGCTAACTATTAAACTTTACCTTATCTTGACTTCAGCATGATGCATGAGACACACATAGACAGAAGTTGCTACTAGCATTCATCAACAAGATGACATTGTTCCACAGGATGAGAACAGGTTTTTTTGGTTTGTGCATAAACATGTTGTGCTGCTATTGAAAGAGGGCTTTTTAATTAATTGGAAGCATTGAAGGTTTTCTTTTCATAGACTACATTAATTTTTTCCTTGCTCACCTCAACATGCCAGGTGCAATGGTTGACAAATTTCTGTTTGGAGAGCTTGATCCTACAGTGGTGCCAACCAAAGGCCAAAAATAAATTTGCTAGTGTATTGAGTTGCTAAGGTGTCAACAAAGAAGAATTGTCTCCAGTTGCGCTCATGCTAAAATTGGAAAAAGACCACCCTTGTAACTACAAGCCCTTGTGTAATAGCATCATCAAGAATTTTTAATCATTAAGAAGAAAACAAATGGTTTTCATCCTTCCAATGTCTTTCAATTAAAAGAATAAAGTTCTCCAATAAACATAGAAGTTGATCCCCAGAGTTCAAAAGGTCTAGCTGCAGTGGTGATTCAGACAAGTGCTACTAAACATAATGAAAAACTACTTATGCATCCTGATAACTGAAAACCAGAACATAGTTGACGATTGCACAGTGCTGCTGTGGGACACTAGTCAGAATGCTGTTTAGATTAAGTCGTGTGTGTGTTCTAAAAACCAAACACCAGAATTAGAGGGAAACTTGGCAACAGCAAGAATCAGATGTGCTCCCATGTACTGCAGCATCTATTGAACTGATTGCTTGCATTCCCAAGACTTGAATTTGTGATTGATTCACAAATGAACAAAAACCTAGATTGCGCAACACATTGTTTACATTTTTGTCACAAAAATAGACACTGTGCAAGTCTTTTGTAGTTTCAATGATTGCCTGTTTAGCTAGTGCTGTCTGCACAATGAAGTGATGTCCAGAGCTTCATCGCCTTAATCAGACCTATCAAAAGTCTTTCATTGGTCCTTTTTTTCAATTTAACCTTATTCTAGTGTCATTTGTAGGCTTAGCATATCAATTTCACATTAGCTCATCTTGAATTGACCTCATTGGAGCACTAAAAATTATTGGCATCAGGTTGTGACTCTCTTACAAACCAACCATGACCAGGTGCCAACTCAGACATGAACACTTCCACATTACATGCCTTGAAGGGTGGTTGATGCATCCTTTGCAATCACTTGCACTTGTCAGAGTGTGTTGGTTTACCATCTTTCATGAAACGGAAGATGTGAATTCAAAAACAAATGCAAGTTGGGACAGCCAAAAATGGTTAACAATGACATTTCGGATTTTTAAAGTTACTTTCATGCTTCTCTCTCTCTCTCAACCTCAATCCTGAGCTCTCAGTCCCGTTAAAAACTCACGATGAAGTGTGCTTGTGCAGAGTTGAACTGAAAACACATTTTGATGTTGACTCACTGCATTTGCAACTCTTGAACAATTTGCACCAAACTCTGCTTCATGACAAACCATGTGTTTGATCCACATTACAGGCAAGCTGCCTTAACACTGCTCATTTCTGTCCAGCAACATTTTGTTTTTTGCCTTCAATTCTCTCCAACAGCAGCTAGCTACTAGCAGTGTAGCTGTGTAGTTGCTTACTTAGCTAGAGTAAACCTGACAATTTGATCCACGTCAGCGCCCAAAAATCAAATCTTTCTACGTCTGCATCCAAATCTACCTTAGAGTGGTTCACAATGACTGGCGTGTCTAGTAGCATCTTTTAGTCTATGAAGCACAAAACCAAAAATAGTTTTTCATGACAAGATGGACGGAAAACCAAACAGTCCAGCCGCAGGCTCTGGATCGACACCTCTGAGGTAATTGGGCACTAGATGCACCGTGTTAGATGTCAAATCAATTCAACAAGCAGCAATAACAAGCAGTAACACAAGCAGTAATGCATACCTTAAAGGGGAATCACTGCTGCCTTACTCGCTTCAAAGCAAGCCATCACCTCCGCATATATCTCTTCTTTAGATTTCTTTGCAATGCCTGTTGGTTTAGCATCGTAGTAGCATTTCAAGATCTTTACTAGATAAGGCTTGGGGAACAAGGTTGTGTTCAAAAGATTGATATCTTTTCTTCCTTCTTCGAAATCTTCCATAATGGGCCGAAGCTTGGGCAACTCCATAGCACGTTCAGCCGCTTCTTTAGCAATGACTGATGCCTTCTTTTCTTTCAGTGCCTTCTTTCTTTCTGTCGCCTTTACTTTTTGGGCTTCCTTTTCGTTTTCGATATCAGCTGAGACCTCCGCGACTGTAGCCACGAGTTGATTGACTTCTTCGATCTGCTTCAGACGCTTGGCACTGTTCAGGCATCTAGCATATGAAGCAACGTTGCCTGAGATCATATCCAATCGGCGCTTAGCAAGCTTGTTCACTGCTCCCTTCCCCTTCACATCATATAAGATGTACCCCATAAGAACATTCTTGTAGCTGGGGCATAAGAGAGTCTTCTGATCATCTGACATTCTGGCGTCTAAATAGGATGATGGTTCCAACGGTTGGTTCCTATTCGCGTCCCACATCGTTTGAGCTGTGTGGTTCGTCATGTGAGTGAAGAGCTTCTTTTGAAAAGACTTGTCACTCTTATCTTTCAAGTAAGCATCCATGAGTTTTTGGGGAGCCCAATGAAAGAAGTCTCGAACGTTCTTGCTCTTCACGGCTGGCTCTTCTGGCTCTTCTGGGACCTTTGCTTCAACTTGGGCTTGGACGTTTGTAGATACAGTTCCATCTTCGTGCACCGTGACAGTGCCATCATCATGTACAATGACGCTTGGATCCTCTTGTGCCACAAGATAACAGGCTCAAAGCTTGTGGATGTCTTCCTAGCTTTACATAACGGGCAAGGCCAACGACAGTTCCCTTTGTCCAATCAACCTTTGCATCGCACAAAGCTGCAGTTTCATAGACGCCCTTGATGATAGTAAGAACCTCGTGTCGATGTTCCACAGACATGTTCACCCAGCAGGCAGGCATGGCATCAAATAAGGAAGTTCTTTTTGTAAAGAACTTCTCGCCTGAAGATAGTACTCCTCTATCATCCAATCGTTTAATCCATTCCTTGAACCCAACTCGTGTCGATGGCTGAGTGTTGACACGAGCGTGAGAGCCTTGCCAGTCAGCCTTAGATACTTTGAGCTGTGCATTAATGGCCAAGGCAATAAGGCTCCACTGATCGACTTTCTTGCCCAATTTGCGCCGGATCAATTCAAGGTTGGCTCGCATGTAACACTTGTCTTTCTTCGCGACATTTTGGTCGTACGACTGGTTCACTTGAGACGTGTCCCCTTCCTCTTTGACAATTTGGATCTTGTGCTTGGCGAACAACTCGTTGGCCTTGTCGATGATGTGAGAGCCGAATCCATCACAGGTGATGGTCATCCACCAATCAGGATGGTCCTTTATCACTTCCATGCTGCGAATACCCTTGGCAAATTCGGGAACCAACGCCAAATAAGCCTCGTCCGTCATGTAAGCTGAGGGGGACATGATGACTTGAGAACCAGCTGGGCACTGTTCTTTTAGGAGCTTGGTAATGCTGGGTCTATCCATTCTCGTTCCCTTTGCTAAAAAGGTAAAGGGACCTTGGTTACCAGACGCCAAACCAATTCGTAGACTCGTAATGGATGTACGACTATCATCCGTGTTCTTCTCAGTCTTCTTCTTTGTTTGAGAGGCTATGACACGAACGCTTCCATCAGCGTTGGCCATCAAACAAGTCTCGTCTAGATTGCCCAAGAAGTGATCTTTCACCTTCTCGTATTCTTCTGCGGGTAGGTTCACTCGCTTCTGAAACTCTAAGGCTTCTTCAATGCACGTGTGCCACCTTAGTTGTTGGTCGATGGTAATTTGGGTTCTTTTTGTTGTAGTGGCCTGAGCTTTGACAGTACGGCCGAAATTCTTGACACCAATCAACTGCTTTTTTCGAACCAAATAATCAAAGTGGTTCTCGGCAGCTGTTCGATCGTTTATTTGTGCAAGTTCCATCACGAGTGTAATGGCCTCGTTCCGCGACATCCCGATGTTGGCTTCATCTCGATAAATAAGAGCACTTGCCAATAATTCAATATCATTTGCATGTAGAAGGCCTTTGCCGCCTCCCCGACATTTTGGGAAGATGTCTTCTCTGTACAATTGGTGAATTGGTTTATTCTTTTCTTTGGCAACTGCTTTAAAGCGATCGACGTGTCGCTGAAGAGTAGTCCTCGGAATAATTGAGATAACTTCCGAGTTCGCGGCGTTCTCATCGTTGTCCTTCCCCCGAGTTATTGATTGGTTTTTGGCAGCAATGTGCCCAAGAACAGTGGTCTTTAATAAATGGAAATTCTCAGGTAAATTCCAATTAGCATAGCACGTTTTGGTTCCTTGCTTCCCTTTCGCGATGACATCTTTGCGTCTCATGTTCATCGGAAGAGTCTTGGCCACAACAGGCCTGCCTTTCGCCACCCGCCCAAAACACCCTTCGATCTTGCCATTCTTCTTAGCGGCCAACTGCTGCTGTCTAGTCTTGAACGCTAACAGTTTCGTCACCATCTTGATAGGCTAATCTTATTATCAATTAATCAGATGCTGTAGTACAGTGAGCTTGACTGTAGCGTCAAGCGTATCTTGAGTATGCTAAAGAGAAAAAAAAGCACATTCTTATTCACTAAGTAATGCTAGAAGAAGAATCATTTTTTCAGTTCGGAATCTTCGAAACACACAAACCGTTCAGATCTGTCGCCGGCATGCTAGTCGTGTCACGCCAAGTATTATTAGCTGAATAGATAGATCAGACTTAGACGAATCCAACGCCGGTGCGCATTTGATTTTATATAAAATATTCATCTC
>ENA-ORBV01017625-ORBV01017625.1-microbial-mat-metagenome-genome-assembly--contig:-NODE-17625-length-10182-cov-5.775062_pt1 | contig 10182 bp, 5 predicted proteins | sample MGYA00237777_ERZ505514 | MGnify/ENA primary metagenome ERZ505514 (study PRJEB26160, sample SAMN06269048) | microbial mat metagenome | isolation source: Oligotrophic lake microbial mat | place...
GGCAAGGAAGGTGGAGGCGGAGGAAAGAACAAGCAGGGCAAGGAAGGTGGAGGCGGAGGAAAGAACAAGCAGGGCAAGGAAGGTGGAGGCGGAGGAAAGAACAAGCAGGGCAAGGAAGGTGGAGGCGGAGGAAAGAACAAGCAGGGCAAGGAAGGTGGAGGCGGAGGAAAGAACAAGCAGGGCAAGGAAGGTGGAGGCGGAGGAAAGAACAAGCAGGGCAAGGAAGGTGGAGGCGGAGGAAAGAACAAGCAGGGCAAGGAAGGTGGAGGCGGAGGAAAGAACAAGCAGGGCAAGGAAGGTGGAGGCGGAGGAAAGAACAAGCAGGGCAAAGAGAAGGAATCCAAAGAGGGGAAGAACAAGAACAAGGTAACTAAAGGTCTTGTGTCATGTGCTGCCGTGCTGTGCTGTGCGATAGCTAATGTTTTTGCTGCTACTGAATGGGATTGACTTGTTTAGAACAAGGGCAAGGGTGGCAAAAGTGCCGTCACAGGTGATCCTCATTTCGTCATGTGGGACGGGCACAAGTTTGATGTAAGTGACGACGATGCCTGTTTTCCTGTTCCCACACCTGTTTTGTATGCCGGTGTTTTCTGTTTCTCACACGCATCTGGTGCCGTTTTGTTTTGTTTTGTTTTGTTTCAGTTCCATGGTGGATGCGACATGGTCCTCCTTCAGAACCCTGATTTCAACAATGGCCAAGGCTTGTACATTCATATCCGTACCAAGATTGTTCGCTGGTAAGTGACGGATACCTCTGTAGCCAAGGCGACAATACGTGTATCTCTATGTATCATTCGACTCAAACTCTTTTTGTTTTCTCGTCGCCTTGTCAACTACTAAAGGTGGTCTTACGTAGAGGTACGTTTTGATGCTGTATAATCCTGTGTGCGAACAAGATTTATTCTCCAACACTGTGCTCATCTAATGAATCCATCCATTGTGATATTACAGACGGCTGTTGTGCAGATTGGTGAGGATACCCTAGAAGTGATGGGTGGAGTAGAAGACAAGCGATACTGGGTCAACGGCATCCCCGGCGAACAAAAGTTGGAAGTTAGCGGCATGCTCCCATTTACCATTGGAGGCAATGCTGTCCGTTTCCGCTTCCTCGATAACCGATCCTTCCAAATCAAGATTTTCTTGCATGACGAACAGAACATTGTCCTCAAGGCCGTCAAGGACTTTATGCGAGTTGATATTGAGAACCCACAATCTGACTCGTTCATGAACAGTGCTGGTCTCATGGGATCGTTCGAGGTCGGTGGTATGTTGGCCCGCGATGGCAAGACTGAGATCAACAACCCCAATGACTTTGGAATCGAGTGGCAAGTTCGTGCAGATGAACCCATGCTTTTCCACAAGGTCGATGGTGTCCAGCATCCGGAAACTTGTGAAATGCCCTCGCCTGTGAAGGAGAGCCGTCGTTTGGAAGGTTCCCTCAGCCGCGAGCAAGCCCAGGTTGCCTGCGCCAGTGTTGACAAAGATGACATGGAAGCTTGTGTTTCGGATGTCATGGCCACGAACGATGTCGACATGGCGGGTGCCTTTTAAGCATTTTTCCATGGCTAGCTGGGCTAGCCGGCCGGCCATCATAAACGAGAGATCGTGAAAGTGAGTACGCTCCTTTGCAAGAAAGTTGCAAAGTATATAACGAAGTAAAGAGCTACTACGTAAACATTATATTTAACATTTATCCCAATCTGATTTGCACGGTAGCCAGTAGCCTCCGTCCAAGGAGCCCAACTAGCTAGCAGCATTCCCCCCATCCAAAGTGATAGAGTACTACAGTAGTAGGTCCAGCTGGCTAGTTATTCTACATAGTAAAAGGAATCCCAAATGGTTGCACATAGCGAGTGAGTCAATGCATGGATCGAGTGAGCGCACGAAAATAATAAATCAACGATTCGAATGGAGTGGAATAGAACTCAATAGAACGCCACGAAGCAAGAGGTCACGTCATCCACAAATTTCATCACAACAATGAATGAACAACAACATCACCAGCAGTTCCTCTTAGAGCTGGTTACAATCCTAACTTGCTACTGTAGTTTTTTATTCTGATGTTGTTAAAAATATAATTACACAAAAGCTGCATTCTCTTGAGCAACAGAGACCTCACCCTGGTGTTGCATCAAGGCCCGACCTATTGTCTCCGAGCCTCCATTAATTTCTATAGTTTATTCCTTCCTTCATGAAGGGCAATCCACAACGACTGCTGGTTGGCATTTTTTCGTTCCTAGTATTGCCCTGTTTTCTGTTGGTAGGTTGTCAAGCTTGGCAAACTCCTCCTCCTCCTCCTCCTACTGCTGCTGCTGCTGCTAGCACTGGAAGACGAACAAGAACGAATTATTATTCTCCGCAGTCTGTGGTAAAACTACGACAATCGCTGCTTCCCACAAAAATGCTCAACCAGAACAACAACCATCCGTTTAAAATCATGCCACCATGGTCGTCAACATCATCATCATCGCCTCGTGGTTTGCCCATGCTTTGGAGTCAAATTCAAGATGAAAGACAAGACGAAATCTGCGCCGAGGATGAAACAAGTCCATTGCTCTCGTCACCAAGTGACAACAAGGATGACTATGGCAACCTTCCCGTCCGTCGACAAAATCATAAGGAAGAAGAGGATGAAATTATTTCCAACAACAATACTCCCCAACAAAAATATGCTTCCACAGGAGAAGCCGTCTTGGATTTGGCCATTCCTGCACTGGGCGCTTTACTGATTGATCCACTCATGACCTTGGCGGATACGGCTTTTGTCGGTCGCTTTTCCGAAGAGTCCACCGCCTTGGCCGGCATGGGATCGGCCGCTGCCTTGTTGACCTTTTCCTTTTATTTGTTTGGCTTCTTGACCAAAGTGACCACGCCCTTGGTGTCGTCCAAACGCGCTTCCGGCCAGGAAAGCGCCGCCATGGCGGTAGGAGGACAAGCACTGACCTTGGCGCTGACGCTAGGGATGGCTCTGGCCGCCACGCTGTTGATCTTTCAACACCAGTTGTTGGGGATCATGGGGGCCGTCAATGCCGGACCCGACACCCTACAAGCGGCGACCGACTTTTTATGGATTCGAGCCTTGGCGGCGCCGGCCGTCTTGTGCATTTCCGCCAGTGTCGGAATTTTGCGCGGATATTTGGATACCAAAACACCCATTGTCATTTTGGTCGCCGCCAATGCCTTGAATTTTGTCTTGGATGTCGTCCTCATTGTGTATGGGCACATGGGTCCCATGGGAGCGGCCATTGCCACGACCAGTGCCGAATGGATTAGCGCTCTCTTATTTTTGGGAGTGCTGGCAGGACGATTGCCATCAGCAGCAGGAGAATTGGGAAGCAATCATAAACAATCACAACAACAACAACAATCATCGCCATTACTGGTATCCGAGACAATAATGGATTCTACCAATGCCGCCAACACATTGACCATTGTACCAACCTTATCTATTCCGGCATGGAACGACATTAAACCCTTGGTGATTGCATCCTCCTCGGTCTTTCTACGATCCCTAGTATTGCAAGCCACACTGTCCTCGGCGGCTGCATTGGCAGCACGCAATGGTGATGCTGCCGCTGCCACAAGCCTCGGCGCTCATCAAATTGGGATCCAATTGTGGCTGTTGTGTTCGTTCATTTCCGATGCCCTGGCGGCTGCCTCCCAGGGACTCGTGGCCGATGCTCTGGGACGCAACAATAAAGCCGACGCCCGCAATGTCGCTCAAACCGTCTTTGGGTACAGCATTGGATTGGGCTTGACCTTGGGGTCTTTGCTCTACCTTGGAAGTGCCACCCACTTTTTGTATACCTTTTTTACCCAAGATGCCGCCATTCAACAGGAACTGGCACGCATTTTGCCGCTCATCATTTTCTCGCAACCTCTTAATTCCTTTGTGTTTGCGGCCGATGGTGTCATTGAAGGGGCCTCCGAATTTACCTTTCAAGCCCAAAGTATGGTGGTCAGTGTCTTTGTGACGGTCGGTGTATTTTTGACGTTGCAGGGCATGGGATATGGGGAAGGAGATTCACTGGTACAAGTATGGACGGCATTGATTGTCTTGCAATTGATGCGAGGCATCACGGCAAGCTGGAAAATTGTCCAAAAAGAAGGACCGATTGAAATTCTAAAGTCTCTCACACCATAGTGCCATGAATTCGGAAGGGGCAACGACAACGAGAACGATAACGGCGACGCCGATTATATGGATTGTTGCTACCTTGGTTTTGTATATAGAAAGAACACACGTGAAGATAATAATAATGCTATAGCTAGTAGAAATCGAATTGGGCATTTTCTGATTTGTAGCTTCCCTTGTATGTGGCGTGTGACGTTGAGACTGACTCACTTGTCCTTGTGTTCAACATTATCGAATGTTTTGAATTTGTCAGAAAAGCACGGCGTGGCGCGAGCAACCCTTCCAATGAATGCCACTCTCCCCGCTGGTACAGTACAAGTACACAGCCCATCATTTTCAAACAGCATGGGTACCTGCTGGTGCTAGATCAGCCCTTAATTTCGACCGAACACTACGTTGTCTCTTGTTATGAAGATCGCCGCCGCCGCCATTAGGATCATGATGTACTTCGGAGGGAGGTGGCAGTTCCGGGATCTCATCGTCGTCTTCCAATTTAAAGGCAGCAGCAGCAGCAGCATTGGCCCGTTGATGAATGTGAATGGCCGCTGCCATATTGTGCTCGCTTTCCGCTCCAGCAGAGTGTTTTAATTGATCGGCACGAAATTGCCACATCTGCTTTTCCGCTTCGGTGCATTGCGCCCATTGTTGGGCTACCAGTGCAATGATATCTCGGGATGCCATTTCTCCTCTTCCTCCTTCGCCGTTGTTGTTGCCTCTAATATTATTATTATTGGCATTCGCAGCTCGTTTGATCGTTTCATAATTTTCTGGAAGGAATCAAACGAAAACCAAGGGTGAACAAGGAGGTATACCACGCGAGGGTGCTTTTTCCAGACAATCACAAGAACGATAAAGAACGACCAACAGTACATACCATGAACAAAAAGTGTGTAGGCAGTAGGAGCTCGCTTGGCTTTTTCTCGTTTTCTCTTCTTCTTGGTTGTACGTCCTGTTTGGCATGGTAAATATGGCATTCCATCGTGAGAGGAAAATACAGTCGCAACGCACGAGTGTTCATTCATGGAACTTGTTGGAACCGGGTATATACAGCCAGATAAACAACGCCCATCACAATGACAATCATGTTCTCCCAAACCATCGAGATAGAAGAATCGTGCATGTTCTACTTTACCTTCGCCGGAATTATTTGCTTCAATGGTAGCAGCGGTAGCACGTAAACTCTTCGCTCGCTCTTCGGCTTGAGTGGCTTCACATCGTAAAAAGGCAATGAACGCTTGAGCGGAATTCATTTTTTTAATGAGATACTAGTACTAGCTACTTGTAGTACTTGTTGATGAATGATGTTGTTCTCTCCATAAATTCTCGCTTTCAGCCAATGCTCCTATTCAGTCTGCTACAGAGAGTCGTTGCAATAGAGCTATTCCACAACCGGAAATACAAATACAACAATCTTTTCTTCTATTGATTCTTCTATTATTGGAGATGGCGGAGGTTTTTATGTTTGCGGGGTGGTACGGCCGATCAACCGTGTTAAAGTCATTTGAGACGCACACGTTCTCGTCAAAAGCTGACGTAAAAATCCCAAAGCACACTGAAAGGGCCAGCTTAGCTGTCAGGTTTGTGCTGAGTTCTGCAATGTGGAGAGGACTACTACAGTGCGTTTTTATGCATCTAGTAGCTAGTTAGCTAGCTAGGCCATCACCACATCCTCACCAAAAAGGATAAGTCAACTGTTTCTTTTAGTAAGAGGCAAGTGCTCACAAGTCAAAAGTGTTTTGATGGTTTTCCATGTTCAGGTGAAACATCTGTGATGCACAAGAAAAATGTCATTTGAAATTACAAACCTTTCAAACCAAAAGTGTGCCTTTTTGCATTTGCAACAATGGTATCCATGATTCCTATTTTTTTGGGGGGGGGGCTGTTCTTTGAGGATCTTAAAATTGATTAAATTTGGCAAATGTGTGCATCAATGTTCACATCTTTGAAGTTGTTTCAGTTCTTCTTTGTGAGCAAGCTGCATTTGGCTACACCACAGGAGCAAAGAAAGCCACGTGCACCTGATTGTAAGTGTCTGCAATGAGCTACAACACTGCATGTGGATTCAGTGACATTGCATGTGCAAGTCTGTGTGAGCTTGCTCATGCTCATCACTTTGCAAGGACCACAATGCCAAACGCACGGGTCTTGGCAGCTGATGCAAGAGCTTTCATTAGGACCAAAGCACATGCATTGAAGAATCAATTGTTTGGCATCACTGCTTGAAAACAAAGAGACAAACGGACATCATGGCTTGCGTTCTCCTTGTTTTTGTCATCCTTCTCCTGAACAAGTCAATTCCATCAGCTGCAAAAACAACAACAATTGTTGCATAGTGCGGCTGCACATGACACTTCACCTTTGTTTAGTGACCTTTAAATTTTCTGGCAACCGACCTGGGCTCTTGCAGCAACCATCAGGAGTAGCTAGTGGGCCATGAGTTGTGGGGAATGTGGGTTACAGCTACTTTTGGATTGTTCATTTCTGTGTTAATTTTTATTCGCGGCACGCTGACAGCCTGATACGCATGCTTTGCACCACGTCATCATGATCATGATGATCAATTTTTTCCATTCTTCTCTGCTGTTTTTATCTCGTCATCTTTCAACTGCCTTCACAAGCAGCAACCAAGCTAACGGGGAAAGGACCAAACACTACAACGCATCACCATTTTTCGACTCCGCCAGAGCAGCTACATCCGTTACTATTAGCTATCGAGCTTGCTCGGTAGGCAGCAGTAGAGTTTGTGTGTTTTTGGATTGTCTGTCAAAGTGAAGCAACGAATTTCGACTGCTACTACTACTACTCGTCATAGTAGAATGTGCAAACCTTCTCTATCGTCGACTGGTACTAGCGGCAAGCAACAAAACAAGCCTTCCACTGCCTTGACGGGTGTTTCCAACTCTGCAAGAGACGAGACAGGACCAGCCCATCCTAATAGGTCTCTCCGAGAAGGACCGTCCTCATCCTCATCCTGGAAACCATTTTTGCAACAAGGACAACGACGATCATCGTTCCCTCCAATTTTGTTGGCAGCCTTTGGCTGTCTTCAAAATGCGCTCGCGGGCGGATTGGTCTTTGGTTGGGCCAGTATTGATCGGACGTTACTGGTAGCTCCAACCGCACAAGGTGGCGCAGGTCTGCAACCTATGGAAACGACGCAAATCTTTTCCTGGGCATCGACCGTGGCCATGTTGTCGTCCTTGGTCATGGGATATGTCTTGGATGTGTGTGGACCACGAACGGCTTCCGTCTTGTCCAATCTGTGTGTGGGTCTGGGCTGTGCCATCTTTGCCATGACGGCGGCGGCGGATGCTAACCACCATCCGGATCCTTCGACGGATACTTTCTCGTCGTCGTTGTCGTCGCCATATTATACACGATTTGCAGTAGCCACTTGTCTCATGGCCTTTGGTGGTCCTGGCATTGGGTCTTCCATTGTGCACGTGGCCAATCTTTTCCCCAACCATCCATTTTTGGTCATGAGCTGTCTGGGGGGGTCCAGTACCTTTAGTTTTTCGATTTTGGCCTTGTTTGGGGATTTGTGGGAACAATATGACCTAAGTCTTGGTACAATGTTTGGAACCTATGTGTGGATCATTGTGGCATCGGCGTTGGGATCCTTTTGGTTCTTGCCGGATGTTCCTTTTTGCAAAGAAGACTCGGAAGAGTATACTCATTTTGATGATAGCGACAATCGAATGGCGCCAGTGCCGGTTGGCGAGTCGAAGAGCCACGAGAAAGAGCCTTTACTATCCTCCATGCCAGCAACAACCAAAAGCAAAGGGCACGAAACAGCAGCAACAATCCACAAGAAGCCAATATCTGCCGAACAGGAATACGCGGAAGCAACGATTGGCCATCATCATCAATTATACGAAGAACCATTGGCATCGGGATTGCGACAAAAATTACCCTTTGGTCGCACGGAGTCTTACTTTCAATCTGCCCAGGTCATGGCCATGGAAAGTGGTGATGGTCCAACGACGGCCATGTACACCACCACCACCATGATTAGCTTGAAGGACCAGCCCTTTCGGAATCAACTACGCAGCCCAACATATGTACGGAATTTGATCATTTTTGTCACCACGAGTTTCTTTGTCAACTTTACCATTGCCTCGTTATCGACGGAATTGGCCGATGAGCAAGTCTTTTCCGTGGAGGTACAGCATGACTTGTCACGAAACTTTACGCTCATCATGTCGGGAGGATTCATGGTTTCCATGTTTGTGGGATGGCTCATGGATCGAGTAGGATTGGAAACGTGTACCATTGTCACGCTTATATTGGGACAGGCCAGTTTGGTGTTGCGCATGGTCGCCGGCACGGAGACCTATTACAATCCCGTCATGATGCTCATGGGGTTTGTCGTTTACACGCTGTTTCGACAATTCCTCTTTCCCGTCTTTATTGCAAGCCTGACGGCAAAACTTGGATTCAAGTATTTTGGAATTTTATCGGGAATCGGTTTTGCACTCTCGGGAGTAGCCCAAGTCTTCATGGCCATGCTTGTTCATGGACTTGCGGGCGATTGTCATTTGCACCCACCACAAGAACAAAAACAACAACAACATACGAGTGCATCATCGACAGAAACGCTGCCGTCTTGTAGCCATGGAAGTTGGTTGCAATTTCATCTGTTTCAATTGATTCTCTTGTGTCTGCTGACTGTGATTCCTCTTCAAGATCGACGCGGGGCGGCTCGGCAAAAGCAGCGAATGGAATCGTCTACAGCGAAACGACAACAAACGTTTGAATCACAAGAAAGCAGCTTCGGCAGCTTTGGCTCTGATACCAGGATGGAGTCTCTGCCCATGGAGGCCACTTGCACGGGTCCTGCTGCAGTGGTGCTGCCTACTGTTCCATGACTGCATAAGCACGAAAGAAGATATCGAGAGCCTCTACAATGCAGTACAGTGCTTTACATCCAAATCGGTAACGCATACAGTACACGACTGGCACTGTGTTTTGCGGGCCCCTCACTGACTGCCCAGTGAAACGCAATCGCCACACTCATTGCATTCATTGCACTGCATTCGATGTTCTCTCTGGTCCCGAGCCTGGCTCGACTCAAGACTCAAAGATACATCTTCCTTTAGCTAGAGTAGCGATGGCCATCCTAGTACAATGCGAGTACTAGTAGTCCAGGACAGCAATGACAACCAGGCTGCATTTGCATCATCCAATGATTCTGTAGATTTCACCGGCACCTCTCTTCATTGACACCTACTTACTACTAAGTAGTAGCTAGTACAAGTACTAGCTAGTAGCTTGAAAATAATCTAGGGCTCTAGCTAGTGCGGTGCCAGCTACCTGATACTGTGAAAGTGCAGTGGTGGTTTACAGTAGGATCCACTTCAATTCCTGGGCTTCTGGTTTGACTAAACCTAGATAGCACCACCCTACTACTAGTAGAGTAGTTTGAAAGGTTGGGCTAGTAGCTAGCAGAAGGGTCTACTGTACTCACAAGAGCTACATGTACGATCCTTGTGCATCCTGTGGGAACCTGTGGCAGTTTTGAATTTGAAATAAATGATAGATAGAAACGGATACCATACCATTACCTCCAACAGTAGGAGATCGATTTCTACCGGTACAATACCACAGTGTATATCTTTTTTTATTCTACTAGCCGGTGGCTTTCCCCCGGACTGCTTCCGTCGTCATTGGTTCCGTCATTGGCTGATGTAACTAAAGGACAAGATTTGCTGAAATTACAGTCCTTGGTTTTCCTGGTTCATCCACTGGGTTCCATTGTGATTGCTGATTTCTCGCCCGGCTGGGAGCCTGTAGAATTCTTACTAGTTCCTGCGCTAAATTTTCAAAAAGTGTTTTCCCTTTCCAGCTGGCGGCAAAACAGATCCGATATCAATCAACACTGTTCTTCGTTCGTCTTTTTCTCTCATTCTTCTAATCTACTGACGGCTGACGATTCCAAAGTTCTCACACAGCAAACAGAACCGGAGCAAGAGTAACACCTGTCTCTTATACACATCTCCGAGCCCACGAGACTAAGGCGAATCTCGTATGCCGTCTTCTGCTTGAAA
>ENA-ORBV01017626-ORBV01017626.1-microbial-mat-metagenome-genome-assembly--contig:-NODE-17626-length-10182-cov-5.190104_pt1 | contig 10182 bp, 10 predicted proteins | sample MGYA00237777_ERZ505514 | MGnify/ENA primary metagenome ERZ505514 (study PRJEB26160, sample SAMN06269048) | microbial mat metagenome | isolation source: Oligotrophic lake microbial mat | place...
TCAAGCAGAAGACGGCATACGAGATTCGCCTTAGTCTCGTGGGCTCGGAGATGTGTATAAGAGACAGGTCCCAGCGTTTGACAATCAGAAATTCCCCGGCTCTAGCTGCGGCGCACATATCGGCATTCGGGTCCAACCATATATCCCGCTCGAGAAATACCTGCTCGGTTTTGCAAGAGGTACCTAGACCGGATTCCGTTCGCCTGCCGCCGCGCTCAACCATGACAAGACACTCCTAGCGGCATGCGCACATTGTTGAGCGTGGCGGGCGCCGGACGCGACAGCGTGGGCGTCTTCATTTTAGTCGTATCCGTCCGCCAGCGTACAGGCGAACGAGCGAAATCACAGACTTCTGATTGCGGAGAAGAATATTCCATAATCACAGAGGAGGATTTGAAATTGAATTAAACACCGGGAAGATTCCGGCTCAATGTCGGGCGACTTGTCATAACATTTTACCATTTTTGCGGCATCTCTGGTGAACCAAACCAACTAATACTTTCTGAGAATGCCGCCACCGTTGCAAACCGTAGTTCACCCGCCGTCCACCGGACGACGGGTGACCGACCTCAGGGCAGTCGGATTAGCGGGAGACCGCCGAAGCCGCAACGTAGCGTTCGATAAAGGAACGGCATTCGTCGGTTAGAGGATAGCCCAGGAAGCTCGTCTGGGTGGTGAACAGGCCGCGTTTCACCATATAGTACTTCAGCCCCGTCAACCAGCAGGCTATCGACTCGCCGCCGTAGATGCCAAAAAGGGTTTTCTTCATTTCCGCTTCAATCGCTTTCGCCTCCGGCAGCCGGCTGGCGAGAAAAAGCTCTACAATGCGATTCAATTGCGACCCCACGGCAGCGGCCCCACCGAACATCACGCCATTGTAACCCGCCTCAAGGTACTCAAGGGCGCGAAACTCATCGCCGTTGAACAAGTCCAGCGAAGGCTTCTCTTTCCGGGCCGCAAGCGCAGCGGCACGGCGTTCCGGCGAGCCGGAACTGTCCTTCACCAGCTTAACGTTCGGCAACAGGTAGATTTCCTTCAACCGGTCCTCCGGAAGCGAGATCGGACGAAGTTTGCCCAAGTCGTAGATGCCAACGGGCAAAGGACTTGCCTCGACTGCGTCGCGGTAAAGCGCCACCACCCGGTCGGGCGTGGCATTCAAGAAAGCAGCTGGCGATGAAATGATCCCGAAATCCGCTCCGGCGTCGACCACAGCCTGCGCGTTAACGAGAATTCGCGGCACCGAGTTATCGGAAATCTGCGCAGCGATCTTGAGCTTTCCTCCCGCAGCCCTGACTGCGGTTTTAACCAACTGTTGGCGTTCGCGGTCCGGCAGCCACGGGCCTTCACCGCAAGATCCTGCCAGGAAAAGACCGGCGATGCCATCGTCGATGGCAGCTTGCACGGTTCGTTCGACCGACAGCTCATCGATCCGAAAATCGGTGGTGAGAGGCGTTGGAGCAGCCGACCAGATATGCACAACAGAAATTGATTTCATTGATCACTAAAAAAACACTCCCGCTCCACGGGACTAGTCTTAACATCTGGTAAACCTTTATGAGCAGTTACCAAACTAGATTACCGTATTGCATTTTTTGCTGGGTCGCCCCTTCAATTTTCTAGAACCATAATTCTTCCTGAAGCGGCTCTGGCAACTCCATCCGTGATGTGAATGCCCAGGGAGGCGGGCTATCTGTGAGGCCCGCTTTCCCGACTCCCGGCGGTTCGCCGCCGGGAGTTTTTCCCGTACGGGTTCGCCCGCTTCGGTTTATTTTGACGCAGCCACACCCAAGAATACTGGCCTTGTCTGAGAAAAAATAAACCAACACCGCGTTTCGCCGCGCGGCGAACGTCTCCGATCGATCAGCCGCCGAAATGACGCCGGAGTTCGTCGGCCTGCGCCTGAAATTTCGCGGCGTTCGATTGCTTGAGGCGCGCGAGATTCTGAAGCTTCCACTGGATGGCCGGAAGTTCGGCCAGGTGACGACACGCCATCGCCTCCCACGGAGGAGCACCGGCCACGAGGCCGAGCAGGAATCTCTTATGATCGGCCGTCAGCGCAGCGAGGAGTTCGCACCGCAGCCGAGTGCGAGCGGCTTCCAGTTCCGGAACGGTGACCGGCTCCCGCGCCATGCCGGCGAATTCATTTTCAAAGGGAAGCGCCAGACCAATGTCGCGGGAGTAGAGCACCTCGTGCACGGGGCGATTGTGCCCGGCGAGGTATCCAACAAAACATTCCACGATTTCCGGCGTGAGACCGAAGCGGAGGAACATGCCATGCACGTCGAAGAGATCGCGAGGATGCTGACGGTCCATGGCCGCCACGAGTTTGCTCCCGTAGAGTTCCGCCACGGCGAGGGTCGGCACGGAGAGCGAGGTCGTAAACAGATCGCTGGCAGTTTTCACCAGCGGTCGGTGTTCGACGGGAAGTAGCGTGCCACGAAAGACGTGGTTGATTTCAATCTTCACCTCTTCGCGCCCGCGACGGGCGATGATCTTGGTCTCGTCACCCGTCTTGCTGCTGACGACTTCCGCCCCGATCCCGCGGCTGGTGAAACGGCGCTGGATTGCCGCCAGTTCTGCGGCGATCTCGGCGAGAGCGGTTTCCCGTCCGGTCTTGTGCGCGACGAAGACGACGTCGATATCGACCGAAAGGCGCGGCATGTCCTGCACGAATAGATTCAGCGCCGTGCCTCCCTTCATCGCGAAGCGGCTCGATTGAAAGACATCGGGCGCGGCTTCCAACATCAGACGAACGGTAGCGACGTAGGATTTGTCCATCACGGTTTGAGGATGAGGATCGTGCCGTCTGGCTGTTTGCTGACCCAACGACCATGACCACGCGGCCCGGCCAGCTTACGCGCCTCAGCGGCCCAACTGAGATTCAGCTCCTCTGCCAGGTTGAGGCAGAGTCGCACCGCCTTCACGCGCGGGCAGTGTTCGAGCAGCGTTCCGAGAACGTCGAGCCGGACTGAGCGAGCGCCCTCCATGATGTTGCGCGTTTCCTCCAGCCCTTGATTGACGCCCACGTCGTCGAGTAATTCGAGCAGCGCGCGCTCAGGCACAGAAACGGCAGGACCGTCCGGCGTTTCGGGAAGTGGTTGTAGGCCGAAGTCAACGGGCAGCGACGAGCTGAAAAGCTGCCGTGAAACGTATCGCGAAGGAAACCTCTCCGTGAACCACGAAGGAAGTGCCCCGGGCGCGTTGCCCCAGAGAACCAACCGCTCGCGCGGGCCAACGTTGTGCCGAACGCCGCGCCACGCCAAAGCGGTCTTACCTCCGACGTGTAGGCCAGGAAGGTGGCGGCCGAGAAACTTCACGGCAGCCGCTGCCTCCAATTGATCGCCGGGGAACATGAACACTCCGCGGCCAAGACGGGCCAGCCAACCCGAACGCACGTAATGAGAGGCCAGGGAGGAGGAAGCACCTAGCTCCCTTAAAACTCTGGCATCCACCGGCGCTCCCCGAGGCAGGGAGGCCAGTGATTTGATTGGAGTTTTTGAATTAGGCGTAACCATGTTTGAACTATTCCCGATTTTCTAAACCGGATTGATTAGAGAAGCTGGAGAAGTTGGAGCCAGATTGCAACTAATCCATGTTTTCTAAACATTCAGGGTGCATTGCGAACACGGGTCGCCGGGCATCAGGCCGGAATTGCTTCCGCCTCTACGACGACCACCTCCCTGTTGTCTGAAAGGCGAGCGAGCAATTCATCTCGGATCTTCGGCCAATTCTCTTCGCACATCGTTTCGAGTTTCGCCCGAACTTCCGTCAAGCCGCGTGCCACGACCTTCGGCTCACCGCCGACCAGCAAGGCCGGCATCCTGCCGGCGAGGGTTCGTCGGAAATCTTCGCGGCCTGGTTGAAAGTAGTGCTTCATCACGATGCTGGCCGTGCGGTGGCCGGTGACCTTTTGGACGATTTCCAGCGGCACACCCGCGTTGAGCGCCAGTGTCACCCCAGTGACGCGAAACGAATGGAAATCGCGCACCGAAGCCTTGCGCAGACCGACCTTGCGAATCTGACGGACCTCTCCACGCGAGAATTTCTTTTCCTCTTCCGTCTTGGCCTCCTCTGGATCGAAGAACCCTATCGCACGCATGACTCGCCGCACCCGGTCCGTGAGATGATCCGGGTTGATCCGGTAATGCGCCTCCAATTCCGGAAAGACGTAGTGCGGAGATCCGGGCGACGGGTCGGCGAACGCCTTTTCCAGCACGGCGTGCAGCAGCGGGAAGATCGGAATTTGCACGTATTCGCGGGTCTTCGAGGTTTTGACGGTGATGAAGCCGCCCTTCAAATCCACGGATTCGCGGAGCAACGTGCAGCAATCGCCGCGGCGCATCGCGGTGCACATGCCGGTGACGACCAGCGGATAGATGAACGGGTCCGCCTTCGCCTTTTCTTCCATCAAAGCGAGTTCCTCGACGGTGAAAGGTTTTCGGAAAACCGTCTCACCGTCGCGCGTCGGGATGCCCTCGAAAGGATTCTCGGCGAGGCCGGCCTCCTTCCGCAACGCGTGAAACAAAGCGCGCAAGAAGATCAGGGTGTTGTTGTAGGTCTTCGCCGTCACACCGCGCTCTTCCTCCGACTTGAAGAAGCTCCGGCAAACCATCGACTGCACCTGCGACATTTCGCGGAGCGAGCCGTTGGAGTCCTTCACGAATTTCATGAATCGGGTAATCCAGTTCTCCGCTTGCCTGATGTAGCTGTCGCAAAGGGGCCGGCGGCGCGGCAGCGCGTTCCAGCGCACCGAGGCCCGTGGCTTGGGGATCGAAGATAAAAAGCGGGAAAGTGGGAAATCGGAAAACTCGAACTTTTAACCCCAGATTTCGCGGATCTCGCGGACGATCGAGAGTTTCTCAATTTTCCGATTTTGACCGTTTCCCGATTTTCGTCGCTGCGTTCTCTGCGACCTCCTGTAATAGGTTTGAAAGTATTTAGGTCTGGGGATCGCTTATTACCGGGCCAAATCTCCGGGTTCCGAGCTCGGGGCATTCGATCTATCCAATCAATTTTTGCCACGTAAGGCTCAAAAGGCTCATAAGGGAAGACTGTTGAATATGGAGAGCAATCTGGCTTCCGCGTAAGTCGCCCAAAGCGCCTGATCTGCAAGATATGTATCGTTTGAGAAACAATAACCTCGATTTCTCGCGCCTTATTAAGAATGATGTATCCCATACGATACATGGACTTTCTGGAAACAGGCACTCTGATCCGAGACGCACGGCGCAAAGCCGGCCTAACCCAAGCCGAGCTGGCCCAGCGTTTGGGTATGAGCAGGGCGACTATTTCCCAATTGGAAACCGGCGTGATCGCGGAGCTAGGCGTGCGGAAGCTGGCTGCGCTCTGTGATCGACTCGGCTTGGAAGTGGTCGTGCGTCCGCAAGCGACGCGGCTGACGTTGCATGAAGCTTACGCGCGCAATCGCCAGGAGCGTCAGGCGGCGTTCCTGGAAACCGACGCGACGCTGGCCAAGCTGGGAACGGAGGCTCGCGATGGCTAACATTTTTGTCCATCGCACCCTCGCTGGCACCCTCTCACGCGCGGAGCCGGCCAACCGGTTTACCTACGCGCCGGGACTGGCCCACGCGCAGGCGGTATCCTTGCTCATGCCGGTTTTGCCGGAGCCATATTTCGCGGAGCGAGCCGGGGTCCTGCATCCGGTCTTCGACATGAACCTGCCCGAGGGCGCCTTGCGCGAAGCCCTCAGCCGGATGTTCGCCAAGGCGCTGCCGGTCTTCGACGATCTCGCGCTGATGGAAATCGTCGGACGTTCGCTCATCGGCCGGCTCCGGTGCGGAGCCTCGGCGGCGGAGCTGGACGACGTGCCGGCCCAGAATCTCTCGGACCTGCTGGCCCAACGCGGCACCGGCGAACTTTTCAGAGACCTGCTCGAACGCTACGCGCGTTATTCCGGGGTCGCGGGCGTCCAGCCCAAGCTGCTGCTCCGCGATGACGGCAGCCTGCGTCCCGAGCTGTTCAGCCCCATCGCGCGGAGCGAGCGCCTGACCGCGCGCGGCGCGACCCACCTCCTGAAAGCCTTCGACCCGGCGAACTATCCGGCGCTCGCGGCCAACGAATTTCAGTGCCTGCAAACGGCGCGTACGGCCGGGCTTCCCGTGCCCACCGCGCAACTTTCCGGCGACGGTCAGGTTCTGATGGTGGAGCGATTCGATCTTAAACCTGACGGCGCGTATCTCGCGTTCGAGGATGGGTGCGCCCTCGACGGTCGCCTCGCGCGCGACAAATACGAGGGTTCCTACGAACAGCTCGCCGCCACGTTGCGCGGTGTCCTCGGCGGTCCGGATGGTGCGCAGGCGGGCCTCGCGCAGTTTTTCCGCTCACTCGTGTTTTCGGTTGCGGTGCGTAACGGCGACGCCCACCGCAAGAATTTCGGGGTGCTTTACGACGATGCGACCGGCCCGGTCTCGCTCGCCCCGACCTACGACGTGGTCACGACCGTTGCATATGTGCCGAACGACAGCCTCGCCCTGTTGCTTGAAGGCTCCAAACGCTGGCCCGATGGCCACAAGTTGCAGCGTTTCGGTGTGCAGCGCTGCCTGCTCGCCCCTCCGGTCGCACGTGCCGTCATCGCCGAAGTGGTAGAGGCCGTGGCGACGGCAGCCGAGCGGCTGGACTCCAACGCCATGCCCGATGCGGTTGGAACGTTGGGACGGATGAAAACGATCTGGCGCGCAGGCGTGGCATCGTTGCGTTACTAGCCCGACCGTCGTCCAGGGAGAAAGCAGAAAGAAGAAAGAAGAAATCGGAACAACAGACTCGGACTTTTTAACCGCGGATAGCGCGGATAGACAGAAAATATACGGACCGGCGTTTCTTCCTTCCATCCCATTTTTTCAATTTCTTCCTTTCCGTCGTTTTCCGATTTTCCAATTTTCCGAGGTTTTCCGATTTTCTCAGTCTACATCCGCTTCCTCCGCGTAATCTGCGGTGGATCGAACTCTGTTTCCTCTGTTATCTCCTGTGAAAAGATGGCCGGGGTTTGAAGTGGACCGAGGGAGTCATGTCGTGATTGATGACATTTAGACTTGGAAACCGGCGTCAGCTACCGAGTTCGCGATGGATCCATGGCGCGCTGGCACGATTTGCCTCAGTCAATTATCGCGAATGGTCTGAATGGTCACCGCGCATGGTCGACCCGCGCACAAGGCGTGAGCACCGGACAGGGTTCACGCGAAGCCGAGAAGTTCGCGAAGACCAGGCATTTCTTCGCGCGCTTCGCGCCTTCGCGTGAGATGGTTTGGGGCTTTGCGCCAACTGAACACCCAGGTTTCAGGCGTCTCAGCCCCCAGCGTTTTTCCTCCGCGATCTCTGCGGCCTCCTGTTAAATCCGGGGCTTGAGGATCGAAAGATAGAACCTTCAGACCCCGAACCAATACAATATGAAATACCTGGTGGCCGCGTATCGACATCTTGGTCTCGGCTGAGACCGATTATCACCTCGGTTGAATCGTGGGATGAATCTCGCGTCGGTTCAAAAATCAGAATGAACCATATCGGTCGTCGACTGAGATGCGTTTAAAAAATACGTCTACCACGTGTTTTTAAGCATCCTATGCGATGCCAATCGGTGGCCAGCCGATCCCTCACGTAACCGCGACATCCCGGCTACTTGGACGACGCTCTTGACTGGCTTGAAGCGGTATGCACGGTATATACCGATGACCACGGCAACGGCAAAGGTTTTCAAGTCCGGCAATTCCCAAGCCCTCAGGCTTCCGAAGGCGTTTCGTCTCAGTTCCAAAACGGTGAAGCTGGTCAAGACCGCGGATGGGTTCGCGGTGAAGGATGAATCCGCCAGTGCTCGGCGCGCAAAAGCATTTGCCGCTCTGGCGGGCAGTTGCCCGAAGTTTCCAGAAGTGCCGGCGAATACGGCCACGAACGTCCCGCGTGATTGGGAATGATCTACCTGCCGGATACGAACGCCTTCTCAGCGTATCTGGCGGGACGATCGCCACCACTCACGGAGCGCATGCGGCTGGCATTCGCCGCGGGGGAGTTGAGGCTTTCCGTGATGGTGTTGGCCGAGCTGACGTTCGGTGCGGAAAAGATTCGCACGAAATTGGCGGATACCAAGTTCACCCGTCGGGTTGAAGCACTATGCAAGCAGTTGGAAGTCGAGCCGATGGGCGAGAGCTTTGCAGCGCATTACGCTGCGGTTCGACTGTATTTGGAGACGGCGGGGCAGAAGATCGGTGATCGCGACACGATCATCGCTGCGCATTCTTTGGCGCTGGGCGCCGTAATGGTAACTCGCAACGTGAACGAGTTTGCGCGCGTACCTGGCCTCAAGGTCGAGAATTGGGAGACGTTTTAAGTCTACGGGCTTTTTTTAATGAGCACCCTTTGGGGGTCACATCACAATCGCCGCGTGAAAAGCTAACCTCAGCATGGAGACGCAAATTGAAAAGGTTGAGCCGGTGGAAGCTCCGGCAGAAGTCCAATTGCTGCTCGAGAAGCTGGGTGATGCCGTCGATCGTTTGCCGAGTCGCCATTGATCGTTCCGAAGTTGCGAGACGTCAGGTCGCGTCTAGTTTCGACACGCGTATCAAGGTAAGCACTGCGGTTCGAATTTCGGGCGGGAGTTTCGTCCAAGCCACGATAATTTCGGCCAATTTTTGGCCAAGTGTGAGGGTTGCTGTGTCGGGGGATGGAGGGCTTGCTGTATCCGTAACATGCTGACCTTTTGCGTTTGTAAATCGTTCAATTCGATTCTCTTCGCCTGCTCCACTTACGAAAAAGCCGCTGGATAACCTCCAGCGGCTTTTTCGTGCCTAAATTCGCCGGCCCCGCGGAACGGTCGATCCAGCGCAGACGACGCCGTAGTCAGCCCGGCCGACGGAGACGGGTTAAGGCCCTCCACACTAAAGTGTGATGTCATGACGCGTGAAATTTCGCGCGACCTGAGTTTAGCTGGGGCAGTTACCCATGCTCATGGCTCGTCCCTTGCACTTTTTTCTCGCCTTCATCGTCGCCACCCTGGCCGTTTCGCTCGGCGCTGCACCGAAGCCGGGTGTCGTTACCGTGGAAATCTGCGAAGAGGGTTTGCCGGCGGATGGTACCTGGCCCACGGCGGCCATCACCACCGAAACGTATACCGAGGACGTGTTTGGCCTCTTCGCGCTACCGCAAAAATACATCTCAACCGGCGTCCGCGCGGATCGCGCCTTTCCCACGCTGGTCCGCGCTTCCGCCAGCGTGCAGCTGCCAGCCGGCCAGCATCGCGTGCTGCTGCGCTCCCGCGGTCAGGCCCGCCTCTGGCTTGATGGTATGCAAGTTCTCGATACGCCCTTCGATCAGCCGCGCCAACACGCCGTTGGCAACGCCGGCGAGCTTCCGGTCGAAGATCAAGAGGGGTTTCTCGACCTCGGCCACGGCCATCGTTTCGCGCCCCCCGGCAACCGGGAAAAAATGACCGAGGTCTCGTTCTCAGGCGCCGCGACAACCGTCGTGCTGGAAACCCTCATCGGCGCGAAGGACCCCAAGAGCAAACGCCCTTTCCGCCCCGAACTCGGCGAAACCATCGTCGCCGTTTCTCTCGAGGGCTCAACGGATTGGTTTTTGCTTTCTCCCGGCCAGCGCACCGTACGTTACACCGACGCGGAATGGACCGCCTACGAGGCGGAACGCCAAGGCCGGCTCAATGCCATGGACGCCGCCGCGCGGCTCGCCCACCGCAACGCAAACGCCGCTTATTGGAATCGCCGCCGGGATGTCGCCGCCGCCTATCTCAAGGCCACCAACGACGAACCGGTGCCCGCCCTTCCGGCCGGGTTTCCCGCGCAGAATGCCATCGATCATTTCCTCGGCGCCCGCATCGCCCAGGCTGCGGCCGAAAGCGAGCCGCTCAAGGGCAAGGGCGGCATCGATTTCCACCGCGAGATCAAGCCGCTCCTCGAAGCGCAGTGCTACAGCTGTCACCAGGGCGCGAAGGTCAAAGGCGGCTTGCGCCTCGATCTCCGCTCCGAGGCGTTCTTCGGCGGCAACGCGGATGGTCCCGCGGTCGTCCCCCACAAGCCCGACGAAAGCGCGATCATTCAGCGCATCACTAGCAGCGATCCCGACGAAATCATGCCGGCCAAGGGCGATCCACTTCCCGCAAAGGACATCGCGTTGTTGAAACGCTGGATCACCGAGGGCGCCGCCTGGCCGGAGTTCGCC
>ENA-ORBV01017627-ORBV01017627.1-microbial-mat-metagenome-genome-assembly--contig:-NODE-17627-length-10181-cov-4.167755_pt1 | contig 10181 bp, 6 predicted proteins | sample MGYA00237777_ERZ505514 | MGnify/ENA primary metagenome ERZ505514 (study PRJEB26160, sample SAMN06269048) | microbial mat metagenome | isolation source: Oligotrophic lake microbial mat | place...
CCGACAGAGCTCCACCATCCCCAACATCGCCATCAGCCAGCCGGTGTTGCTGGTCGGCGATCCCGCCACCAGCCCGGTGCTGTCGCTCTTGGAACGCGCCTGGGTCGCCGGGCGCAGCCTCGGACGCGACAATGCCGGCGCCGGCCATGCCACAATCGCTTTCCAACCGCGCGCCTTCTCGGCCGAGGTAGATGCCGCCGTAGTTGCCGCCAGCGACGATGCCGGCCTGGCCGCCGCCATCGCCGAACTGACAGCCATCGCCAAAACGGCACCTCCTGCCGATGCGACCTACCTGGCACGCGAAACCGTGCGCTTCGCATGGCTGCCAGCCGAGGTTGAGATGGCCAAGCACCTGGCCAAACCAACGGCAGTCCCGGCCGTCACCGGCACCGAGGTTGCGGCCAAACCCGGCTGGCCCGGCCTCGCCGCCAGTCTCGGCCAAGCGGTCGTATCCATCGATGCCGGTCCAGGCGGAGTCGTCGCCGGCACCAAGTCGTGGTCCACGCCGACCGTCCTGGTCTCGCCAGACGGCGCGATCCGGGGCGCCTGGGGCGGAGGAGCCGAGGTGGCACCGCGCGATGTCGGCATAAGTGCCGACGGTGCCATCGCCTGGGCTGGCTACAGTCTGATGGGCCGCCTCGCCGCCTACCAGGCCGGCAAGGGCGCGCTGGCGGTGAAAACCACGCCGGTGGTGCACAAGGCCAACCCCTTCGAATGGGACAGCTTCAAGGACTCCGACCGCCATCTCGGCATGAGCCCAGACAAGCGCGTCGCCATCGCCCCGATCGATGGCGCCATCGTGGGTTTCGATCCAGCCACCGGCAAGGAACGCTGGCGCATTGCTGGCCTGGTCACACCGGATGCGCCCCGCGGCTACCCCATGCCTGAGGTGGGCTTCTCCGCAGACGGCAGCCTGGCACTGATCGCCCCGCGCGTCGTCGACAACGAACGAACGATCCGCTACACCGTCAAACGTCAGGGCTGGGATGCGGCCACCAGGCGCTACGACCGGAAGAACGCCAGTGACATTGAGGTGACGGTGAAGGCCAAGATCATGCGACGCGACCTGCGCCTGATCGAGGCCGCAACCGGTACGACCAGGTGGACCCGGACCACCGAGTTTGCGGTCATCGACGCCACCACTGGCGAGTTCATATGGGCGCCTGGGCGAGCCCCCGAGCAAACCGTCATCGACCCGACGACCGACCGCAAGCCGCACACCTGGAAGGGCGTAGATGACGCTCTTCCGGTGGATACGGCCACCGGAAAGCCGCTGACCGTGCCGCCCGTGCTCGACCTCGGATTCTGGCATCTTTACAGCGCGGTCGGCCCGGCCGGCGCATGGAGCGTTGCCGGCACGCGCGATGCCATGTTCGCCCTGTTCGACGACAAGGGCGGCCTGCTGCGTCGCTTCGAACCGCGCGACCTGCCGCCGGAACTCGACCCGGGTTCGATGATCCCCCCGACCCTGCTGCCTAGTGGCGACGCCGAGCGCGTCCTGCTGTTCGCCCCGCAGGCCCGCGCCGCCTTCCTCGCCCGCATCGTCATCGGCAGCGCCGCCGTGCGCACCAAGGCCCGCGAGCTGGCCGACGGCAACGCCCAACTGATGGACCGCATCCGTGGCACGATCCAGGACGGTAAACAACGTGCCCGCTTCGACGACAAGTCGTTCTTGGCCGAGTTCGATACGTCGATCGCCGGTGTGCCCGAGGATCTCCGACGCGAGCTGACTGGGCAGATGGGCCGCCTCACCGGCGAGGCCCGCGCCGGACGCAGGCGCGGCCCGGAATGGTTCGACAGCATCATCGCCAAGATCGACCGCCGCCTGTACGAGGAGGACAAGGGTGCCCTCGACGCCGCCGTGTCGCTGAAGATCGAGCGGCGCTTTGACCTGCCGGCCATGATCAGCGACCTCAAGGGCGATGCGAAGCTGGAGACGCTCTACGTCGGGCTGTGGGACGGCACGGTGCGGGCGCTGCGCTCCGCCGATGGCAAGGAACTGTGGAGCGCCCCGGTGATCGGCGGTTCGCGTCTGGCGGCGGTCACCGACGCCGCCGGCGCGGTCACAGCCCTGTATGCCGGCGGGTCGCGTGGTGCGCTGACTCGGATCGACCCCGCCAACGGCAAGGCGCTGTGGACGGTGCAGCTACCGTAGCGCGTCGCGTAGTGCCTGTGCCAGGCGCGCCATCGCCGCCGGATCGTCCTCGGTCCAGTTGAAGCCCATGGTGAATTCGCGCTCGGCGCGCCATTCGGCGTGCGGGCAGGAGGTGTGCCGGTAGTCGACGCCGGCACGCTTAAGCTGATCGTGCCACAGCACCCGAGGGCCGTCATAGTCCCAGGGGTTCAGCCGCTTCAGCCGGTGGATCGGCACCGGGATATAGCGGAAGGTCCCAACGCCCAATTCATTGAGGCGTGTCCGATAGGTTTCCAGATCGCAACCGGACCGCTCGGGATGGAAGACCAGCGACATCAGGTGCCAGCACCCCTCGGCTCCTTCTGGCTCGGGCGACATAGTTACGGCAGTGAAACCGTCGAGATGCCGGCGTAGCACGGCGGCATTGCGCCGACGGGCGGCAACCTCGCCGTCGAGATGGGGCAGCGCAGCCAGCACCAGGGCCGCGCCGACAGTGCAGGGACGCCAGCCAAGCTGCAGCGCGTCGAGCAGGCCGGCCTCGCCCAATGCTGTAGCACGCTCGGGGTGCAGGCCACGGGGATGCTTGCCGTAGAGATAGGCTCTTTCGGCTGCCGCCGGGTCGTGGAACATGGCATAGCCGCCCTCGGTGCCGGCCAGCAGCTTCATGCCCATACAGGAGAAGGCCGCGGCGTGGCCGAAGGCCCCAACGCGGGTGCCGCGCCAGCGCGCGCCGTGCGCCTGGCTGCCATCCTCAAACAGCAGGATTCCGCGACGGTCCGCGATCTCGCGCAGGCGGGTGCCGTCGCACGGCATGCCGAACAGGTGCACGCACATGATCGCGCGCGTCGCCGGGGTGATCGCCGCCTCGGCCGCGACCGGGTCGAGCAGGCCGGTCAGCGGATCGACGTCGGCGAACACCGGGATGGCGCCGATGGCGAGTATCGCCGAGACCGTGGCGCCCCAGGTGTAGGGTGTGACCACGATCTCATCGCCGGACCCGATGCCGTACCCGAGCATGATCGATTCAAGTGCCGCCGTGCCGGAGGAGATGTACCACACCTCGGGTGTGGTACCGGCGATGCCCAGGCCATGGAAGGTGGCGAGGGCGGCCTCGGTCTCGGGTTCGCCTTCCAGCCGTGTCCAGTCACGATTTTCCAGGCGTTCCAGCGCCGCCGCAATCACCTCGCGCCGCCGGACCGGAAAGACCGGCGGGGCGATCATGGCAGCCTCTTGAAGGAGAAGTCGTCGACCCAGGCCTTGGCGCCCTTGCCCAGGGTGACAAAGCGCAGATCGACGTTGCCCCGGCCGGAGAACTCCCAACTGACCTGCTGCCATTCAGCCTTGGGGCCGACGCGGACGGTCGAGCGGTGCTTCATCGCCCCCTCGGCCTGCACGTCGCCGGTGCAGATGAAGAAACGGGCGTCCTCGCCGCCCTCGACCCAGGCCCACGCCTCGATCCGGTATTTTGCCGCACCGTCGAGCGGGATGAACGGTGCGGTAAAACGCCCGGTATTGCCGTCAGTCTTCTCGACGCCCTTGACCAGCAGGGCGAGCTTGCCGCTACGCGCATGCTCGCCGTCAACTTGCAACCCCCAGTTCCACAGGCCGCGGGAAGTGGTGTCGAGGGGCAGCGGCTGGTCGTCGAAGTTCTCGTCGACGCCCAAGCGGACCATCACCGCCTTCTCGCCGAAGGCGATCAGCTTGGTGCGCCTGTCGAGTTCGGCGACGACCTGCGGCGGCAGTCCCGCCCAGCGCCAGCGCACGTCGAGATCGTGGCGGCCCTTGGCATCGGGAGTCTCGGGGAACAGCAAGTAGTTGTGCTGGTCGAGCCAGACGTTGCAGGTGCTGTTGGGTCCGTGCTGGGCCCCCTTGGCATCGCCGCGCGCCAGGACCAGGCCCCAGCCCTTGGCGTCGGCGACGAAGGTGGTCAGGCCCTGATCGCGCATCTTCAGACGTCCGCCGTTGTCGCTGCGATCGCCGGCGACAAGGTTGTTGGACCAGCCGAGAAAGCCGTCCTCGCCAGCGAGGCTGATGACGGTGCGGTCGTAGCGCGATTCCCCCGGCCACGGGCTGGACAGGTTTGCCGGCTGCACATTGAGCATCTCGACATTGCGCCAGGGCTTGCCATCACGCTGTGCGAGCTTGTCGACGGACACGTGGGTCACGATGTCCCAGACGTAGCCAAGACGCGCATCGAAGCGCAGGGTGAAGCGGTACTCACTGTCGCCCTGACGCTTCTTCGTCCAGGTCTCCTTGGCGATCAGGGTCACGCTGTCGCCGCTGCCCTCCCAGGCGTGCGAGCGCGTGTCGCCGGTGGGCCCCTGCTCGTCGATCCACGCCACGGTCGTGATACGGCAACCGAGCAGCCGGGCCCACGAATACGTCCGGGGCAGGTCGAGCTTTTCAACGGCCTGGTCCAGACGGGGTCCGATCCAGTCGAGCTGACAGGCACCCTCATCGAGCACGGCGATGGCCTTGCCGCCGTCCCGGACTACCCAGAACTCCTTCTGCTCCTCGCCCTGGGCCTTGGACTGGGAGAAGGTCTCCTTGGCGACGCTGAAGGAGGCCTTGTGGTCGGCCCACAGCACGGGCGGCTTGCCGGCCTCCAGGAGTCGGTCGAGGTCATCGCCAGCGGCGAGGAGGGCAGCACAGGCGAGGAGGAGAATGGCGTGCATACGGCCAGTATAGGGCCGATTAGGACATTCCAGAGCACTGAATCGAAATCCGTCCGCGTCACAACAGAACAGCCCTCCTGTCACAGCCCCTTGCGGATGCGTGCAAACGAACTGCGTCCGTGGGCAATGGATCCCGCGATGATGCGTCAGGTATCTACGATAGGATGCTGGCATGCTTCATGTTCCCAGCCTCTGGTTTGATGATGCCGGTGTGGCGGCAGTGCGCGAGCGTCGCCGTTCAGGCCATCAACTGACAGCCAGGATCCTCAAACGCTGCCACGACCAGAGGGATCCGGCCAGCAAGGAGAGGGTTGGAGCGCTCGCCGCAATGGCCTTGGCCGAAGGCGACGTCGATGCTGCCAAACGACTTGCCGACCACCTCCTTGCCTCCGCGGCCTATCCGCAGGATCTCGGCCTGGCCCATCGCTCCCTGCAATTGGCAATCGCCCACGAATGCTGCGCTGGACTGTGGGACGAGGCCAGGTTGCAAGGCATCCGCCAGGCGGCAGGCGCACTGGTCGATCAACTGCGCCATGGCACCAGCAGCCAAAATCCGCACGCCGTGCAGAACAACTGGTGGGCGGTCACGCACGGCGGTGTGCTGCTTGCAGCCCTGATCGCCGGGCGGAGCAGCGAGGCGCGCTGGGCGCTCGGGCGCTGCCTGGCCTTCTCCCAGCATTTCGGGCCGACCGGGCTCTACCACGAAGGCCTGGGCTACCAGATGTACACGCTATCCCACCTGCTGCCCGCCTTGTGCGCCGCCCACCGGCTCGGCCTGGTCGATCTCGCCGCCGAATGCCCGTGGCTCGGCCGGATGGCGGAGAGCCTCTACGCCTTCACCGCCCCACGCCCTGCGGTCTCGGATAACACCGCACCGGCCGAAGGCTCCGGCATGATGTTGAGCTGGAATGACGCCGGCCTGTCCTGGTCCTCAGGCATCGTCTCGCCTTTGATGCTCGCCCACGCCGATCCGCAGCGTCGTGCCGCACTAGCCGCCTGGTCGCTGCGCCTGGAGGCCGGCCACGGCGAGGAGGCTCCGCTCTACGCTGGCTGGGAAGGTTGGCCGATCGCCCTGGCCCTGCCGCCCGATGCCTGGTGCGCGGCGCCATCCACAACCGGACTACGCCGCCATGTCTGCGACCCGCGCCAGGGTCTGGCCGTGTTCCGCGACCGATGGCAGGACGGCGATGACACCGTGCTCGGCTGTTATGCCCGCTCAACCCATGTTGGGGGACATGCCCAGGATGATGGCGGTTCCATCCGCCTCATGGCCCTGGGTCACGACTGGATCATCGGCGGCGGTCAGGCACGTGGCGAAGCCGCATGGCAGTCCGTGCTGACGCCCGACGATGCCGGCAAGCGCAAGGTTAGTTGCGGAGCCGTCATGTGGGACGAGGCCACCGCCAACGGCGGCGTCTTCGCAATGGACCTGCGACGGGTCTCAGGTGCCTATCATGAACGCTACGTCGCGCTCACCGACAACGGCAGCATGGGAGTACCAACGGCGCTGGCCATGCTCGATCTGGTCGATGACCACCTGGAGCGTGCGTGGGCGTGGCGCATCACCCATGCCCCTGACCTCGACTGCACGTTGGACGCCGACGGCGCGGGCTTCATCCTGTCGGCAATCGACGGTCCGCAGGCCCGCTTCCGTTTCCTCGGTCAACGTCCGGAGGCCCTGAATCGTGAGAAAACACCAGTCTCCCAGCGCACCTTTTCCAACGGCGTCAGCGTCACCTATCCAGCCAGACCGGTGGTCACCGCCAGGTTCTCCGCCCGCAAGCACCTCGCCGTCCACGTCGCCGTCGCCATTGCGCGCTCTACGCCGCCGGAGCTCACGAGCAACGGCGGTGTCGACATAGGCATCGGCGACAGGATCTGGCGACAGCCGTATTCGGACGCCGTGCCAGCGGGGTATGACCTGTTGCGCGCCGGCACCCTTGCCCGTTGGGCCGACGGGCAGCGCGGCGCCTGACTGCGCCTTAGGGAAACATGGATGTGGGGAATCGGAACGAGAGCCAGTTTCCCATCCCCTGCCAGCTTAGAAACTCTCCCGGCATGGAATACGCCCGCATCGACCGCGCCGTCCTGACCAGGTACGAGCGCAATCCCGTCCTCACCGCCAAGGACTTCCCGACCCGCATGCGGTCGGTGTACAACTCGTCGGCGGTGAAACTGCGCGACGGCAGCTACGTGATGCTGTGCCGCACCAACCAACTCAACCACCGCACCCTGCTGTGGGGCGCCGATTCGAGCGACGGGCTGGCCTGGAAACTGCGCCCGGAGCCCTTCGAGATGCCCAGCGATCCGCTATGGAACAAGGTTGCGCGGTCGGTGTACTACGACCCGCGCATCACCTGGATCGACGGGGAATACAAGGTGTTCATCGCCTGTGAGGGCGACCAGGGCTGCCGCGTGGCGCTGTTCACCAGCCGAGACGACTTGCGCACCCTGCAGTTCCAGTGGTACATCAACGTGCCCGACAACCGCAACATGGTGCTGTTCCCCGAGAAGTCGAAGGATGGTCGTTACATGCGCCTGGAGCGGCCGAACATGCCCGGCAGTGGCAAGGGCAACATATGGCTGTCCTTCTCGCCTGATCTCAAACATTGGGGCGACAGCTTCGAGGTCCTGGTTGCTGACTCGGCCCTGTGGAACTACGCCTACTCCGGGCTCGGCGCCAGCACCGTGCCCTACCGCACGCCCGAGGGCTGGCTGTGCATTTACCACGCCGTGATGAACAACTGCACCACCCGTGAATATTCGGTCGGCGCTATGCTCCTCGACCTTGACGAACCGTGGAAGGTCAAGCATGTCACCAAGCATCCGATCCTCAGCCCCGAGGCCCCCTACGAAATGCAGGGCTTGGTCGAGCACGTCTGCTTCCCCTGCGCCAAGATCGTCGAACCCGACGGGATGGTGAAGCTCTACTACGGCGGAGCCGATACCGTGCAGTGCGTCGCGCTGGGCAGTTTGGCCGACATCCTCCACGCCTGCAAGCACTGGTGATCATGTACGACATCACCACCTTCGGCGCGATAGCCGACCTGACCTTCAACTCGGCCGCCGCCATCCAGCGCGCCATCGACTCCGCCCACGCCGCCGGTGGCGGTACCGTGCTGGTCCCGGCCGGCCAGACCTTCATGTGCGGCTCATTGATGCTGAAGTCGCGGGTGCGGCTACACCTTGAACCCGGATCGGTGCTGCGCGCCTCGCCGGATATCAGCCAACACCTCTGCTACGAGCCTCTGGAATTGTTTCGCAAAGACGATTTCTGCAGATTTTGGATCTTCGCCAACGAGGCCGAGCAGGTGACCATTGATGGCAGCGGCACACTCGACGGCAATTCCCCTGCCTACGTCACCGAGCGCTTGCCTACCCACACCGTGGCGCGCAACCCACGCGCCCTGTCGGTGGCGTTCCTCGGCTGCAGTGACGTGGTCCTGCGCGGAATCCGCATCATCAACAGCCCATCCTGGGCTGTCCGGCCGGCTGGGTGCGACCGGGTGTTGATCGACGGCATCACCATCCTCAACGACCTCGGGCTGGTCAATTCGGACGGCATAGACATCGACTGCTCGCGCTCGGTGCGCATCTGCAACTGCCATATCGAGGCGGGCGACGATGCCATCAGCATCAAGGGCCGCCGCGAAATATCAGTCAAATATGGCGCCTGCGAGGACATCGTTGTCACCAACTGCGTACTGGAGTCGCACTGCTGCGCCTTCCGCATCGGCTGCGAGTCCTTCGTCGACTTCCGCCGCATCGTCTTCAGCGACTCGACCATACGTCGCTCGCACCGCGGCATCGCCATCGACTGCCGCGACGAAGCGCTGATCGAGGACATCCTCATCACCGGCATCACCGTCGACACCATCCACAGCCCGCGCATCTGGTGGCATGAGGGAGAGGCGATCTGGATCAGCCAGGTACCCTACGTCCCCGGCCATTACGGCGACGGCAGCCGGGTTGCGCGGTTGCGCAACATCGTTTTCCGCGACATCAGCATAACCACAGAGCAGGGCGTGTATGTGCAGGGCGCCGACGGCGAACATCACCCGTCAGACATCCTCTTCGACAACGTCCGTGTACACATGTGCAAGCACACCAATCATTCCGCCGGTTACTTCGATCCGCGTCCGAACCCTCCGGGATTTGCCCCAGCGGGCAGCCGCGGCACTGAGGTTGAGACGCCCTGGGGCAGCCTGTTCCGCCACGACCTGCCGGCCTTTTTCCTCGATCGTACCCAGGGCGTCACCCTGCGCGACTGCCGCGTGACCTGGGCGGCCGACATGCCTCCAGTCTACAGCCATGCCCTCGAAGCTTGGGCCTCGCCGGAATTGGTCATTTCTGGTTTCCAGGGCGTCGCCGCCCGACCTGGTGTGGCGTCGATCGCGGTGTATGGGCCAGGTGCAGCAATTGACGACCGCTGCATGCTGGCATGACGCTACGCACCGCACTCATCTCGATCCACAGCGTCACCATGGCGTTCTACGTCACATCCTAACTACTCAGGCCCGGGGCCTGTCACGCAGCGATGGACCGGGCGCCGAGCCTGGCCTGGAGCCACCGCTTCGACGTGCACAAGAATCTGCCTGACCTGCCGCGCCTCGGCGTACAGCTGCTGCTGCCCACCGACCTCGAACGGCTGGAATGGCTCGGCCTCGGCCCGCACGAGACCTACAGCGATCGCCGCGCCTGCGGTCTGGTCGGCCGCTTCGGCTCGTCGGTGCTGGAGCAGTACATCCCGCACATCATGCCGCAGGAGCACGGCCACCACTGCGATACCCGCTGGCTGGCGCTGACCCGCGCTGATGGCAGCGGCGTGCTGGTCTCAGCTGCTGCGATGCTGGAGTTCAACGCCAGTCGCTTCGATCAGATGGATCTGACCCGCGCCTGGCACACCACCGACGTCGTACCCAGCGACCACGTCCATCTGCACCTCGATGCGGCCCATCGCGGCCTGGGCACCGCCAGCTGCGGTCCCGACACCTTCGAGCAGTACCGCGTCAAGTCGGGACAGTGCTACCAGCTGGCCTACCGGCTGGTGCCGCTGGCTGCCGGCGAGGACCCGGGGGTCAGGCACCGCGGCTGAGCGGGTCTGGCGATCAGCCGGCTGCGGCGCAGGCTCGTACACGGTTGGTGGCATTGCAGCAGGCATCAGGTACACCCGCACCTGCCGGGATGAATCAGCACCGAATCAGCGTCCTGGACGATCTAAATCTCGGACGGTATCCGAGTGAGTCGACTGACGGCCGCCGCGGCGTCTATCGGAATGAAGCGACTGGGGAACTGATCTTTGGCTCACTGGATGGCAAGAGTAAGCGAGTGATCTATCTGTCTCTTATACACATCTCCGAGCCCACGAGACT
>ENA-ORBV01017628-ORBV01017628.1-microbial-mat-metagenome-genome-assembly--contig:-NODE-17628-length-10180-cov-5.079877_pt1 | contig 10180 bp, 8 predicted proteins | sample MGYA00237777_ERZ505514 | MGnify/ENA primary metagenome ERZ505514 (study PRJEB26160, sample SAMN06269048) | microbial mat metagenome | isolation source: Oligotrophic lake microbial mat | place...
CTGCATCGCCGCGCGCCAGCAGCTCGTCGATCTGCGAGGTCACGCAGTCGCCTGGCGGCAGGTCGATGATGAAGTAGACGAGAGCGCTGATGACGAACAGGGTCGGGACCATCAGTAGGACGCGGCGCACGATGAAATTGAGCATGCTCAGGCGCCTCCCCGCGCAGCGCGGACGTAGTGCCCCGGCTCGGCCTCGGTCCAGAACAGCGGCTCCTTCCCGGTATCCCGGAACGGCTCCGGCCAGGCCGCCGGGTCCGAGGCCTTGCCCTCCATCAGCGCGCCGAGATCGAGCTTGTGGCGGGGATCGGGCATCGGCACCGCCGACAAGAGCGCCCTGGTGTAGGGATGGAGTGGACGGCGGAACAGCTCGCCCGCCGGCGCGAGCTCGACCAGGCGGCCGGCGCACATCACGGCGATGCGGTCGGCGATGTAATCGACCACGGCGAGGTTGTGCGAGATGAAGAGATAGGTGAGGCCGAGCTGCTTCTGCAGGTCTTTCAGCAGGTTCAGGATCTGCGCCTGGATCGACACGTCGAGTGCCGAGACCGGCTCGTCGCAAATCACCATGTCGGGCCTGAGGGCCAGCGCGCGCGCTATGCCGATGCGCTGGCGCTGGCCGCCGGAAAAGGAGTGCGGGTAGCGGCTCAAGTGCCGGCGGTCGAGGCCGACCATCTCCATCAGCTCGCTCACCATCTCGCGGCGATAGGCATCGTCGCCGATCTTATGGATCACCAGCGGCTCGACCAGGATGTCGTAGACGGTCATGCGCGGATTGAGCGAGCCGAACGGGTCCTGGAAGATGAACTGCAGCTTGGTGCGGAAGCGATCGAGGTCGCCGCCCTCGAGCATCATGACGTCGACCTTGCGGCCCCAGTCATCATAGACGACCCGGCCGGCGCCCTCGTTGGGATCGGCCGAGATGCCACGCATCAGCATCTTGCTGAGCGTGGTCTTGCCGCAGCCCGACTCGCCCACCAGGCCGAGGCACTCGCCTCGCTGGACGTCGAAACTCACGTCGTTGACCGCGCGGATGGTCCGCGTGGTGCCACCGCCCATCAGCGACTCGATCAGCGTGTCGGCCTTGCGGATGCGGAAGGTCTTGCTGAGATGTCGTACCTTGAGCACCGGCGCGGCGGGATTGAAGGCGGGCGTCGGCGTCGACGTCGCCTTCTCCTTCAGAAGATGCCCGGTCGCGGCGGTGATCTCGCGGATCGGCTGCAGGCGCTCGCCGGGCTTCATGTCGAAGCGCGGCACCGCGTGCAGCAGTGCCTTGAGATAGGGATGCTGCGGGTCGCGGAAGATGTCGTGCAGGTCGCCCGATTCGACCACCTTGCCGCGATACATCACAACCACGTCGTCGGCGACGTTGGCGACCACCCCGAGATCATGGGTGATCATCAGCAGCGCCATGCCCAGTTCCTTCTGCAGATCCTTGATGAGGCGCAGGATCTGGGCCTGGATGGTGACGTCGAGCGCCGTCGTCGGCTCGTCGGCGATCAGCAGCGCCGGCCGGCAGACCAGCGCCATGGCGATCATGGCGCGCTGGCGGAGGCCACCGGAAAGCTCGAACGGGTAGGTGCGCAGCGCCCGCTTGGGATCGGGGAAGCCGACCATGCGCAGCATGTCACGCGTCAGCTCGTCGATCTCGGCGCGGCCGAGCTTGCGGCCGGTACTGCTGCGCGCCGCCTCGCCGATCTGGTCGCCCAGCGAATGAAGCTCGCTGAACCGGCCACCGCCATGCAGCTCGACGGCCTCGCCGATCTGATCGCCCACCGTGTGCAGCGCCGACAGCGACGTCATCGGCTCCTGGAAGATGATGGAAATCTGCCCGCCGCGGATGCGCCGGATCTCGGGGCCGGTACGATCGAGTTTGGCAATGTCGATCGGACCGCCACCGCCAATACCGTTGATGGGGGTGCGCGGATCGTTGAACAGGATCGAGCCGGACGACACCGTGGCGGTGCGCGGCAGCAGGCCCATGATCGCCTGGCTGCACACCGACTTGCCCGAACCCGACTCGCCCACCAGCGCCAGTGTGCCGCCGGGCGGGATCGAGAACGACACATTGTCGACGGCCCGCAGGATTCCCTCGTGAACGCCGAAATCGACCGTCAGCTTCTCGACGCGCAGCAGATCGTTCATGCCAATTCTTCCTGATCCGCCACCGAAATTCCCATCGACCTCAGATTGGCGCGCGTCGCTTCGCTCACCCTGACACCGCAGGCCTCGGCAGCTTGTGCCGCCCGCTCGACGATATCGTGAAACCTGTCCAGCGAGGAATCGACCTTGACCATGCGCCCGCCAGTCGAGCCGATGCCGAGCTGCATCCAGCCGTCGGAGCGGTCGCGCTTGGTCGAGAAATAACTGAGCTTCATCCGGTCGAGCCGTGCCCATTCCACCAGCGTGCCGGCCGGCCCGTCGGCGCAGAGCGTATCGGGCCCAAGGACGTAGCGCGTGTGATGTCTGAGCGCGGTGCGCCCCAGGAACAGGGCGAACAGCAGGAATCCCGCCACCAGGAGCCCGGCCAGCCAGCGATTGACGTCGAGCAGCAGCAGCGGCGCGCCGCACAGCAGGGCGCCCGCGCCGGCACGCATATAGTCGGCCCACAACGTCTGGCGTGGATAGCGCAGTTCGGCGGTACTCACGCGCGCGCCTCCCCTCCCTTTGAATTTTTTGCCGCGAACAGCTCGTGCGCCGGGCACACGCGCAGACCCGACATCGTTCGTGTTCTTTCCCAGAATGACCTTAGGAAATCCCACGCCCTGTCGTCCATCGCAAGATGATGACTGAGAAGCCCTACAGGCTCGCCGCTTTCCGTCCGAGACCGGACGAGCGACGCCACCAGCACGCCAAGGCAGGTCTCCGCACCGGCAAAGGCGCGTTCGGCCTTCCAGTCGATCAGGTCGACATGGGTATTGACCTGGCGCAAGCCGCGCACCGGCTGGGCGCGGGTACGCCCGCCGAAGGTCGAGAGGCCGGAGAAGCCGATCTCGGGCAGGGTCGGCACCAGGGCCGGCGCGATGCGATTCCAAGGCGGCACCATGACACTGAGTGGGCGATTGCCAAACAACCGTTCCAGCGCCAGCCAGCCAGTGCCGAGTTCGCCCAGCACGATCATGGCCGGCCGGTGCGGCCCGAGCTCGATCTTCCTGCCCTCGCCCTGGGGCGCATGATTGACGTGGGCATAACCGTGCTGAAGCAGATCGACATCAGGCTCGGCGGCGAGGCGCTCGGCCAGGGCCGATGTGGCGCGCGCCGGCACGACCGCCAGCGCCAGCGGCATCGCGCTTTCGCGATGAAGGGCGAGCAGCCGGTCGAGTTCCGGGCCGGTATCGGCGACATCGTCGTCGCGCCACCACAGTTCGGCCGTGCGGCCGGCGGCGCGCCAGTGTTCGAGTTCCTGGTTGAGTTCCTCCCAGCTGCTCATGACGGGCAACTGCTCATGACGCCACCATCTGCCGGAGTGCCGCGACGGTCGCCGGTCCGCCCCGCGCGTCGACCGGCGGGAAGCTCCGGATCGAGGGACCGGCCCAGGCCTTGCTGATGGCGGCCGCCAGCGTTTCCGAGTTGAGCGCGTCAGGCGCCACCGCCGCCACCATGCCGCGCTCGACCAGCACGCGGGCACGGTCGGCCTGTTCGGTCTCCCGCGCCGTGCCAAACGGCACGAGGACAGCACGATCGGCATGGCAGAGCGTCTCGACCACGGTGTTGTAGCCGGCCTGGGAAATCGAGAGCGCGGCGTTGCGCAGCAGGCTCGGGAAGTCGCCGCGTGCCGGCTCTACGATAATTCCGGCATTGGCCGCTTCGGCGAGCGCCGCCTGTTCCGTCGCCGGGACGTTCGCCCCCACCAGCAGACGCCACTTTCGATCGGCCAGCGGAGTCATGGGACGCGCGGCAATGGCGGCGCGCAGGAGCGGTGCCCCGACGGCACCGCCGCCCACCGACACGATCACCTCGCCCGCGCCGACCGTCCCCTGTGGCGCACGCGCCGGATCGGACTCAGCGATGTAGCCGGTGTAGAGCGCACGGTCCTGGATGTCGGGCCAGGCGGGGAAGCTGTCGTCGAGCCGCACCAGCGCGGGATCGGCGTGAACCAGGACCGCATCGAAGGCCTCGAAGGTCGCGACCATCTCATCGACCCGCGCCGGCGAGGCCGTCCGGCGCAGCACATCGCGGATGGAAGAGACGATCCACGGCGCCGACGGCCTATTCTGCGCCGCCTCGAGGAGCGGCATCAGCTCGAAGCGAAGCTGCGTGCGGCCAAAGGGAAACTGTTCGGTCAGCAGGACGTCCGGCGCCTCGGCCTCGAACAGGTCGAGCAGCGCGACGGTGCGCCGCGCACGAAAGGCGTCGTCGAGCGGCGTGCCGTCAAGCTGGGCCAACTCCTTCAGCCGGAGATCCGCCGCTTTCACGGGCGGCAGCTGATGGAAGCGCACGCCTTTGAGCTCCACGCCCTCGACCGGCGCACCGCCCGAGACCAGCAGCACATCGAAGCCGCCTGTTGCCAGCGCGCGCGCCAGTGTCGCCGCACGGCGCAGATGACCGATGCCCAGCAGGTGCTGCACATAGAAGAAGACACGCGCACTCATGATGCGGTTTCGAAAGGCACGTTGAGACGGTCGATGGTGACGCGGCCGTCTTCCTGAGCCACGAAGAAATGGACCGAGCGCCAGTCGAGCTTGTGCGGCGGGCGGCCCAGCATGTTCCAGCCGGTGGCCAGCGCCAGCAGGGCGCGGATCGCGGCCTTGTGCGACACCGCGACTGCAGGCTCGCCACCACGCGCCAGAGAAGCGGTCCAGCCGCCGATGCGCGCCATCGCGGTGCGGGGCGACTCGCCGCCGGGCGGCTGGAAGTCAAGCCCGGCCGCTTCGGTGGCGGCAAAAGTGGTACCCCCTTCGGCTCGTAATTCGACCAACGTGCGGCCCTCCCACACGCCGAAACTCATCTCGCGCAACGCCGACTCAACGGTGACGGCAGCCGCGGGCTGCACAAGCTCGGCCGTGCGCCGCGCCCGCTGCAGAGGACTGCACATCCGCTGCCAGCCATCGGCCGGCGCCGGCAAGCGCCAGCTTCGCGCCGCCGCCTCGCCTTCGGGACTGAGGCAAGTATCGGTGAGGCCTTGCAGGCGGCCCAAGGCGTTCCACTCGGTCGGCGCGTGCCGCAGGATGGCGAAGGGCACGCCGCTCATTTCAAAGTCCGCCCTCTTAACGTTTTGAGGGCTGCGGCCAACGCATGGGCCGCAGCGCGTTCGTCGTGATGGGCGGCCACGCGTGCGGACGCCGCGGCGGCCAGGCGCGCGCGCTCTGCCGGCCGGTCGAGCAGCCACGCCACCGCTGCGGCAAAGGCCGCAGCATCGCCGATCGGGGTCAACAGGCCGGTGACGCCATCGGCCACCACCGCGGGCACGCCGCCGGTGCGGCCGGCGACGACTGGCAGGCCTGCCGCCTGGGCTTCAAGAAAGGCCATACCGTAGGCTTCGTTGATCGCGGGCCAAAGGTAAAGGTCGGCTTTGGCATAGAGCGCCGGCAAGTCGGCATGCGGCATGGCTCCGGCGAAATGCACGCGCTCGTTTCCACCCTCGTTCAGCGGCGCCATCAGCGCCTCGACTTCGCCGCGCGCCGGTCCATCGCCGACCAGGACAGCACGCCATTTCCTGTCCTTCAGCAGCGCAAAGGCCTTGGCCAGCACCTTGTAGGACTCGAGCTTGTCGCGCGAGCGCATCATGCCGACGCTGAGCAGGACCGGCGGATCGTTCGGCGCATGCGGCGGCGTTTGAAAGGGCGCCGTATCGATGAAAGGCGGCAGCCGGACCTGACGGGCGCCGGGCCGCAGCCGCGCCCGCACGCCGGCGAGGTCGCGGGGATTGACCGTCAGCACGAGGTCGGCGGCGGCCAGCGCCCGCTCGACGGCGCGATGGCCGAGTCGCGTCGGCCCCTGGGCGCGCCGCGGCGCGTGGCTCGCTTCGACGAGCACATAGGGGATGCCCAGCGCGCGGCTCACGATGGGGCCCAGCCAGTCGGGCTTGCGGTAGTAGCAGTGGTAAGTGAGCCAGAGGTCGAAGCGCTCGGGATGGCCGGCCGGCAAGGCACGCCAGCGCGCGATCAGCCGCGCCGCCTGAAGCCGCGCCCGCCGCTCCAGCGCGAGATGCGCCTCAGGCGACGGCACACCTGGCGCCACGCGGCTCAGCTGCGGCATGACGAGACGATGGCCGAGCCGGCGCAGCAGGCGCGCAAGCCCCCGCGCCATCTCGCGATCGCCCGAGGGTGTGGGACTGTCCGGTGGCTTGAGCGGCGTGTGCAGCAGCACCCGCATGGACCTACTCCGCGGCGCGCGCCGTTGACGAGCGTTGCTGGCCCTGTTTCTGGCCCCGTTGCTGGCCCAATGCTCCCGGTTCTCCAAGCGCGCCGGCGATCCAGTCGATGCCGGCGTCGAAGGAGAAGCGCGTGCGCACGATCTCGCCGGCCCGCGCGGCAAGGCGTGCGCGCAGCTCGGGATCGCCGACGGCACGCGCCAGGGCCCGGGCCAGTTCGTCGGGCGCACCGGGTGCCACCAGCAGCCCGTTGACGCCGTCCTCGATGAACTCGCCGATGGCGGCCGCCTGCGTCGAGACCAGCGGCAGGCCCTGGTGGGCCGCTTCCATCAGCACGTTCGGCAATCCGTCCTGGTCGCCGTCGGCGGCCCGCTTGCTGGCCAACACAAACAGGTCGGCGCGCGCAAGCGCCGCGAACACCGTCTTCTGCGGCTGCGCGCCGTGCCACATGCAGCGCTGGGCGATGCCGAGCAACGCGGCTTGCGTCTTCAACGTTTCGGAGAGCTCGCCCGCACCGACATGCTCGAAGCGCCAGTGCAGCTCCGGCGGCAGCCTGGCCAGCGCCTGCAGGAGATCGCCATAACCCTTCTTCTCGACCTTGCGGCCGATCGACAGGATGACCACGGGATCGGTGGCATCGCTGCCGTCGCGCCGCGGCCGCGCCGGCGGCGGCGGTGGCAGATGGGCGAAGTCGAGGCCGTGATAGGCGAGCCGCAGGAGTTCCGGGTGGGCCGCCAGCTCCTTCAACCGTTGCAGGCCGATGTCGGTGCAGGTCACCAGCCAGGCGGCATCCTCGAGCTTCTCCGAGATCTCCCATGGCGCGCTGGTCCAGATGTCCTTGGCATGCGCCGACACGCTCCACGGCAGGCCGCGCAACGCCGCGGCATAGCGCGTGACCGAAGCCGGCGTATGCAGGAAATGAGCGTAGAGCCGGTCGATCGAGGCCGGCAGCTCGGCCGCGAGCACCAGCGCCTGGCCCCAGCGCCTGATCCGGTTGGCGGTGGGGTCGCGCCGGAGATCGGCCAGGAATTTCCGCCGCGCCCGCGCATAGCCCGGCAGGCGGCGCGCTTGCCGCCAGCCCTCGAACACGCGGCGCGGATCGTCCTTGAGATACTCCGGCAGATAGACGACGCGGCCGGTGACACGATCGTGCACGGGATGGCGTGCCTTGTCCGTGGGCCGGCGCAGCGACCAGATTTCCAGCGCCACGCCGCGGGCTTCCAGGCCGGCGATCTCCTGCGCGATGAAGGTCTCGGAAAGGCGCGGCCAGCCTTTCAGCACGACCGCGACGCGCGCGCCCATTTCGACGGACATGAACAGCCGGTGCTTAGGTCCTGGCGCGCGCGGGCGGAGCGGCGGGCTGCTCGCCGACGTCCGTCGAATCGGCGGCTCCCTCGGCCTCGAGCCGGGCCGGGCCACGGTGCGGGTTCATGAGCTGCTTGGCGACCAGGCGCCAGACATTGCCGAGGCCATCGAGAAGACCTGGCACCACCACGTCGCTCGGCAGGCCCTGCTGCGGCAACTGGCGCAGTGCCGTCGCCATGGCCTGCGGATCGCGGCCCTTTTCACCATCGGCATCGAGCATCTCGACCAGGCCGATGTTGCGCGCGGCACGGGCACGGATGAACTGCTCCAGCCGAGGCTTGGTGCGCGGCACGATGATCGCCCGCTTGTCGAACGACAGGATCTCGCAGAACGTGTTGTAGCCGCCCATGGCAACCACGCCCGCCGCGCGCTGCATCAGCGCGCCGAGGTTGTTGGTGAAGGTGAGGGTGCGGATGTTCCTGAACTTCGCAGCGCGGTCCTTGAAGGACTCGCGCGCGGTGGCTGACATGAACGGGCCGAAGACGATGACCGCACCGTAGGGAATGTTCGGATCATGCTCGTAGGCCGCGAGCACCCAGTCGACCAGATCCTCGCCGTCGCCGCCGCCGCCTGAAGTGACCAGGATGAACGGGCCGTCGATCTCCTCGATCTCGTGCGGGATGTCGGCGTGCAGCGGCAGCTCGCGGTGCAGGTAGCCGGTGTAGACCATCTTGTGCCGCACCGACGGCGGCACGTCGATGCCGGTGAGCGGCTTGTTGATCTGCGGCAGGCCGTAGATCCAGATCTCGTCGTAGAGGTCGCGCAGGGCCGGCACGATCTTCTTACGCTCCCACTCCTGGGCGAGCGCCGTCGGATCGTCCATGACGTCGCGCAGGCCGAGAACCAGCGGCGTGCCGCGCTCCTTGAGCAGATGCAGCGCCGGGCCGACCTCGCCCCGCAGGCCGAGCGGCTCCTTGTCGACAATGAAGAGATCGGGACGGAAGATATCGGCGGTGTCGCGGATGATGCGAGTCCGCATTTCCATCGTGTGCTCGACGCCGACCCGGAGGTTGGCGGAGTCGTATTCGCCGCTCAGTTGCTTGACCACGCCGGGCACGCGCACGAAGTCGATGCCCGAATGGAACTCGTAGGATCCGATCATCGGCGAGCCCGACAGGATCAGGACCGATACCGCTTCGTCGGCCTCGACGAGGGCATTGGCTATGGTGCGACAGCGGCTCACATGGCCGAGGCCGAAGGAGTCGTGGCTGTAGATCAGCACACGCTTGGACCGGCTGCTGGCGGGCATGAGACGCGTCTCCCCCTGGACGAAGCGCCTCCTGCCCCGGCCGGTGAATGTTGGCGGACTATGCCACAGCCGGGCTGTGGCGTGAAATCGGGCCCCTAGACCACGAAAAATCGAATGTAATCAAGGGGCTGATCGAATATACCGGACGGGAAGCCAGAACCGGGCCGCCGCCGCACAGGATTCGATGCAACGCAATCTGTTCACCTATATCTGGCGGCACAGCCGGCCCGAGCAGCTCGTGATCCTGGGCCTCGTGGTGCTGGCGCAGATCTTCTACTTCCTGTCGCTCACCGTGCCGAAGTCGGTAATCAACAACGGTATCCAGGGCAACGCCTTCAAGGACACCAAGACCATCCCGTTCCTGGTCTGGGAGCTCGACCTGTCGGCCATCCTGCCCGGCACGGTGATCCGCTTCTTCGACGGCTTCCAAGTCGACCAGCTCCAGTATCTCGTGGTCATGAGCTTCGTCTTCCTGGGTGCGGTCGTGGTGAACGGCCAGTTCAAGAAGACCATCAACACCCAGAAGGGCCGCATGGGCGAGCGCATGCTGCGCCGCCTGCGCTACGAGCTCTACGACCGCATCCTGCGGTTCCCGGCAGCCCATTTCCGCAAGGTCAAGCAGGCCGAGCTCGCCACCATGGTCAAGGACGAGGTCGAGCCACTGGGCGGCTTCATCGGCGACGCCTTCGTGGCGCCGATGTTCCTGGGCGGCCAGGCGCTGACGGCGATCATCTTCATCATGTTGCAGAACTGGCTGCTCGGCATCGTCGTCGTCGTCCTGCTGGGCGTGCAGATGGCGATCATCCCACGGCTGCGCAAACCGGTGCTCATACTCGGCCGGCAGCGCCAGCTCTCGGCCAGGCTGCTCGCCGGCCGCATCGCCGAGACCGCCGACGGCGTCCACGAGATCCATATCCATGGCGCCGCCAATTACGAGCGCGCCGACATCTCCGAGCGGCTGGGCCGCATCTTCAAGATCCGCTTCGATCTCTACCAGAAGAAATTCGTCGCCAAGTTCTGGAACAACCTGCTCTCCCAGGCGACGCCGTTCGCGATCTACCTGATCGGCGGCTATTTCGCGATCACTGGCCAGATGGACGTCGGCGCCGTGGTCGGCGTGCTGCTCGCTTACAAGGACCTGCCGTCGCCCATCAAGGAGTTGATCGACTGGGACCAGCAGCGCCAGGACGTGCAGATCAAGTACGAGCAGGTGATCGACCAGTTCCAGCCCGAAGGCATGATGCCGCCGGAACTGC
>ENA-ORBV01017630-ORBV01017630.1-microbial-mat-metagenome-genome-assembly--contig:-NODE-17630-length-10179-cov-5.269056_pt1 | contig 10179 bp, 9 predicted proteins | sample MGYA00237777_ERZ505514 | MGnify/ENA primary metagenome ERZ505514 (study PRJEB26160, sample SAMN06269048) | microbial mat metagenome | isolation source: Oligotrophic lake microbial mat | place...
GCCCCACGGCGTACCAGGGATGCCGACGATCTCGTAGTTCGCACTCTTGCGACGGATATCCTCGTGCGCAGGGATCGCGGAGAGAATCGGGATCCCGGCCTTCTCGGCGAAGGCCGCCGCTTCACCGGTGCCGTCGTCCTTATTCACGACCATGCCGGCGACGCCGACATTGCCACCGAGCTTGCGGAAGTATTCGACCGCCGAACAGACGTTGTTGGCGACGTAGAGCGACTGGAGATCGTTCGAGGCGACGACGATGACCTTCTGGCACATGTCGCGGGCGATCGGCAAGCCGAAACCGCCGCAGACCACGTCACCGAGGAAGTCGAGCAGGACGAAGTCGAAGCCCCACTCGTGGAAGCCCAGCTTCTCGAGGAGCTCGAACCCGTGGATGATGCCGCGTCCACCGCAGCCGCGTCCGACTTCCGGACCGCCGAGCTCCATGGCGTAGACACCGTCGCGCTTGAAGCAGACGTCGCCAATGGCGACTTCTTCGCCGGCGAGCTTCTTCTTGGAGGACGTTTCAATGATCGTCGGGCAGGCGCGTCCACCGAACAGGAGCGAGGTCGTATCGCTCTTCGGATCGCACCCGATCAACAGGACCTTCTTCCCCTGCTGCGCCATCATGTAGGAGAGATTCGAGAGCGTGAAGCTCTTCCCGATCCCGCCCTTGCCATAGATGGCGATGATCTGCGTCTCTTTCTTCACGCCCGTGGAGCTGACGGGTGTGGGTTCGGCCGCGGCTTCGTCGCGAAGATCACGGTGCAACTGCACGAGGGCGTCGTTCGAGGAATCTCCAGCTTCAATCACGAGAGTGTGCTCCAGTCGAGGACCATTTTGAGGCAGGCAGGATCATCAAAGGCGGCGCGGTAGGCATCGGCAGCGCGTTCGGCGGATGAGATATCCGTGATGAGTCCATCCAGCGAGAGCTCGCCGCGTGCGACGAGGTCCAACACCTGCGCGAGGTCGCCAGGCGACCATTCGGCTGCCACGCGCAGCCGCGCTTCCTTCATGAAGGCGGGCGGGAAGGCGAAGCTGATCGCCGTCGAGTAGAACCCGGCGAGCACGATCTCTCCGCCTTTCGCCAAGCGCATGACGAGCGAGTCGATCATCGCCGCGTCACCGCTCGCGTCGAAGATGCAGCGATAGTCGCGGCGCGTATCGTCCTCGCTGCGCAGCACGGGGTAGCCGTCGGCACCGCCGACACGCACCTCGTTGCGCTCCCACACGGTCGGTGCACCGCCGAGCGCACGCGTGATGCGCGCGACCAGTCGGCCGAACACCCCGTGTCCGATGATCAGGTCAGGGAGCACCGCACCAGCCTTGATCGCGTGGTACGCGGTCGCGCCAAGCGCGAGCAGCGTTGCGCGCTCACCGAGCGAGGCATCGACCGGAATGATGCGCGACGCCGGCGAGATCACGGTGCGTGCCGCGCCGCCGAAGAGGCCACGCACATCACCATAGCAGTTCGCGCCGGGCACGAAGACCGTCGTGCCCACCGCAATCGAAGCGTCAGGTCCCGCGGACGTGACCACACCGACCGACTCGTAGCCCGGCACGAGCGGATAGCCCAACCCGGGGAACACCGGCATCCGGCCTTCCCATAGCAGGCGCTCGGTACCAGCACTGATCGAAGAGAAGTCGATCCGCACGACGACATCGCCCGCGCCCGGGGGCACGAGTGTCAACTCACGCAGCGAGAGCTGACGCGGTTGATCAAAGACGACGGCGAGCGACTTCATTCGATGCACGTGCCCCGCAACGGAGGGTGATGGAGTAACGTTTAGTTGACGCTTTTGATTGTCAGAAGAAGCTGACACTCGGTATATTGTGACGTGAACCACGCTACGTCAAGACTGGATTTCTCGCCCCTTCACCCCATCTTCTCGCCATGACCATTTTCAAGGTCCTCGTCGGCGGACACATCCTCACCGGGGCAATCGGACTGCTCCTGTTCTGGGTCTCGGTGTTCTCAAAAAAGGGGGGCCAGGTCCACCGGACATGGGGACTGGTCTTCACCTACAGCATGCTCGTCACCGGCTGCATTGCCGTGGGCATGGGGATCACCACACTTCTCGACCCCGTTGGCACCCACGCCCATTTCGACTGGACTGAGTGGAAACCCGAAACGGTTCGGGCTATTTTCGGGTGGATGATGCTCTATTTGGCTATTTTGACCATCAGCCTCGCCTGGCACGGCTTGCAGGCCGTCCGCAACAAACGGGACCACAAAGCCAACCGCGCCCCCTTCGACGTGGCCCTCCAGATCCTCGTCATCCTGGCGGCCATTAACTGCGCCGCCCGTGGCTGGCTCGTCGGGCAACCCCTCATGATCGGCATCAGCCTCGTTGGCATCGCCTCCGGCGGGACCAACCTCGCCTTCGCCTTCCGCGCCGCACCGAAACGCTGGGATTACCTGATCGAGCACATGAAAGCCCTGGTCGGGGCCGGAATCTCGGTGTACACAGCCTTCATGACCTTCGGACTCGTCCGTCTGCTGCCCGATCACGCACTCAATCCCATGACCTGGGCCATCCCACTCTCCATTGGCCTCTCGATCATCTTCTGGCATCGCTATCAGATCAGCACGTGGTATGCACGCGGCGTGACGCGTCGCGTGCAGGTCACCGAGCCATGAACGCACGCCCCTCGCGTGCACGCCCCTCGCGCGCCGGGACCACAAGTCACGCGGCGAACAGCCTGATCGGCTTTGGCTGCTACGTCATGCTCACGGGCGCGGCACTCTTCCTCGCGCCCAACGCCACACTCGACTTCCTCCGCACCGCGCGCACCAACGAGCACTGGATCCGACTCCTCGGCATGACCGCCATGGTGCTCGGCGCCTACTATATAGTTGCAGGACGCGCCGAACTCACGGTGCTCGCCCGCGCCTCGCGCTGGGGTCGCATCGCCATGGCCACCGGTTTCGCCTCGCTCGTCGCCGCCAACATCGCCCCACTTCTCCTGCTCGGCGTCGCCGGCAACGAGATGCTCGGCGTGCTCTGGACCACCATCGCGTTGCGTGCCGACGCGCGCGCGGGACGCAGCGCCGGATGAGCGTCACGACCTATCGTCCTCCGGCACCGCGCCCCACCGGCCCTCTGCGCTCACTCCTCCGCGTGATCGCGCAGGGCGAAGGCGATCTGCTCTCGCTCATTCCCGATCTCGCGTATCAGAAGATGCTTCTCCCGCTCGGCCCCACACGCCGCGGGATACTGTATCTCAACGATCCGGCGATCGTCGCACATGTCCTCGCGGATCCCGACGGCATCTTTCCCAAGAATGACCTCATGGTCGATGCGGTCGAGCCACTCATTGGCGACGCGATGTTCGTGTCGAGTGGCGCGACGTGGCGGCAACAGCGCCGCATGATCGAGCCCGCCTTCTCGCACATGCGGCTCAATCGCGCCTTCGGGCAGATGGCGGCCGCGGTGGATGATCATGAGCGGTGGCTCGACGAACGCATCACCGCCAACGAACCCTACTCACTCGACGCGGCGATGGGACATCTCACCGCCGACGTCATCACGCGCACGATCTTCTCGACAGCGCTCCACGAGGGCGCCGCGCGCGATGTGTTCGAAGCCTTCACGCTCTTCGAGCGACAGGTCGCGAGCGTCAACGTCAAGGCACTGATTCTCGACAAGCCGTGGAATCGCACGAAGCAGCCGCCCGAAGTGCTCGATGCCTGCCGCCGCATCCGCGCCCACATCGGGGAGATGCTCGATCCGCGGCTCGCGCCCGGCGCCACCGTCATCGATGACATCGCCGGTGCGGCGATCGCAGCCGAGGATCCCGACACGGGGAAGACCTTCACTCGCGACGAACTCGTCGACGAGCTCGGCGTCTTCTTTCTTGCAGGGCACGAGACCAGCGCGAGCGTGCTCACCTGGGTCTTCTTCCTACTGTCACAGCGTCCGGAGATCGTCGCGCGCATTCGCACCGAGGTCGACGCACTCTGCGGCGACGGTCCGGTGACGATCGAGCACGCGAAGCGTGTACCGTTCATCAAGCAGGTCTTCAAGGAGACGATGCGGCTCTACCCGCCCATCACCTTCCTTCCGCGCGTGGCCCTGCAGGACACGGTCCTCGGCACACGCAAGGTGAAGCGCGGCACGATGCTGATGGTCGCCCCGTGGACCATCCACCGCCATCAGAAGCTGTGGAAGGAACCGGAGCTCTTTGATCCCGATCGCTTCTCGCCCGAACGCGAGCATGAGATCACGCCAGGTTCATTCCTGCCCTTCGGCGTTGGGCCGCGCGTCTGCGTGGGTGCCGCGTTCGCCACGCTCGAGGCCGCACTGATCATCGCACGCCTCACGCGGCGCTACGACTTCACCACATTGGATGCCGCATCGGTGCGCCCAGTGGCGCGCCTCACCACGCGGCCGCGGCACGAGATCATGGTGCGGGTGACGCCGCGCCGCTGATCAGCGGCTCCAGAGCAGGTAGACGTGATACGCGTGGAAGAACAACGCGGCCAGCAGCGCGAAGGCAAAGACCAGCGGATGCTTCTCCACGCGACGCATGAAGAGCATCGAGACCATGAGACTGGCGCCGGCGCCGAGGAAGGAGAGCAACTCCACCGGGGCAGGACCGCCACCGGTATTCCGGTGCCAGAGCACGAGGAAGGTCGCCTCGAGCACCACCACCGCCAGCATGAAGACGATCATCCCATCGGACGCGAGCGCGCGCGTCAGGCGACGCACCCTGCTGCGGAATGAACCCGGTTCCTGATTACTCATGACGGTGCCGAGACGGAGGAGAGTCGCGCGTCCTTCGCGCGCCAGGCCAACGCGATGGGAATGCCCATGGCGACGATGCCGACCAATGCCGCGGGCACCATCCCCCAGCGGAAACAGATGGTGATCGGGAGAATGGCATTCACTGCATAGAGCGCGAGCGGGAACTGGTGCGATGACACCTTCGCGGCCCACATGCTCGGGGGGATCACCAACAACATCGCGCGCGTGACGATCGTCCCGGTAAGGATCCACCCGAGAAAGTTCACCGGCGGCACGCCGAAGTAGGCGGTGCGACTCATCAACCATTGCTGCCACACCGGCGCAGTCGGGAGATCAGGGAGTTGCCAGAGCCAGTGCTCCGTGCGGAACATCGCCGGATCCATCACAAGATCCCACGCGGTCAGGATGAGCGAGGCGATGAAGGCCCACCACCATCTACTGAGTGAATCATCCTTGGCGGGCAGCAGTCGGCCAGTGATCGCGAGTGCGCAGACAGAAAGATAGAACCACGACGTCGGAATATTGAACGGGACGAGTCCCGCAAGGCGGAACCCGAGTCGATCGGTATAGATGTAGGGACCAAATGGCGCACCAGTCACCGTGCCGATCGCTTCGGCCGCGAACGAGAGCACGAAGCAGATGGCAAGCGCCTGCAACGTGCGACGCCATCCCACCTGCGCCGCGAGGAACCACGTCGCGGCGATGGCGCCGAGGACGACGGTGGACTGTCCGCCGAACTTATAGGCGTAGTCCATGATCACCTGATTCACTGGTCGCTGAAAGAACTCGGGGACCGGCGGTACCAAGAACGTCGCAAACGCGACGGCCGAGCCGACGCTGAGTGCGACATGTGCGTTGAACGCGATGCGCGCGACGCGCATCGAACGCTCAGGACTCCGCGGTGATGAGCCCAGCGTAGACTGGGTAACGAGTGCGATGCACCTTGCTGCGCGTGAAGCCGGCGCGTACCAGCAGCGCCTGGAGTTCTTCGGCGCGCCGCGCGCGGCCACGACCCATCGCGCGGAGATAGAGCCCGAAGTACGCATCGCCCACGGTCTCGGCGCCGCGCACCCCGGAGAACGGCTCCACGATCAGGAGCACGCCGCCGGGCTGAAGAGCCTGCTTCACCTTGTGCAGCAACCTGAGCACCGACTCATCGTCGTGATCGAGCAGGATACGCACCAAGGTGATCACGTCGGCACCGACTGGGAGGGGGTCCTGATGAAAGTTCCCCCCGGACAATTCCACCCGCCCCACAAGTCCCAGCCGGGCCAAACGCGTCTTCGCTCCCTCCACCACGGCAGGGAGATCGAACAACTTCAGCTCAAGGTCGTGATACCGCCACGCGACCTCCGCGAGAAACGCACCCTCCCCACCACCGACATCCAGAAGGACCTTCCGCCCGTTCAGCGAATAGCGATCCAGGATGTCTTCCGCCAACGGCCGAACCGTGTCGGCCATGAGTGCACTGTAATCCGCCACCTCGGCGCGCCCGAATTCTTCCGGGTGAGCAACGCTTGTGTAGGGAAAGTGTTCGTTTACTGCGCCGTTACTGCTCTGCTTATCACGGAAGAACGCGACGGGATCCATCAGGTCCTTGTACAGCAGCGCGTTGTGCTCGATCATCCTGGCCAACCCAACGTTCCCGATCAGCGGCGCCCCAAGCGGACCGCAGCCATACCGCCCCTCCGACCGACCCTGCACCAGCTTGAGTGCGGTAGCCGCCCGGAGCAGCCGCTCCGTTTCCTCGAGCGGGACTCCAATGTGCGCCGCAATCTCCGAACGGGTCCTTGGACGGACCGCCAGGAAGTCGAACAAACCGACGCGAACACAGGCCGTCAGCGTCTGCGTGTAAACAAAGCCGGCGGCCAGGTCGAACACCGCCCGCGACCGACGGAGGGCGATCGGACGCATCAGGGGGAACGACGCCGCAAAGCGCTGGAACCCTACGCTCGACTGGATCGAGTCCCGCCACGCGAGGACTCGATCCCAGACACTCATTGGTACTTGATCGTTCGGCACCGAAACTCCTGCGATCGCCGATTCCTTGGTTGCCATGCGTCCGCTAGAAGAAGCTGTGGTCCTGCCGTTGGCGGCCTTCCCTGCGGGAACAACGCCCACAGCCAGAATACGGGTCCATGTGAAATGTGTCAAGTAGTCAATACAAACGAAGTGTCAGGGGATTGCGACAACGCCGCCGCAACCGTACTATCCTCCTGACACCCTCCCCCCGGAGACCAGCTCTTGTTCATCCCTTTCCCCTTCTCGGCGATCGTCGGGCAGGATGAAATGAAGCGGGCCATTCTGCTCACTGCGGTCGACCCTACTATAGGTGGGGTCCTGATCCTCGGACATCGCGGGACCGCCAAGTCCACGGCCGTGCGCGCCCTCCCCGCTCTCCTGCCGCCCATGTCGGTCGTCACGGGCTGCCGCTACGGCTGCGATCCGCACGCCGAAGGCCGGAAATGCCACGACTGCCTCGCGCGCGAAGCGGCCGGCGAAAAGCTGCGGTCCCACAAAGCGCCCGTCCCTGTGGTCGATCTCCCGCTCGGGGCCACGGAAGATCGAGTGGTCGGCGCGCTCGATCTCGAGCGCGCGCTCACCCGCGGCGAGAAAGCCTACGAGCCCGGCCTCCTGGCCCGTGCGCACCGCGGCTATCTCTACGTCGACGAGATCAATCTCCTCGAGGATCATCTCGTCGATCTCCTCCTCGACGTCTCCACCACAGGCGAGAATGTCGTGGAGCGCGAAGGCATCAGTGTGCGGCATCCCGCACGCTTCGTTCTTGTGGGGAGCGGCAATCCCGAAGAAGGGGATCTCCGCCCGCAGCTGCTCGACCGCTTCGGGCTCTCCGTGGAAGTCACGACCACGACCGATCTCGACGCACGGGTCGAAGTCATCAAGCGTCGCGATGCCTTCGATCGCGACCCCGACGGGTTCTCCGCGAAGTGGGCCGAGGCGGATCACGAGGCAAGCAAGAAGGTCGAACGCGCCCGAAAGAAGGTCGCGACCCTCGTGGTTCCCGACGCGGTGCTGCGCCAAGCCGCCCAACTCTGTGCCGCCGTTGGCACCGATGGCGTGCGTGGTGAGCTCGCGTTGCTGCGCGGCGGGCGGGCGCTCGCCGCCTTCGATGGCGCCAAGCACGTCACCACCGAGCACCTGCGTGCGATCGCGCCGAGTGCGCTGCGGCATCGGTTGCGGCGTAATGTGCTCGATGACGTCGGCAGCACGGTGCGCATCGATCGCGCGCTCGACGAGCTCTTCGGCGCTTAGGATCGCTCCGCGATGACGGCATCCGCCGCTTCGGAGATGACGGGCGTCATCCGCGCGCAGCTCGCGGCCGCCCTGCTCTCGATGGATCCCGCCGGCTTCGGCGGCGCCCTCGTGCGCACGTCGCGCTACGATGCCGTGGAACGGTGGCTCGCGGATCTCCGCGCCATGCTTCCACCCGAGGCGCCCATTACTCGCCTGCCCCTCGGCATTCCCGACGACCGCCTCCTCGGGGGACTCGATCTCGCGATGACACTCGCGCAGGGTCGCCCCGTGGCCGAACGGGGACTCCTCGCGCGCACCGACGGAGGCGTACTGATTCTCCCCTGTGCCGAACGCGCGAGTGGAGCGCTGATCTCGCGACTCACCGAGGTGCTCGACACGCGCATTGCCGTACCGCGCGGGCACGCCGTTGGCGCACCACAGCCCGCGCGACTCGGCGTGATCGCGCTCGATGAAGGAGATGGTGAGGACGAGCACGTGGCCGCGTCGCTGAGTGATCGGCTCGCGTTTCATCTGCTCTTGGAGCCGGGAGAGTTCGCCGCCGCACCCAACGAACTCTTCGTCGACGCCGCGACGGTCGCTCGCGCACGCGCGGCCTACGCGCAGGTCGAGATCTCGGACCAACGCGTGACCAGCCTCGTCGCGCTCGCGGCGGCGTTCGGCGTGCCGTCACTGCGCGCCGTTGCCCTCGCGGTGCGCGCCGCCCGCGGCTGTGCGGCACTCGACGATCGGCGCAGCGTGAATGACGACGACTGCGCGGCCGCAGCCGCGCTCGTGCTCGGGCCCCGCGCCACGCAACGTCCTCTGGCCCCGCCACCGCCGCCCCCAGAGGACGAGGAGCCAGCTGCGCCAGAGGAACCGAACGAGGGAGAGGAGCCAGACCCACCAGACCCACCCGAGCCGCCTTCTCCGCCGGACGATGCGCCGCCGGACGACAACGAATCGCTCTCCGAGGAACAGATGCGCGAACTCGAGGAGTTGATGATCCGCGCCGTCCAAGCCACGCTTCCCGTTGGGCTCACCATCGACGCACCCATGCGCACCGCGCGCGCGGGCGCAACGGGCGGGCGCTCGGGGAACGATCGCAGTGGCGGTCTACGCGGACGGCAGGTCGGCACACGCCGCGGTGATCCGCGCGCGGGCGGACGACTCGATCTCTTAGAAACACTCCGCGCCGCCGCGCCGTGGCAAAAGCTCCGCCCAGCTCCCGCGGGCGACACCGGACGCGTGCGCGTGCGCGTGCGTTCCGATGACTTCCGTCTGCGTCGACTCGTCGAGCCCGCCGGCACCACCGCGATCTTTGTCGTCGATGCCTCCGGGTCGGCAGCAATCAATCGCATGGCCGAGGCGAAGGGCGCGGTCGAGTTGCTCCTCGCCGAGGCCTACTCGCGGCGCGATGAAGTGGGGCTGGTCGCGTTCCGCGGCACGCAAGCCGAAGTCCTGCTTCCGCCCACGCGGGCCATCGCCGCAGCGAAGCGGGCCTTGGTGGCGCTCCCTGGCGGCGGCGGCACACCGCTCGCGAGTGCGATCGATCGCGCGCGCGATCTCGTCACGCAGGCTCGGCGCACTGGCAACGACACCGTGGTCGTGTTTCTCACGGACGCACGGGCGAACATCGCGCGCGACGGCACGCCGGGCCGCCCACAGGCTGAGTCCGATGCCCTGGCATCGGCGCAGGCCCTGCGGGCGATTGGCGCGACGACGCTGCTGATCGACACCTCACCGCGTCCGACCGAGATCGCCAAGCGACTCGCCGCGGCACTCGGTGCCCGCTACGTGGCGTTGCCGCGCACCGATGCGCAGGGAATCCACCGTGCGGTGAGTGCCGCGATGCCAACGGCCGGAGCATGAAGCAGACCGTACGCGCAGTCGGGCTGGTCATTCTGTTCTGGTGGGTCGCGACGGGGGTGATCATCGCGATGCAGCACAGTTCAGTCACCCGCTTTGCCGGATTGATCATCGCGACCATTCTCGCCGTGGTCGGTGTGGCGGAGATTCTCGCCGTCCGTGACGATGAATCGCCTGCCGGGGTACGTCGCGCATTTCTCGGCGGTGCGATGCTGTGGGCGTGGGTGTCGGCCAGCTTCTATGGCGGATACATGGCCGGAATCCACCCTACGGGCGCGGTGGCGATCGCGCCCTCATGGGCTGCGGTCGGGCC
>ENA-ORBV01017631-ORBV01017631.1-microbial-mat-metagenome-genome-assembly--contig:-NODE-17631-length-10179-cov-5.253118_pt1 | contig 10179 bp, 6 predicted proteins | sample MGYA00237777_ERZ505514 | MGnify/ENA primary metagenome ERZ505514 (study PRJEB26160, sample SAMN06269048) | microbial mat metagenome | isolation source: Oligotrophic lake microbial mat | place...
AATGATACGGCGACCACCGAGATCTACACCTCTCTATTCGTCGGCAGCGTCAGATGTGTATAAGAGACAGGATATGCTGCTTCGATCGGCTTCTTGCAATGTCATAGCCGCCGTGATCTTGGCCCTAGGCTCCGGCATGATTGCTGGCTTAGCATAGCAAAGACCGTTCATTGCATCACCCACGACTGCAGTCGACTCGCTTCTCCTTAGCTTGTGGTCAAGCACAAATTTGAACGACTCGTTCTCTTTGTCACAGCGCAACAAGTGCCCTCCACAGTTCTTTCCCAGAAGCGGTTCGAAAGATTTAGGAGACACTGTAAAGTTCAGCAGTTCCAGTGCATAGCAGCAAGGAACTGGTGCACATCCCGCTTTGTTCTCTGCCGGAATGCGCACGATCCCACAGCCTGCAGGCACTGTGGGCTTCTTTCCGTCAGCACATGACAGCCGTACCCTGCATGGATTTCAATCGGTAAATTCCTTGCACCCCCACAACGCTGACCTATCATTTGTCGTCGAAGCTTGGGAACCACCATCCAGATGTGCTTGGTGTCGTCCGGCCTTGCCAGATGAAGCACAAGCGAGTGATGAAATCTTTGACTCACACACATTCGCACAGTGACTCGCATAAGACATCGTGTTGGGCACAGCGCTGTCTTCGTCCTCTTTGTCAGAGGATGCATCATCCGCGAATGTGATCCTGTCCGGCACGCGAGATGCCATGACACTGTTGACACGCAGTGCATCAAACTCCGCGTCTTCTTCCAACATCTGACAGATCGAAGAGGCATCTGAATCTGCATTGACAGTCGACACCATTGCGTCGTTGTCCGAGGAGGCAACACTAGAGGGTGCACTGTTGAGACCTGGGACAGTCGAGTCATCATCATCTGAAGCTCGTCTCCGAGTAAGTCCTGGAATTGACGATTCGTCGTCAGAAGCCAAAGAGGTTTGTGCATCGTCGCGGGAAATCCCTTCCCGAATCGTTGAAGGGAACAAGGGTAACCCTCCCCCGACTACAGAAGGGGTACATCGAGGGACAGTGAGATTAGACGCAGGCTCAGTGACTGCCACAGAAAGAGCATCCCGATCAACGGAAATCGCGGCAGATGACCCTGAAGAGGTGTGATCTTCATCCCCGCAGACAGCAGCATCGCTCCAATGAGACAACGGCTTCGAGACATGTGGAGTTACCGTGGCTTGCAGCAGACAAGATCCTCATCAGAGTCCAAGCCGAGCAAATCGGCATCAGCGTCGTCGCTAGAAGACGTAGCAACCACATTTACGTTGGCGGGTGGTGAACGACGTGTGCGGAGATTTTGAAAGACTTGTCGTTGAGCGTCGGCATTGCCGTTGAGAGCAGGACAACAATGTGCATTATGCAGTTGTCCACAAACAATGCAGGCTCGCGCCATGGCATTGATGACAAAAGAGTCGTCGTCATCGGCTTGCTCGTCAGCAGTGCCGGCGTCGGAGGCATCATCCATTGGTTCCGCTCCCAACGTGTGTGCATTGCGATCATTCAGGAAGAGAGAAACGGTAGAAAAAGGAAATCAAAGATGCTCTTTTGCTTAAGCATTGGAGTGCTACAACACCAAATGATTTTGCCCAGTTGTCTACAAACTAGCACCTTCCATTTCATTTGACTGCAAATGTTCTTCTCCCACAAAAATAGAAATGAGGGGGTGAGGAATCAATTTATGTAAATGATGATAGATGGTAAATGACTTGCATTGTGCTTTATTTAACCTCTTTTCTATTTAATTGATTTGTCTCTTTTCATATAAATGCATTGATCATGATCACACACAGATTTTTTTCAGCAAGAAGTTGGTTTGCAAACCATTGTGGAACCCTGCACTAGCAGTAACCAACTAACATTTGTAATGTGTGTAAAGGAAAGAAGTACAAAAACAGAGGGTTTAGTCAAGATTTTGGTTGGTGTGCTAAAGGAAAACACAACCATGTCGAAAGAAATGAACTGAAGAAAAAAAGAATTATGTGGAGCAAAATGAAACTCAGGGTTTCAACCATGTGATGTGGTGTCTAAGGGGCAACACTGTCAAACAAGGTTTTGTTGCACCTGTTCTAAGTTTGTTTGTGCTCAAAGGTTTGTTTGTCTGACCTACTGATCTCCTTCTGGTCACGGCACTGCAATGCATCTCTAAGCAACTCACATTGTGTGACACTGGTGATGTTAGAAATGGGCTCTAACTCCATCACAACCCACAAAGCACTAATCAACTTACTAGTAGAAAGATCACAAAGACCTTGGCCAAGAAGGACACTTCCCTGCCACGCTAACAATTCTAGCCACAAATTTCACTTCAAACTTGCCAAAGATCGACTACCCAAGAATCCTACACAAGAACAAAGCAGGTTAAACTACACCATAAGCAACAATCCAGGCATCTAATCTCAAAGACCAACTTGAGAATTAAGGACCAAATTGCAACAACTCGACTTGTTATGTCAGTAAGACTAAAACTAGTGGGAAAGGCAGTCAGCCAATTCTTCAAAAAATCTACGAGAAGGAGACCCACTCAACATTCAAGAGTGCCCAGACCGAACCAAGCTTGGAATGCAGTCAACAATGCTTGCTTTTGTTGACAAATGTTATGAGTGCAACAGTGACAGATGCCGTGGAGGGAAAGGCTAACTGTTAGCAGATGTGAATCATTGTAGGCAACACCAAGTCACACTTCAGGAAAACCAAACAAAATGTTATGGCATGTGCAGAGATGACGACATCACAATGTTCAATGACAAAGTGTCCCATGCCAACATGCTCAAGTAACTGAAAGAATCAAGAACCCACAACTCACCAAACCAACTGTCAGCAGCAGGGGACAATTGCTCATAATTCACCTGCAGCATCTAGTGGCTACACAAGTCAAGAAGAGAGACAACACAAACTGACCAGAAGACATTGATTGAATCTGAAAACTTTTTTCCACATTTAGACACACAACTTGTCTGCTCAACCTACAGAAACCTACAATTCCATGTAAAACTCAAACGAAAACAGCAACTGAAGCATCTTAACACTGACAACATTCTCACTAAAGCGTGCTTTGAAGTCATCCCTTCAGTAGTCTTCAAAAAGACCATCTGAACTGACAACAATCACTGAAATAAACAAACACCTTCCACTTGACAAAATTCCCTATGACACTTCTAAGGTCTACAACACACTAGTCGCATCACCAATGACACCCCATGATTGACAGAACAACCACACTTCAATGAAGAAGCCAAAACAGTTGTGAGTAAATGCTGGTTCAAACAATCAATGAAACAAACAAGGAGCTGTCAAGTTCTACATCAGATTCTCAAAACTTGTTCATGCTATCATCCAGAGTGACAAAGCCAAGTTCAACCTCCAATGGCTGAGAACAATTGCTTTGTATTTTAAGAAAACATTTTTGGGTTGAGCCAATGAACGGATGCTGCTTGACATCAATGTCCACAGCTTTGTTGTTGTCTCATGCACATCCCTCCATTTGGCACGGATGGATCTGTTAGGGTGTTAATCATCCCTGACCATAAATTGTGTTCTGCCCCTTGGATTTTTGGTAGTGGAAACTGGAAGACTGCACCAATTTGGTCATGTCAGTCACCAAAAGCACCACGAAATCTTTTGAATGGTGGAACAATCCAGAAGCAAACTGAATCTATTAATCTTAACACTTCAATCTAGCTAGAGAGTTGCCAACAGTGGCAGTAGCCAGCTACAGTGTTTCTACTACTGTGCTACAGTGTTGTGAAGTAACTGCTAGCTAGACAACCACCTAGTTTTATCAGAACATGGGGCAGATTGCTGGGATCTTTGAAGTAGACACCTACAAGTGACTCGGAAGCTAAGAGAACTCCTAAGTGAAAACCCTGAACCCTATTGTTTACGGCACGTGCAGATATGTCGATGTTCGGCAGTATGTCGTTCTGTACTTAGACGTCACCGTTTGAATAATTCTAATGTACTTAAAATATCCCGTCACACTTGTCAAACTGCCTGGCTCGAAGCGCGCACACTCGTTGCAGTTTAAGTCTGGGCTTCCCGCTATTTATGCAACAGCACTACAGTACTACCAGTGCAGCACGCTTGTGTTGTGTATCTACACATGCAAACAGACGGGTTCTGTTGGTTACCTACTTGCTGGTGCTCACTAGTACTGATAACGAGGATGCCCACATCTTTTTCCTCAAGAGGGATACCCGGGATCACACCATCTTCTCAACAGCCGATCACAAGAAGTAAGTGACTGTTGAGTTCCTATCTACAACATCACAATCTTGTACAAACAGCCAAACGACAACTCATCTGAACGCATCATTAGCATAACAGCACATGACGAAGAAGTATGGTGTTCCCCGATAAATCACAATCCATCATGGAGGATGCTGTTGGTTGTTGTGTCGTGATGGATGACATGATGCCCAACAGTACCAACACGAGCATGACCATGACGGACTCGAATCATACAAGAACAAGTTCGTTTGGGAGTACTGCTTCTACTACTAGCCCCAGTAAAAGAAAACGTCAACAAAGACGAACGACGGTGAATACTTGCCCTTGTTCCGACGACGAGGATGTTTCCTTTGTGGCTTTGGTGCCGACAGAAGACACGGACGATGCCATGAGCAGTGCTGGATATAATTCGGATACCAGAATAGAAGGAAGAGAAGTCTACCATCACGACGACAACAACAACGACGACGACGATGGCTGTTCTTCGACTTGTTCCTTTGCCATGGAGGGAACGACAAGTCCATGTCACAACAACAACTACACCAGGGAAGAGGAAGACGAGGAAGACGAGGACGAGGCCTTTTATGAATCTCTCGATCTCTCCTTGCACAGCTTACGCCAAAAGACTTCGAATCGGCACCTGAGAGACCTTCTAGAGGAGAATCAGCGTGTACTGGAGTTGCTTCTGCACAGCAGCCATCACCAAGAACGCAACAGAGACAACAGCAAAAGCGACGTTAACGATAGTGTTGACTCTGCTGCTCCAATAATAATACATCGACTGCCCACACATCCAACACCACAGTGTGGGGAGGCCGCTCAAACGCAGGAGCAACAACAGCAACAACTACACGTATCAGCAACAATAGGGTGGTCTCGATGGAGGGACGCTCTCTCCTTTGAACTGTATCATTCCCTTCCAGGTGCTGCGGCCCTCCTTTTGTTCTGTACTGTGCATGTCTCCACATACGAATTTATTAGTAACTTGGCCTACGAAGCAGTCGAGTCAACACCCGCAACAGCCCCAGCCACATCCAACATCCCGGATACGCCTCTGGTGGACTCGGATGCGACGGCTCTTATGAATCTGACCCGGCTGTATACCATCATGCTCCTCGTGGGTTGCTTGATTGCCAGATACACGGGACTGGTTTGGAATTTCCTGGGTCCACGCGCCTATCATCGCGTTAAATTTGTCTATCACAATCGATTGCGATGGGGGGCCAAGGATGCCCTGTGGTTGCATCGCTTGCATCAATGTGTGGCGGATAGTGGGAGTGGAGAAGTCCTCTTGGGATGCCTTCACATGGTGGCCTATTATTTGTGCTATATTGCCGTATTTTTCTTTCTCAGTCGATTGGCGGTGACATGTGATCAACGCGAAAGCATCTTGGCCAAAATGCCCAGTAATGTGTACCAACAGTCACTCCAACAACAGCAACAAGTCGCCATGTTGCAACTTTTGAACAACAGTACCAGCAACGTCAACAGCAGCCGTGCCATGCATCCTTCTGTTGATCAAGAAAGTGACAGTGACGATGATGAGTATGACCCCGACACGTTGTACATGTGTCCCACTCGAGATTACTCTCCCGATGCTCTCTTTGGAGGGAGTATGGTCACAACCAGCCATTCCTTGTTTGCGGTGGATCATCCACTCTCCTGCGTCGAACAACTACACCACTACGACGAAGACGCATTGTGGCCCTTTGGTCCGGAAGATGATGCCTACTTTTATCAACGCCTTGCGAAAAACTCGTACGAAAAGTTTTTTGGACAAGACTACGAAGCCGCCTTTTTTGATTCCACACATCAAGTCCTCTTTTATGCGGGGGTCGCCGCCGCAGCGATCATTACCTTAAAGTCGTGTTTGGGCTTTTCCTATTGGGCTGGGTGGTAAAACAAACAAACAAACAAAACGAACGACCGCTGCATGCATGAAGGATATCCAAATATCTCATAACTTATAGTTGTATTTAAAACAACGCACACGCTAAATGTGGCATGTATTATGTGTGTACAGTGGCCTAATAGTAATCATAATTATTTTATAATGTGAACAAGCGTTTGGCTATTGTACTGTAGAATCCATTATGATCAAAGCTTTGCAAGCATACAATATGGGCTCTATTATTATTATTATTATTATTATTATTGAAAAATTAGATAGAAACACATTACACATAAAAATAGTAGATGAATTGAAAATGAACAGCTCCTGGAATATTGTTCAATGGCTTCTACTGGTCAGCAGCTTGTTACTCAACAAGGTCGACCATGTCTCCTGCTTTTCGCCAGCACTTGGTTGCCACGGCCGTTCCTCCTGCCAGCCCCAATATCATAGTGGTCACGTCGTCTCTCCTTCTCTTGCAAGGCGGCCTTCTGCCTTTGGTTTGGCCTATAAAAACAGAAGCGATGTGGAGCTGATAGAGCGACCTACCTTGTTGCAACAAGAGGAGACACAACAGCTAGGTCATCAAGAGCAAGACAAATCGACTGCATCTACACTACCATCCATACAACAACAAGACGAGGAGGATGTCGAGGAAGAGGTCGAGTTGATTACTGATATTAGCCTTACGGCCGACGATGTGATTGTTTCCTCCCCAGAAGACGAAGAAGAAGACGAGAGACAAAAGAACATCAACATGGCCCGTCTCTTGTTGATTGGTGCCGCCGCCTTGTATGGTACCAATTTCAGCATTGTCAAGTTGTTGGGACAAACGGACATGTCCATTGCCCTTTCGGCCACCTTGCGATTTGGACTGGCGGCCGTCGTCACATCGCCATGGTTGTTTGGCGCGTCCGAGTCGCCTTCGGAAGATGGCAAGGATCATCGACTCGAAGTTACCTTGCGGGGCATGGAAGTGGGAGCGTGGAATTCCATTGGGTACATTGCCCAAGCGGTCGGCCTCGAGAGTACGCTGGCCAGCAAATCGGCCTTTCTATGTAGTTTGGCCGTCGTCATTGTGCCGCTCCTAGATTTTGCGACTGGCAAACGCATGGAATCCCGACAAATGGTGGGCATCCTCTTGGCCCTCGTGGGTGTGGCCGTATTGGAATTGGGCGGCCTGAGTGCCTCGGAGTTGACGCTCACCTCGGGAGATTTGGCCTCCATGCTGCAACCGCTGGCCTTTGGCGTGGCCTTTTGGAGGATGGAAAAAACCATGCACAAATATCCCAACGAAGCCAAGCGGGCGACCGCCGCACAACTCTTGGCCGTCTTGATGGGGTCGGCCGCCTATGGTGCCGTCACCAGTCCCGAGTCGTTTCACATGGATGCCATTATGAATTTCGTATCCCAACCGACCATTTTGTTTTCCTTGTTTTGGACGGGCTGCATCACCACCGCCTTGACCATTTATATGGAGAGCATGGCCCTGAAGAGTCTTTCCGCAGCCGAGACTACCTTGATTTTGTCCACCGAGCCACTCTGGGGAACGGCCTTTGCCGCCGTCGTCTTGGGAGAACAGTTGGGGGTCGATACCGGCATTGGAACCTTTTTGATCATCTCGGCGTGTTTGTTTTCGAATCTGGGATGGACGGGAATTCAAAATCTCATCCTGGGATCAACCTCCTCCTCATCTTCTGACGAGAAAATAAAGAACAGCAACAACGTCACCGAAACCGACGAGACGGAAACAACGCAAGTCAGTGATTTGGCACGCACTGGATTCTTGGCTGCCACAGGGTCCAGCCTTTTGGGAGCCTTGGAAGGTTTCGGGTTAGTGTTTGAAGAGGTCGCGATCGCATTACGGGTGGCCGCGGAAGAGGTATTGGAGTTTTTCGGTGGTACCATCCCACCAGGACCACCCGACTTGTAAACAATATTCTCCAAGGTTTGGTGAAACTAACCAGAACGCAACAGATGCTACTACGCATGCCCATAGACAGGCACAATGTCAATACACGGATAAAACCTGGCGAATCCACGACGAAAAATGCGACAAGGACCACTTCAGTCTGAAGTTTAAAAAAATGGCTCCAAGGATTCGGCTCACAAGAGTACCATAACTCGCTAGCTACGTACATGAGCGAGCAAAACAGACAGCGATACAGCTACCTTAATACATAATTGTATCTTCAAAGGAATGCCTAATGATCCAGTCGAGAATCTATTGTAACTCGTAGTGCTGCAATAATGTTCCCTAATAACGGTACTAGCTTGTAGAATAGTTAAGTAGTACTTCATCGACACAGGTTGACAAGGGAACTTCTGAACTAACAACGCGTCTGGCCAATGTATCAGCTATGCCGTTTGTGATGCTAAGACTATTGTATTGGCTTTAGCTAGTAGAACTTTAGCAGGGTAGGGCAGGTTGGGAAAGAAAGTCAATTAAAACTCATATTGGAATGCTATTCGAGCTAGCTGGATGGGAAAGAACGGATTAGCGGAGCTTGGCAACCAATTAAAAAATGATGGAACCGATGGAAAAGTGTAAAATAAATCGTTCGTTTCAAGACTGTTCTTGTGGGCCTTGTACAGTATTTGCTCCCATATGCCGGCCCCGCCAGTATAATCTGCTAGCTAGTTGTAGTAGTAGTAGGCGGGTCCTTTTGCTGATTTTCATTCTGTAGACTCCAACTTCCACTCTGAAATTCATGTTTGTAGTGCCATTGGCTTGGAAGACGTTTGTTGGCATGGCGCTTGCGCATCATCGCGTTGCTGTTTCTTCGTTCGTTCGTTGATTTGTTTGTCGAGAAGAATCGTTTGGGCAAGCCATTCCTTAATGACAGCCACACTAATCGAGTAAGGCATTTTCAAAATACATTAGTATGTGTGGGTTGTCGAATCCATCGAGCACAAAGCGAATCGTTGTAAAAAGTGTGGATTGATCCGTGCTGTGCAGTACCAGATGGGGGAAGTGTTGGCTAATCCTACCGTAGGTCGAATCCGTCGCCCTTGACATATTTCAATTCATACAGCACAGGTTGCTCAAGCATCATTTATTTCTGGTCGTTCTGTATTCTTCGATTGGGGTCACGAATCTGCCTGGTGGATTCATTGGTACAGTACTGGGAGGGAAAATCACCGAGCCAACCCAAATAAATCCAAGAATGGATTGCCAAGCGCACGAGGCTGTTGATTTTATTTTTAGAACAGTAACTGCAGTGGGCAGCAAAATTGCTTGTCTCATCGTTTCATGCGCAATTGAAAATCCTCCGAAGCATAATAATCACTGTCGTATTTTTTCGTTTCGTCCGTATCAACGACAACATAAACACGACCCTCCTTGTCTTCCCAAATTTTGTGCGTGCGTTGCTTGCGCCCTCTCGATTTAATTTGTGGAGCTGTCGGGGCAGCCGCAAAGGGATCGGAATGCAAATACAAGCCTTCTCCTGTGGCGAGCGAAATTTTGTACTTGTGCCAAGGACAAATAATACAGGGATGGTGTGTTGCTTCGTTTCCTTTCTTCTTCTTCTTGTTGTTGGGCAGATACAAGTCTTCTATATCACGCGCATCACTCAGTGGACCGCCCGCATGATAGCAGTAATGATCCAAGGCATACAATTTCGACTCGTGGCGAAAGACAGCAATCGGTCGACCGTGCACTTCCACACGACGTCCTGTTCCCTCTCGAAAGTCAGTAGAAGATCCTACATCGACAGACGTACTAGTAGTAGTGATGCTGTCATTATTACGAGTCGTATCATCATCCTTGCCAATGGCAGCTTGCGGATCCATCGCTTCTCTTTAGTGCTACGAGCTAGCGATAGCTAGCTATTAGCTACAAGTGGCTAGCTCACCACAGGCACCATAGCTGCATGTAGCAATGTGCTGGGGTAAATATGTGTATCGCACCACTGACATGGTCGAAAAAAAAGGGTCATTCACTTTGGCTTGTGTTGGCTTGTGTTGTCCTGTGTTGTCCTGTGTTGTCCTGTGTTGTCCCTGTCTCTTATACACATCTCCGAGCCCACGAGACTAAGGC
>ENA-ORBV01017632-ORBV01017632.1-microbial-mat-metagenome-genome-assembly--contig:-NODE-17632-length-10179-cov-4.779648_pt1 | contig 10179 bp, 8 predicted proteins | sample MGYA00237777_ERZ505514 | MGnify/ENA primary metagenome ERZ505514 (study PRJEB26160, sample SAMN06269048) | microbial mat metagenome | isolation source: Oligotrophic lake microbial mat | place...
CCCTCCTCTCCCGCGCTGTCCATCGTTTCCTTGCCCCAGCGCGAGGCGCGGAACGTGATATCCGGATCGACAGACTCGAAGGAGACGACGGGCGCGATGGCATCGTAGAACGCCAGCGACTCGACGCCAAGCCGCGCACGGACAGACACGGCGAGTGCGTCGGACGTGAGCGGACCGGTGGCGATGATACCCGGAGACGGAATTGTGGAGACTTCCTCGCGCATGACGGTGATGCGCGGATGCGCGTGCACGCGATCGTGTACGGCCTGCGAAAAGATGTCGCGATCGACGGTGAGTGCGGTTCCGCCGGGAACGCGCGCGCTGTCGGCACACTCTAGCACCATCGACCCCAGCACCCGCATCTCGGCTTTGAGCAGCCCGTGGGCGTTGGTGGTTTCGGTGCTCTTGAACGTGTTGGAGCAGACGAGCTCACCGAGCTTTTCGGTGCGATGCGCCGCGGTTCCGCGCACCGGACGCATCTCGTGCAGCACGACGTCGTGGTCGCGCTGCGCGAGTTGGTACGCGGCTTCGCTTCCGGCGAGGCCACCGCCGATGACATGGACTTCGTTGCTCATCGGGGGAAGTTAGCACGCCGATTCGCTGACGTCGCCCGTGAGGTGCCGCGTGCGCGATACTGTCGCACGCGGTCTCCTACCCCTAGCGGGTGACTATGGCCTTGGCTTACGACGGGGTGCTGCGATTGCGCTGCAACCTCGAGCGTGCCGCAAGCATTCCGATACCATATGCGAGGAGTGCGCCTGCCGAAAAAATGACGACTTGGCCGTCGTGGAGGGCCGCCAAGCCGAGAAACATGACGGTCGCGCAGCCGACGATCGCCACCCCATGCATCAAGCGGCCAACCGTAGATCGCTGCCTGCTCTTATCTATCGAGCCGGTGGCGTAGCCGAGCGATGCCAGAACGACCAATGCCGCGATGGCCGGCGAGAGAGTGGGCATCATTGCAGTGGGTGAGTGAAACCGGAGTTCAGCACCCGGCGGCGACGTGGTTGTCGGACGTGGCGGACATTGTCACGAGATTCGCCTGCATCGCGGCTTCCAGATCATCCGTTTGGTCCAAAGGATATATGCACCGCCGGCCGCGGACGCGGCACCTCCCCAGCAGCCCGGCAGCAAGGGCTGCGGTGCTGCCCCAATATGTCGAGTACGCATCATCGTAGCTCTCACGAGCCTCAGTGAAAAGGCTCTTCGGGATTTCGTGTGGGTAATTTGGGCTGATTCCAGGTACGAACAGCCGTGCCCTGGAGGACAACCCACTCATGGCCAATACAGTGCACGCAGAGCGTCCCTCGTCCGACAGCACCTTTCCCGCCATTTCCGTGGAAGCAGGGCACGTGATGCGTATCGGACGCACGGATTGCTTCCATTCCGCGAACGCGATGTCGGTGCGCAGATACGGGTGTGCAGCTGACTGGGCGAACAGGGAGCGGCCGCTGCAGGCGCTTGCCGCCAGGATGGTCAGGAGGACTGTCTTCCGAAGCATGGGTGCACGGTAGGAGGGGGCGTCCTCGCAGCGTCATTCTGCATTGCCCTTCAGCCTCGAGCCCCTCGACCGCGCGCTCCAGCCGGACCATGAGCCGCTCACCAGCCCTCGTTCATCGCGGTGTTCGCCGGTGCGGCAGCACCACGCAAGAAAACGGTCGCGCAGACACAAAGTCCGCGCGACCGTTCACCCGAAACCCAGACGAAGAACGTCTACGCGACTTCCGCCACTTCTTCGGCTTCCTCAGGCGTCGCGACGTCCCACTCGTTTGCGCACTTGAGGCACTTGCGATAGGCGCCGCGGGTTTTGTTGCTCTTCATCTCGGCGCCGACATAGCCGCACTCAGGGCACGTTTCGGCGACGGGCTTATCCCACACCACAAAATCGCAGTTGGGATAGTTCTCGCAGCCATAGAACGCCTTACCGCGCTTTTTGCTCCGCCGTTCGGCGATCTCGCCGCCGTCCTTCGGGCAGAAGACGCCCGTCGGCATGGACCGCGTGCCGCGACACTTCGGGAACTTGGAGCAGCCAAGGAAATCGCCCGACCGACCGTGACGAACGACCATCGGCGCACCGCACTCCTGACAGAGGTACTTCGTGAGTACCGCAGGCTGCTTTTCGCCTTTGATAGGGCGGGTGTACTTGCAAAGCTTCGGATGATTCTCGCAGGCGATGAACGGCCCGAAGAAGCCGCCCTTGGCGACCAACTTGCCGCCATCGAGCGGGCACCGCTCATCGGGGAGCTTCGACAAGTCGTAGGCTTCACCGATGAGCACATCGAGATCGTCGTCGTTGAGCGTGCGCTGGAACGGCGTCCAGAAGTCGCTGAGCGCAACTTGCCACTCGATTTCGCCGTCGGCGATCTTGTCGAGCTCCTCTTCCATCTGCGCGGTGAAGCCGACGTTGAAGACGTCCGGGAATTTCTTCACCATCACCTTTTCGACCGTTTCGCCAAGCGACGTCGGAAAGAAGCGACGCTGGGTGAGTTCCACGTAGCGACGATCGGCGAGCACGGAGATGATCGAGGCATACGTGGACGGACGGCCGATGCCAAGGCGCTCGAGTTCCTTCACCAACGACGCTTCGGAGAAGCGCGGAGGCGGCTCGGTGAAGTGCTGTGTCGGCGTGATCGCCTTCACCGGCACCTTCTCCGCGACGTCGAGCATCGGTAGCGCCTGCTCGTCTTCCAACGCCTTGCTGTCCCCTTCCTCGCGCGCCTCGCGATAGAGCGCCAGGAAACCCTGGAACTTCACGACCGAGCCCGTGGAGCGGAACAGATACTGATGCGCACCCGCGGTCATGTCGAAGTCCACCGTGGTGGTATCGAACACGGCCGGCGCCATCTGCGACGCCATGAAGCGCTGCCAGATGAGCTGATAGAGCTTGAACTGATCGGCGGTGAGCTTCTTCTCGATCTTCGCCGGGAGGCGCGCGGGATCTGTTGGACGCACGCCTTCGTGTGCATCCTGCGCATTGGCCTTGCCGCTCGGATAGAGCTGCGGCGTGGCTGCGAGAAACGCTTCGCCGAACTGCGCCCGCAAGGACTCACGCGCCGCGAGTGCTGCGACTTCGGAGATACGCGGCGAGTCGGTACGCATGTAGGTGATGAGACCGACCGTGCCGTCTTCGCCGCCGATGTCCACACCTTCGTAGAGATCCTGCGCGAGGCGCATGGTGCGTTTGGAACCGAAGCCGAGTTTCTTGGCCGCTTCCTGCTGCAAGGTGGACGTGGTGAACGGCGCCGACGGGTTCTTGCGACGCTCGCGACGCTTGACGTCGGTGACGATGAACTCGTTGCGTCCTGTGAGGTCGGCGAGGATACGATCGGCGTCCGGGGCGGCCGGAATCTCGGGCTTCCTGCCATCGATCTGATGCAGCTTGGCCATGAACGCCTGCGCGCCCTTCTGCAGGTCGGCGGCGATCGTCCAGTACTCGACCGGCGTGAACGCACGGATCTCACGCTCACGTTCGACGATGATGCGCAAGGCGACTGTTTGAACGCGACCGGCGGACAGTCCCTTCTTGACTGTCTTCCACAGCACCGGACTGGCCTTGTAGCCGACCAGTCGATCGAGCACGCGACGCGCCTGCTGCGCCTCGACCTTGTGCACGTCGATTTCGATGGGCGCGGCGATCGACGCTTTGACGGCGTCCTTGGTGATCTCGTGGAACATGACGCGACGAATCGGCGCGGTGACCGCGTTGCGCTTGGGTTGCGTGAAGAACTGTTCCACGTGCCACCCGATCGCTTCACCTTCGCGGTCAGGGTCGGTGGCGATGAAGACTTCGCTCGCACCGCGCGCGATCTTCTTCAGGTCCGCGAGGATGTCTTCCTTCCCCTCGATCGTGACATACTCGGGGGCGAAGCCGTGCTCGATATCGATGCCAAGCTTCTTGGCTGGCAAATCACGCACGTGACCCACCGTGGCGCGCACGGTGTAGCCGCTGCCCAGATACTTGCCGATCGTCTTCGCCTTGGCGGGCGACTCCACGATGACCAGCGATGTGCCGCTGGCCGGCGGTGGACTGTCGTCGTCGCCGTGATCGGTCGCGGCGGCAGCGCGCGACTTGGCGCGAGCACTGGTCGCCTTTTTGGCCGCCGCCTTCCTGCCGACGGTTTTCGTGGCCGACCTGAACGCGGTTTTGCCAGCCGACTTGGTGGCCGTCTTGGTCGCGCGCTTCGCGGTCGCGGTTGATGTCGCGGTTGATGTCGCGGTTGATGTCGCGGTTGATGTCGCGGATGACGCCGCGGATGACGCCGCGGCTTTCCTGACCGTCGCGGCGCTCTTGGAGACTGCTCGCTTGGCCGGAACTTTCGTGTCCTTCTTGATTGGCATCAGCTCAGTGTACCTGCGAACGATCGCCGCCACCCGCGGAGTCGTCGAAGCCGCCGTCTTCCGCGATCGCGCGGATTTCCGGAAGTCCGATTCGACCTTCCACGTGCACCAACGCCCGCTCGACCAACTGCTCAAAATCGTTTAGGCTCACCGCGCCGGATCCCCCCAGCATCACCAGGTATCCCCAGGCCTCGGCAGTGAACCTGCCGCGCTCGTGCGGCCCCTGAACCCGAAGGGGCGCCTCGCGCGAAATCACCGCACCATCCCACTGCGAGGCTGGTGCAGTATCACTATACAGAAGCGAGAGTATCTCACCGATTTGCCGCCGGTCGTATCCTTGCGACGACAGATAGGCCTCTACCTCGACTACGTCCGTATCGGCTGCGAAACGCTCTCGCAGATCTTCAAGTACGGGTGTCCACCGATCGTCCATCGCCTAACCTAGCCTTGGCGTCAAGTCATGGGCAAGCGCCACGATGAGGTCGATAACTCGTTGCGAATCATTGACTTCCACGTCGATCTCGATATCCGCCTGCGCGTACAGGCGCTCGCGCGCGGACCAGAGCCGGTCGAGTGTACCGGCCGGATCGGGCCCCGATAACAGTGGTCGGACGACACGCGCCCGCGCCAGACGCCGCAGCGCGGCTGCAGGCGAAATTCGGAGGTGCACGAGTCGCGCGGGCGGGCGCAGCAGCTCGACCACTCCGTCGTTCGTGATCCAACCTCCGCCCGGTGACAACACCATCGGACGCTCCACCGCAAGCTCTTTCGTGATATCGACTTCCAACTTCCGGAAGGCGGCTTCGCCTTCCTCGGCAAATAGCCGCGCTATCGTGTGCCCGATGCGACGCTCGATCTCGACATCGAAGTCCAGAAATCGCCGATGCAGGTGATTGCCCAACGCGCGCCCGACGGTCGATTTTCCGGCGCCCGGTAGTCCGATAAGCACCAGATGCCCTGCAAACTGCGCTCCGCTGGGTGGATTCACCCCAGCCGCTCATCCAAGCGCGCGAGATAACTGTCCAGATTGCGCTTGAGCTCGCCCAATGAGTCGCCGCCGAACTTCTCGACCAGCGCGTCGGCCAAAACGAATGCCGCCATGGCTTCGGCAATGACGCCCATGGCCGGTACCGCGGTGACGTCGCTTCGTTCCGCGACGGCCGCAGCGGCCTGCCCAGTGGCCACGTCCACCGTGCCCAGCGGACGCATGAGGGTGGAGATCGGCTTCATGGCAACGCGAACGACCAATGGCTCACCGGTGGTCATGCCGCCTTCGGTGCCACCCGCGCGATTGGTGCGGCGTTGCACATGGCCCGCTCGCGTGCGTCCAGGCGCCGCATCGATCTCGTCGTGGACGTCGGCGCCGGTGCGACGCGCCGTTTCGAAGCCGAGTCCGATCTCCACGCCCTTCACCGCAGGAATGGAGAGCATGGCCTGACCGAGACGGCCGTCGAGTCGCCGATCCCACGACACGTGCGAGCCGAGTCCGACCGGGAGACCGGTGACGACGACTTCGCAGATGCCGCCAAGCGTGTTGCCGGCTTTCTTGGCGGCGTCGATGCGCTCGATCATCAGCGCTTCGGCATCCGGATCGAGCGTGCGGAGCGGCGACGCATCCGACGCGGCGTTGAGATCGACGGGGAGATGGCTTGGAGGCGCCGCATCGACGCCGCCCAGATGCACGAGATGCGACCCGATGCCGACACCGACTTCGCGCAACAACACGCGACAGATCGCGCCGGCGGCAACCCGCGCCGTGGTCTCGCGTGCGGAAGCGCGCTCGAGGATGTCGCGCGCATCCTGGCGATCGTACTTCAGAATGCCCGTCAGATCGGCGTGACCCGGCCGAACGCGCGTGACGCTCCGCCTACGCAAACCCTCCGCGTCTTCGGCACGAGGCGCGGCATCCATGATCTCGGTCCAGTTCTTCCAATCACTGTTGCGAATGAGCATCGCGATCGGCGAGCCGAGTGACTCGCCAGCGCGCACGCCGGAGAGAAACTCGATGCGATCGGTCTCGATCTGCATGCGTCGCCCGCGACCGTAGCCTTGCTGACGCCGCGCGAGATCGGTGTCGACATCGGCCGCGAGCAATGGCACGCCAGCGGGGAGACCCTCGAGAATGGAGACGAGGGCGGGACCGTGCGATTCGCCTGCGGTGGTGAAACGGAGCATGAGGACGCGGGAAGAGCGGAGAGCGGTGGTGCTGTTGAGGGCTGCCAGTGAACGCGCAGCCGCAGTGAACGTAGGGGCATGCGAATGGAATTGCAGGGGTGGAGAACTACGGATGCGTTGCGGCTCGAACGACAACGCGCCGCGCTTCCCTGGGGAGCGCGGCGCGAGGTTGTGCGAAGATCACCGGTCAAGTTCAACGGCGGGCGGACAGCGCGAGAGTCAATTCCGATGATCAACGGCGAACGGCGACGGCGAACGGCGAACTGCCACGACCACTGCCACTACCACTGCCACTACCACTACGAGCTTCGAGCTGTGCGTTGGAGCTGTGGGTTTTGAGATCCTGGGAGATCAGCGCAGACCCATGACTCCGCGCGTTACCCGCACGTGGTGGTGAAGGTGTCCGGGAGGGCGACCGTGGTCACACCGCGCCTGGTGGCGCCGATGAGCACGATCTGGCCGTTGGGGCGGATGGAGGCTCGCACGGGTCCGATGATCGGATCGCGAATGGGTACAGATGCGATCTTCCGGTAGCAGTACGTATCGAAGATGTCGATGACGGGTTCGCTCGAGGCGACGAAGGCGAGTCGGGTCTTGAGCGGCGTCGAGTTCTGTCCTGCGTTCATTGGATGGAAGTCGAGACCACCACCGCTCGAGCGTGATTGCAGGATGCCCTGCAGGCGCAGCGTCGGATCGAGGATGTACGTGGAGTCGCCCTTGATGGCGGACAACTCGCCATCGAAGTTGATCCCGACGCCCTGAACGCGAGCGAAGGTGTTGGCGATGAAGTCGCTGACATCCATGGGTCGAGAGACACCCATGTCGATGACCGGGAGTGGGGGCATCAGGTCAAATCCGAGTGTCGCGTCGAAGCTCATGGCGCGACTGCCGAGTACTGGACCGCCTTCACCGATGATGGCGCGTCGGAAGTTGCCCGAGTTGCGCACATACGTAGTGTCGCGGAAGGCCAAGGCCGGGAGTCGGACGACGACCGAGAAGTTGAACTTGGTACCGTCGATCGCGGTGATCGTCTGCTTGGCCGGCAGCAGCAATGAGTCGTTGCCGAACCCCTGCGCCGCGAAGCGCATCACTTCCAGCGTATCGGCACGGCCGGCGGTCTGACCAATCGCCTGTTCAAAGAAGAAGTGCGAGCTGCGTTTGGTGAGGTTCTCCCAGCGCATGGTGCCCTGATTCGGGAACGGTGCGGACTGGCCCGGCGTCGGCGTGGTCGAGTAGACGAGGACGACGTCCTGACATGGGGCGCCGGCGATATTGGCGCCCGTGCAGGTGGAGGCGATGTACTGCGGGCGATCGCTGAAGTCGTACACCGTGCGCTGTGTGATGGGCAGGTCTGTGGTGGCCGACTTCACCGTGGTGACGCTGTAGGCGACGATGTTGGGCAGTGCGTAGCGGAAGACTTCCCGACCGCTGGTGCCCTGTTTGAGGTCGACGTAGCTGATGTTCGTTCCACCGGAGTTCGCGACGAGCAGCGTGTCGCCCATGACACCATCGCGCGTGCGAGGCCACGGGCTGATGCCCCACGGACGGGAGCCCACGATGACCGGCGCTTTGAACGACGAGTCGGCCAGGTTGAAGACCTCGACGTGATTCCGCTCGATGTTCGTGAGATAGAGCCGGTCGCTGCGCGGAAAGTAGAGTGCGTCGGCGATAACGCCGCCGTTGGGCAGCGGATTGGTAAAGCCATTGACGACCGTGGCCGTGTCGAGTCGCACCGCACCCGATGGATAGCGTGCGACATCGCGGCGACCGTTCGTGTTGCGGGCAAAGCCCACCACGGTGACTTCGGTGGGGAAGCTTGTGACCGGCAATCGTGTGCGGAAGGTGCGCACGAGCGTGGAGAAGCCGCCCGTTGACGTGATCGAGTCTGCGGCGAGCAGTAGTCCCGTGAGTGTGCGGACTTCGTAGCCGAGGAGCGAGATACCGACCGGATCCGTGGCTTCGACGAAGACCGTATCGCTGACTTCGAGGCGTGCCATGACGCCCGTCTTCACGACCGGAATCGTGTTGGCGGTGGTGGGGCTGAGGACGGCGTAGCTGACCGGGTTGCCGGTGACGCGCTGATTGAGCGAGTCGACGATGAACGGTGTGACCGTGAGCGACTGTCCGCGCACCGAATCCGGCAGCACGAGCGTGTCGAGCACTGCGAGGGAGTCCTTGAGCGGCGCTCCGAGGAGTGACGAATCGCGGGTGACGTATGCACCGGCGACCGTGTAGCCCAGGACGCGAACCTTGTAGCGTGCCTTGGCCGAGAGCGAGACGATGAGCGACTTGCCGGAGACCACCGGCGAGCCGGCCGTCGGGCTGGTGATGACGACCTGCGGCGGTTCGAGATTGCCGACGGTCATGATGAGGCGCGCGGTATCGGACGCGTTGCCGGCGCCATCGATGACGACGGAGCGAATATTGACCGTGGAACCAAGCGGCGCGCTGCTGGGCACGCGGAAGGTGAGTCCGAGGTTGATCGCCTGCAGTGCGGTGGTGATGGTCGTGTCGTAGCTCGCGGTGACGCCACCGCTGAGGAAGACGCGGACCGTCTTGAGGCCGACGTTGTCGGTCGCGTTGAGGCGCATCACGAGGACGCTATCGCCTGCGTCATTGCCCTTGGCGAGGACAACGCGGGGCGAGATGGCGTCGCGAAACGGCGGATCGATGACTTCGTCGCCGGAGCATGCGCCGAGGGCGGCGACCGCTCCGATGACGAGCAGTTTGAGCGACGGGGCGGCGAACGATCGCCGCCGCGCTGTGGCTGGCGCGCTGGAGTGTGCAAGCATGAGTCGATTCTCCTCGTCGCGTTAGCGGTCAGGGGGCGGCGTGACGCCGTCGTCGAGGATGTGCGGCGTGACCAGGATCAGCAGATCGCGCTTCGTCTCGTTCTTGCTGTTCTGCGAGAAGAGGCGACCGACGAACGGCAGGTTCATGAGCACCGGGATGCCGCTGCGGAAGCGCGTGACTTCGGTGACGGTCAGACCTCCGATGACGGCCGCTTCGCCGTCGCCGACGAGCACCTGTGATTCGGCGCGCTGACGATTGAAGATGACGCCCACATCTGTCGCGGCGATTTCCGCGCTGGAGTTCTCCGCCTTGATGTTCATGAGCACCATGCGGTTGTTCGTGATCTGCGGCGTGACGGAGAGCTTGATGCCGGCTTCTTCTTTTGAGACTGCGGCCCGCGGGAAGAAGACTTGCGCGTTCGGCTGTCCGGCGCCGCCACCACCACCGCCACCGCCACCGCCGCCGGCGCCGCCGCCGGCACTTGCGTCGATCACGCGGATGGGGATTTCCTGTCCGACGAAGATTTCAGCGGAACGATTGTTGAGGATCGTGATGCTGGGCTCGGACTGGACTTCAGCGAGCGACGACGTCTGGAGCGCGTTGAGGAATGCGGTGAGCTGATAGCGTCCGAGCGCGGTGCTGTAGATCAGGTTGAGCGCGTTCGGCTTGATCGCATTGTTCGCGTTGGCGATGCCGGCGATGGCGTTGCCGCCGAGTGCGATGCGCGCCGGGCCCTCGAAGGGGGAGCCGCCGCCGATGGCGTCGGGAACACCGTCGCCATTGGTATCGATGGGGCCCATGGCTGTCTCTTATACACATCTGACGCTGCCGACGAATAGAGAGGTGTAGATCTCGGTGGTCGCCGTATCATTA
>ENA-ORBV01017633-ORBV01017633.1-microbial-mat-metagenome-genome-assembly--contig:-NODE-17633-length-10179-cov-4.693922_pt1 | contig 10179 bp, 8 predicted proteins | sample MGYA00237777_ERZ505514 | MGnify/ENA primary metagenome ERZ505514 (study PRJEB26160, sample SAMN06269048) | microbial mat metagenome | isolation source: Oligotrophic lake microbial mat | place...
GTTGGTAATGCTGCAAGCATCACTTGGCATTAGTTGGTAATGCATTAGCGGGACATTAGCGGTACCAAACACTAGCTACAGTAGCTCTTACAGTACATTAAGCTGTAGCACATAGAGGACTACACTGTAGAATATTCTACGTCAAGTACGTAGTGTACTGAAGTAAAAGTATCGTACCTTCGTACGAGTCCTCTATTGCTAACTTTGAACATTCGGAATAATGACCCTGACCAGATGAAACAACGTACAGTTACTTACCACTGTACTTGGAAGTAGTAACAGCGCAGATAGAAATAACCACTGACTAATAACGAAGGCTTCTCTTGCAACATTGGGCCGTTTGTAACACTACGTTCATTTTGATTGGTCAAGCGAAAACTATGAATGCCTCTTGCATGCAGTATATAATGATCAGCAGTACTCTGTCACGACATATCGGACTCGTACCGGTATTCAAAGTGCGCCGAATGGAGAGAAGATTGGAAAACGCCGAAGAGCGAACTGTTTGTACTAATAGACTATATTAGTACTAACTTCAGTGGTGTGCAGTATGCTGGAGAGAGAGAAACGTGTAGAATTCTACTGGTTTCGGTTGCTGACTGCTGATGAATGCTTTTATGTAAACTCTCAAATTTCTACTGAACAAAATGACTTTTCTTTGGTCATATTCGATTTCCAGTTTCTACAGCGCAATGAGAATTGTTCGGTTTAAAAACAGGGGCAATAGTAGTGATCGTTCACCAGTTCGTGCCCCTCTTTCAACCCCGTGTTCCTGTCTGTTCGCACTACTCGTACCTACTACAGTACGTCACTACATAACCCCATTTGAAGGCCCACGCGCGTCCCCTTTTTGCTTTTTACGCCTGTGATCAATCATTCGATTGATTGATAAACACATTGCGATGCGATCGATTGACAAAATGTCTCGCATCTGGCAACATCCACTCAAGCAGTCAGTGGTGTGTGTCAGCTGTCCCATGGGGGGTCAGGCATGCTTTTAGACCTTGCCCAACTGTTGTGAAGGCAAGCCAGATTTGACAGGCTACTGAAGACACCTTCGATGCTTCAAATTTTGTCAATGAAACATTGGTTTCTTTTAGACACACAATCACATTTTGCTTTTGTTTCTGGTCATTTCAAAGATGACAGTTCGTTTGTCTTCGTCTTGTTGCTGCCAACAAGAAGCGCATTCTCACACATTTTTTTGTCTGGGTTTTGTCATCATCTGAGTCCTGTGACAATTGTTGTGCAACACAACAATTTTTGGAGTGCCAAACTTGTTTGTTGATGGCTTCTCTGTGACAACTGACAAACACAGAGTTGAAGAACAAAGCTTGCCCCTACAAAACATCACATGTGGAAGTTGAAGCAAAATTTGTGCATCAAGGACTCTCTGTCTGAACATTGGAACGTTTGAGGAAGATGAACAAACTTGCTGACATTGTCATTGCAGCTGTTGTGAGTTGTCATGCATTCTGAACAACCATTGATGTCTGTCAGATGCTTCACATAAAAAATGTTCTATTTGGTCATGCGTTCTGGGGCTAGGTTGGAGGTTGGAAACAAAAAAACATGGGGCCAAGTTAGCGGATGCCTTCCTGTCCTGCCCCACGCACTGCTTTTTGTTGTCAAACCATCTGTTTGTTGTCGATTCAAGGGTCAGGGTGAAGGTCAGGAGAAAACATAGGATGGGGTCAAGGTGGGGGCCGAGCTTCCAGCAAGTTGTGAAACTTTCCTGAGATCAAGTTGCGAATGCTTTCTCAAATGCAAGAAAATGAGACCAGTTGCTGCCCAGTCTCTCCTCGCCCTTGTTTTTGTGGCAGAGGCATCATTTTGGTGTTGGATTGTGATTTTGTGTGAAGGTTTGGACCAAAATGATGTGATTTCGACATGATGACAGAGCTCTTTGCATTTTTGTCCAAAATGCAAAAAGACATTCAATCTGAACAAAATTTGAAAGTTTTGAGTGATTCTTGACATGTGTTGTCTTCTGCGAATGAGTCATGAATCATTGAATCATAGGTTTGCCACAGAAAAGAATGCCCTTCTTTTCCATTTTCTGAGCACCATCTTTTCCGTGCTCTTTTGTGCTCCAACAGCATCATGCAACAACAAGTGCAGACACTTTTGTCAGATGTGAAAGCAGAATGCAGCAGTTGCGCTGTTGTTTTCTTCTGCACTACTACTTAGAAGTTGCACCACCACTGCTACCACTGCCATGCTGTTGCTGCTAAACCTACTGGTCTCCAGTCGTCCTTGTTCAAGTGTGGGTTCTTTTCTTTCGCAGGTTCCATTCATTTTGGTCCTTCCTCCGTCCGAGCAAGTGGCTCACCACAAACGATTTTTTCATCCTCTATCTTCCAATCACAAACCTCACACATACACCACCCTCGATCTTGACTGCTGCTTACTGAAAGCTTCTACAGTATTTGAAAAGCTCCTCTACTAGAACCACCACAAGCTATCAAGCATCCCCCATACATACATTAGCTCTGTTAGTTGCAGCTCCACTCCAACGGACTGGTGGTTTGCAGTGTTCCTTTGTTGGTTTACAAACGCTGGCTTGCCCGTAGAAAACCAGTTGCACCTATTGTTGGGTGTTTGCAGGATTTTCCCTCCCACGCAACGCCTCGATCCCGTTCTTATTATTATTTCGAGCCACCACTGCATGCCTGCCCGCCCCATCTTCCCATCATCTTCGTAAGTCATAGTGGCCGAAAGAATCCATCATGGCCAGAACCAAAAACAACAATGGCAGGAACCAAAAGGGCGGCAAAAATAACAACAACAACAATGGCCAGAAAAAAGTCACCGCCAAAGTGACGCCCCATGCTCCCTTAATTGCCTCTAAAAAACGCAAAGCCCAAGCTCTCACGAAAAAACAATTGATGCAACAAGAAAAGGCGGCCCGCAAAAACAAACAAAAGCAAGAAGCCCAAGATTTTGTCAATTTTCATTATGAAAATGGCGGCGGAGCGTTGATACCACTCCAACAACAAGGAACCAAGTCACGCCCCAAACGAACTCCTCCCGACTATAGTAATGACGATTTTCATCCTTCGCTGACGAGTTTGTTTGGTCCCATTAATACCCAAACCATGGGCATGAACAATAATGCAAGTGCCACGAAGAAGAAGAAAAAGAAAGAAAAGAGAAAGGATAAGAGGGACAGCAATGGCAGTGGTGGCGGGGCGTCCAATCATAATAACAACAACAACAATAACAATCATAATAATACTCGGCAACATCATATTACCATTGATGTGGATGGCATTCCATTGCATCATCAGAATGGGTACAACCACAACAATAAGAACAAAAAGCGCAAGGGACCAGGATCGAATTTTGAGCTCCAAACTGTTCAAAATCCCAAGACGTGCAAAGTTCCTTGGTGGAATCAACAACACATGGACCACTGGAAATTAGACCATGTCCAACAATTAAAGGAAATGAGTCGATTGTCGTCTCAACAACAACTGCCTTCACAATTCACACAACAGCATTATTTGTTTCCTACCCAAAACAAGGCGACCAAGAAAATGAAAAAGAAAGACACCACCACGGCGGTATGGTTATCGCAGTTGACGGCCGAATTGCAGGCCTTTGCGCGGTACGTTCAAATCGCGCCTCCGGAAATTGCCGCCCGCAATTACATTGTCGATCAAGTCCAACGCGTCTCCCAATCCAATTTGAATGTGCCACACCAGTACAATTATTACCCCTGCAGGAATAATAATAACAACAGTAACAACAACCACTTGGAAAACAACAATAACAAGGACATTCGAGTCCATGTCTTTGGATCGTATGCGACCCAACCCGTCTGTGCCTTTTGCAGCGATGTCGACATGGCCTTGTTTGGAGTGGTACCGCCCGATCCAGACCAGGATGCGGATGATATTCCAGCCGTCGCCAAGCGAGGAGGAGGAGGCCTGCACACTCGATTTGACGACATTGATGTGGATGGCCATCCTACCAGCATTACCAATCTCAACGAAAAGGCCAACGCCACTGCTACTACTAGTAGTAGTACTAGTAGTAGTCCCAAACAAGATTTGGTTCAAAAGTGGAAGGACGCCTTTGAGGAATTTGATAAATCCTGTGCCAACGATGACGATCACCATGATCATGATCATGTAGAACAACCAAAGGAGGATAAGGAGGAGGATGCCAAACTTCCAGCGGTCGCCTCTGCAAAGACGCCGCCTCCCAAACGAAGATCATCCTTGACATCGCAATCGTCGACGTCGTCCTCGAAAAAGAAATCCAAACCAAAAGGATCGTCCACAGCAGCTGCAATTGCCGGTGGTTGTTGGAAGAGTGCCCTGGATCAGCTCTTGGAAGGTGCCAATGAAGGTCCCGATGACATTGTAGTAGCAGCAGCAGCTGCATCCAAAGACGAACCCGTAGACGTACACGCAACAACGTCCAAGACCGAAACAAGCGACAACCACAACAACAACAACCACCACCAAGAAGCGGTGGTAGCGCAAGTAGTCGATCTCACAGCCGACTCGACACCGTCAAAATCAGTGAAAAACGGTGGTGGTGGTAGTGGTGGTATTCCAGATCAATTTGCAGATGCTGAATCGCCGCCAAGAGCAACAAAGCATGGTGATGGTGTTATTCCAGATCAATTCGCAGATGCTGACGAACCGTCAAAAGCAACAAAAGGTGGCGGTGGTCTTCTGGATCCATTAGCAGGTGCTGGTGAAGGTGGTGAAGATGATACCTACCCGACAACAGCAACGAGGAAAAAGGAAGACTCTAACGACGGAAATAATAATGGGGGCATGGAACTTTCGGCAGATTTTTTTGTGGTGGATCGAGAGGGAGCCCCAGAAAAAGAACAATGTAAACATGAAGCTGCAGTGGACCAGGACAAGCAGAAGGATATCAAGGATGTCGACGAATCAAACCAACAACAACAACGAGCGGCGCCTATTCCGCCAAATAGAAAACGACCGCTGCCAACGGGCCAAGACGACAACCAGTCTGGAAGTGACAGCGAGGACGATACTACCGATAAGCTAGAGTCGCTCATGGGACGGAAGCAACGAAATCATCAGAAAGAACAACGTCAATCTTCTAGCCATTCCCAGGATCCAGAACAAGCTGTTATCAGTCTGACTTCTTCGGATGAAGACGACGATAACGACAGCGACGATCATATAGGTGATATCAGCGATCCACGCGACGTCGACGTTGACGACAAGAGAAACGGCAGTTGGGACGACGACATGCAGGTGTCCTTTGTATCCAAACCAGGACCAGCCAAAAAGGCCGCCACGATTGGTCCAACCGGTTTGACTCGTGTCAAGGTGGTGGATGCACTCCAATCGCTGGGAAATATTTTGCAACGTCGACAGTACACCGCCAGAGTTCAAGTCATTCGCAAAGCACGTGTTCCAATTGTGAAATTTCAAACCAAATTCGGTTTCGAAGGAGATATTGCTGTGGGCGGTCACAATGGAACCGATACGAGTCAATTTGCCATGTCACAAGTGGAGCGATTTAAGAGGTATGCGTATTCTATTTTGACACGGAGGGCGCAGGCGAACGCCAGCTGTTGTGTTGTTGAGCATCGAGACTTCTATATCTCATCTATTTTGTTTCCATTCACTGAATGCCGTTGCGCTGTTCATCAGCTTTGCCCCGGTCGTCATGGCATTGAAGATCTTACTCTGGCAACACAAGCTAGATACGCCTTTTTCGGGTGGATTGGGCAGCTACAAGCTTTATGTCTTAGTCGCCCATCATGTAAGTGGTCGAACAGGTTGCTTGTGGAAGATCCGTAGTATGGAAGATCTGTACTTGATCGAAGCGTGCGCTTATGTTTTTTTGGTTTGAACTTGATTATTAGCTGGAACGTCATTTGGCCATGGGTGGAGCTGACGCAGCTGGAGAAGTCTTTGTCAGTTTCTTGATACGGTTCGGAAGAGTGAAGCGAGGCCTTGGCATTGCAAGCTCGGGACGCAGTGATGACACCATTGATACTCAGCGTTGTTGCACACACATACATGCCCAATCAGTGTTGCAAGGCCCAGACGGCTATGAAGCCGACATGTCAAATGTATTTCTGGTCGAACATTGTGTGGACCTGTTTCAGCGGTGCTATTCCAAACTGGCACAAAGACAGAATACCAATGGCAATCAACTAATGGGTGGATCTCCTCGAAGTATATTGGTGGATCTATACAATATCCAGCAGCTCAAGAGAGATCGCCATGAGAGTCTGGAGAAGGCATCCAAATTGGAACTCTACTCAAAGAGCAACAAAAACGCAACTAGTGATAATAGGCAGAATCCGAGTGGCGATAGGCAGAATGGGAACAAACGGCGGCGGTCGTAACTTAGAAATAGAAAGCAGCATAGAGCGGGGGGACGAAGTATCTGGAGTATGCGCAATCTGAGGCGTGACTCTGATCCTCCATCCTTTCGACCACGCGACATCTGCCAACTAACGCTGGAAGCCGATAGCGGGCGTGGGATGTGGTAGGTATGCTGGCTGCTAAATGTTGGTGAATGGATGTATCTAGAAAGAAATTAAAGGTCGTAAATATGCTTGTCGCTAAATAGAAAGATATTCGAGTAGTCTATGTCCCCCATCCCGGTTTGTCGTGGGTATGGCAGAAAATTTCAGTCAATACAGGCGTCCCGTGGATGCAGCAACAATGAGAGGACGGACTGTAGACAGCACCTACATGGGACGATTTATAAACAGCCTTCCGAATGCAAAGCAGGCTTTCAGGAGACGAGGGGTAACATACTATGATTGATTGGACCTAGTAGCAGTAGGTGGAACTGATATCCCTGTCATTGATAGATACTGTACTGTCGTTTCGAGTTCATCTAATTTGATGCATGCGTGGACAAACAAAGCAACACGTTGTTTCAAGGCAAACTCAAAAAAGAAGATTCCTAAATAAATTTTTATGTTGTAAATGACAGCCATACATACAAACCATCATAAAGCTGTGTACAATACTGATACAGGTCGTTGGCGTACAGTATTTGAAAAAAAACACACCCATGGAAGTCTTTCGAATTAAAAAACTGCCATGGCAATCAACGTACTGAAACTCCCATCCGCATCCTTGTTTTGTTCTGTCCAGTCCACACTCGACAGACCGACTTGACGACGGGGGAGGCAAAAACACATATATCCATATGCGCGGCAAACCAGCAAGCAGAAGCCCCATTCATTCATTTAGCCCGAATGTGAAGCCTTCGCTGCTGTCGATGATGTCATGGCCAACATTTGCTTGACTTGTTCGGATGACAGTGCTGGTCGTGTGGGAGGAGATAACCGGCTGGAGCCATCGTCGCTCATCAAGGATGAGAGCAACGCATTGGTCGCGTCATCACGTCTGAAAGCACTCGTAGCATGAGTGTCGACACCCGAAGCACCCACAAGTCCTGCCATACTGACACCCGAAGAAGCACCCTCCAGATACTGCTGTCCCATGCTTCTGCCCAGGAGAGCGTCTTGTTGAAGGAGTCGTAGGCGAAGTGCTGCTGCATCATTGCTGGCATTGAGACTGCCAACTCCTGTCGTCATGGGGGGTGGGAAACCCGACAAGCCATCGGGTGTGTTTGAATTCAAATGATATCGGTAGAGAAGAGAGTCCAAACCACCGGCTCCTCGAAGCTGGGCCATTCCAAGACCCAAACTTCCTGCAGAAGCAGCTCCGAGACCTAGTCCGAGTCCTCCTCCGCTAGCCATCAGTTGCTGATACAATTGAGCCGTAGAGTTTGAGGGCAGTTGTGGTTGGTGCGCCGTGGCCATGGACATTGCGAGTCCTCCTCCGCCTCCTCCTCCCAACCCTGATTCGGAAAGCCCTAGCATTTGGGCCTGCAGCATTCGGTTGGTGTAGTCGGAACTAGCACCAGCACCAGCCGTCATACGGTTGTGAGCCTGAAGAAAGGAGGATTGCCCTCCTCCTAGGAGCGAGGAACCAGACGAGCCGGCCCCGGCCAAGTTGGTCATGCCGCCTGTGCTGGTAATGGCACTGGCAGTGCCGGATGGCGCGGGCTGTGCCGCCAAGAGTCCTCCCAATTGAATGGACTCATGAAAGACTCGTTCCAACTGAACGAGATGGAGCTTTTTGGATTGAATAGTTTCGGGGGAAACATTGGGATCGCGGGCGTACAAATTCTTCCCTTGATAGTTGGTGCCCTGTGGAAAGAAAGGAAAGGAGTTTTAGAGGAAGTAAAAGAGCGTGAGAACCAAGAAGAAAGGAAGCAAGAAGGGATGGAAGAATACAAGGATCATTCAGTGAAGTTTCTTTCTTTCTCTCTCTCTCTCTTTCTTCTCTTAGAGTCCTCTCTCGGAGTCTCTCAATCTTCTCTCACTCTGAGAGAGAAGGACACGCAGGAGACTCTCTCTTTCTCGCTCAAGTCAGAACTGAACTGAACGACTCCAAGCCATTGCCAACAAACAGACACACTCCAACCGCAAACACATACACAGCATATACTTGTCTTACCTCAAATTTCTTGGAAATGCGCTTGACATTGCAAACGAGCTTTTGCGCCAAAAGTTTGCGCAACGAAGTTCCATCGTCAATGTCCAAGTGCCCCAAACGAAAGCCGTCCATCAAGGCATTGGCATAGGCTTGCTCCGCGTCGGTCCATTTGCCCGATCGTTGATACGGATTGTTCATCATCATGTTCGTATTCGTTGTGGTTGCGGTTGTAGTTGGTCAAGTAAGTCCAGTATTGTAATCAATTGTAAGGAATGTATTTTTTGTGCTGGTTTTGCAAAGTGTTACTGCTGACTTTTTATGAGACTGTACGTAGCAGTTCGGTTTTGTGTTTTGCGTTGAAGTTGTAATTTGTGTGTTCCTTTCTTTCGGAGAGACCGGGTTGCTTGTACGTAGTAGCGAGCAGATCTACTGTCGTCGTCTTTTCGAATGTAGTTTTGTTTTGCTTCGTTAGTTTCAGCAGATAGAGGCCTACTACAAGCTAGTATTAGTAATGAACTATTAGTCAAAGAGGTGGCCTTGTTAGCCTGGTTAGCTATTGGTAGTGTGGCCTGATTAGTTATTATAGCGATGTGGCAATTGAAGGGTGAACGTAACGCGAACTCACTAATAAGTGAGGTAACCTTCTGGAATCTGGATGCTGACCAATAATGCATTGAACCAGTAATACCAGTAGTCCGTGCACGTGGGGGGGTCTTGCAAAGGCCAAGGCCAAGGGCAAAGGCTACCGTTACTTTTACCATCAAATAGCTACCGGTACTTTAGTAGCAAGCTAGCTAGTAGCTACTACGTGTACTTGTAGCGGCTACATGTATTTTTTGCGACTGAGACTAAGTTTACAGCTTCCTTGGGTGGAGTATTTATAAACCATCTACTAGCTAGCTAGTACTTGTACCGTTGTACGGTACTACTAGTACCACTACTACGTACATACCACGACCTGTGAACCTGAAGCAGATGGAAGACAAAGAAGAGGGAGGACATCAGGACAAGCTAAGGGAGTACAGTAAGGGTAAGTAAGGGAGGAGGTTCACTGATTTGCCTTCCCTTCGGTGGTGCATTGCGTAGCGCAGAGGAGTGTTCCTTGAACCGGCAATTGGGGAGTCTACGTGTTGTTCACCGTAGAGTTTGTACGGGTGTCACAAATGCGAACTCTAAACTCAGGGTCTTTGCTACTCCGGGGTAACCAACAGAATTCTGGGGAAAGTGTATTTGTGGATCCTTATATCACCTTTATCCTAAGTAATAAGGCCCCTCTTGAGACAATCATTTCGAAAGTGAAGAAAAGAACAATCTGTGAAATCTTACGACGTCCCCTGAACTGGCGAACCGTACAGTACTAGTTAAGTACTCTGACTTCGAAAGTTCGAAAAATCGAAACACCTCTTTTTTTGGCAGAGCACCGAAATTACGAATGCCGTCCACGAAGAACAAACACAAGACTTCACTGGGAAATTTTCAGAAAAGCTGCTTTCCCTAGCTAGGGAGGAGATTCCTATGACTTATTGACAAGGTTCATTAAATGCGCCAATGCAAGCGACATTGGATGGTCGAAATGTCAACAAGACGCAACCGTTAGCGGAAAATCATTGCCCCTGTGACATAAAACCGAATCGAATCGAATCGTATTCGGAGTAATATACGTAGGACAGTGTACCATTAAAATGTTGGTGCTTTTTTACCTTCTAAAGCT
>ENA-ORBV01017635-ORBV01017635.1-microbial-mat-metagenome-genome-assembly--contig:-NODE-17635-length-10178-cov-5.933472_pt1 | contig 10178 bp, 8 predicted proteins | sample MGYA00237777_ERZ505514 | MGnify/ENA primary metagenome ERZ505514 (study PRJEB26160, sample SAMN06269048) | microbial mat metagenome | isolation source: Oligotrophic lake microbial mat | place...
ATGCCAAGGCGCAGGGATCGTTCATGTGACATGACAGCGACCAGTCCTGTGAATACTACTGTATTAGAATATGTGATAATTATGATAACTCAAAAGAAAGAAATCAATGAGACGAATAGCGCTGACGGGCATCAATCTAATATTTTAATTTGGTTGATTGCAGTAAAGGGTCTTAGTGCTTTTGAATATCTATCTATCGGGGTCATCATCTAGCTATCGTGATCGGAACTAGGCTGTTTGTTGCAGACTATAGGGGGGAAAGCCAATTTGCTTTGGAGTATCGTGATCGGATCAAGGCTACGGCAGGCAGGCATCCATCCTTTCCTGTCGACCTTAACACTGGTTGTAGTGCCGGTTACAATATCCATTTTATGGGACCGCGTTGCGAACCCGGAACCAGAAGTCCAGAACTCTTTTTCTTCCTCGCCCTTTTGAAAAAGCAATTCGCTCCTCCTAATCTTTCATAATGTCGTTGCTGAAAAACTTTTACTTGCCCGGCAAAGGAGGCGGTAGCTTGAATCATTTGACAAGTGGAATGATCAACATGTTCCAGTGGGCCATCCCCACATTCAGTGTATCCAAGTATGTGGACGTGCATTCCTGGTGGACGTGGTCTCTCCTGGCCTATGCGGTCGCGGAAATCAGCTTTTACACCATCTTCCACTTTCACTTGGTGCCTCGGGCCAACCGTCGCACCGCACCCCAACCCTTTCGTGCCTTTGGCTGTCACGATGGAAAAGACCGCTTCATGTTGATGCGGCGCATCTTGGACCGACTGGAACGAACCTGTGCGGCCACCGGGGAAGACATGCTGCAATCGACGGCCAATTACATTGTCCAGTGGTTCCGCTTTGAACCTCACAAAGCGGATCCCCGCGGCGATGACCCCAGTCTACGGCATCACCCCCGACCACCACCGATGCGACGCGTGTCCACCATTATGACGGATTCCGAGAGCCACAATAGTGGTGGTGGTGAGGGTGAGGCGAGTCTCAGTGGTTCCGAGTTTGATGTGGAGAGTGATACGGAATGGGAAGCCTGTCCCACCAAAACCACAGTGGACAATAGCAACAACAGCAATACTGCCATTACCAATAATCAAGGAAGCAACAATAGCAAAATCTACCAGAGGTTGGATTCCAGTTTCGCGAGCTTTCGTGTGGGCCCCGAAGAGGGGGAACTCCTGTGGAAGGATTCCAAAGCGGATGGGTGCGAAAAAACCAACATCTTCAAGTGGGCCCTCCATGTCCTTCGGTACGACGATGTGAATGATCTACTCTCGTGTTTCTTTTTTGGGAAGCGCGTGGAAGATCTATTGGAATGGGAACAGGTCGAGCTGAAACGATTGTTTGATTATCTGGAGACGCACTTTGATCTAAAGGTAAGGTTAGGGTGTGGGGCATGTGCAAGATGACCATGGAACACAATTGAATCAGGAATCATGCAAGGAACCGTGCTTGCTCATCCGTTATCTGTTTCTCTTTTCTCCTAATCGTCCAGATCAAACCCGGACGCAGTGCAGTGTGCACTCCTCGATTGCTGATTTTGGATGATGTCGATGCTTGGCACCGCCCTTTGGCTGTCTACGCCGGCATCCATGCCTTTAACGTGTGCAAAGCCAGCTTTTTGTGGATGAACGGCTTTCAACATTTGGTCACGGAAACAGGTCTTCAGTATTGGTATCGCCCCCGGCGGCCCGATGCTAAAAGTAGCGCCAGCTCTGGGTCGTCAATAGCACAGAATCCTCTTTTATTCTTCCATGGTAGGTTCTGAAAACGAATCATAATATTCTTGGATTCATTGGATTGTCATGTCAGATGCGGGTGGCCTCATCGCATTCGCTTCCCATATGTGTGTCGCCGCTTTCGAAGGTATTGCTCCTGGTGGCTCAGCCATCTACCTGCCAATGTTGCTTCTATCGGGAGTGGCAAACGATCGACCGCTTTATATCTTTGAAAACAAGCCTGTTTCGTGTCATCCTAGCTTTGATGTTTTGACGGAAGATGAAACGATTGTGGGTGTTCAAGAAGCATTGGAGCGTTTTCATCCAAAGGGAGACATTGCGCTGATGGGACACTCGTTTGGTTCCTTCCAGCTGACATGGCTCCTATATTCGCCTCTCCGTGACCGTGTCCGACAATTTGCACTGCTAGACCCTGTCTCTATATTGCTCAGTGAACCAGACTTGATTATCAATTTTGAAGAGGCGACTCCTCTGTTCAAGGTCTTCCTGAAAGAGCTTTGGACGAACTACTACATCCGTCGCCATTTTTCATGGTACCGCAGTGAGCTTTGGCTGGATGATTTGCCCGAGAATGTTGATTTTTTCGTTGGTTTAGCCGAGCAAGACCAAATTGTCAATGGCCCCAAGGTCCGACGGGAAGTAGAAATTTTTGGGATGGAACATCCCAAGTTTGCCAGTCAAACCACGGTCACCTTTTGGCCGCGTGCCTTGCATGGCGACTGTGTGTACCAGCCTAGCAAATGGAGAGACATTCGCAAGTTCTTTGAGGGTGCACGATGTGTGTCGGAAGCGCCGAAGCAAAAGGTCCATTGACAGTGCCACCAATTAGAGATACATAGCCCCGGTCACAATCATCTACCGTTTTGTCACTGTTCCCCTATCTACACCCCTGTCCTAATAAACCAATAGCTAATAGCAAAATTTTCGAATGATATTATTTTTTTCGTTTTTATGGCGTAGAAACTAGCCTACTATCTACAGGCGCGGCTGTTCTCGCTAGTACCAAAACAGGGAAATACAACAGGAAAGTGGGAGGTGGTCAGGCTCGCCCGATTCGACACAGCTGGTGTGATTCTCAATCACTTGAATGCCAATGACGATATATACCAGAATCCTCAGCAAGCGCGATGAAGTAAGTCTCCCTTGTATTGCAATGAAGGATCATTTGCTGTGTTTGTCTCGTCATGGTCCAAATCATCCAACATTTCCTGGACGTGGTCAACACTGGATGCAGACGCCTGCAAATTGTCCGTGTCGAACACACTTGACTCGGAGAGTAAATCAGAAACGCTCAGCCACTTTGCCCCATCCGCTGCCTCTTCACCAGCTGCTTCGGTTGGCAGAGACGACATGCTATAGGCTAGATTTGAGGAGGATGCCACTCCAACACTGTCGCTGCCATCGACGTCTTCTTCGTTGTGGGCAGGAGGCTCGGCCGATTTGCGTCCAAGCTTTGAAGATTTTCTTCGTCGGCGGCTGCGAACGGATTTAGAGGAAACTGGAGCAGCCGAGGGATCATCTTGATCATCGCCTCGTCTGCGGATAGACGATGATTTTTTAGTGCGACGAGGAGCCGCCGAGGGATCATCTCCCCTTGGTAGTGGCGGATCTTCTTGCACCTTCGTAGGGATTTCCTGTTGAGGGGGGTCACCATTAGGTGCACATACAGATGGGTCCCTTCCATATGGTTCAGGAGGTTCTGAACCTATATACACTGATTCAACTTCTTCGCTGTCATCACTTTCATCTTGGTTCTCTTCCGTACCGGAGGCATCGGTCCCAACCGTTTGTCCGAAATCCAATGTAACACTAAAGATATCCACACCCGAATCTTCCGTGTAGTGTGTTTCCTCATCATGCTCCTCGTCGTGACCTTCTTCCACGTCATTTTCGCCGGGGACACTCGTATCCTCGCTTACACTATGCGGTCCGGAAGTTTCCTCAGCGTCAGACCCGTCATCATCTTCTTCTTCGTGATTATCGGGATCACTCCAAACGGTTTCTTGGCAGACTGTCACCTCTGGATCGGGATCTCTGTAGGAAACAAGACTGCCTTCTCCGAGGGAAGAGCCTTCCCATTCATGATCGACAAATTCATCCAGTTCCCCAGCGTCTTCCTCCTCATCTTCTTCGGTACACACACTTCGGTCTGGAGCCACTGTATTGGGATAGACAGGAGCTGGCTCGTACTCGACCAACTTGCCAGAGGTGTCCGACTTTTCAGAGGCTTCCGAGTGTTTTTGTTTCCAATAGAGGGCGGCACCGATTCCGCCCAGACACAACAAACACGCCAAGACAATCAGGAGAATCGCCCACCATTCCAATCCTCCGCCATCATCGTCTGGTGGTGGATCCATAACGGGAGGACCCACAATGGTATAGGGATAATTCTCGGGGGCCGTGGCATCCAAACTTTCTTGTAGCTTGCCATCATCAATGGCTTCGGCGGTCTTGGTGTCGTACTTGGCTCGAACCTCTTCGGGATCTTCGTCCGCGGTCAAGGTCAAATTAAAACTGCCAATGACATTTTGACAGTTGGCCCCCGCAGGAAGGGGAGGATCCACATTGGTAGGACATGCCAAATCCGAGACAATGTACACGCTGGCAGAATTGTTCCTCAAGCTAATGTCTAAACGACGACGACTGGTTGTGGTAGTGTGACGAAGCTGCCGCCGCGGTTGGCCTTCGACATCCAGAACAGATTTCTCTACGAACTGTTCCCAGGCAGCGTTCAATACCATCAAGTTACTAGGCCGACTTGCTTCAATGGATGTGAGGCCATCGGTGTTGTACATTTGAAAGGCGGAAGCAATTTGTACGCTAGGAAGTGTGGGTGACATGGTAGGTGCTTTGGTAGGAGTGTCACTTGGAGATCCCGGTGTCACGGTAGGACTTGCTGTGGAGGGTGCTAGTGTGGGCGTGTCGGTCGGAGAAGCTGTGGCATTTGCCGTGGGTGCATCCGTGGTCGTAATATTCCCCTCTGTTGGACTGGTGGTTGTAGGGTTGATGGACGGGGATGCCGTTGGAGCGGTGCTGGTAGGACTCAATGTAGAAGGTGCTGCCGTGGTGGGGGAAGCACTTGGAACTCCTGGCGTCACGGTCGGGGATTGGGTACTCGGGCTCGCTGAAGGAACAAGAGTTGGTGAGGCGGATGTTGGTGCTGGTGTTCTGCCGCAACATAGGGGCCGGAGCGTCTGGACTTTTGGACAAAAGCCAGCATCGGATACATATTTTACCCGTTCATCCAGTTCACTGCAGCTCAGACCCAGTTCCGGGTCGGGCACCAAATCCAAACGATCCTCTGGAATTTGGGTCCCTGCGACGCACAAGTCGCCACAAACTTGGGGAGGTGCAATGCCGGGACATTCGCACCAAGCTCTCAAATCGAAGGGAGTCCGTCCAAACAAGTTGGAACCAATGGCGGAACAGGTTTCCGTAGTCTGGACGGTATAAATATTCTCAATTCCTTGACACGACAGATCCGTCGCATCCCCAAAGACTTGAGGGAGTGGTGCGGCTAGGTCCAGGGGCGTTGGAAAGGCTTTGGTTCCCACAGGCGATTGACCATTGTTGGGACACAAGTTGCAGACGGGGCCCTGTGCATTGGCGCATTCACATACAGAGGAGTATTTGGTCGAAAGTATGCTACAGGTTCGAAATCCATCGACATTGACCACTCCGACGAGAGAATCACATGTGAGTCCTCTGGCATCGGGAAGGGGAGTGGAACCTCCTCCGCACTGACTACTACAAGGCTGTGCATTGGGCGGAGGGGCACACCCACAATACTTGATTCCTACCGCCTGTTCCAAGAGACAATTCTCCGAAGTGCCTTCCATGGCACTGGAAGCGGCAAACCAATCTCCGCACAGAACTCCATCTGGAAGGGTATTCGTGCGGACCAGCTCATCTTCTTCACAGACAGGACAGCTCGTGGTTGGCTTGGCCGTCGATGGAGGCAGAGTTGGAAACATGGTTGTAGGGTTCTGCGATGGAACAAGTGTCGGCAATGCTGTTGGCTCCGGAGTGGGCAAGAGCGTCGGTGCTGCTGTCGTAGGAAGGGCGGAAGGAAAGCCAGGTTGTGCGGTTGGATTCGGTGATGTGGGACTTGCTGTGGTTGGTAATGGAGTTGGTACCAGGGTAGGACTCTTGGTAGGGACTGCCGTTGGTGGGTTCGTCGGTGTCATGGTAGTAGGAGCATTTGTTGGCAATGGAGTTGGGGCTTGGGTTGGAGGCTTTGTAGGACTTGGCGTGGTTGGAGGCAGCGTCGGGTTTCCCGGTGGTGTGGTAGGGCTTTTCGTTGTTGGCATGGCTGTGGTTGGCGCTGGAGTTGGTGCCTGGGTGGGAGGATTTGTAGGTAATCGAGTTGGAGGCATTGTTATGGGAGCCACAGTAGGGTTGGCTGTGACTTTAGGAGCAACTGTTGTCGGGCTGGCACTGGTTGCAATGGGTGTTGGAAACAACGTAGGGTTAGCACTGGTGGGTTTGGCTGTGATTGGGACACCCGTTGTGCCATTACGACTCATTAATATGACGCCGTTATCCAGATCGCTCAAGCAGCATTCCAGAAGAGACTTAATCTGGTACTGGACACAAAGTTCTTCGTCTTGAGTATACTGGACGAGTGTTTCAATTTCTCCACATGTCAACAAGTTGCTCCCCGTAAGTTTTTTCTTCTTCAATTGTCGAGGAACACTGGATCCGAGAGGGCACAAATTTCCGCAGACCTTGGGTGGGGTTGCCCCGGAACATTCGCAATAGGCAGGCATGTTAAATGGGAACGATGTAAAGGTCATCCCGGCGGCGGAATCTGGACAATCTTGAAAGAGATTGTCCGTGGAGAACGACAAGGCGGCGTCCAAGCCACCACAGGACAGATCCGACAACGGACTCAAGACTTGCGGGGGTTTCACACTCTGGAAAGGATACGGTTTATTCGCGTTGAAGCTGCTACTAGTGCCTCCTGCACCACTCGAACACAAGCGACAGTTTGCGTTACTGCCAAATGGCAGCAGCATAAGAAGAAACAGTACCGGAAGCAGCCCATGGAAAGGCAGCAGCCTTCTCATAGGGGCACCTCTTCCTCGTGACATCTTGATCATTTCTTAATCCTACTAGTTTTAGCTCCTTTGCATGGCGTCTTCCGCTTTTGACTTTACTTAAATTTGTGAAATAGATCCAGTTGGGTGGGCTATCTATTTGAATTGCTTGTCGGCCCCAAGAGATACCGGTAGCTGCAAGACTACGCTTGTAGGGTACTAGTACGACGTACTACTAGCTAGCTAGCTAGCTAGAGGGGGTACTTGCTGCTAGTGTATTGTACCAGTCAATTCAACAGTCCAATTCGTCTCATTTTTGTTGTTGCTTTTCATGTGTGTCACAATTTAGGCATCTTGGTTAGACCATTCGGAATGGTTTTACAGTACTCGCATTTAACATGTGGAAGGCATTTAAAAGAGTTCGGTACATGTGGAAGGCATTTAAAAGAGTTCGGCATGCCGGCGGGCGAAAATTTGCCCGTTGGTGTGACAACCGGTCCAGCGAAAGTGTCTTTTTCGAGTACTGTTGGATTCACACTCGCAGGGAGATGCGGCATTTGGCGGGACATGCTCCAAGTCTGTGGTCCTGCTTTTTTTGCCACCTGGTGAAATTTCCCCTTGTGTGAGGGGCTATCAGCAATTCTGTTGATTGTTGATGCGTGTGTTTTGTTTGAGAAGAAAGAAAAAAAGCAGTGAGTCCTTGCTCACTGTCAAACAATCAAAGTCACTTGAGTTTTTGTCTTCTTCATTGACTTCAAACATCAGTTTGATTTGTTGTGCATCAAGTCATTTTGAAAAATGACTTTGAGAAGTCAACATTCACAAATTTGGCATCAACTTTGACAAGTGCCATTTTTTTACATTTTTGTTGCATTTGATGAAGCATGACAATCACACAAAATGAACCCCATTGCAGCTCTTGGGAACAATCTTTTTATTGACCGGCAAGAACATCGAGACCTCGCAAACATGCTTTGCAAGTCTGTTGCTGAAATGTCAATGATTGTGCAAATGCTGACATTTCTGATGGCAAAGACATTTAGAGGCAATGTTCAATTCATGACTTGTTTGCAGAGACCGGTTGAACACATGCATTTGGAGCAAAATCAGTTTGTCGTGGAGCAATGTGTCAAAAGGCAAGCAATTGTCGAGATGACCATCTTTTCTTACTCTGGGCTTGAAGGTTGCAAGACAAATGAAGTGGTCTTCAGCTTCTTCATGAGACACCAGGTTAGTGTCTTCTCAGTGCAGCTGTTGCAGTGGCACAAGGTGACCGAATTTGAAAAATCATCAGCAATGTTAAATTGTGTGCTCAACGGTCATTCAAAATTGATTTGTCAAACACACAATTCCATTGCCTTGGCTCTGGTTGCTTCCACTTTGAAGCAACCTTGTGTCTCTGACATGTTGCATCTTTCTCCCATTAGCATGATTTGCTTCCTTTCTCAGTGGTTCTGGTTCTGGCTAGCACTGGCAGTTGTGCTGACTGGATTTTGTTGATTCAATTGCACACAGGGTAAACAACCCAACCATGACACCAGAATGAAGACTACCTTAGCTGGCAGTTTTTAAATCAGTCAGGCTGTTGGCTGCCCCCATCTACCGACAAGATGACAAGAAGAAAATCCTTTGTGTCCAGATGTAGCTGTAGAAGTTTCGAAGATGTTTTTGAAGACATTGCATGGAAATGAATGGCAGGTTGTTGGGTGCTCATCATAGCCCAGATGCTTCAAGATTCAAACAGACAATGAGCATTCAGTTGACAACAAGAAAGACTGTTTTGCATCATCAGTTGCAATGGCTACAAAACCATCCACAGGTTTCATTGTGGTGATTTTCAAGTTTTTATAAAAGTTGGGATGCATTTCTTAACTGCTGGACTGTCAGTGATCAGTTGGTTTTGTGTGCCATGGATGGCAACCGACTGACATCACAGGGAGTGCCATGACAAGGGAATCAAAAAGCACAAAATCCTTTGTGTCTGTGCCACTTAGCACAGTTCCCCAGGCATCACTAATTCTTGTGAAGCAGTCAGCTGACTTGCTTTTTTGGTGTTCCATGTTAGTCTGCTTTGTTTGCGTGCATCGTAAAACACTTCTTTCTCTGTGTGCCACACACATCATTTGACAAATCAGTTGCTGTTCAAATTCATCATTGCATTGAAAATTACAGTCAGTGCAGAATGAGTTGAGCCATTAGTTGAACCAGAACATGTTGAACCTGATTGGAAATCTGGAATCAGTTCAAACAAGGAACAGAGACATCAAGATCAATTGATGTGCATGGATTCCATCTTAACGGGCATGATTTCATTCATGGGAATGGCTTCATGCCCTGTTTCAGCTGCCATAGGTGATGTTCAAACAATGTTCCAAGAAGGGCCAGCAGACATGTTCGTTGCCAACAGATTACAACAGAACAACTGTGTTCTCATTGGATTTGGTGACAAAATCTGTTGCCAACAGATCACAACTGGATAAGTCATCTGCATTGTGACTTTGACCACACAATCCATTGGGAATCCATTGACAAAGGATCATCAACAGACAGGTGAGTCAAAACCCCGCCTAACTGCACAAAGCAATGACCATTGACAAGCATCATCATCCTTCAATAGATTTCAACGGCAATGACCAGAAAGTAGCACTGAGAGCAGGCCTGCTTGTGCCCAAAAACCAAGTCACATCATTTTTTTGTCTCAATGTCAGTTTTTGCTCCTTTGAATGTGTCACTTGAAGGTCAACAGGTCCATGGCTGCATGTCATTTTTGTTTGGCCACACATGGCAAAATGCCAGAAACATTAATTTTTCTTGAACCTCTGAGCTTGACTCTTTAACCTGATGCCAGCAGGACGGGACCATGGGTCATTGCCGAAAAAGTCTAATTTTGCAAATCAACACTCATTGTTGTTATTGACTCAAAGATTAGTGTTATTAGGGTAAACTACAGCCAGCGGTGACCCGATGCTGTTTCGAAAGAAACTTCAAAAGACACTGGATGTGGAACAGCCACCCCTCATTGCCCGCAGGATAAGGTTGAGCATGCCATTGCAAAACAAGATTGGAAACAAATAAACAAAAGGAAAGAAGAATAGAACTGTCAACCGAGGGGACAGTGTGCGTCCGTGGATGACCGCGGCGCCAGCAGTGAATGCAAACCACTAATTTGCTGTAGTCATAATTCACATTCACTCTCTAATTACTCTGTAGATCTAGCTAGAAGTAGTTGACCATGGGATTCTATTGCAGGTTATGAGCTCTCAAGCGGTTCCAATGTGCATTCTATAGCCTCTGTACGCTGCGTACTACAAGAGCGGTACGGAATTAGCCGTTGGCTCTGTCATGGTCATCCTGTACAATGTACAGGAATTCTCTACTGCTGACTAACCTACTAG
>ENA-ORBV01017636-ORBV01017636.1-microbial-mat-metagenome-genome-assembly--contig:-NODE-17636-length-10178-cov-2.972973_pt1 | contig 10178 bp, 7 predicted proteins | sample MGYA00237777_ERZ505514 | MGnify/ENA primary metagenome ERZ505514 (study PRJEB26160, sample SAMN06269048) | microbial mat metagenome | isolation source: Oligotrophic lake microbial mat | place...
CGGCGATGACTACCGTGACGGCGACATCCTCGACCCCGAGTCGGGCAAGGTCTACCGGTGCCGGATGACGCTGGACGTGACCGGACAACGGCTGACGATTCGCGGATTCATCGGCATCTCGCTGATCGGGCGGACGCAGACGTGGCTGCGGGAAGAATAGCCGCCAGAGCGCGCCCATTGCGCGCATCCGGAGCACCGCACTGAACGGGAGAACACCGGAGTTCCCGCCGGGAACATCACGGCGCCAAACCGCATCGCCCCTGTTCGTGCTCGCTCCGTGTCGCCTCGGTACTGCAGGCGTTGTCGCTGACGCGATGGCTATCGATGCACGCCCGACCAGCCGGGTTCGTGCCGGTCCAGCAGGCGCTTGAGCGCGTCGAAGTGCAAGGTGGACTGCTGCCGCTCGCCCTCGATCTGGTGGTTGGAAAAGGTCTGCTCCCACTCGGGTGCCAGTTGCAGCAGCGGGATGGTGCCATCCTCGCGGCGCATTTCGGCGACCAGCTGAAAGCCCAGCCGCTGGCGCACATGTTCGCAGATCGCCTCGGGCGAGGGCAGGGCATTGCGCACCTCGGCAATCGCCTCAAGGATAAGGGGCAGGTTGCGGATTGACACCCTTTCCTCCAGCAGGAGCCGCAAGACAGACAACAACAGGTCAATCGGTACCTTGTCGGGGATCAGTTCCTCGATCATCCGCCGCATCGCATCGGCCCGGGTGCGGTCGCTCAGGTTCACCACCTCATCCAGCAGGCGCCGCAGCGCCGTGGGACGGGGATTCCAGTTGCCACCGTGGATGAGCTGCGCGCAGTCAAACGCGCCTCTGCTGGATGTGGGCGGCGCACCCAGCGCGGAAGACGCGCCCAGGGTGAGGCCGGTGGCCATGAGGTGGCGGCGGGTGAAGCGCAGCGGACCAGTCCTCTTCACAGTCATTGCCTCAATGCCCGCAACTGTGGAACGCCAGCGTGGGGGGAGCAGGTGTAGCGTACACAGCCTCCCCGCGCACCAGGGCCCCATGCGAGCTACCATCTACAAAAGTCTCTACGCCCAGGTCATCCTGGCCATCCTGATTGGCGCCCTGCTGGGCCACTTTGAGCCGGCGTTTGCGTCAAAACTCAAGCCGCTGGGTGAAGGCTTCATCCGCCTCATCAAGATGCTCATTGCGCCACTGGTGTTCAGCACCATTGTCGTAGGCATTGCCAGCATGGGGGACCTCAAGAAAGTGGGCCGCGTGGGGGCCAAGACGCTGCTCTACTTTGAGGTGGTGACGTCTTTTGCGCTGCTCATTGGACTGGTGGTGGTGCGCACCGTGGAGCCAGGCTCCGGGATGAATGTGGATGCCAGCGCGCTGGATACGCGTGAGCTCAATTCCATTCTTGCCGGCGGTCAAAAGGTCAAGACCACCACCGAATTTCTCCTCAACATCATCCCGGAAAACGTGGTGGAAGCGTTTGCCAAAGGGGAGATGCTGCAGGTGCTCCTGTTTGCTGTGCTCTTTGGTTCCGCCGCCAGCGCCATGGGTGAGAATGCGCGGCCGGTGATCAAGATCCTGGACGAGATTTCCCACATCCTCTTCAAAGTGGTGGGCATGATCATGAAGGTGGCGCCGGTGGGTGCCTTTGGCGCCATGGCGTTCACCGTGGGGAAATACGGCATTGGTGCGCTGGCCAACCTGGGCCTGTTGATGGCGTGTTTCTACGTCACCAGCCTGCTGTTTGTTTTTGTGGTGCTGGGCGGGATTGCGCGCCTGGTGAACGTCAACATCTGGAGTTTCCTGCGCTACATCAAGGAGGAGCTGCTGCTGGTGTTGGGCACTTCCTCGTCGGAGAGTGCGCTGCCATTGATGTTGCGCAAGATGGAGGACCTGGGGTGTGCGCGCAGTGTGGTGGGGCTGGTGATTCCCACGGGATATTCGTTCAATCTGGACGGGACCAGCATCTACCTGACCATGGCGGCCATCTTTGTGGCGCAGGCAACCAACACGCCGCTCACCCTTGGTGATGAGCTGGGGCTGCTGGGCGTGTTGCTGCTCACCAGCAAAGGTGCGGCTGCGGTGACCGGCGGCGGGTTCATCACGCTTGCGGCAACCCTGTCCTCCACGGGGACCATTCCGGTGGCCGGCCTGGCGTTGTTGTTGGGCATTGACCGTTTTATGAGCGAGGCGCGCGCGCTCACCAACCTGGTTGGCAACGGCGTTGCCACGCTGGTCATTGCCAAGTGGGAGGGCGCGCTGGACGAGGAGAAGCTGCACGCCGCCCTGAAGCGTCCGGTGTGAAGCGGAGGATCCGGTCTTCCCTGGCTCCCGCCCACGGTGACGACGTCAAGTGACCCCACCGGCTCCAGCGCGTCAGCCCTTTCCAGAGTGCCCGGCTGCCGTTGGTTGGCCTTCAGTGGTGCCGCGGGTATGTCTGCCCGCCGCAGATCACGCTCCACCGGGGAGGCTCCCATGACCACGCAAGTGGCCACGTCTTCATCCGCATCACTCAAGCTGCTCATGCAGGGCCGTCCCACGCTGGCGGCCGTGGCTGCGGCGCTGGAGCCGCTGTCCCGTGCAGAGCGCGCGGTGCAGGTCCGGGCATTGCCGGGCCGCCATCTTGGGGAGCTTTGGACACTGGCGCAGGCGGGCGGTGAGCTGCACGTGGGTGAGGTGGTCCCCCCGACGACGGATCCGTTCAAGGTGCTCATCTGGGCGGGCAAGAACAGCCTTCCGGCGTTCAGCATTTTTGAGAAGCGGGTCTTCCGTGATCAGGCCGGCCGGGTGTGGGGTTACAACCACCAGTCCATGAGCGCGTTCACGGGGCCTGGCTACTTCAGTGTGGTGGCGCATCCGGAGCGCAGTGGCGAGGTCCTCTTTGACTACACCCGCATCCCGGACACTGCGCCGCCCGGCTGGCCGGCCATCAAATCCAACGCGCGCGGCATCAGCTATCTGGTCTACCACCAGCTCAAGGATGAGATGCGCCGCGTGTGTTCAGGCGTGTTGATTGGCAAGGCATTCAAGGGTGGCAAGGACATGGGCCAGTACTTTGCGCTGGTGGTGCAGGACGCCTGAGCGCGGCTGCGGCGCGTGAGGCGCTGCGGCATCAATTCTTGTTGGTGCACGTGCACCTGGATGGCAATCAAACGTGGTCAGTCTGCTGAACCAGTTGAAGATCCTGCCTGCGCCGGGGACGTCCCCACTGCGGGTCACCAATGTCCATGGCCTGGGAGTGGCGTACGCCGCGGTGGCGCTCAAGCGCGCGCACCCGGGCCGTCCCGTGGTGCTGCTGACCCCGGATGAAGACGGCGCAGATGAGCTGGTCCGGGACGTACGCTTTTTGTGCGGCACCTCCGCGGAGCTCCGTGAGTCCCGGGTATTACGTTTTCCAGACGACGAGCGCGGTCCGTACGCTGAACAATCCCCGGATGCCAGCTCCATCATGGAGCGGGTGGCCACGCTGTTTGCGCTGGCCACCGGACGCGCCCCGGACTTCCTGGTTGCCAGTGCGCCGGCGGCGGCAAGGCGGACGCTGCCGTTGCGGTCACTTCAGCGGTACGCGCAGTTGCTTGCGGTGGGTGAGCAGATTGGACGTGAGGCGCTGCTCAGCAGCCTCTACCGCAGCGGCTACACCCCGGTTCCGCAGGTTGAGGACGTGGGGACGTACGCCGTGCGCGGCGGCATTGTGGATGTGTTTGCCGCGGGTGAGCCGTACCCGGTCCGCATTGATCTGTTTGGTGATGAAGTTGAGTCCATGCGCTTCTTTGATCCCACCAGCCAGCGCAACGTGGGGACGGGAAAGCTCAAGGAATGGTCCTTTGGGCCGGCGCGGGAAGTGGTGTTTGATCCGGAGTCCATTGCCCACGCCAGGCAGAGCCTGCGTGATCTTGCGGACCGGCAGAACCTGCCCACGCGGCAGCTCTCCCAGATCCTGGCGGACGTGGACGCGCAGATTCCGTTCTTTGGGATTGAGGGGCTGGTCCCCGCTTTCTATCCGCACGGGCGTCCGGCGCTGCTCCACTTCCTCCATGAGAACGCGGGCGCGCTGCAGCCCATCGTCGTCATGGAGGACCGCATTGCGTGTGAGCACACGCTCAAAGACGCAGTGGAAAAACTGGCGCAGGGGTTTGAGCGCGCGCGTGGCCGGGGACGGCTGGCGTTTGAGCCGGCGGAGCACTCGGCGGATCATGAGGAGCTGACGCGTGATCTTGCGCTGTTCTCCCGCGTGGAGCTGGAGCGCCTGACGCTGGCGGATGACGGAAAAGAGATCATTGATCTTGGCGCCCGCAGCACGCGTGAAATGCGGGACCAGATTGTGGCCAAGCTGCGCGGTCACGACGGGCGGGGAGAAGAACCTGCCGCTGCTGCAAGTCCCGCTGACTTGCTGGAGCCGCTGGTCCGCAAGCTGAAAGATCTCAGATTGGCGCGCGTCTCCGCGTTCATCGTCGCGGAGACCATGGGCGGCGTGGAGCGGCTGAAGGAGCTGCTGGGCGGGCACGGCCTGGGCGTGAAGATTGCCAGGGAGCTGCCGGACTTCTTTGACGAGGGCGCGCTGACCTCCTGGTTTGATCCTGGGGTCCACGTCTCCGTGTTCCAGGCGCGGCCCGTGGCGCCCGCGCGTGGCGCGGAGCTTCCCAACCAGTTTGTAGCGTTCATTTCGGAAGAGGAGATTTTTGGGAAGCGCACCCACAAAGCGGCCAAGGCGCGGCAGGCGTTCAAGACGTCACTCAGTGATCTTGAGAACGGTGACTACGTGGTCCACGTGGACCATGGCGTGGGAATCTACCGCGGGCTGACACGCATGGCGCTGCGCGGCGTGGAGGCGGACTACCTGCTGCTGGAGTACGCGGGCGCGGACAAACTCTACCTCCCCGTCACACGCATCAACCTCATCCAGCGTTTTGCGGGCGCTGACGCGGCACATCCGCGCGTGGACAAACTTGGCGGCACCGCGTGGGAGAACACCAAGCAGCGCGTCAAGAAGGCCATCCTGGCCATGGCCGGGGACCTGCTCAACCTCTACGCCAAGCGCGAGCTCACCCAGGCCGTTGCCTTCCCCGCCCCCGACGCTGGCTTCCATGAATTTGAAGCCGAGTTTCCGTTTGAGGAAACGCCGGACCAGCAGAAGGCCATTGATGACTGCCTGGGTGATCTCCAGCGCGGAAAACCCATGGACCGCCTGGTGTGCGGAGACGTTGGTTACGGAAAGACGGAAGTGGCCATGCGCGCGGCCATGCTGGTGGCGCTGGGTGGAAAGCAGGTTGCAGTGCTGGCCCCGACGACAGTGCTGGCCCAGCAGCATTTCTACACCTTCAGCGAGCGCATGCGGAACCAGGCCATCCGTGTGGAAGTGGTGAGCAGTTTCCGCAGCAGCAAGGAAGTGCGTGCGGTCCTGGACCGGGTGAAGGAGGGCAAGGTGGACGTGCTCATTGGCACGCACCGCCTCCTCAATCCGGACATCACGTTCAAGGATCTTGGCCTCATCATTGTGGATGAGGAACACCGCTTTGGCGTGCAGCACAAGGAGCGGCTCAAGCAGCTCAAGACCAACAGCCACGTCCTCACGCTCTCCGCCACGCCCATCCCGCGTACGCTGCAGATGAGCTTCTTTGGTGTGCGTGACCTGAGCCTCATCCAGACGCCGCCGCAGGACCGCCGCAGCGTGCGCACCACGCTGGCCCGCTTCAATGATGAGGAGATCAAGGACGCCATCAAGCGTGAGTTGCACCGCGGCGGGCAGGTCTACTTTGTCCACAACCGTGTGCAGTCCATCCACGCCATGCGTGAGTTCCTGCAGCGCCTCATTCCGGAAGCGCGCATTGGTGTTGGCCACGGGCAGATGGAATCCCACCAGCTTGAAGAGGTGATGCTGGCCTTCATCAAGAAGGAGACCAACGTCCTGCTCTGCACCACCATCATTGAGAGCGGCATTGATATTTCTTCTGCCAACACCATCATCATCAACCGTGCGGACCGGATGGGGCTGGCGCAGCTCCACCAGTTGCGCGGGCGGGTTGGCCGTTCTGCTGAGCGTGGGTTTGCGCTCCTGCTCATTCCTCCGTCCACAACCATCACCCCAGACGCCAAGAAGCGTCTTGAAGTATTACAGAAATTCACGGACCTGGGTGCCGGCTTCCAGGTAGCGCAGCATGATCTTGAGCTCCGCGGCGCCGGTGAACTCCTGGGCAAGAACCAGCACGGCCACGTGGCTGCCGTGGGGTTTGACATGTACGCGGACCTGCTTGCGCAGGCGGTGCAGGAGCTGAAGGGCAAGGCGGGGCACCTCCTCAAGCAGGACGCACCGGACCCGGAAGTGAACCTGCCCATCCGCGCGTTCATCCCGGAAAACTACATTCCGGATGTCCACCAGCGGCTGGGGCTCTATTCAAGCCTGGCGTCCGCCAAGGACGGTGCCGCGGTGTTTGATGAGGTGGGCGCAGTCACGGACCAGTACGGTGATGCGCCGCCGGAAGTGCTGGCGCTGGCGGAGATCATGGTCATCAAGCAGAAGCTGCGTGAGATGCGGGCGCGCGGATTGGATGTGAGCCAGGGTCAGTCCGCGGATCTGAAACCGGCCAAGGGCGCAGCAAAACCCGCCGTGACGCCGCCGCGCAAACCGCTGCCAACGGATGGTGTGGCCGGTGCGCTCACGCGGGATGTGGTGCAGGAAGGCCTGCGGATCATCATCACGCTGGGGGACGGCGCCACGCTGGACCCGCCCAAGCTGCTGGCATGGGTTGCGGCAGATCCCGCGCGCCGCCGTCTGACCCCGCAGATGAAGCTGATGTACGCGCCCGCGCCGGAAGAACTCATGGCCGCCGCGGATGACATCACGGCGCTGTGCAAGCGCCTGCTGAACACGTTGCTGGACGTGGCGCCGCCGCCGCGCCAGCCCGCGGCGGTGACCCGCGTACGGGAAGCCCCGCGCGCCGGACGCTGAGTTCAGGCTGCGTTCTTCCGGATGTAGGAATCCAGCCCTCTGCCGGCGGTGGCGCGCACCTTGTTCTTCATGAACCCGGTCCAGCCAAGCAGCAGCCCGGGCAGCCCCAGCGCCTGTCTGGACCACGCGTGGAAATCAAACCTGTCCCGGTGACGCCAGATTTTTCCGTCCCGGAACTCAAACTCCGCAGTGATGCGGTTGTGCACCATGCGGCCGGTCTGGCCAAAAGTGTAATACGCGTCCCAGCGCGCGCTGCCCTTGGATTCATCCGCGGTGACGTCAGAGAACGTCAGCTTGAGGTCCTTGCCGCGTTCACACAGCATGCGCCACATGGCGCCAGCGCGCTCACCCTTGAGGTCTGGGAACACTTCATCTGAAAAGTGGATGTCCGGGTGGTAGCAGGCGGCCATGCCTGCGCCGTCCCGGTTCTGGAAACACGTGTAGAAGCGGGTGATCAGTTCAGCGTGAGGATGCATGGCGCCAATCTCGCATGGGGGCGTCATGCGTCATACTGTTTCCCGCCAGCGCCCGGTTGCGGGCTTCCGCTGCGGCTGGCAGAGATGCGCGTGGACACGCAGACGCGGAGGCAGTTTGACGCGCATTCTTGATGGACGGCATGTGGTGTTGACGGGGGCGGGCGGCGGGCTTGGCGGCGCGGTGCTGGATGCGCTGGTGGAGGCCGGCGCCACCTGCCATGTGCCCGCACGCAAGGCGGGCGAGGTGACAGACCGCAGCAGCGTCAAGGTCACCGCCGGAGTTGATCTGACGGATGAAGCCGCCGTCACCCGGTTCTACGCCGCGTGCCCACCGTTGTGGGCGTCCATCCATCTGGCGGGCGGGTACGCGGGCGCGGCATTCACGGAGACGTTGCTGGCGGACCTCCGCAGGCAGTTGGACCTCAATGTGACCACGGTGTTCCTGTGCTGCCGTGAAGCGGTGCGGCGGATGGCATCCACACCCGGTGGCGGGCGGATTGTGAATGTGAGCTCACGCGCGGCGCTGGTCCCGGCGGGCGGAGCGGTGGCGTACAGCGCGTCCAAAGGAGCCGTCTCCGTTCTCACGCAGGCGCTGGCAGAGGAGGTGAAGGGCCGCGGGATCCTGGTGAATGCGGTGGCGCCGTCCATCATTGACACGCCCGCCAACCGGGCCGCCATGCCCAACGCGGACTTTTCCCGCTGGCCCACCCCGGCGCAGCTGGCCACGGCCATCCTCTGGCTTGCTTCGCCCCAGAACGTGCTGACCTCCGGGGCAGTGGTACCGGTGTACGGCGCAGTCTGAGCCGCGCTGGTGTTACACTTTGAGCTTGCATGTATGACACTTGAGTACCCCGCGGTGGTCCGTGGTTGCGTGCGGCCATGGGAGGCGCTCGGGATCCGGGAAGAACGCTTGTGTGGCGCGTGTTGAACGGAGGTCACCGTCCCGCACCCGTGGCCCCCCGTGGCCATTCAGGACCAGACCTCGCGGGCGACGCGCTGTGGCGCGCCAGGCGAGACTCGCGGGTGCGGGCGGTGCATTTTTCCAGCCGGCGGACGCCACATTCCTGGCGTTGTGCAGCAACCAGGCTGGCAATCCTGGCAGCGTTTGTCCCTCAAGCCACCGCGGATCCGTGACGCTTCCAGCCGGTACGCCTGGCTAGCCCTGGGGGGCCCACGTGAATGATGGGAGGAACGCGTCCGCAGCTGACGCAGTCGTTTCTGCCCTGTTCCGTGCGCCCGTGGAACGCGGAGCGCAATCCCGCCACGTGGCGCAACACGTGTTGCGGTGTGACGCCGGGTCCCGGCTGTTAGCTGGACGGACACCATGAGTGAGGCCACGGGAGTCCCGCCCAGCAAGCCCTGGTTTGAGCCTGAAGAGCAACCAGCACTTCTGGATTTCTGGCAAATCTACGACGACAACTTTGACGCCGTTGGTGAAGCCAGCCGCGTGGCGCTGGAGGCGCATCCGGTGTTTGGCCCCATCATGCGCGCCACCCCCAAGGAGCTGATGGAGGAGGAGGGGCGGCGGTCACGGGAGCGTATGAAGGCCGCGGTCCATGGATCCTGGGAAGAGTATGACCGCAATCTGCGGGACCAGGGAACCGTCTACGCCCAGATGGGGGTGGAGTTCTCTGTCTGGTATGACGTGCTGAATCTGCTGTCCCGGCACCTGGTGCCGCGGATGGTGGCCCGGTTTGCTGCGGAGCCGTTGCGCCTGTCCGCCGCGCTGCTGGCCATGCAGCGGTTCCTGGACAAGGCCATGGCGGGCATTGCTGAGCAGTACCTGGCCACCAAGCAGGCCCTGGTTCAGCAGCAGAAGGCGCTGGCGGAGGAGCGCGCTGCAGCGCTGGCCGTCTCTGATGAGCGGCTGCGCCGCCAGACTGCCATTCTCACCTCCGTGCTGGAGACCACGCAGGAGGGCATCAGCGTCAGTGATGAGCACGGGATGGTGGTGCTGTTCAACAAGGCGGCCCGGGAGATGTGCGGCATGGATGCAACTGGCAAGCCCGCTGACGGGCTGGTGGCCAGCATCCCCGCGCCGCACGGCGGTGAAGACGGCGCGCAGGACACTGAACCGCTGCTGCTCCGTGCGTTGCGTGGTGAATCCCCGGATGACGTTGCCATGTGGATTGAGCGCGCGGATGGCGTGCGCACCTTCTGCAGTGCGTACGCGCGGCCGCTGCGGGATGGGTCCGGGGTGGTGCAGGGCGCCATGGTCAATTTCCGTGACGTCACTGAGCGCACGCGTCTGGAAGCCGAGCGCGCGCGTTCCATGCAGCTGGAGCTGGAGAACCGGCAGATTCAGCATGCCAACCGTCTCAAAAGTGAGTTCCTGGCCAACATGTCCCATGAGCTGCGTACGCCGCTCAATGCCATCATTGGGTTTGCGGAGCTCATCCATGACGGTGAGGTGACGCCGGAAATGCCCCAGTACAGGGAGTTCCTGGGAGACATCCTGAGCAGCGGACGGCACCTGCTGCAGCTCATCAATGACGTGCTGGATCTTGCCAAGGTGGAAGCCGGCAAGCTGGAGTTCCACCCGGAAGAGCTGGACCCGCGCGTGGTCATTGGGGAGATCCTGGGCATTCTGGGCCGTGCTGCTGCCGCCCGTTCCATCCGCCTGGGGACGCAGGTGGACGCGGCACTGGACAGGGTCTTTGTGGATTCCGCGCGGCTCAAGCAGGTGCTCTACAACTACGTGTCCAACGCGCTGAAGTTCACGCCGGAAGGCCTGTCTCTTATACACATCTGACGCTGCCGACGAATAGAGAGGTGTAGGTCTCGGTGGTCG
>ENA-ORBV01017639-ORBV01017639.1-microbial-mat-metagenome-genome-assembly--contig:-NODE-17639-length-10177-cov-4.818218_pt1 | contig 10177 bp, 7 predicted proteins | sample MGYA00237777_ERZ505514 | MGnify/ENA primary metagenome ERZ505514 (study PRJEB26160, sample SAMN06269048) | microbial mat metagenome | isolation source: Oligotrophic lake microbial mat | place...
TGGTAGCAAAAGTTTTGACTACACTGATTGGATTGCCTTGCCAGATGATGCTGCAGGTTATTCCTTCACGTTGGTTGTTTGGGGAGGGATTGGTTTCATGGAATTGAGTTGCAAAATGTTTGGCGTAAGAGTCCGATTTCTCGCCGAGTTTGACTAGTTTTTGGACTTCATTGAAGTGTTGTTGCATTCTGTTTTTGAAAAAACTCCCCTCACTGTGGAGCACACAGCACAACACTGATGTCATAGGACAGCTAAATTCTTCTAAAGCAATTCTGAGACAGACAGCATTCTGTTTACAGTAGGAAATCTACAGGAGGCTACTTGTCCAACCCACAATAGCCATTAAACTAGTAGGTCTGTGTGAGAATGCAAGTAAACATCATGAGCTGGGCTGAAGCAAAACTGAAAGCAGTTTCAGACAGAGGTTTTTCCAACGCTCTTGTTGGTTTGACCTTCTTTTTCATTGCTAAGTTTCCGTGTGCGAACCAATCTCGCAAGTTTGACGAAACAGAAGATTCATTGTCAAACTCATGTGTGAACCAAACTCATTGATGAAACAGAATAAAAGGTGATGTGGCTTCCATGGGACTGCATCCACCATCCATGGATTTGATGACAGTCAAGGAGAAACTTTGAGTTGCATCAGCATGATGCCCTTGAAGTGCTCTCATGAAGATGATGGTGAATTCTTCGGCAGCTTCCTCCTGAATGGAAAATCCCGACATGCAACAATGTCCTCAATGGTGTAACCAATGTGCTGCAATGCAAACATGAACTTTGTGTGAGATTGGTGTAGCAAAAAATCATTGTGAAAGAAACAACACTTTGCCACAAGCAAACCATCTGAAAACAATTTTCTGAACCGTGCCGCAAGTTGGACTGCATCTTCAGGCACAGTTGATCTTTTATGAACAAATGCATTTCCTTCAAAAGCATGTTTTGAACTTTCAGTTTGCATGGGCAATTGGAGATGTTGTTCATTGCTTTTATGAATTGTTTGTGAAATGCACAGCTGAGATGCAAGAATTGGCTAGTTCAAATGTCCTGATGTGCAAATTTTCGGATGACACGTTGGCACATTGCATTGTGACATCATGCCACAGTGACACTGTGCAGATGGAAAGTTTCTGCTAGCAAGAGATGGCATGGGTCAAAAATAGCAAGTAAATGGTCACTGCAGAGCAAGCCCCCTCAAAGGTGGAGTGCAGTGCGACTGCACGGGGACAGCCCTGAGTCATCTAGTCACTGCACCACACATGTTCTGTCACCATCAAGGCATCTCATGTGATCTCCAAGAGTCACATTGAGGACCGCAATGGCACCCAAAGAAGATGCAGAAAGTGCGTCAACACAATCTGTGCCAAAACACATCGTCCGGCCAACCGGTGACGTGGTGTGCTCCGACTGCAAAATCATTCACACCAGTGAAATCGCAGTGCTTCTGCACAGAAACAGCATGCTTCATCAAACAAAATAATGCTCAAAATTCACACAATTAACCATGCAGAAATGCAGTGCAATCTAGTCCCGTCATCCTCTGACATGCTACAAACCTCCTTTCATAATTGTGATTCAGTTTTCCACTAACTCCTCCGTACTTGATGTCACACTTCAATCAAGGGGGGAAGAGAGAGGCAGAGCAAACAGAAGAGTCTTAAACACACAGTGCAAGGCAGAGCACCTGTAACCAACATGTCATTAGCCTGCCTTTTAACAATCCACCCAGCACCCACCGTCATTCTGGAACATTCCCAGTCGTGCATTGTCAGTCAGTCCTAACAACAGTGACATCATAAATGCACTAAATGACTGTGCAATAAAAAGCTGTTATGTTTTTATCACATGTTTCACACTGAAACACCACGACAATAAAATTTGGTTTTGTGTTTATGACAGTTTTTAATGGTTAACGCAATAAATCTAGTGCAAACCTGTCATGTTTTTATCATCTTCTTTTTAAAAACGCTGCTACAAAAGCAGCATAAAAAAAATCATGCGATAAAAACATTACAGTTCTTAAAAAAAAAACAGTGATAAATGCAGTGCTAGCAGAAAAGGTGTTTCACGGCTGACAAATGCACAACTCGGAACGTTCCTGTTGTCTAAGTGCACACATGCTAACTAATCACACCAATTTTCATTCACTCCTTGGTGCAGGTTCCTTGCTCTATGATGCATGAGGGAGAATGAAGTGCACAGCTTAAAAGCCAGAATTGGGCTGGCTCAAACATCCTTTGCAAAAATTACCGGATGGTGCTTGGGCACAGCGCATTTGCATGTGATGTCTTCTTTTGGACACACTGCATACTAACTAATTAGCTCAGACTGCACACAAAAAGGGTTTCATCAGCTTTTAGTCAACAGCCTTCAATCACAAACTGCCAGTTTTTATGGTAGCTCATCTTTTCTTTGATCATTTGGCAATCTAGGGTCTCCTCTTCCCTTTCATTGAAGTTTAATTTGTAAAGTTGTGCTCACACACTGGATCACTTTATGTCTTTGCCCCATTGTTTTACTAGTACCTTGGATGAAACATGTGCACACTTTTAACATCATTGCATGTTCACCGTAGCCACATCTTAATTCTTCATTGAATGAGTTCTGACATTTTTCTTGTGCAAGCTTACACTGTTTTGGTACAACCAAGTTTTCTTGATTTTCACAATACTGTTTGTCATAATTGTAAGCATTGAACTCTGGTATGGATTTTGGGTTTTCTAGTTTTAAACAATATGTTGTGTAACAGGCAAAAAAGAGCTTTTGTGTTCGCATAAAAGTACTGTAGATTACACTTGCGCATGTCTGTACAGTTTGAGTTGCAGCTAAGTCAACATTTTCCGTGGTAGCAGGCTACTACTACAGAAGTTCTTCCTCTGGGACGGCCTCATGGTCCTCTTTCTTTTCCTCTCTGGCTTCTTCGCTGGCAATTCCTTTCTCGTCGCCTGCGGGGATGCTGCCGTTTTCTGAATCAAAAGACTCTTTTGTCTCTTCATTCTTGGGGGGTGCAGTTTTCTTCTCCTGGCCATCTTTCTTTTTCATCTTACGCTTGGGCATCTCGTCACCCTCCTCACAAGTATTCTCTGCAATGGGGACATTTTCTTCGTCGTCGTCCTGGCCAAAGATATCTCTCTCGAAATCAACGCTCATGTTCAGGAAGTGAAGCGAGGCTTGCAAGGTTACCAATGCATAGCCTTCTTTACCCCTCAGAAGCTGTTGATCGCGTGCGAATTCCTCCAAAAATGCCACCTCGGCGTTCACATAAGGCATCTTCGCTGCAATAATGTGCTGGCAAACCATCTTCAACAGCGAGTCTGCACCCATTGCCGATGATTTTTTTGCCATCGTGAAGTGGTCCGAAATTCGCTCAAGAAAGACTACACAGTAACGAAGCTTGTCTACCGCTGCATGCATTTCTGGCAATCTGTGAAGGGCATCGATGGCTGCATTCGATATTATACTTTCCGCGCAAAGCGGCAAGCCGGTTCGTTCGCTTCGCGAGAATTCGAAGTCGTCGATCTTTTCAATAAGCCGTTTGTCCTGTTCAGTTGCTTCGATGGCGATTTCCTCATAAATCAGATCGTACACCTCTCCAAAGACAAGTGCCTCGACGACAGACGCTGTCGTTTCGGTTATCTCGGGTGTTGAAGCAAGGCCTGGCCGCACTTCGAGCAATGTTGCAGTGATATACTTGATGACGCCGTGTGCATCTTCCCTGCGGGCACGCGGAGAAAGAGTGAGATTGAGGCCATCTCCCATATTAACGGAAGCTTCAGCTGAAGCATCAAATAAGTGAGGGAATTCTTCTTTGTCCTTCGAAAGTTCCACTCCAAGTTCAAGCCGCTGTTGGCAACGGTCTTTAAAAGCTTGCATCAGACAGCGGTACACGTGGCCCGGGAAACTATCCTTGTCGCTTAATACTCTGCTAACCAATAGCAGCACTTTCTCGTTAGTTGGAATCTCTTCCTCTTCGCAGATATCAGAAGTCCTCTCGTATCTTTCCTTTTTGATAGGATCAGTGCTCGAGAACAGGTTGAAGGTAGACGAACTCGATGATGGAGAAGTGCGCTGCGCTTCAGCCCATATTTCATGCCACGCTGGATCAATGTGGATGGTTGGCCGCACCAACATGACTTTCCGAGCAACTCCGTTTTCACCAATCGTAAGCACTCGCTGTTCCTCAATTTGCTCCTGTATTTTCTCGGCCGTAAACCTTCCACCAGCTACACCAGCGACAATGACTCCAACAGTTAGAGATCCTTCCAAAACAACACCTAATGTGCTAACAGCTTGTCCGTATCTGATCCCCACTATAGCGCCCGCGGGGCCAGAAAACATGAGGCCCGCAACACCACCAGCAATGGCACCCGCCACAGAAGCCTTCCCCATTTTCTGCTGGGCATTCACCGCTGCTTTTGCTACCTCGTAGGTTCCGCTTGCAACCTTCTTTAATGTGCTTTCTTGTGCAGGAGTCGTCCCGATTTCACCCAGTGCGCCGTCGTTATGTCTACCATCTGCCGACTCCTTGTGTGACTCAGGCGAAACAATTAAACTAACTGAAGACTTCGGCTTCAGCAACGGGATTTCTTCTTCGTTCTCTTCGTCCTCTTCCGATTGTAAAGATTCGTAATCCTGCTCTGGTTGCTCTGTGCCGCTCCCTAACAGTGCCAAAATGTTCTCCTGAAGTGCCCGCGACACGCTTGCAAAAGGATGATTGGCATAGTGAAGTGGCTCACTTTCGTCGTCTGATTCTTCCTCGTCACTGCTGTGGACGTCCTCTCCTAGCATAGCAGGCTTTTGAATGGTCGCGGTAGTAGCAGTTGTCCAATGACTAGGTGGACTTTCTGAGGCCCACGATTGCCCACGCTGAAGGCTCTGGTCCTCAGGTTCCTGGTTTTGCGTTTCTTTGGACTTGCCAAAGCCAAACAAGGAAAACTTGCGAGATGGGGCTTTTTCAACATTTTCCTTTTCTTCATCGTGTGTTGATGAGTTTTGCGTGATATTTTCTGGCTTCTCGCCCGTAGTCTCGCTGGCTTCTGGCGTTTTCAGTTTCCTCGAGAAGAGGCGGAAGCGGCGAGAACTGACTTCGCCGGGGGTCTCAGCCTCTTTGCTACAACTTTCTTCCACATTTTCGTCCTCGATTTCACTTTCCTTGGGCGATGACTTGGCCGCAGTATCAGCGCTATTGCCTGGCTCCTTTGTGGGTTCTGTAGGTTCATCTTCATTATGAACTTGGTCGGCGTCGTCGCCGGCAACTTGATCGTCGTCGGGCTTTGGGTGCTTCCTCCATAACGACCAGGACGAACGTGTGTTCTGTTCGACCTGCGGTTCACTGTCATCCGTGGCAACTTTGTTTTCTTCATTTTCCACAAGTTCTGCACTTTCGGTTCTACGCGAAAACAAGCGAAATCGCGATTTAACCTCAGATGGAGGTCCTTTTAGATCAGCCACGCCCTCCACTCCCTCGTTCCGCTGCGAGAGGTCGTCCTCGTTCGTAGCCGGTGGCGCGGCATCATCGCCTTGCTTATTTGGCGCATCAAATAATGTGCCTCGGTTTGCACCATCTGTTCCGAAGGTATTGTCCGAACTGTCAAAACGGACTTCTTCTTCAGACATAGTTTCTTGATCTTCTTCTTCGGCGTGATTATCGTTTTCTGTCTTTCTTCTGCGAAATAATCCAAAACCAAGCATCGATCTCTTCTCCTCGGAAGTGGGCTCTGCGGTGGGCTCTTCTACACCCATCTCCTCGGTCTCGTCTGCGGTTGCCTCCATTGCATCGTTCTGCTCGCCATTCTTTCTTTCGTCGGTCCCGGCTGCGGGCAACTCTGCACTGGTTGTTGAAACATTTTCATCTTCAGCATCATCGTTCTCCTTCTCTTCGTCGTCAACATCCAAGAAATTTGAAAATTCTTCTGCTGCATCTGCATTGGGCGTTGGAAGGTTTTGAACTGTAACGTTGCCGTTCTCACCCTCTTCGTCTTCCACGTCCAAAAATTGTGAAAATTCCGCTTCGGGCGCATCCGTTGTTTCTGCTGCTTGAGAAGTCGTTGCTTCGTTTTCCTCATTATGGGTCGATCCTTGACTGCGTCTCTTGCCGAACAAAAGGAAACGCTTTGCTGTTGGTGATTCGGGTTCCCCTTCTCCTCTTTCGCTGTTGTTTTCAGATACACATTCTTCTCCCTCCTGTTGTTCATCTGAACTTTTTTGTTTGGATCGACGTTGAAACCACCCTCGTCGAGCAGAGCTCTCGTCATTGTTTGTTGTGTCCTTGTTGACATCATTCGAGTCAAATGTAGCTGGCTCAATCATTTGGGAATGATACGAAACATCGGCATCCGCTCCGTAGTCCTCCTCTACGTAATTTTGAGTAGCAGACAACCATGGCATCCGAGAAGATGCCGGAATTTGAAGTCCAGGCACAGCTGTAGAATTCGGGGCTTGAGAGATGGCGGTAAAGCCAGTCTCATCGTTCGGGGCTTGAGCGATGGCCGTAAAGCCAGTCTCATCGTTGCCCACTGGCGTTGGTGAAACGTCACGAGCCGAATGATTGCTCTCGCTAGTATGAGATCCACTGGAATTTTTCCGTTTGCTTGTTGAAAACCAACCACGGGATGAATTTTCAACGTTCGAAATTTCCTCCTTCAATTCGATTGGATTAGGCGTGCCAACCTGTGCTTGTCCTTGCGCTTGCGTTTCCGTTTCCGTTTGCCTTGCTTTGTTTCGAAACCAAAGGCGCTTTCGTGTGTTGGGTGTTACAATGTCTCCTTCCTCTGTCAGTTTCTCACCATCATCTGTAGCAGCGTGTTGACTCTCACTAGCATCTGATTTTTCCATTGCGCCTTCGCCTTCTCCAGAGGCCTCAGGATTGACTTCCAATATTTCTTTCTTTTAATTCTTCAGAAAAACTATCTCTACCAAGTTTTGCTAGTTTCGGATCAAGTTCTACACGAAACAAATGCCAGCTATGAATACCATTTGGATCTTCTTTTGGTAATGTTAAACCTTTGATATTTTTAAACTCATCTAAGTAATGTTTTGCGATCTCAGTTCGTCTATCCCAGAATGCATGAGATTCTTTTAATTGTACGACACCTAGGGCGGCTTGGATATCAGATAAATTGTATTTAAATCCTGCTTCGACAACTTCATAATACCAACCTGGTCGATTGAAAGCATCACGATTGATTCCGTGAAGTCGCATTTTACGAATTCTATCAGCGGCAATAGGATCATTTGTTGTGATCATCCCACCTTCACCAGTGGTGATGCCTTTAGTAGCATAAAAACTAAAAACTGTATAATCACCCCAACTTCCGATCATTCTATTTTTATGAACTGCGGGAAAAGCATGAGCAGCATCTTCTATCACAACGAGGCGATATCGTTTTGCTATGGATAGTATAGCTTCCATATCACAAGTGTAACCTGCTAGGTGTACTGGCATAATTGCCTTCACTTGTTTCGAAGTTTTTTTAGATATTAAATTGCTTCCGTTCCAATAACAATCACGGTCTATCGTTTCCAATAATGTTTCAGGGGTTAAGAGGTTATTAATAGGGTCAACATCAGTCAGAATGGGCTCGGCTTGAAAATAACAAATAACTTCAGTCGTTGCTGTAAAAGTAACAGAGCTTGTTATGACAGCATCATTTTCTGTTAAACCAATTGCCTCTAGTGCTAAATGGAGACCAGCAGTAGCGGAATTAACCGCTATGGCAATCGGGGAATTCACGAAATCAGCGAATTCCATTTCGAATTGTTTTACCTTAGGACCAGATGTTACCCAGCCCGATCGCAGAACGTTGGCAACTTCTTCTATCGCTTCTTCAGAGATAGAGGGCAAAGCAAAAGGAAGAAAAGTTTTGCGAGTGGTAAGCATATTCATCTAAACGACATAATTCGGAAAAATTTCCAGTCTTTTCCGCTCCCTTTACTCTCATCGGAAAGAAATTTCGTCACTAAATAGGTAAATTCGTAAGTTTGATAAAAATATTCTTGTAGGTAGGCATCAAAAACAAAAGAATTTCCAGGAACATGGAAGTTCAATTCTCAGAAATACTTAAAAGAGTCTCCGTCATTGACAGAGACATCGCAGAACTGAACCGACTAAAAGGTCGTTTACCTGCGGATCGACCTTATTCTCCGTCTCTACAATTAACCTTTGATAAACAAATCAATACCCTCTTAAATGAGCGCGTTTCTTTAATGGAGCTGCCGGTTTTAAATCCACCGTCATGGCTTTTCCCTAAAGAAACTGGAAACTTTCAAACAGAGGAAGCTACTTTCCTTAAAGAAAGAAAATCTCTTTTGGCAGGGGATTTATCTCTCCCTCATCCCAATGAACAAGACGTCATCAATTTCATTCGTGATATTCCAAAAACAGAAATTCACCTTCATCTAGAAGCATGCGTGAATAAAGAGACTTTAAAATTCCTCTATAAGAAGAATGGCGTAGAGGTTACTGATAAGGAATTTGAAGATAAATATAACTTTAAAGATCTTAATGGTTTTATACAGGTTTTCTTTTTTGTTCAAGGCGCTGTAAAGGAAGCATCTGACTTAGGATATTTTATAGATAGTCTAGCAGACTATTTGCGATCAAATAATATTGTTTACTGTGAAGCATTTTTTGCCCCTTCAAAGTTCATTCAAAATGGTTTAGACTTTGATGAAATGGTTGAAGTAATGGTAACTCGCATTCGCCAAATCGAAGTTAAAGATGGCATTACTATTAGACTACTCGTAGATGTTTCTAGATCCTTTGGTCCAGCCAATGCCATGAACAATTTAAATCGAGTTCTCGGTTTAAAACATAAAGAAGTGATTGGTATAGGTCTTGGTGGCGCGGAGCTAATGGGTCCTGCTAAAGATTATGCGGAAGTATTTAAAAAGGCTAGGGAAGCAGGACTACGATGTGTTTCCCATTCTGGTGAAGATGATGGTCCTTGGGCAATATGGGATGCAGTGAGTCTTTGTAAGGCGGAACGGATCGGTCATGGGACTTCAGCGATTCAAGATCCTGAACTTATGAAGTACATGAAAGAAAACAAAATCCCTATCGAAATTTGTGTGACTTCAAATGTATTTACAGGCAAATATGTTCGCAAAGAACAAAACCATCCTGTGCGTTATTATTATGACCAAGGTCTGATGTTATCAATCAATACGGATGATCCAGAAATTTTTAACGTTAATCTCACCTATGAGTATTTTAAGTTATATCGCTTTTTAGATTTTTCTTTGGACGAATTGATCGACTTAGTGCGCCAAGGTGTTTATTGTACATTTCATCCACAGAAGGAAACTCTATGGAATGAAATGGAAGAAAAGATTAATACGATTAAGGCGAAATACAATTTATTGCCTCAAGCGGTTAGTGTAAACTAAATCTAAATTAAATAAATTCGAAGTACTCTACACAATTCCCAATCTTTCGAAAATCAGAGGAATTCGATCTAGATAAGGTTGAATCTGAAAAATTTCATCTAGGTCTTTTTCTTTCAATATTGAAGAACATCGCGGATCAGCCTTCAATCTATCTCGTAGATTTTGATTTTGGTCTGCCCAGACAGCCATTGCATTGTCTTGGACAATCAAATAGGCATCTTCTCTAGAAATACCACCTTTTTCAATTAGCCAAAGTAATACTTTTTGAGAAAAAATTAATCCTCGAGTCACATTTAATGTTCGTTCTGTGGCATCAGGATAAACATGAATTCCTTTAATCACAAAATTCATCTTTTCTAATATATAATCAAGTGCAATGGTAGAATCGGGTAAAACAATTCTTTCTGCAGAAGAGTGAGAGATATCTCTTTCATGCCAAAGTCCTACGTTTTGTAGACCTACATTTACATTGGCTCGTATGACGCGTGATATACCAGATATCCTCTCGCAAACAACAGGATTTCTTTTGTGCGGCATAGCAGAGCTGCCTTTTTGCCCTTTCGCAAATGGTTCTTCTACTTCACGGCCTTCGGTTTTTTGAAGTAACCTAACTTCCGTTGCCATACGATCTAAACTTGCAGCCACAATACCTAAAATTGATAAATAGAATGCATGACGATCCCTTGAAATCACTTGTGTGGCAATCGGATCCACTTCAAGTCCAAGTTTATTTAACACATACTCTTCAATTTCAGGATCGATATTTGAATATGTTCCAACGGCTCCCGAAAGT
>ENA-ORBV01017640-ORBV01017640.1-microbial-mat-metagenome-genome-assembly--contig:-NODE-17640-length-10177-cov-3.217426_pt1 | contig 10177 bp, 7 predicted proteins | sample MGYA00237777_ERZ505514 | MGnify/ENA primary metagenome ERZ505514 (study PRJEB26160, sample SAMN06269048) | microbial mat metagenome | isolation source: Oligotrophic lake microbial mat | place...
CGCCGGTGGGGGCTGAGGCTGGACAACACGAGGCGATGGATAGAGAGTTGGGTTCCTGGGAGCCATCAAGAAGGCCAACCCTATGAAGGAAGCGGTATTGATTCCGGCAGTTAGGCCCATTCGTAGGTGAGTGAGATATACACAAGGAAAGATGACGACGCGCCAACAGATTGAAGTCGATCAAGACCTCATTATTGGGGCTCAACCCACGTTCTTGCCTCAGACGAAGCTTGTTAAGCGCTGGACCGCAGTGCCGAGTAGTAGCTCCCCGAATTATGGCGGGGAGACCTTGTTCACGATCGCAGCTAAGTCCATGGACTTCCTTTCAGATTGCGTCATCGGCTTTAACGTGGCAGCCTCAACCTTCTCAGCCGGAACAGCCTTTCTGAGAATGGGGGCATTGAGTTTTGTGGATAGCATTGAGGTGCGTACGAGCAACAGTTCAGTCTTAGTGAGGTACTCACGAGATGTCCTCTATGCATTGTCACGAAGGCTGCTCAACCAGGCTGAGATGGGAAAATTCGACGCGGCCATCGGACTAGCCTCCACTGATCCCACAACCTCCAAAACGTATTTCATCCCATTGAATTTTCTTCCGTGGAGCAAACACACCAATTATAGTGGGTCCTTGGCCGTGGGTGCTTTGTCGAGCGATCTCATAGTCAGTTTAGTATTCCGAAATTCTGCTAATATTCTGGACGGGGGCGCAACGCTGACAGCCATGGGGGCGATCAGTAACACCATACTTTACCTCGAGGGGGTCAAGGCACCAGCAGCTCTCCAAGACTTCAAGGACACTTTGGCCGCCCACGGGAAGATCAGCCGTCTAATGGACGATTTTGTGGAATGTCCTTCACAGACAATAGCATCAGGATCTACTGCCTGTGACGTAGAGATAGGTGGCGTTCCTGGTGCTCATCTGAAATGGGTGATGTTCGGCGTGAGACAGGCCGCCGATCTGACCACGCCGGGGGCGATCGATCCTGTGAGTTGGCAGTCATTCTCCTCGTTCAGTATTGGCGATGGACAAGGGAACTCTCTGGGCAGTTCATTCCAGGTCCCGCAGCTCTTTCAGCTCAGTGTGAGCGACGATGACCTGCCTAACGATTACAATTCGAGCACTGTTCTGAGTCTGATGTCCTTTTCGCTCCAACCTGACCAGAAAAGTAGTCAAACCAATCAGAGCTCTGGGGGCATCAGACTAAGTCAATCGCCCCGCCTAATAGCCAGTTTCAGCAGCACCGGTCAAATCAATACCGTCTTCTTGCTCGCAGCGATCCATAGTGTCCTTGTCATCTCTGCCGATGGAAGCATCTCCAAGTCTTCCCTTTAAGAAGAACAAAAAGAACAGCGAACGAGCCATCGCGACCACCTACTTTTTTCAGCTGGAGAAAGAAAAACAGCTTTGGAGGTCGAGGCGTAGGAGGGGTATAAGAGTCGGCGACATGACGAACACACAGCATCGTATGAGGGAGATCGTGAGGAGCGATGTCAACAACCTCGTTTTGGGGACGGATAGCACCGCTGATTTCCATGTCAACTTGTCTCGACAATATCATGGGATCCAGCAAGTCAACCTGATAAGCGCCGCCATCCCGATCACTTTCTATACGGTGACTACCCTGAACAACATCCTTAGGTATGGTGCAACTAGTCTTGAGGTAACCCCCGGGGACTATACCATAAGTGAGCTCGTCAGCGCGATTCAAGTAGGGCTATCCTTGGATAATACCACCTTCCCGAGCGGAGGAGTCACTGTGACCCGGGGAGTCAACACTAATAAAGTGACCATTGCAGCAACCGACAGTTTCCCTATGCTTCTGAGCAACTCCACTCGAAGCATCGCACCTCTCCTAGGCTTCCTCTTAGAAGATAGAAATACAGCTACCTCGCACACCTCGCAAAATGTTTTTAATCTGGCCACCCCTCTGGCATTCATAGTGACGATTGACCAGTTGCCCGGCGGTGATGCACCCTCCACCTTCTTGCGCTTATTGCCCATCAGCGGCGATTCCGGCGAGCTCCTGCTATATACCCGCACCCTTGACATACCAGATAGAGTGTTCCTCAACCCTCTCAGCCTGAGTCAGATCCGCGTTCGAATCACCGACGAAGCAGGCATCAGCGTTAATCTCAACGGGGCTGGAATCCTGCTGTTGCTTGAGTTGGTGATAGCTGACTGATTAGTGGGATAGGGACAGCAAAGATGTTGTACGACCTCACCGACAAAATCAGCCTCATTTTTTCCCGCAAGAACCGGGGAAAATCCTGGCTGGCCCGATGGCTAGTGGATGAGAGCAGGAGTCAATTCCATTCCATTTTAGTCATCGCCCCGTCAGACCTGCGCTTCTTTTGGACGGGCGTGGCGGGCGAATCAGCGGTCCATCAAGATTATGACGAGGGGCTTATCACGTCGTTGATCCAGCACCAAAGAAAGCGAGGTAAGGATGGAACACTCAACGCTGATACTAAAAAAATACTCGTTGTCTTTGATGATGTGCTCAGTGAGGTTAATTGGAAGAAGAGAGGACCCTTGCTCACTCTGGCGACCAGTAATCGTCATTACGGCATAGCGATTTTGGTCATCAGCCAGTCTGTATCAGCACTCCCACCAGTACTACGGACCAATGCAGACTATGCCTTCATGCTCCGCGTTAACTCGGAGGGTAGTCGGGATCTCCTATACGCGGACTATGGGATGGGGAACAAGCGCTCGTGGATGGAAGCCTTGGACTCTGCGACCAAGGGATATAGCGCTTATGTCTATGATCAGCAAAATGATTCGTATTCGGAGGTTGTGGCAGAGGATGTCCCAAACTCCTACCGGGTACCGTCACGCAGTCGGACCGCCCCACAATGCCGCCTGAAAGAAGGACCCGTATCTTAACAAGCGAAGGAGCTGAACGGGGTCCGGCGAGATGCCATGCTGAGCGCACATCGCATCTATTCTGGAACGAAGGTTGATCGGATCGTCGGGGTGCTTAACGCGCAAGAACATAACGAAAGTGGAGTCGCTCATGCTCTGCACGAGCTCGTGTAGATCTTGAAGGGCTTCTTTTTTGATCTCATCGCCAGGGGGAAGTAATTCGGAAAGGAAATCAAAAAGCCGCGTGGTTTTACTCCTGAGGAGAGAGACTAGCGTTTCACAGGGTGGTTCGGGAATACTCATGATGAGGAATCAGGCTTTGAGCTTTGGATTTGAGCTTTTGGATTTGAGCTTTTGGATTTGAGCTTTTGGATTTGAGCTTTTGGATTCGAGCTTTTGGATTTGAGCTTTTCGACTTTGGGCCTAATAAAGGGATAGTTGATATAAACCCAAAGCCAGATAAAGATGGACCCTGAGAAATGCACGGTTACTATCAAAAGCGGGGCACGCAAAGGTGCCCGATGCGACAGAACCAAATGCAAGCTTCACCGTAAGAAGGAGGCACCCATCCCAGCCACAGCCTCCTACTCAACCCATCAAGAAGATGAAGATGAAGTCGATGGTCTTCCACGAAGCCAAGACAATTTGGAGGAGTTTATGCGCGCACCGCCAGAACCCCAGCAAGAGGAGCAATATCAGCAACTGGTGCCGGAACAGGACATGTTAACCCTGCGCCAGAGCAACCCTGAGGCATATGCAGATCTCAGAAAGGTAAGCCAATATAGAATGAGCTTCCCTAGTAAAATGAAAGGCGTGCCCGAGGCTTATGCAACAGACTCGCCCGAAAGAATTTCTTATATTCTCAACTTGATGCGTTCGATGCTCTCCGGAGACCAAATAAGCGTCAGGGCTATGAAGACCGGCTACACCTTAGGCATGCGCGGTATTGAGGCTATTAACGAGATGATCCCCTTCAGTCCAGCCAGGCTTAGCGGCTTAGGAGACGCAGCGGCGCACATGGCGGAGACTGATGCAGGTTTCCGGCAAGTCCTGATGGAGCTCAGCATCGAATATGACCTAGGCTCGGCATCACCTAGCGACCCGGCCAGCCGGTTAGCACTTATCACCCTGACCACTGTGGCAGCGATCCACCTTGTGAACAGCAAATCTGGGTCATCACCGGATGTGGGAAAACTGGCGAGCAAATTTTCGGATGTCTGAGAGCTCATGCAGCTGAACAAAAACTGGAAGTATGGAGGTGTCTAGTGAGTGCCTAGCGAGTGCCTGGGGAGGAGTGTCTGGTCCAATAGTCGTGATAGGTACCTGTAGAAAAAAAAATGGCACTGCCGGTTATGTTTTGTGTCCTGTTCGATGCTCCCAGAGACACTGCCGGTTATGTTTTGTGTCCTGTTCGATGCTCGATGTTTTTTTTTTAGTATCAAGGGATGAGCGCCGATGGGAAGAGCCACCTACCAGTTCCTAGATTTGGCTCCCATATAAGGCTGAGCCCCATGCCAGCCGCTAGCGTCTTATTGGTCCCGTTATGCTCTAGTCTGGCGGTGTCTTTATCGGCCAAGAACAAAATCCCATAGATGCTGGCATTGAACAGGTAAAGGACCTGGCCCGTCTGGTTCCCCGCCGAGAGCATCACATCTGCAGCCGTCGTGCTCAAGGAAGTTGTGATGGACATGAATCCAGGGGAAACGGGGAGCGTCGCGCCATGGCCTGTCATCTCATAAGTCCCTCGTGTGGAAGCCAGGGTTGTGCCTTGGATGGGGCCGGCGCTGGTGAGAGAGACGCCCACGTCACAAGACCCATTATCGTTGATGTGCAGGCCCCTCGTCCACACTGCCGTAACACCAGAAAGACTTGCTGATCCCTCCAGACTCAACCCTGTCGAGGTCCGAGTGATTCGCGAGCAGCCGTTATCGCTAGAAGAGAGGACATTGCTCCCGTCAAAATGCGCATCAAGCAAAATCTGAAGATTTCCTTCAGAATAAGGCAGGAGCTGCATTTTTATGGGGTAGGATCCGGAATTGTAAGCTAGCGAGACGTGAGGACCCCACTGAGACGACTGGTTACCCTGGACATGAAGTTGCCCGACAGTCGGAGTGGCCGAGGTGCCCACTGAGAGCCTCGAGAAGATGCTGGTTGAGTTGAGTTGCGGGGTAATGAGAAGGTTCCCGGTCGAGGTGCATTGGAAGCGCACGTAATCCGTACTTGGCGCCGACCGAGCGGAAACGTACAGTCCTCCTGCCGTCTGACACACCAAACCGCCCGAGATACTCTCCATCTGAATGCCCGGATCGCAGTCTATCGAAGCTGTGCCAGTGATGCGAATGGGGGAAATCGACGAACCAAGGAGGGCGGTTGTAGCATGGAAGGTGCCATTCGCGGTGACATCGCCGCCGGCAGCGCTCAACACGAGATCCCCACTAGAGGTCGTGACCTCATTGCTGCGGAGGGTCAGATTCGCAAGGAGTACCTCAGCGGGAGTGCTACTGGGGGTGAACATAAGCTGGCCCGTTCCCGAAACTGCAATGTCGCTCTGGATACCGACCCCACCAGAAATTCGGACAAGCCCCCCACCGACCTCAAGAGGGACGCCGAATGTTGGCTTGGTGCCCGTATTAACGGTGACCCCTGAGGTGTTCCACACGGCTACCGCTTTGTCCCCGCCAGCGCTGATCGCTAAAACTCCTGCTTCATTGCCTTCCAAAACGGGCCCTTCCACTGCCAACCCTGCAAAAGTTCGGACCGCGCCACTGTAGAAGAGCGAATGGGACTGGTTGTCACGCAAAAACAATGACTTGCTTTCGTTCAGATACACGTCACGGTCTGTTATCAGCTTGCCCGTTGAATCCACCGTTGAGAGGGAGAGGTTGGAACCTGTAGGAGCGCTGATGGTGCTAGTTGAGAGTGAAGATGCGGTAAGCGCGCCGGCCAGAGTGAGAGCTCCCGAGCTAGGCGTAAGGGTGATGACTCCTGATGATGAAACGGATGTGTCGAGTTTGTGAGTGTCATCATATCGGATCGACTGCTGGGTGGTAGCGGTAGAAGTTACTTCGAGATGGTTGAGTACCCTAACTGCATTCACCCCATCGCAGCTGAGAGAGAGACTTCCGCTAAGCGTTCCAACCTCTCCACTCATAACGTTCGTATTTCCAACGATGAGGGTTGACGCGGTTAGATTACCCGCCAGAGTAAGCGCCCCTGAACTGGGGGTCACGGTAACAACACCCGCGCTATTAATCGCAGTATCGACCAGGTGCGCAGAGCTATACCGAATGCTTGCCTGGGGTGTGATGGTCGAGGTGACCACGAGTGGGTTCGTGACAGACACAGTGCTGCTTCCATTAGCCGATAGGGAGAGGACCCCCGTTGCGGTGCCGACCCCGCCACTCGACAAATTGGTGTTCCCGATTTTCACCGTGGTTGCCTGGAGCACCAGATTTGGGCCGCTAGGATCCAGGGTTCCATTCCCACCGCTATCACAGCCTAGGGTCATCTTCGCTGATGCGCTCTGGGCAAGTGTCAATTGAGGATCTTCTCCCAACACGGTGAGAGACGAATCAAATGTTGAGAAAGGTTGGTTTCCAATATCTCGACCTCCACAGCCCCCATCCTGGGAATTCCCTGTGCTTCGCGACATATTTCTGCTCCGTATATCTCTCTGTGGGCAATAGGCCTATCTTGCCTCTTCAGCTCTAACCTTTCTCACGAAGTTCGATGCAAAGATGATTCCTCCAGCTGCCGCACTAAGAGCAAGAACGTGATCCAAACGGGTCAAATAGAACACGCCCGCCCCTACAACAGCTGCGGTGACGAGCGGGGAGTCGAATGGTGGCAAGACCTGGGAAGCTCGCGACAAGAGCCAGATGATGGTCTGGCGTCCGTTCTATTTCGCGAATCTGATCATCGATCCGACCAACCCTGAGCGTCTGTTCAAGACCAATCTGCGTCTGATCGTCAGCGAGGACGGCGGCAAAAGCTTCTCCAACGCGGCCGGCGCCACGCATGCCGATGCGCATGACGTGTGGATGAACCCGGCGAATCCGCAAGAGACCATCCTCGGTGACGACGGCGGCATCTGGTACAGCAATGACGGCGGCGGCCGTTGGATCAAAGGCGAAAATCTGCCGATCAGCCAGTTCTACCATGTGGCGGTCGACGAGCGCGATCCTTACCAGGTCTACGGCGGTCTGCAGGACAACTCCTCTTGGGTGGCCGATTCCTCTTATCCGGGCGGTGTTACCAACAGCCGCTGGGAAAATCTTTACGGCGGCGACGGTTTCTGGGTGATCCCGGACCGCTCCGATCCAAACGCGGTCTATGTCGAATATCAAGGTGGCAACATTGCCCGCGTCGATCGCACCACCAAGCAGGCGCGCGATATTCAGCCGAAAGCCAACCAAGGCGAGAAGCTGCGCTTCAACTGGAACGCACCGATCCACCAGAGCCCCACGCGCGCCGGCGAAATCTACATCGGCTCGCAATTCCTGTTCCGCACGCGCGACCGGGGCCAGAGCTGGCAGCGCATCTCGCCGGATCTCACCACCAATGATCCGGAGAAACTCAAGCAGGAGCTGTCCGGCGGTATCACCGTTGACAACTCCTCGGCGGAGATGCACGGCACCATCTACTCGATCAGTGAGTCCCCGAAGAATGGCAAGGTGATCTGGGTCGGCACCGACGACGGCAATCTGCAGGTTTCGCGCAATTCCGGCGAGAGCTGGACCAACACCACGCCGAATCTGAAAGACGTGCCCAAGGCCTCATGGGTGTCGTGGGTGGAAGCCAGCCGCTTCGATGAAGCCACCGCCTACGCGGCGATCGATCGCCACAGCTTTGGCGATATGCAGGCGCACGTTTTCAAGACCACCGATTTCGGCCGCAACTGGAAGCGCATCGCAGCGGCCGGGCAGGGTATCCGCGGTTATGCGCACGTGATCCGCGAGGATGCGGTCGATCCGCGCCTGCTCTTCCTCGGCACCGAGTTCGGCTTGTGGATCAGCGTTGATGGCGGCGCCAACTGGGCCGAGTTCAAGGGCGACAATTTCCCGAGCGTGGCGGTGCGCGATATCGCCGTCCAGGGGCGTGATCATGATCTGGTTCTGGGCACCCACGGGCGCGGCATCTGGATCATCGACGACATTTCTCCACTTCGCAGCTTCGACGAATCCGCGCTCACCGCGGAAGCGAAGTTTCTTAAGAGCCGCGACACTCAGCAGCGCATTGGTGGGGTCGGTGGCTGGTCTGATGGGGACGGCAAGTTTGTCGGCCAGAACGCGCCCGGCGGCGCCGTCATTACTTATTACCAGCGCACTCGGCATCTCTTTGGTGATCTCAAGCTGGAGATCCTCAACGAAAAGGGTGAGGTGATTGACAATATTCCGGCGTCCAAACGTCGCGGCATCAACCGTGTCAGCTGGTCGATGCGGGTCAAGCCGCCGCGAGTGCCGAAGGCCGCGCAGCTGGCTGGTGCCGGCTTGCAAGGTCCGCGCGTGCTGCCCGGCACCTACACAGCGCGGCTGACCAAGAACAAGCAGTCCTACGAGACCAAGATCGTGGTCGGGCTCGACCGCCGTGCCAAGTACAGCGGCGCGGATCGCCAACTGCAGTTCGCTGCGGCCATGCGCGTGCACGCGCTGTTCGGCAATATGACGGCATTGGTTGACCGCATCCAATTCTTGCGCCAGATGGCCGGCGGCATCGCTGGCAAGTTGCCGGAAAAGGATGCGCTGGGTGAGGATTTGAGCCGTTTCGTTGCCGATGCTGAAGAGGTGCGCAAAAAGATCGTCGCGACCAAGGAAGGCGGTGCGATCACCGGTGAAGAGCGTCTGCGTGAGCACACCGACCAACTTTATGGCGCCATTCTCGGCTACGAGGGCAAACCCGCCGACTATCAGATGGCGCGCATTGACGCCCTGGAATCGGAGCTCGCCGAAATCACTGCCAGTTTCGACGCGCTCAGCGCCAAGGCACTGCCACCGCTCAACTCGGAGCTCAAGCAACGCAAGCTGCCGGCGCTCACATGGCCGCCGCAAGGCGCACCGGTCGCCGACGCGGATCTGTCCAGCGCCGACGGCAACGTCGGCGGCATCTCCATCCCCATCAAGTCCTATCGGCATCCGCTCGCGAAGTTGCGGCTGTAGGGTGGAACCCGCGTCGCGACGATCCGGGTTTCGGCGGGTGGTAGGTGACACGGATTCCACCGCGAGTTGCGCGCAACGGTGGAATCCGCGCGACGGAATTGGCGCAGCCCGACGTAGGGAGGAACCCGCGCCATCGATTCATCGGTGTTCGCGACATTCCTCCCCGGCGCGGATTCCACCGAAAGGAACCCGCGCCGCCGAGGTTTCGAAGTCGGTGGAATCCCCGGGAACAATCTCGACGCAGCCGCGGGCAATCACGCCCGCGGCTTCCACCCTAAGTGTTGTATCGCGCTCCCGCTGCGGCAATGATCGGGCACCCCTTCGCGGAGCCTGCCCGTGAGTCCTCGTATCACCGTTTCGATCGCGCTCGCCTGCGCGTTGAGCGCCTTGCCCGTCGGCGCGGCGCCCTGGGAATCCACTTACGTCGCGCCAGCTTCCCAACCCACCCTGATCCGCGGCGCGACGGTCCTCGATGGCGCCGGGCGCCGCTTCGAGGCCGCCGATGTGCTGTTGCGCGACGGCAAGATCGTCGCAGTCGGGGGCGAGCTTGATGGCGAGGGCGCGCAGGTGATCGAGGCCAAGGGCCGTTGGGTCACGCCCGGGATCATCGATGTGCATTCGCACTTGGGCGTGTATTCAAGTCCCGGCGTCACCGCGCATCAGGACGGCAACGAGATGATCGATCCGATCACTGCGGGGGTCTGGGCCGAACATGCGGTTTGGCCACAGGATCCCGGCTTCGCAACCGCTCTCGCGGGAGGTGTAACCACGCTGCAGGTGTTGCCGGGCTCCGGCAATCTCATCGGCGGGCGCGGTGTCACTTTGCGCAATGTCGAGGCGACCACCTATCAGGCGATGAAGTTTCCGGGCGCGCCGCACGGCTTGAAGATGGCGTGCGGCGAGAATCCCAAGCGCTTCTACGGTGGCAAAGGACAGGCGCCGATGACCCGCATGGGCAATGTCGCCGGCTATCGGCAGGCGTTTGCCGATGCGCAGGAATATCAGCGGCAATGGCAGGACTACGAACGCGATCGCGCGGGCAAGTCCAAGAAGGACCAGGACGCCAAAGACGCGGCTCCGCCGAAACTGTCTCTTATACACATCTCCGAGCCCACGAGACTAAGGCGAATCTCGTATGCCGTCTTCTGCTTGAAAA
>ENA-ORBV01017642-ORBV01017642.1-microbial-mat-metagenome-genome-assembly--contig:-NODE-17642-length-10176-cov-8.310229_pt1 | contig 10176 bp, 8 predicted proteins | sample MGYA00237777_ERZ505514 | MGnify/ENA primary metagenome ERZ505514 (study PRJEB26160, sample SAMN06269048) | microbial mat metagenome | isolation source: Oligotrophic lake microbial mat | place...
TCTTCAGCCTGAATTTACCCTGCGCCCTCAGCCCGTTTTTCATGGGGCGTTGGCATGAGAGCTGAGAGTCCGGAGGCTCGGCCGTGGCTGCGGCATCCTGCCGCAGCACAGCCTCGCCGGAGATTCGGAGTGATGGCCACAAAGAGCACAAAAATTGTCCTCCCCTTCGTCCACACCCCCATCGCGCCAATAGGCGCGCAGCGAACCCCGCCGCAGCCCGCGACACTTTTTGCGCCTCTTTGCGGCAAAACGGATCGGAGCTGAGAGCTTAGGGCGGAAGGTGGGAGTTGGGAGTTGAGAGTTGAGAGCTGAGAGCTGAGAGCTGAGAGCCCGGAGGTTCGGCCGTGGCTGCGGCATCCTGCCGCAGCGCAGCCACGCCGGAGATTCGGAGTGTCGGGCCACAAAGAGCACAAGAATTTCCTCTCCTCCGGCGACGCGTCCATCGCGCCTATAGGCGCGCAGAGGACCTCGCCGCAGCCCCCGCAATTTTTGCGCCTCTTTGCGGCCAACCTTCCGAGTTCGGAGCCTCGCCTTCAGGCGGTCTGTCCCCGCCCCGCGCCCGCCGCTTCTGTTTCCCTCCTTCTTGATTTCCACATTCTCTCCTGAAACCGCCCGGCCTCAGTGAGACTCCAGATGGCTCGTCAGCGTGTGCCACTCCAGCACCTCTTGCAGCAGCGCGTGCTCCGTCCTCCGCACGATGCGTTCGAGGCTGTTCCACGTCTGGCTGAAGGCGATCTGCTTCCGCGCGCCCCCGAGCACGTGCTGCATCTCGCGGTAGCGCGCCACTCGCCGGTGCAGGTCGTTGATCGAAATGAGCGACATGAACGCCGCCGCGATCACCGGCAGCGCGATCGGCAGAAAATAATAGAGCCACTGTTCGCCCCGTTTCGGGAACCACTCGAGATGCCAGGTGTGGTCCACCGCGTAGGCCGCCGTGCAGAGGATCGCCAACACCGTCGCCACCCCGAAGCCCAGCCGCAACCGCGCGAGCTGCGGCAACGCCTGATTCAGCCGCCGCCGGTAGTAACCGAGTTGGTCGTCGAGTCGGCGCGCGAGGTAGAGCGACTTGAATTCTTCCATCGGCACGGGCTTCGCCACCGTCGCGCGCCGATGCAGCGTGAGCAACGACCGCGCGAGCTGGCGCACCTCGGGCAGCTCCAGATCCTCGAACAACGTCGCCGCCCGCGGCAGCCCCCACGTCGCCAGCGATGAGCGGCCCAGCTCGGCCGCGAGCCGGCAGCGCACCCAGTTGTGCTGCGCGCGGTAATGCCGGATCGCGAGCGCCACGACCAGCGCGCCCACGACGCAGAACAGCTTCACCCACGGCAGGAGCACGAGGTGCAGATCAAACGCCAGCGCCGCCGCCGCGACCACCGTCGCCACGACGTGCAGCAACACCGTCGAGCCGATCAGCCGCCGGAAATGCGGCGCGCTGTGGGTCGCCGCGTAGTCCGCCTTCTGCTGAAACTTAAACACTACGTCGGGCGCGTTGAACGGGTTCGCGGCCGCGTCGCCCGCCTCGGGCGAGGGCTTGAGCGCGTTGAGAAAATCCAGCTCCCGGTCCGAGCGCTGAAACTTTTCAAACGTCTCCCGTCGCACCGCGCCCGTCGCCGCGTCGATCAGCACGAGCGGTTTGTTGAGCTCCCGCGCGTAGGCGATCACGTCGGCCGTGCCGCCCTTGCCCCGCGCCGGCTCGCCGTCCCACACCGCCATCAGCACGTCGCAGGCGTGGACGGTTTCCATCCCCGCATCGAGGTAAGCGTCCTCGCGCTCGCCGTTTTCCGCGATCACGCGCACCTGCTCGGATTCGGGCAACAGCGCCTCGACCTGTTTCCACTCCGCATCCGAGAAATCCTTGCGAAACTCCGCCGCCGGCAGCGGTAGCACGCAATGCCATGCCAGCCCGAGGCCGAGCGCCTGCCGGGTGAAGACCAGGTCGCTCCCGATCGCGACCGAGGAGAGCGCGATCCACTCGCCCGGGCCCTCGCTCCGCAGCGCGGTGAGGGCGGCTTTCACGGCCTCGGCGATCAGCGCGGGGTCGGCCAACTGCCGGTGGCCGGTGAACCCGACGACGTGGAACAGCGGCAGTTGATTGGGGGCGCTCATGCGACAGCCGCGCATCGCACCGGTGAGCCCCGCCGCCGTCAACGGCGAAGCCGCACGCGGTCGGCGGGGGTTGAAACCGGAAGCGACGCCAAATCATTTCCGAGTTGGTAGTCCCGGCTTTAGCTGGAATCCGAATATCTCCAGACCTGCTGAACCTCGGACCACCGGCTCAAGCCTCGTCCTCGCCCAGCCGTGACCACCCTTCCGGTCTCACGCCATTACCCCCGGATCGGCCCGGGCTTTAACTTCCCGCTGAGGATCGAGACGTTTCGCTGCGCTTGGCGCGGGCGGTTGACAGGTATTACCGGCCGCCGCCGCGGTAAGAATCATGAAAATCACGAGCAAGGGGCAGGTCACCATCCCGCAGGACGTGCGCGACGAGTTCGGATTTCTGCCCAATACGGACATCGAGTTTGTGCGCGACGGCGCGGGCGGGGTCCGGCTGGAAAAGGCGGCGAAGCCCGGTCGGCGCGGGGCGGCTTTGGTGGCGGCGTTGCGGGGTAAATGGTCAAGCCGGCTCTCGACGGACGAGGTGATGCGGCTGACGCGCGGCGAAAAATGAGCACATTGGTGGACGGTAACGTGCTCATCGACGTGCTGAGCGAGGATGCGCGCTGGTTCGAATGGTCGGCCCAGGCGCTGGCGCACGCCTCGGAGCGCACCGCGCTCTGCGTCAACCCGATCGTCTATGCCGAGATTTCGGTCGGCTATGCGTCCGCCGCGGCGTTGGATGCGGTGTTGCCCGAAGCGCAGTTCGAGCGCCTGCCGTTGCCCTTTGCCGCCGGATTCTTGGCCGGCCGGGCCTTTGTGGAGTATCGGCGCAAAGGCGGTGTGCGCACGTCTCCGTTGCCCGACTTCTACATCGGCGCCCACGCCTTGATCGAGGGCCATTCCCTGCTCACGCGCGACCCGGCGCGGTATCGGAGCTATTTTCCGAAACTGAAGTTGATTTCCCCCTGACGGACTGAGCGCCTTCGAGAACAAAGCCGTCTTCCTCAGCTACGCGTCGCAGGAGGCGGAGGCGTGGTTTGCACGAAGGCTCAACTTTCAACCTTCAACGTTTAACGCGCAAGTGAACCGACCCAGGGCCAACCTGCGGAGGTCCGAACCACGAGCGTTGAGCGTTCGGCGTTAAACGTTGAGGGTTCCGCGCCGCGCGGCGCCGTCGTTCTCAGCCATGCTTCGCAAGACGCGGAGGCGGTGCCGCGCATCGCCGGCGCGCCTTTCGACCCGATTGATCTCCGAGCGGGTTGCACGCGTCGTGAGGTGACGTTTGACAGGGCGGAGGCCGAATCCTTACCTTTGAACGATGGTAAGGACTTTCATAACCAGTAAGGGACAAACGACGGTTCCGGTCGAATTCCGCCGGGCTTGGAAGAGCGACGAACTCCTGTGGGAAGCCAATGAAGACGGCTCGGTGCGGGTGCGGCCGGCGCCGGACATCATGAAGCTGTTCGGGGCGGCGCGTTCCGCCGTGCCCCGCGATCCTGCGGAAAAAACGCGTGCGCGCGAACTTATCGGCCGGGGTGACCGGGCGAAAAAATGAAGCGGCTGCAGCTCGACGCCAACGTGATGTTGCGCTTCCTGCGCGACGACGATCCGAAACAATCGCCGGCGGCCCGCCGCCTGATTAGCGACGCGAGCGAGGGCAAGGTGACCCTCGTGCTGGGTGCGGTGACGGCTGCGGAAATTTTCTACGCGTTGCGTGCGTCCTACCGGATGGCGCGCCCGGAAATCGCCGACGTGCTGGTTCAGCTCGTGCGCAGCGGGGTGCTCGAGATCGAGCACGAGGCGCGCCTGCTCGACACCCTGGCCCGGGTGCGCGCGGCCAACGTAGATTTCGGCGACGCCTGGCTGGCCGCGACGGCGGTGGAGACCGGTGACGCGGTCGCATCATTCGACGAGGATTTCGGCCGGTTTCCGGACGTCGTCTGGCACCGGCCAAAGCCCTGAATCCAATATGAACCCGGCTCTGTCGTCGCCGTGCTCCGCGAGTTTCTCCGCATCAGGTTTTGCACTCGCCCAAGTTCGCCTAGCCGACGGATGCTGCGTCTCTGACCCGAAGCACCCAAGGTGAGTGCCGCCAACACAGCCGTCTTCCTCAGCTACGCGTCGCAAGACGCGGCGGCTTGCTTCGCACGAACGCTCAACGCTCAACCTTTAACGTTTAACGCCCAAGTGAACCAATCTGCGCTGAAATTCCGGAGGGCTGACTCTTGAGCGTTCAGCGTTAAACGGTGGGCGTTCCGGGTTGGCCGGCCGCGCCGTCTTCCCCGGCTACGCGTTGCAAGACGCGGAGGCGGTGGCGTTCAGCGGAAGGTGCGGGTGGCTTTCCAGGCGGCGCGGTCGGTGAAGGCGGGGGTGATCGGCGCGGCGGGCGGGTGGTCTTTGCTGTGGAGCAAAATCGTGCGGCGGCGGCTCGTCGCGGGGTCGAGCGCGGCGGTGAGGAGGGCGCCGGCTTGCGCGGGCGTGAGGGTGTCGAGGGCGAGGAGCGCGGATTGGCGGCGGTCCCATTCGCCGGCGTAGTCGTAGGCGCAGGTGAAGAAAAACTCGGCTTTCTCCGCGATGCTCTTGGTCTTCTGCTCGAGTGTGGAGCGGGCGCCGGCGAGGAGCGTGGCCCACTCGGTGGCGTCCATGGCGGCGAAGGCCGCGGGGAGCGCGGCGATGAAGGTCTCGGCGCGTTTCTGGAGTTCGTCGGGCCCGTAGCCGCTGGACTGGATGACGAAGGCGAAGTAGCGGTCGCGGAGGGAGGCGCCGGCATTGGAGCCGACGATGTAGCCGAGTTGTTGTTTGGTGCGGAGCTCGAGGTAGAACGGCTCGTTGAAGTAGTTCGAAAGCACGACGGCGGCGGCGCGGGTGGAGGATGAATCATCGGGCAGGAGGTAGTCGCCGATGAAGGCGCTGTTCACACCGGCGATGGGGCCGGTGTCGACGATGGTTTCGCGCGGAGCGAGGACGACGTGGCGACGGCGGATGAGGTCGGCCTCGGCGGCGGGCGCGGAGCCGATCCGGGCCGCGAGATCGCGGGTGGCGATGACGGCGGCCTCGGGCGCGAGGTGTCCGTGGACAAGGACTTCGAGTCGGCCCGTCGCGTAGAATTTTTCCGCGAAAGTCCGAACATCGGCCCAGGTGGCGGAGGCGGTGCGGTCGAGGAGTTCGTCGGGGAGGAAGGTGAACTCACGGGTGAAGGCGTCGCGGCGATTGCGGGCGAGGACATAGGCCTCGGTCTCGGGATAGCTGCGGAGCCCGCGGAGCACGGTTTCCTTGACGGCGGCAAAGCGCTCGGGCGTGAGGGTGAAGGTGCGGAGTTGGCCGAAAACGTGGGTGGTGTAGCGCACGGGCGCGTCGCCGTAGCCGGTGACCTTGAAGCGCAGGCCCTCGAGCGTGGCCTCGGCGGAGGTTTCGAGTCCGGCGAGGCCGGCGTCATCGGCGGCGGCGGCAAGCGAGTCGGAGAGGCAGGCGCCGTAAAGCGCGAGGAGCGCGGCCTCGGCGGGTTTCGCGAGGGCGCGCACGGGGACGAAACGGGCGATGAGGCTGGTCTGCGGGCGTTGGAACTCGGTGTCGGCGACGTAGAAGAGTTTCAAGCCGGGTTCGTCGATGAGCGGGAAGGGGCGTTCGGCAAGAAGCGGGGCGTCGCCGGGCATAAAGCGGTTGGCGGCGGGGAGGGCGAAGGCGAGCTTCGGCGGGTTGAGCAGGGCGGAGTAGGCGGGGCCGGCATCTTCACGGTAGGAATATTTGGTGCCGTAGATGCGTTCGGTGCGGTCGGTGGGGAGGCCTTTGGCGGCGAGGGTGACGAGGAGGTTGTCGGGCGTGAGGGCGTCGAGGAGGCGGCGGTAGGCGGCTTCGTCGGGGGCGCCCCAGACGGCGGTGGCGCGCTCGGCGACGTCGAGGGGATAAAAGAGGGCCTGGTTGGCGAGCTGGGTGGCGAGGTCCGCGCCTTCGCCGCGGTCGGCGTAGGTCTCGTTGAGGGCGGCGATGCGGGCGCGGTCGCGGAAAAAATCGGCGGGAAACGGGGCGGCGCGCAGGTGGGCGAGGTAGCTCATCACGGTCTGGAGGATACGCGGATAGTCCTGCTGGCCGGCCGGGGTAAGGCCGACGCTGATGAACAGGGAACCGTAGTCGCCGGTGCGGTTCCAGACCGTGGCGGTGACGTTGTTGGCGAGACCCGCGCGCTTGAGGTAGTCCTCGGGGCCGCCGGGGCCGGAGAAAAAGATGAGCTGGGAAAGGAGCTCGTCGGGCTTGGCGGCGAAATCGGGCCGGGTCGCGGGCAGGGCGAACTCGAGCTGGAGCTGGCGCAGCTCTTTGACGGGCTCGACGAAGGCGAGGCGGAGCGCGGCCTTGCGGGGCAGGAAGGTCGCCTCGCGGGTGACCGCAGGGACGCTGCGGCGGGGGATCGCGCCGAAGAGCCGGCGGGCGTGCTGCTCGAGCTCGTCGAGGGAAGCCTTGCCGGCGAGGGCGAGGGCCATGCGGTCGGAGGTGTAGTGTTGTTCGTAGAAGGCGCGGACGCGCTGCGGGGTGACGCCGGCGAGCGTGTCCTTGTTGCCCGTGGAGAATTTGCTTTCGCCGCTGCCGGGAGCGTAGAGCTCGCGGGAGACGCCGACGATGCGGCGAAAATCGTTTTGCACGTGGCGCATGGCCTCGTTGTGGACGGCGGTGATTTCGCGGCCGGTGAACTCGGGGTTGAACTTCGGGGCGATGAAGAATTGGGCGAAGCGGTCGAGGCCACCGGCGAAGGCGGCGTGGCTGACCTCGAACTGGTAGTTGGTGTGATCGGAGGCGGTGTAGGCGTTATGGGTGCCGCCGTTCTGCTGCATGTAGCCGCCGTATTCGCCGACCTCGGGAAATTTTTCGGTGCCGAGGAAGAGCATGTGCTCGAGGAAGTGGGCGAGGCCCTCGCGGTCGGCGGGGTCGTCGATCTGGCCGACGTTGACGACGAGGGAGGCGCCGGACTTGTTGAATTTCGGATCGGAGACGAGGAGGACGCGGAGGCCGTTATCGAGGACGAAGCGGCGGAAGACGGCGGTATCGGTGGGCGCGACGACGCGCGGCGGGAGGACGGGGACCGGCGTGGCGGCGGTGAGGGCGGAAACGAAGGCGGCGAACGCGAAGACCGAGCGGAGGAGGAGGCGCATGATGAAGTGGGCGGACCTTAGCGCGAAAAACGAAACTGCCAAGGGATTCGCGATGAGACGCCGTGCTGCGGGAACGGCGGGCAGAGGAAGGGATGGGCGGACAGAATGGGTTGATACGATAGAAAGCGGTTCTTGGAAAAAATCCGTGCAAAATCAGGCGGGCGTGCCGATAGACTTCCCGGATTAGGCGCATCACCCCGATGCAAACCCCTTCCTGTAATTTACCCTTTTAAAAAGAACGGCCAACGAGTCGTTGGTGGCGGACGCTGGCCGGGGTCGTCGCCCTCGGCGGTGCGGTCGGTCGGGCGATGGTCCAGTAGCCCGGCGCGAGCGAGGAACGGCCGGTGGTGCCGGCGGGCGGGGATTTTCCCGAAATGGTCGCGGAAATTGCGAGGGTTGTCGGCGTGGGTCAGTGTGCGGGGCTATGTGGCGTGGGGCGGGCCGGAGATGCGAAGAAAGGCGTCTCTCGGTCTCATCCGGCGTCGGGAGGTTAGGTCACATCTTGGAGCGGGGAGAGGGCGCAGAGTTCGGAGGGTTTCAGCTCTGCGGTCCTTCCCGGCCCTGCGGTGTAATACCAACGTCCCGTAATAAATAGACTATACAATAAGGAAAATTTAATGCAGAAAAAGCGATGGCAAGAACCCTACCGAAACTAGGAGAGGAAGTGGTGGCGGAGATCGAGGCGGCGTGGGCGCAGCCGCAGGAGGAGTGGGCGCGACGGCGGCTGGCGGTGGTGCGGCTGATCGCGCAGCACGAGCTGACGGTGGCGCAGATCATGCGGGTGGCGGAGGTGTGCCGGCAGACGGTGTTTGTTTACCGGGATAAGCTTGTGCGCGCAGGGGTGGCCGGGTTGCTCAAGCGCGGCAAGGCACCGGGGAACCGGCCGGCGGTGCGCGGGGCGGTGCGCACGGAGTTTGTCCGGCGGCTGAGGGCCGGGCAGTTCCGGCAGGCGCGGGACGCGCAGGCGTGGATCAAGAAGCGCACCCGGCGAGGCCTGAGCGAGAGCGGGGTGCGCAAGGTGCTCCGCCGCTTGGGCGGCAAGCTGAAGGTGCCGCGCAAGAGCCATGCGAAAAAAGACCCGGCCAAGGCCAAGCGGTTCAAAGCCGAACTGGCCGCCAATCTCAGCGCCACGGTGGGCCCCGCGCCGGCCCAGCCGGTGCGCCTGTGGGTGCTCGACGAACACCGCTACGGACTCTTGCCCGTGATCGGCCGGGTCTGGGGCGTGCGCGGGGTGCGCGTGCATGCGCCGTATGCCACGAAATACAAGTGGGGCTACCTGCACGAAGCGCTGGAAGTCGACGGGGCTCACGCGAGCGAACTTTTGTTCACCCCGGCCATCGACCGGGACATCCACGCGCTTTTCCTAAAGCAGATCGCTGACTCCGATCCAGCCGCCCTCCACGTCGTCATCCAAGACCGGGCCGGCTTCCATCTGCCGCTCGGCGACGCCCGCATCCCTGCCAACTTGCGCCTCTTGCCCCTGCCTCCCTATTGCCCGGAACTCAACCCGGTCGAACGCTTCGGCGGCCTGCTCAAAGCCCAAGTCCGCAACCGCCTTTACCCCAATCTGCGCAAACTCGAGGACCACCTCGCCGCCGCCGCCAGGCTCTGGACCTCCCCTCACAAGGTCGCCGGACTCATCCACTCTTGGCTCGCTGATCAGGTAAACTCTGGCGCGCCGGTCTAAAGTCTATTAATTAGGGGACGTTGGTATAATTTCTCGCTCGGGCTCGGGATCGGGTGGCATGGATGCAGCCGGAGTTTGCACCGCAGAGACGGGAGGGATCGCAGAGAAATGCAGGGGGCTCGGGCCAGTTCGGTCGATCGCACCGGTCCGCCCGCAGCATCGGAGAGAAGGCCCGCGAGAATTCCGCGGGCTTTATTCGTGTCACTCTGTGTCCATGCGCGGTTCCACCCTGCGTTTTCCCCGCTCCAAGTGTCTGTTTTGCACGGGACGTCGGGATGAGAGCACGATCCTCAGAGGCCGGGAAGATCTGCGGATTTATCGCAGATCGACTCACCGTTTGGTTTTGCTCACAGCTCTCAACCCACAACCGCATTTCCGGCTCAAGAGACCGTCGGCAGGCCGCGGACGGAGAGGAGTTGGGCGGGGATGCGGAGCGCGAGCGAGCTCGCGGCCTACGGGGTGAGAGCGCCGCGGACGGAGAGGAGTTGGGCGGCGATGCTGAGGGCGATCTCGTGCGGGTGGTTGCTGCCGAAGGCGAGGCCGATGGGGCAGTGGAATTGCGCGGCGCGCTCGGGGGTGAGGCCGGCGGCGATGAGTTCGCGGCGGAGGACCGCGGCTTTGGCGGCGCTGCCGATGGCACCGAGATAGGGGAAGGCGCGTTCGGCGAGGGCGCGGCGGAGCACGGGAAAATCGGTGGCGTGGCCTTTCGTCATGCAGAGCACAAAGGCGTTTTCCGGAAGGGTGGGGACGACGTCGGCGGGATTCTCGTGGACGACGGTCCGGAGATTGCGGGCGCGGGGGAGGCGGTCGAGCCAGTCGGCGCGCGGGTCGATGACGGTGAGCGTGCAGGGGAGCGGGAGGAGCACGGGCACGAGGGCTTGCACGACATGACCGGCGCCGAAGATGGCGATGGGCCAGGGGCCGGTGGCGGTGTAGGGCTCGAAGTAGAATTTGACGGAGCCGCCGCAGGTCATGCCGACGTCGCCCTTGAGCGTCCAATTGACGAACTGAGGCGAGGGCGAGGGGGCGGCGAGCAGGTCTTGGGCGAGGGCGATGGCTTTGGCCTCGACGCGGCCGCCGCCGACGGTGCCGGCGAGGAGGCCGGCGGGGGTGACGAGCATCTTGGCCCCGGTGTCCTGCGGGGTGCTGCCGAGGGCGTCGACGAGGATGACGAGCACGCAGGCGGCGGAATCACCGCGAAGGGCGGCGAGTTGCTCGTAGATGGTGGCGTCGGCGGACACGGGTTTTAAG
>ENA-ORBV01017644-ORBV01017644.1-microbial-mat-metagenome-genome-assembly--contig:-NODE-17644-length-10175-cov-3.880669_pt1 | contig 10175 bp, 8 predicted proteins | sample MGYA00237777_ERZ505514 | MGnify/ENA primary metagenome ERZ505514 (study PRJEB26160, sample SAMN06269048) | microbial mat metagenome | isolation source: Oligotrophic lake microbial mat | place...
GCGCTGAACACGCCTTGTCGCCATGTCTGACTCACTTCCGATTCCCGAGTTCGACCCCCGTCTCTACCCCTGTGGACGTGTCTCGCGTCGGCGGTTCATCTTTCAGACCGGTGGTGGTTTTCTCGGCACGGCCCTGGGGGCGTTCTGGGCGGGTGAGGGACGCCTGCGTGCCGCCGATTCGCTGGTGCTGGCGGAGCCGGCCCCTCATCACGTGGCGAAGGCGAAGTCCGTCATTTTCCTCTTCATGTGCGGAGGGGTCAGCCACATCGACACCTTTGATCCGAAGGACAACCGATGGGCGGGCACATTGATCGACGCGATCGGATTCGGGGACAATCTCGCCGAGATGAGGCGGCCCGTGATCCCGTGCAAGCGGACGTTCACCCACCATGGACAATCGGGCATTCCAGTCTCCGATTGGTTCCCGCACCTCGGCGGTGTGATCGATGACATTGCGGTCATCCGTTCGATGTGGTGCCACGAGACCGTCGTCGGCCGGGGCTGGTCAGTCACATGGTGACCATCCCCGAGCGCGCGCGCAGGCAGGGCTTCGACACGATTGTGGTCTTCAGTGTGGCCGGCGATGAGCGCAAGTCGGTGGGCCACCTGCTGCTCGACGGCGACCCCGCCACGGCGCTGGAACTTGGCCGACGATTTGGCGCCGCCGGCCGGTAGTCACCTCGGTTCTGTCACCGGCGACTGCGGCGCGACTCGATGTTGCCGCCGCTCAGAGTCCCGTTGAAGCTCGCCACCACGGCACCTCCCGGCGCCCGAATCGTGATGGCACACCCGTCTCGTCCCCGGCCGGGTTCGCCCTGGTCGGATGCCATCACCTCGTAGGTGTGGCCCGCCACGCCGTTCCAGTCTCCGGTTCCTGTGAAAACGACCGTATCGATTCCTGACGGGGGCCGCCTGCCTGGTGAGGTGCCCGGCGCGTCTGAGAACGTGATGCTCGTGACCGTTCGCCCGACAAATCGATCGATCTGATCCCGGCCATGCCGCCGTTCGCGGATCTCAACCCGCAGACGCGCACTCCCGGGACCGCTCGCGCGTTCGTTCACGGTGAAGGCGAACTCGTTGCGGCGAGTGGGCTGGCGGGTGTCGATGTGCCCGTCACCGTGCATGCCACCGAGCACAGGAACGGTCACCTCGATAGAGGCCTGCGCAGACTGTCCCGCTTCGTCCGTGGCGGTGACGGTGATTGTGTACACCCGACCCTGGCCGCCGCCGGAGCGCTCCGCCCGCAAGCGCACGAGATGGTCGTTGACGATCACCCAGTCCGGCGTGGTGTTGCCGTCACCGGGGCCATTGACCGGCTCGTTGCTGGTCACCGACACGCTGACGGCCACCGGGCCACACGCGTCCTGGACCGCGTACGCCAGGGTTACATCCACCCACTTGTGGTTCGCCGGCCAGAGCGTGGTCACACTAGTCGAAAGCCCGGTGATGGTCGGCGCCGCATTGGACACCGTGATCGAGACGATGGCGGCGTTGTTGCCCGACGCCGGGTCCGGCGTGTCGGACGTCACCGACGTCGTCGTGTTGACGATGGAGCCCTGAGCGGCCCCGCACCCGACAGCCGCAGTGAACACCACGGTTTCCGAAGTGCCGGCGGCCAGCGACGCAAACGTCGTGGTCGTGCCGTTGGAAGCAAGCACAACGTTCTGTGCGGCAAACGCGCCATTGTTGGTGACCGTCACCGTATATGTCACTGTCGCCCCGGCGTCCGGGCTCACATCGTCAGCCGTGATCGTGACCGCCAGGTCCGCGGTCGGCGGGGGGAAGCGGAAGTAGGCCACGGGCATGTCGTGGTCGGACGCCCCCTCGGGCCGCGTGGCATCACCGGCAAATTCCGGTCCCGCCGGAAAGTCCGCGTTGCCGCGCGCGACCGCGTAGCGCTGCAGGTAGCCGGCGGCCACCGTGTTGACCAGCACGTGATCGAGCGCCTGCGGCGTCCCCTCGAAGATGAAGCTGTAACGTTGGGCGGCGGGCAGGGTGTCGGTGAGATTCACGTAGTTTGGCGTCACGTAGTCGGGACTCATCGGCACCACGATCTGGTCGCCCGATGTGGGCTCACCGGTCATCACCGACATGGGATCCGTGTAGCCGTCGTTGAATTCATACGCGTTGTAGTCGCCCACCGAGATCACCGCTGTGCCGGGGTAGGTGGTCTGCAGTTGTTGCAGCAACTGCGCGACCGATTCAGCCTGGGCGGTGCGTTTCGCACGCACGCGGTCGCCTTCGGCACCGAGCACATCGACGTCGATGAATGACCGCAGGTGGTTGACCACCACAATCACCGGGCGCGGGTTGAGACCGAGCGGATCCACCGTCGCATGCAACACCAGGGGCGGACGGTCATGGAGCAACGAAGACCCGCCGCCGGGAGGCGTGAACGTCCCCGCCGGTTCAGCCGCGACCGAGTCGATGCGCACGCGTGACGTCTTGACGAGGAACCCGACGTTCTGGGTGGACGGCGTCACGCCATCGGCGAGGAACCCACGAATGAGGCGCGCTTCGTAGCCGGGGTTTGACTCCCCCGCCGCCACCGCATCGCTGTTGACCTGATCGGCCAGCCCCTGCAGCGTGGCTTCGTCGAGAATCTCGATGTGGCCGATGACGTCCGGCAATCGCATCAAGTGACGGATGGCCAGCGCCGCCTTCTTCCGCCGTGTCTCGTTGCCTGCGAAGTTCTCGATGTTGAAGCCGGCCACGGTGAACTCGCCGGCGTCGGGCACGGGCACGGCCACGCCGGCCCCGTTGGCCGACGCGGCGTATCCCGCCTCCGGCAGCACCTTGTAGGCTCCAAACGCGAAGTCGAGCGGCCCGACCACACCAGTCAGTGTGACGTTCGACGTGACGAACGTGCGCGTCGACCCGAGGAGGCCGTCCGTGTCGATCACGAGGCGCTCGGGATTGCCATCGAAGCGCGGGATGCAGCAGTCGATCACACCGGTGATCGGATCAACCGGCACGGGATCCGTCAGCGGAATCCCGGGCTCACGCATCGGACGGGCCACGCCTGGCAGCACCGTCGCGATTTCGCCGAAGTCGTCGGTGGGCGCGACCGACACCAGGGACGCAGCCGCCAGTCTCATGCCTTCGAACCGTTCCAGCTGATTCGGGGCGCCTGCGGGATCGAGCATCGCGGTGGTGACCGTGACTGGGGCGGGAAGAGCATTGCCGCTCGTTTGCACCACCACGTCACCCGGCAGCGAGCTCTCAAGCTGCGTCAGGGTGAAGAACTCCCCGGCCGTGCCCTGGACGACGACCATGTCGCCAACGGTGACCGTCGGGGCAGCGCCGGTGAAAATGAAGAGTCCCTGCGACGTCGACGCGTCAACATCACCCTCATCAGGCGTCTGGAGGAAAAAGCCGTTCGACTTGCTGGCCGTCACGATGCCTGACGTTGTGACGTCGAGGCCGAAGTACGGCGTGCTCGCGCCGCTGCCCTGAATGGCGTGGATCGTGGCCGACGTGAACGTGCAGCTTCGCGCAGGTGCCGCGCTGTTGCGAGGCGTGGGAGCACCGATGGAGAAATCGACGCTGTTGGTGTTCGACTCGAAGCAGCCACCGCGCTTTCGCAGGGCCGCCGTGGTGTTGCTGGTCGCGCTTGTCGGCCCCGCGCCCTCGAAGCAGCTCGCCGCTGGGCCGTAACCCACGAGATCAGCGGTACCCGACGCCGGACACACACCGGCAATGGGCGCCACGGTGGTCTGCAACGCGACCTTGCCCGCGCCGGCGGCCATCGCGATCGTGCCGCTCGCATCGTGCGCCGGCAGCGGTCCCGAGGCCGTCGCGCCCGCCGCCTGACGCACCAGATAGTAGCCGCCCGGCGCGATGCCGCCTGAGAGCGGGGTGACCTGCCACGACCCGGAGCCGGTCGACGACGTGTACTGCACGGACCAGCCGGTGAGGTTGACCGGCGACGCGCCTCGATTGAACAGTTCGATGAAGTCGTGGCTCAGGGGCGCGCCGGAGTTGCCGCCGCCCCCGTACACCTGGCTAATCACGACATCCGACGAGACCACCGGAGGGTCGTCGTCATTGGTGATGGTGCCGACCCCGGTGCTGTCAGCAAGCCCGGCACCCACGACGTTGCTCAGCACCACCTGGAACTGCTCGGCGGCCTCAAAGGTCGCGTCACCCATCACGGCAACCGTGAACGTGTAAGTCGTGGCACCGGGCACCAGCGTCACGCCCGACTGCGACTGCGCGACGTAGTCGGCATCGGCAGCGGTCGCTGTGTCGTCGGCCGTGGCGATGTCGAACGTGATGCCTGAGTGGCTGCCCGTCACCGTCACGGTGAAGGTGGCATCGACCGTCCCGCCATCGCCTTCGGCCACACTCACGTCGTCGATCGACATCGTGGCGCCTGCGACACCGCTGAAGGTCTGACCGGTGTTGACCGTGCCGGGCGATCGGGCAGACGGCGTGCTCCATGTGAAGTCGCTGTAGGTCGTGCCGGTGCCGACAAGCTGAAGCGACAGCCCGACCGCATCACTCCCGTTCTGCACGACGCCGATGTCGGTGCTCACCATCCCGACGGCCGGCCCGTTGGTGGCGGTGAACACACCTTCGTAGCTCAGAAACTGAATGACCGTGCTGCCCTGCACCAGGGCCACACCATCTGGAGACCCGTTCTGGATGCCGTTCGAGGCATACGACAGGCTCACGGCGCCAAATCCGTTGTTCTGATCCGGAATCGCACCCGAAAGCGCATCCGTGTCGTAGGTGGCGCCATTCGCGCCGTTATAGAGGACGACGCTGTAGCCGGCCAGGTCAGTGCCTGCCGGCCCGGCGATCTCGATCAACTCGCCCGAGTCGGTACCCGTGTTGTCGTAGTGAATTTCGTTGATGAACACCGTGGGCGCCGCGTGCAGACCGCCACCGATCGCCGCCGCGCACACCGCCATTACTGCCAGGTACTTCACAAGTCGGGTCATGCGGCACATCGTAACCCCGATATGCAAATTCGGCATGACGGGTCGTTCTTCGCCGCGATGCTGATGCCCGCCACGTCCATGCTGCGCCCGTGTGTGGCGATGGTCGCCGCGGTCATCGGCGCGAGGATCAGCGCTTGACGACGGTGATGGTCACCTGCGAGGGGTACTGCGCCGAGTGGTGCACGGCGTTGTGCGCCACCACCGGCGTGGACTCATCGACATTTTTTCCGCCCGTGTTGAGGTTGCGGTCGACGCGCGGGACGTTGCTGCTCGACACCTCGATGCGCAGGCGATGCCCCGGCGCGAAGTAGTTGCTGGTATTGAGCGGCTGCATCGTCACCTTGTAGACGTTGCCGGGCGCCATCCAGACGCGCGTCTCGTAGCCATCGCGGTAGCGCATGCGCTGGATGGTCTCTGCGACCGCCATTCTGCGGCCTCGATCGGTCGCGGCGCCACTCGACTGTCGAACACTCTGCTCGTCGAGGGTGCGCCAGTATGTTGCGACGGCTTCGCGAGTCAGCTCTTGGGTTCCGGAAAGGTCAACAGGCATGGGGCAGCCAAGGGGGCGCGTAGGGCCAGTATACCCGCCATCCTCGACCCCATCTCACCTGCGCGACTCGCAGGCCATGATTGGCGCAACAGAGCTGGTCCATGGGCATCGTCCGCCCGGTGATGGAGCAGCATCATCATCGTGACCTTCACGATCGCGGATTTCCCGCTGTGGTCCGACAAGCGCTGCGGGTGCCACTGATGCCGCAGGAGCAGGCGGCACTCGGCGATCGCACACACGCAACTACTTCGGACTGCGAATCGAATAGAGTCGATGCTGGGTCCTGATTAAGAGCCTGTCGCCGACGATCGCGGGCGTCGCCATGGAGAAGTCGTCGAGGGCGTTGACGCGCACGAGTCGGTACTGGTCGGCCGCCTCGATGACGAACGTGTCGCCCTCTTCACTCATCACGAAGACATGACCGTTGTAGGCCCACGGCGAGGCCGTGAACCCGGATGCCCCGGGCGCCACGCGCGATTGATACGTGCGCTCCCCGGTCTCGGCGTTGTGGCGCGAGAAGATGCCTTTGTCGTTCAGCACGTACAGCGCATTCTTGTAGACCACCGGGGTCGGCAGATACGTGCCGCCGGCACGCCGGTCGTACCACACGACGTGTTCGTTGCGGGTCTCCGCGTCTGGCGGCGTAATGTCGCCGGACCCGCCGGCGCGGATCGCGGCAATCGGCTTATTGTCGTCACCGCCGCTGCCGGAGGTCACAAACAGGACGTCGTTCCACGCAAAGGGACTCTGAATCGCCACCCCGCCCATCCGATTCAGGCGCCAGAGCTCGCGGCCATCCAGGCTGTAGCTGATGGCGACGGCTGGGCCGAGGGTGACCAGTTCGGTGCGCAGGCGGTTCTCCCACACGAACGGCGTTGACCATCCCGTCTTGCGCGCCGGTTGCACGGTTCGAGGTGTGCGCCAGAGTTCTTTGCCGGTGCGTGTATCAAACGCCGCGACGAAGCTCTGCTCCTCGTTGTCGTTCTGAATGAACAGGCGATCGTTGTGCAGCGCAGGGGAGGCGCCGGTGCCCCAGTCACGGGTGGTGGCGTGAGACGTCAGCGGCGTCGCCCACGACGGCTTTCCATCGAAGTCGTACGCAAACAGTCCGTAGTCGGTCAGATAGACATACACACGCGCACCGTCGGTCGTCGGCGTCTCGGACGCGAAGCTGTTCTTGCTGTGGCGTCCGCCGGCGGGCCGCCCCTTGTACATCTGGCGTTCCCACAGCTGTGTCCCGGTCTCGAGGTCGTAGCAGTACAGCATCAGGCGGATGACGATCTCGTCGGGCATCTCGCGATCGCGCGCATAGAGCTTCTGATTGATCTCCGCCGGAGAGAGCCCCTGCTTCCGCAATTCGGCGAGGTATTCGTTGCTGTAGTCGACGCCGACCGAGGGCGGCTTCATCGGCGTGTCGCTCGTGGCGGCGGTCATGAAGACGCGAGATCCCCACACCACCGGCGACGACCAGCCGACCCCGGGAACGTCTGCAACCCACTCGACGTTCTCGGTCTTCGACCAGCTGATCGGGAGATTCGGATTGTCGGAGATCGGATTCGAGTTCGGTCCCCGAAAACGCGGCCAGTGCGCGGCGGGGGCCGCGGTGGAGCGACCGCTCGATGCCTGAGGCGGTTCAGCCCTCAGCGTGGACTGCACGCACGTGGAGGTGATCAGCGGCGCTGCGCCGAGCGCCGCGAGTAGTATCAGGAACTGGCTGCGATGTCGCATGTGATGAATCCGTTTCACGTTCAGACCGTTAGCTGCTCAGACCCAGCGTCGCCTGTAATCATAGCCACGATCTGGTCACACGCCGGATCGCGTGTGCATGTGGAGTTTTTCCATCACGTCGGGCGTGAGGCGCGCGGCAATCCGGATCATGGGAGGGGAATCTCCACCAGCACGTGTGTGCCCTGGTCGGTTTCACTGTCGAACCTGATGGTGCCATTCACCAGGGCCGCGCGCTCACGCATGCCCGTGATGCCGACGCGTCAGGACTTCACCCTCGGGTCACACCCCTTCCCGTCGTCTTCCACCGCGAGCACCAGGGCCGTGTCGCGCCGGTAGAGTTCCACCGACACGTGCTCCGCCTCGGCATGACGGAGGATGTTGGTGAGCAACTCCTGGTAGATGCGGAAGATGGCCCGCCTCGATCTCGAGACTGACGTGTGCGCCGTGTCTGCTGAGGTGATCATCGGCGTAGGACCGCATTGCCGCGGCCCATGCGCCGGACCAGCAGCTTCCGTTCGTCGTGCTGCTCTTCAATGACCCGCGTCAATGCCTGGGGTCGACCTGGCAGACCGGACACCAATACGTGCGGTCGCAGTCCCTCCGCGTGGACACCGCGCCGTATAATCGAGGCGCCCTCATGAGTCTCACCCCACCTCGCCGACGGTTTTTCATGGCGCTTGCGGCCGCAGGTGTGTCGTCCGGTCCTCTGGCCACAGCGCTGTGGGCACAGGCGCAGCGGGCACCAGCGTCTCGCGTGACACCAGCGATGGTGCGGGCAGCCGTTGCGCTGGCGGGCCTGCAGTATACCGATGCCGAGCAGTTGGATATGGTCGCGTCCCTCAACCGAATCCTCACGCGGGCTCAAGACCTTCACACCGCCCCACCGGACAACGACGTGCCGTCGCCCCTCTTGTTCAACCCGCGTGTGCCTGGTTTTCCGGTGGCCGTGCCCACGCGTGTGCATCGCCCAGCCGCCATCGCCCGCCAGTCGCGTCCGGCGAATCTCGATGACCTGGCATTCCGCTCCATCACGCAGCTCGCCGATTTGGTTCGCCGTCGTGTGGTGTCCGTAGTGGAACTGACCGAGCTCTCGCTCAGCCGGCTGAAGCGCTACAACGGACTCCTCAACTGCGTCGTCAATCTGACGGAGGCGCGCGCGATGGCGCAGGCACAGGCGCTCGACCGCGAACTGGCGCGCGGACAGTACCGCGGCGTCCTGCACGGCATTCCGTGGGGCGTGAAGGACATCGTCGCGGCCAAGGGCGCTCCCACCACGTGGGGCGCGGCGCCGTTCAAGGACCGCGTCATCGATGAAGACGCCGAGGTCGTGCTTAGGTTGACGAACGCCGGTGCGGTGCTGGTGGCAAAACTGACAACGGGCGAGTTTGCGTTCGGCGATCAGTGGTTTGGCGGCCGCACCAACAATCCCTGGAATCCGGCCGAAGGCTCAAGCGGCTCATCGGCCGGGTCCGGCGCTGCGGCGGCAGCCGGACTCGTCGGGTTCGCGATCGGCACCGATACCGGCGGTTCGATCCTCTCTCCCGCTGTGCGCTGCGGCGTGGTGGGACTCAGACCCACGTTCGGACGAGTCAGTCGTCGCGGCGTCATGGCCGCCGGGTGGACACTCGACAAGGTCGGGCCGCTCTGCCGATCGGTGGAGGACTGCGCCATCGTCCTTCACGCAATCGCCGGACCGGATGGCTTCGATCTGGCGGTCCCGGACGGGATGCCGTTTGCGTGGGATGCGCGCGAATCCGCCAGGGGGAAAGTGGTGGGCGTGGTGCCGGGCATGCTGGAGCAGGAGAACGATCCGGCGGTGCGGGCCAACAACGCCAGGGCCATGGAGGCGCTGCGCGCTGCGGGCCTTGACGTGCAAACCGTGGAAGTGCCGACCAGTGATCTGACCTACTTCATCGAGTACACCGAGCGTGCCGCGGGGTTTGAAGCGGTGGTGGCGAGAGGTGAGGACGCCGGCTTGCGGGCGCAGCGCGTGCGCAACGACCTTCGCGCCTACCATCTGGTGACGGCCGTGGACTACCTGCAGGCCAATCGGGTGCGCACACGCCTGATGCAGGCGTACGCGCGGGCGACCATGGGTGTGGACGTCATGGTCTCGGGTGCGGTGACGCTGAATCCGGGCAGTCTCAATCCGATCACCAGCCTCACCGGCCATCCGGCGATTGCCGTACCGACAGGCTTTCGGGACAACGGCACTCCCACCGGTTTCACCTTGGCGGGCCGGCTCTATGACGAAGCGGCACTGCTGACCGTGGCAAAGGTGATCGAGTCGGCCACAGGCCTCGGCGGGCGACGGCCCACGCTGACGGCGTGATTGCCTGAGTGTGCGCCGCCGTTACCGGAGCCACGGTCAGGCCTCGCCACACTCCGCCATCATCCGTTTGCCCATTTCCCGCATCGTCATGTCTTCGATGTGCGTGGCGATCGCCCACTGATGGCCAAACGGATCGGCACGTCTGGGCCGCTGACGCTGCCGGAAGTGGTCCTGTGTCACGTCCGCAGACATTCGTGCCAGCTCGGATTTTAGGAACGTTCGGAGGTCCTTGGCAGCGCTTGATCCGTCGTTCGTTGCGATATACCTAACGTACATGGCCCCGACCCCGGGACTGGGCCACGTATTTTTGAGACGTCGCCGGCCGCGTCCGATGGGTTCATGGCGGATGTCGGCCCTCGCGCCCATGGTCAGACAAAAAAAACGGGCGCGGAAGGTGTCCCCTCCGCGCCCGTGTGTTCGTACCTTTGACCTCTGGCCTGTCGCCTTCAGCCTGTCGATCGCGGCGTTCAAGTTCAGGCCGCGCTACAACCGTTGCGATGCGGCGGGCCTGAAGGCCACGCCCTACACCTGCCTAGTCGACGTCGTCCCGGAACATGTAGTCCGCATCGGTGAGATCGTCCATCTCCCGCTGCATCTCCAGTTCCTCCGCCGTCGGTGG